>NPIF01002148.1_pt1 | contig 18272 bp, 13 predicted proteins | sample 8637461 | NCBI WGS metagenome assembly NPIF01 (sample SAMN07420641, study PRJNA396082) | bioreactor metagenome | isolation source: sample BR12 brine-fed electro-methanogenic bioreactor BR | place: Japan: Kochi | collected 2016-12-09
GCGCCTCTTCCCGAAGCGCGTGGAGCTGCCGCGGGAGCTGCAGCGGCACTACGACGGCACGTTGAAGTCGCGGCCGGGTGAGGTCGCGCGGATCCCGCGCGACGCGGCGAAGAACTCCGCGTAGCCAGCGCCTCGAGAACTCAAGAGAACGTCGGTCCGCAACGCCGAGACGCAATGTGTGAGCGGCCTGCGAAGCGAAGTGCGCGGACGATCGCTCGGCGAGGATGCGTCGCGAATCGTCCGCGGACGGAAGGCGCGTGGCCGGGCGCGGGACGCGGGCGCGCGCGGCGCGCCGCGGCCTCGCCGCACCCTTCCGGGGTCACCTCAGATGATGTCAAGGCCGCCGAAGAGGTACGAAATCTCGAACGCCGCCGTCTCCGGAGCATCCGACCCATGAAAACCATTGCGCTGGATGTTGGTCCCGAAGCGCTGGCGCAAGGTCCCGGCAGCGGCATCGGCCGGGTTCGTCGCGCCGAGGAGCTCGCGCCACTTCGCGATGGCGTTCTCTCCTTCGAGCACCATCAGGACGACGGGTCCCTCGCACATGAAGTTGGTGAGCTCGCCGAAGAACGGGCGCTCCTTGTGGACCGCGTAGAAGCCCTCGGCCTGCCTCTTGCTGAACTGGGTGCGCCGCAGAGCGACGGGCCGGAGGCCGGCCTCCTCGATCGCCGCGATGGCCTGACCGATGACGTTCTTCGCCACGGTGTCCGGCTTGATGATCGCGAGCGTCCTCTCCTTTGCCATCTCGTTCACCTCTTCCGCAGGCACCCCTTGCCTGCTCGCTGGATAACAGAATCCCGGTGGGCGCGCCCACCGGGATCCGGGAGTATAACCTGCGAATCCGGCGCGGTGTCGTGCCGAAGTCGTGAACGATGGGCTCAAGCGCGTCCGAGGAGCTTGGCCACCGTCGCGCCGATTTCCGCGGGCGAGTCGACGACGGTGATCCCCGCGTCGCGCAGCGCCTGCTTCTTCTCCGCAGCCGTGCCCTTGCCGCCGCTGATGATCGCGCCCGCGTGGCCCATGCGCCGTCCCGGAGGCGCCGTGGCGCCCGCGATGAAGGCGACGACCGGCTTCGTCATGTTCGCCTGGATCCAAGCCGCGGCCTCTTCCTCGGCCGTGCCGCCGATCTCACCGATCAGGACGATGGCCTCGGTCTGCGGATCGGCCTCGAAGTCCGGGAGCAGCGAGGTGAACGGCGAGCCGATCAGCGGATCGCCGCCGATACCGATGCAGGTGCTCTGGCCCAGGCCGACGCGCGTGAGCTGGTCGACGGCCTCGTAGGTCAGGGTGCCGGAGCGCGAGAGCACGCCGACGGTCCCCGGCTCGTGGATCATCGCCGGCATGATGCCGATCTTGCAGCGGCCCGGGGTGATGATGCCGGGGCAGTTCGGGCCGATCATGCGCGTCTTGCCAGAGGCGATCAGCGCGTTCTTCACCTTGAGCATGTCGACGACCGGGATGCCCTCGGTGATCGTGACGACGAGAGGGATCTCGGCGTCGATCGCCTCGAGCGCGGCGTCGGCCGCGAACGCCGCCGGCACGAAGATCGCGGACGCATTGGCCCCCGCCTCGCGCATGGCCTGGCCCACGGTGTCGAAGACCGGCACACCCTCGTGCACCGTACCGCCCTTGCCGGGCGTCACACCGGCGACGACGCGCGTGCCGGCTTCGATCATCTGCTTCGTGTGGAAGGTCCCCTCGCCCCCGGTCATGCCCTGGACGACGACCTTCGTGCCCGCATCGACGAGAATGCTCATGCCGCACCTCCGTTCACCGCAGCGACGACCTTCTCGGCCGCCTCGTCGAGCTTGTCGGCCACGATCAGCTCGAGCCCGGAGGCCTCGAGCAGCTCACGGGCCTTGTCTGCGTTGGTACCCTGCAAGCGAACGACGAGCGGCACGCCGATCTGCACCTCGCGGGCCGCGCCGATGATGCCCTCGGCGACGCGATCACAGCGAACGATGCCGCCGAAGATGTTGACCAAGACGGCCTTGACGTCCTTGTCCGAGAGCAGGATGCGGAACGCGTTGGTCACCGACTCCTTGTTCGCGGTGCCGCCGACGTCGAGGAAGTTGGCCGGGCGTGCGCCCGCGAGGTCGATGATGTCCATCGTCGCCATCGCGAGGCCTGCGCCGTTGACCATGCAGCCGACCGTGCCGTCGAGCTTGATGTAGTTGAGATCGAACTTCGAAGCCTCGACCTCGAGCGGGTCCTCCTCGTGGACGTCACGCAGCTCGGCGAGCTCCGGGTGCCGGAAGAGCGCGCTGTCGTCGAGGTTGACCTTCGCGTCGAGGGCGAAGAGGTCGCCGTCCGGCGTCGAGACGAGCGGGTTGATCTCGACGAGCGAGGCGTCGCACTCCTCGAAGCAGCGGACGAGCCCGGCGAGCATCTTCGTGAACTGCTTGACCTGCCCCTTGTCGAGACCGAGGCCGAAGCCGACCTTGCGGGCGAGATAGGGCAAGAAGCCTGCGACCGGTGTGACGGTCTCCTTGATGATCTTCTCGGGCGTCTCGGCGGCGACCTTCTCGATCTCAACGCCGCCCTCGGCCGACGCCATCACGGTCAGGCGGGAAGTCGCGCGATCGACGAGGACGCTGAGGTAGAACTCGTGCCCGATGTCGAGAGCCTTCGTCACGTAGACCTTGCGGACGAGGCGTCCCTCCGCGCCGGTCTGGGGCGTGATGAGCGTCATGCCGAGGATCTTCTCGCCGGCCGCGACCGCCGTCTCGAGGTCCTTGCAGAACTTGATGCCGCCACCCTTGCCGCGACCGCCTGCGTGAACCTGCGCCTTGACCATCACCGGGGCGCCGAGCTTCTCGGCTGCCGCCTTCACTTCTTCGGTGGTCTCCGCGACGATGCCCTCGGGAACGGGGACGCCGAAGCGAGCGAGGATCTCCTTCGCCTGATACTCGTGAACGTTCAAGGGGTTTCCTCCCTGGGGTGTGTCGATGCCGCGTCCTAGGGCGCTCCGGCGTTGTGTCGCGGCGACGTCATGGTCGCCCACGGGGACACGGAGGAGAGCGAAAGGGCGTCGTGCCTCGGTGCACCAGCATTGCGGGACCCCGCACGGCGTCGCGCCGTCGCGGAGAGAAGGACACTCGTGGTCCGCGGGAATCGTACCCGCCCGCCTCAGCGCGAACAAGGCGGGATAGACGAGCAAATGTGATCGTAAGCCCGACTCGTTTCCTCGGAGGAACGTTCGCGCCGCGGCCTCGCGCTAAGATCGGCGTCATGAAAGCTCTCGCATCCTCGTTCATCGTCCTGTCCTGCCTCGCCTCCCCCCTCCTCGCCGCAGCGCCTCCGGATCGCACGGAGACGAAGCTCGCGCGCTTCGGTCTCGCGCCCGGACATGCGAGCGTCTACGCACGCTTCGAGGGCCAGGCCGAACCCTTCCTCGACATCGACGGAGGACGCACCCTGCGTCCGGCTTCGACGATGAAGCTCGTCAGCAGCGCGTGTGCGCTCGCGGAGCTCGGCCCCGCGCGCCGCTTCGAGACCCGCTTCCTCGCCAAGGCGCGGCCCGGCGCCGACGGCACCCTCGCAGGCTCGCTGCACGTCGTCGGAGGAGGCAACCCCAGGCTGCGTGGCGAAGATCTCTGGGCCGCCGTGCGGGAGCTTGCCGCGCTCGGCTTGCGCCGGGTCGAGGGCGACCTCGTACTCGACGCGGGGGCCCTGTCCGGAGGCCGCCCGGTCGCCTGGCCGAAGAAGCGCGGCACGAAGCCGTACGACGCCGACCCCGGCGGCCTGGCCCTCGCCTGGAACAGCACCCAGCTCGTGTTCCGCCCAGGAGGGCGCAGTGGGACCCCTGCTACGCTCGACGCGTTCCCGCTGCGTGCAGGCCTCGAGGTGCAGAGCGAGGTGAAGACCGGGCCTCGCCAGCGTCTCCAGATCTCGAGTACACGCCCGGACGGCTCGGCCGTGCGCGTTCGTGGCTCCCTCCCCCCAGGCGCTGCCCCCGCGCGCCGCTGGGTGCGGTTGGGGCCGCCTCGGCAGGCGCTCGGCGCCGCGCTGCTCGAGCTCTTCGAGGCGGAGGGCATCGCGCTCGGCGGGATGCTGCGAGACGGGCCCGCCCCCGCGGACGCCGTCGCTCTGGTCACCCACGAGTCCGCGCCGCTCGCCGAGCTGGTCGCCGGCATCAACAAGTACTCGAACAACTTCGGTGCGGAGCTGCTCGCGAGGCACGTCGCCCACGAGCGCGGGAGTGCTGTGCCCGACGCGCTGAGTGCTTGTCTGGGCGAGCTCGGCGTCGATCCGGTGGGCGCCGTCATCGCGGACGGGTCGGGCTACGCGGCGGGCAACCGGCTGAGCGCACGCCTGCTCGTCGAGTTGCTCGAGAGCGCGCGCGAGCATCCGAGCTGGGGTCCGGAGTTGCTGGTCTCGCTGCCACGTGCCGGCGAGGACGGCTCGCTGGCGAAACGCCTGCCCGAGCTCCAGGGTCGCCTGCGCGCGAAGACCGGGAGCCTGAGCGGCGTCGCCTCGCTCGCCGGGTACGGCCACACGGCGAAGGGACGAGAGTTCACCTTCGCGATCGTCGTGAACGGCCCGGTCGACGCGAAGACGGTCGATCGGGTCACCGCCTTCCTCTTCAGGGTCGCCGACAGGCAGGGTGCGCACCCCGCCAGCTAGAGAAACTCGCCCTGAAAGAAGAAGGGCCGCGGCATGGCCGCGGCCCGTGTCTCATCGATGCTCTCTCGCGGTGATCAGAATGGCAGGCCGATCGAGAACTGGAAGCGGTTCGTGCGATCGTTCTTCTCGTCGTAGCGGATCGGGTAGCCGTAGATCAGCCGAATGGGCGCCTGGAAGATCGGAAGGAAGACGCGGAACTCGAGGCCAGCGGACACACGCGCCTCGTCCCAGGACCAGTTGATCCCGTTGTCGTAAACGCCGGCGATATCGACGAACCCAGCCAGCGTGGCCGTCCGGCCGATCGGATAACCGAGCTCGAACTGGACCAGCCCCATCTTGCTACCGCCGACGACGACGCGGTTGGTCACGGGGAGCCCGGTCGTCGGGTTGACCACCGGGGTGCCGTTGACGTCGACGCTGACCAGGGTCCGCTCCGGTGCGATCGAGCGCGTCTCGAACACGCGCGGTCCGATCGTGTCGCCACCCATGAAGAAGCGCTGGAATCGCGGCACGCCGTCGATGTATCCCGGGATCCTCACGGCGTCGCCGCCGAAGGTCTTGACCATCGCGAACTCGGCGTTGATCCCGTAGAAGAGCTTGCTCCCGATCGGGCGGTAGAAGCTCGCCTCGATGCGCGGGCGGAAGTAGTCCGCGTCGGCGCCGAGCGACTTCGACGTGATCTGCGGCACGATCAGCAGCGTCTCACCGCGCGTAGGCCGCAGCGGGTTGTCGAGGCGCCGGTACTGGAAGGTCGGCGAGAACGAGGCGATCTTCGTCTTGCTCTCGGTCAGGTTGCTGTTGATGTCCTGCGTATCGGCTTCGATGCTCTCGTAGCTGTAGCGGAACTGCAGCGACGAGAAGTCGCCGAGGCGCCGGCCGAGCATCAACGAGCCGCCCGTCGACTTCTGCGTCAGGCTGTCGTCCTCGTCGTCGCTGACCGTGTTGCGATAGAAGTCGATCGCGCGCCGCGAGAGGCTGAAGCCGAACTGGTAGGGCTTGCCCATGAACCACGGCTCGACGAACGAGATCGTCGCGCGGTTCGAACGGCCTCCGACCGAGAGATAGAGGTTCAGCGTCTCACCGCGTCCGAGGAAGTTCCGGGTCTGGTAGCTCGCGAGGAAGAACCCGCCCTCGAGCTCGGAGTAGCCGCCGCCGACCTGGATCTCGTTTCGGGACTGCTCCTCGCCCTGGATGACGACATCGACCTCGGCATCGTCGACCCGCGGAGCGAGCTCCGCTTCCTCGCCCGGCTGCCAGTAGCCGAGCACGCGGAGCTTCTGCATCGAGCGGTCGAGCGCCGCCTTGTTCATCAGCTCGCCCTCGGCGATGTTCAGCTCGCGCCGCAGGACGAAGTCGTTGGTGGTCGTGTTGCCGCGGAACTCGATGTCCCCGACGGTGTAGGCCTGGTCCTCGTCGATCGACACGACGACGTCGGCCACGGCCGCCTGGTCTTCCCGGCGCTTGTAGCTTCGCGAGACGACCGAGTACACGTAGCCGCGCACGCCGTAGAGCGTACGAATGCGCTCGAGGCCGAACTCGAGGGCCTCGTCGACGATCACCGCCCCTTCCTGGAGCGGGATCATCGCGCGTAGCAGTGCCACGTCGAAGAGGTTGTTGCCCTCGAAGGTGATCTCACCGAGGTGATAGATCGGCCCCTCGTCGATGGGCACCTCGACGTAGACCCACTTCTTGACGCGCTCGCCGACATCGGTCGACGGAAGGCGCTCGCCCTGGTAATCGGTGACGGGTGCGCGGCCCTCGGCGACCGCCTCGGCGGCACGCTTGCGGCGCTCCTTCTCCGCTTTCCGCTGGGCCTTGCGCGCGCGGCGCGCCGCCTTCTTCTCGGCGCGCTTGTCGCGGATCGAGGTCACCTCGATGACGGGAGGCTGCACATCGACATCGAGGTAGCCGCGGTTCCGGTAGTAGTCGAGAACGTTGGTCACGTCCTGCTGGTACTTGAGCGGGTGATAGAGCGCCTTCTTCGAGAAGGGCCACCACCAGCGGTACTCCTTCGTCAGCTTGAGCTGGGTCCGGAGCACGCGGTCTTTGTAGGCGTCGTTGCCCGAGAAGTCGAGCTCGCGGATCTTCGTCTTCCCGCCCGGCTTGATACGGAAGTAGATCGAGCGCGAGCCCTCGGACAGCTCGGTGACCTCGGGAGACACCTCGGCGTCGAGGTATCCCTTTTGTGCGAGGACGTCTTTGACGAGCCCGGTTGCGCGCCAGAGCTTCTTCTTGTCGAGCGGCGAGCCGATCGACAAGACGAAGTCACGTTCCTTGTAATAGTCCTCGATTTGCTGGCGATTGACCTCGCGGACCTTCTCGTAGTCGATCTCGAGGACCGTCGGCCGCTCCTCGATCTCGACGACCAGGACCGCCCCATCGGGCTCGCAGCGGCGGAGGAAGCGCAGATCGGAGAAGAAGCCCCGCTCCCAGAAGCGGCTGAACTCTCCGAGGATGCGGTTGTCGTCCCAGCGATCGCCGCGCTTGATCCGCAGGTCGAAACGCACGGCATCCGCGCGCATGCGCCGATTGCCCCGCACCTCGATCTGCCGGATCACCGAACAGGCGTCCTCCGGCTCGAGATTGGGAAGAAGCTGCGCCTCACTCGAGAAGCCACCCCAAAGGGCCAACCCGAACAGCGCCAGGATCGCTCGTTTCACACCACCTATCCTCATGACCGCAAAGCCTATCTCGCATATCGGCGGGGCGCACCCATTCCGTTTCGACGCGCGCGGCGCGCGCTCCGCGGACCGGCACCGTCTCCTCACCCCTGGCCGCCCTCAGGGTTGCCAGCGGGCCTCCTGGGCCAGTCGGCGCGTCAGCATATCCGAGACTTCCTGGTGAATCCTCTCCCGCTGCCCCCTAAACGGCGGCATCTCCTGTTCCACGCCCTGCACGAGGTAGAGCCTCTCACTCCCGTCGGGATAGCGCACGAGCTTCCACGTCCCGTATCGGACGGCGTGGAGCTGGCTCCCCTGGAAGGACGGGCCCGCGCTCGACTCGCTGAAGACTGGCCCCACGTTGACGCTGCGCTCCTCCCCCGCGTCCCGCAGCAGATAACGCGAGAGATCCTCGCCCTCGCACTGCCGCGCCGTCCCGAGCCCGAGCAGGCCGAGGAGGGTCGGCGTCACGTCGACGAGCGAAGCGGGGCCGGCGACCCGGCCCGAGCCGGTGACCCCGGGGCCCGCGATCAGCCACGGCACGTGCAACACGCCTTCGGGCAACGCCGTGCCCGTCTCGAACCACGCCCCGCCCTCGCCGAGCGCCACACCGTGCTCCGCGACGACGACCGTGATCGTGTGCGGCAGCATGCCCAGGGTCCGGAGCAACTCACGCATTTCCCGGAGCGCCGCGTCGGCGTCGGCGATCGTCCGCTGGTAGCCCGCGAGCCACGAGCGAAGCGATGCGCCCTGCTCGCTGGGGCTCGCCCAGCTCGGGGCGAGCGGGATCGGGTCGGCGTCGATCTCGTCCGCCTCGCGTACGGGGCGAGGACGCGTCACGTCGGCGAGCTGTACCCACGCGAGCCACGGTCCGGACTGACGGCGCGCGACCCAGCGGCGGAAAGCGTCGACGGTGTTTCCTGCATCCCGCGTGTCCTCCGCGGGCCAAGGGAGGGCCCGAACGACCCCGCCGGCCACCGCGAGGCGCTCGAGCCAGTCGCGCAGCGAGGTCAGGTCCTCGTAGGAGTCGAAGACCTCGGCGAGCCCGGTCTGCGCCCCGTCGAGATTCGACGAGGAGACGAATGCCCCCGTGCGATAGCCGTGCGCGGCGAGGAGCTCCGGCAGGCTGTCCGGGAGCAAGCGGCCGTGCTGTCCCGACCCGCGGATCCCGTGGGAAGCCGGGTAGAGCCCCGTCAGGAGCGAGGCCGCCGCCGCACCGCTGTCAGTGCTCGGGGTCACCGCCGACTCGAAGACGAGCCCCTGCCCTCCGAGCTCGTCAAGGGTCGGCGTCGAAGCGATCGCGCCGCCGTAGACGCCGATCGCGTCTGCGCGCAGCCCGGTGATCGACACGACGAGGATGTTGGGATGACTGCTACTTTTCACCCCCGCCTCGCGCACGACGGTCCCGACGGCTCCGAGAGCGCCGAGACTGACGAGGATCGCGAGCGAGCCGCCGCCGATGACCGCGAGTCCCCAGCGTCCCCGCCGCGCGCGCAGATACGCCGCAGGCAAGAGGACGAAGACGACGAGCGCCGTGACCAGGATCGACGCGGAGACGGCGAGCAATGTCGTCGGGCGCTGAGCGCCCGTGCCGAGGCTCGGCGCACTCCGCACGGCCAAGGGCGCGAGGAGCAAGAGCACGGCGACGACGGCCCGGCCCGCGCGATAGCGCCCGATCGTGCGCGTGAAGAGCCCCGCGCCGGCGACGAGCAGGAAGCCGACGACCGCCCCGACACACGCCATCAGCACCAACGAGACCGCGAGATCGACTCCGAGGATCGCGAGCCACTCGAGCCACTTGGGCGCCGGGTGGGGCGAGCGCGCGAACAGGCGCGTCACGTCGGCGGCCGCGAGGATCGCGCCGAATCCCGCGCCGATCAGCGCGCCGCTGACCGCGCCGCTGACCAGAGTCGCGGGAGCGTGGCGTGGCGCCAGTCCGTGGCGGCCATAGAAGCGAATCAGCTTGCCTTCGAGACCCCCGCCCTGCCGGGACACGAGCAGGCGCAGCGCCGCGAAGAAGAAGAGTCCCTGAACAGGGTTGGCGAGACTGTGCATCCCGATGTCGAGACCGAGGAATCGGAATTGGGTTCCACCGGTCCCGAGGATCGTCACGACGGCCAGTCCGAAAAGGACGAGGCCGACGTTCGCTCCGCGAGCGGCGAGACGCCGCAGGTCCGTCATGGGCGCACGTCGAGGCGCGGACTCGGGAAGCCGCGCCGCCTGGGAGCTATCCGCATGGCGCTTATTCGATGCGGGTAAGCGATGAAGACACCAATCGACCGCTTGTCCGGCAGCGGCCGCTCGGAAGCGGCCCGCTCCGTGATCCGCGCTCTGGTCTGGGTGTGTGGGAGCCCGGAAACCAGTCAGCAAGGGGTGTTTACAAACAGGGGGGAGGTCGTGCCTACATCGTCCCATGGCCCCCGGGCTCCCAAGGCAATCTAGGATCGCGGGGTGCATGAGGCCAGCGCACGCTTACCCATCATCCCTCTCGCTTTTTCTTGGATATCGAGGACATCCCGCCACGCGTGAGCCGCCGCGGTGCATAAGGTATCGTTGCGCGAGGATTTCGAGATGCTCGTCACACTCAGTTCAGAAGCCGACCCCCGCAGGGTCCAAGGGGAGCTCGCCGCGCTCGGGCTGTGGAGCGAGACGGTCCGCGGCTCCAAAGGGGCCGTGCACCTGCTCGTGCCCCGCCACTCCGCGGCTCTCGACCCGCAGAGGATCCTCGAGCTCCCCGGGGTCGTGGATGTCGCTGCCTCACCGAGCCCCCATCCGCTCGTCGATGCGCTCCCGCGCGAGCTCGAGGTCGCGGGCCGGGTGTTCGGCGGCGCGAGGCCGCTCCTGATCGCGGGCCCCTGCAGCGTCGAATCGCCCGACTCGATCGACGCGATCGCGGCGCGCGTCGCCACGGAGGGAGCCAGCTTCCTGCGTGGAGGAGCGTTCAAGCCGCGCAGCTCGCCGTATGCGTTCCAGGGTCACGGCGCGCCGGCGCTGCGCTGGCTCGCGGACGCCGCTGCCAAGCACGGTCTCGGCGTGATCACCGAGGCGCTCGACGAAGGCTCCGTCGCGCCCGTCGCCGAGCTCGCCGACATCGTGCAGGTCGGCTCGCGCAACATGCAGAACTTCGGCCTGCTCCGCGCGGTCGGCGCCAGCGGCCGCCCCGCCCTGCTCAAACGCGGGATGGCCGCAACGGTCGACGAGTGGCTGCTCGCCGGCGAGTACCTCTTGCACCACGGCGCCCCGGCGGTTCTCTTCTGCGAGCGGGGCGTACGCGGCTTCGACGAGCGCGCGCGCAACCTGCTCGACCTCGGCTCGGTGGCGCTCCTCGCCACCGAGCACGGACTCCCCGTCGTCGTCGACCCCTCCCACGCGGTCGGCCGCTCCGACCTCATCACCCCGCTCAGCCTCGCGGCACGCGCCGCAGGCGCAGCCGCGTTGATGATCGAGACCCACGACGCCCCCGGCGAAGCGCTCTCGGACGGCCCGCAGGCGCTCGGCCCGTCCCGGTTCTCGGAGCTCGCCCGCGCGATCCTCGCCCAGGACCCGGAGGACAAGTCCGCGTGAACGACCCGACGAAGGGCGCTTCGGTCCGCCCCGGCAGCGGCGCGATGTTCGACCGCATCGCCCCGCGCTACGACCTGCTCAACCGCCTGACCTCGTTCGGCCTCGACCAGGGCTGGCGCCGCCGCACGGTGCGCAGCCTCGGCATCGGGGCGGGCTCGCACGTGCTCGACCTCGCGACGGGCACCGCCGACCTCGCTCTGATGCTGCGCGAGTACGAGCACGGAGCGCGGATCACCGGGCTCGACCCGTCCGAGGGGATGCTCGCGCTCGGGCGCGAGAAGATCGCCGCCGCGGGCGCCGCCGACGCGATCGTCCTCGAGTCGGGGAGCGCGGAAGAGTTGCCCCACCCCGACGACAGCTTCGACGCAGTGATGATGGCCTTTGGGATCCGCAACGTCCCCGACCGCGTACGCGCCCTCCGAGAGATGGGTCGCGTGACGCGGCCCGGCGGGCGGATCGCGATCCTCGAGCTGACGACTCCCGAGGGCAACCTCCTCGCCCCCCTCGCCCGCCTGCACCTCGCGCTCGTCGTCCCTCTGCTCGGCCGCCTCCTGTCCGGCGCGGAGGAGTACCGCTACCTGCGCGACTCGATCGGGGCGTTCCCCCGTCCGGCGGAGTTCGCCGAGACGATGCGGAGCGCCGGGCTCTCCATCGTCGAGTGCCGGGGCTTCACCTTCGGCTCGGCCACGCTCTTCCTCGCCGAGCCGGGCGGGAACGAGGAGCGATGAGAGCGCTGCTCGACGGTGCCGGCGCGCCCGCGGCGCGCGCGCGCGTCCTCACCGCCCCCGCCTCGCCCGGTCGTCTGCGCTCACTCGTCGACACGGACGGCATCGACGAGAGCTGGGCTTGGGCGCCCCCGGAGGGCCCCGTGTTCGCCGGTCTCGGTGCGGCGCGCTCCGAGCCGGTCGACAAGGCGAGCTTCGCCGCCGGCGTCTCCCGCCTTCAGGCGATTCTCGCCGAAGCGGAGAGGGTCGGCGAGCTCCCGGTCGAGGGCCCTGCCCTGTTCGCCGGACTCGCCTTCGACTCGACTACCGGCAGCGACGCGCTCTGGAGCCAACACGGCCCCGGACGGGTGATCCTCCCGCGCTGGTTCTACCGGCGGGACGGGGAGCGCGCGACGCTCTCGCTCGTTCAACTCCCCGGTGAGAGCCTCGGCGAAGCGAGGCGCGCGGAGCTCGCGCACATCGAAGCGGCCCTGGACGATCCCGCCGCGCTCACGCTGCCCGCTGTCGCCAAGACCGACGAGCCGGGCCCCGCGGCCTGGACCGAGCTCGTCGAGCGTGCGCTCGCGCGCATCCGCGGCGACGGGCCGGAGAAGATCGTGCTCGCGCGCCGGCAAGGCATCACGCTGACGGCGCCGTGCCGGGCCGGAGCGGTCTTCGGGCGCCTCGCCGAAGCGTCTCCCGGCACGACCCGCTTCGCGGTCCGGCGCGGCGAGACGACTTTCCTCGGCGCGAGCCCGGAGCTCCTCCTCGCGCGGCACGGGCTCGCGGTCCGCAGCGAGGCGGTCGCGGGCTCCGCGGCGCGGCGCGACGACGCGGGTGACGCCGAGCGCGCCGCCGCTTTGAGCAAGAGCCGTAAGGACCGCGGCGAACACGCGCTGACCGTCCGCGGCATCGCCGAGGCGCTCGGCCCGTTCTGCCGGTCGCTCGAGATCGACCCCGCTCCCGAGGTCCGCGCGCTGCGCCACGTCATGCACCTCGTCACGCCGGTGGCGGGCACCCTCGATGAAGAGACGCCGCTCGCCGAGCTCGTCGCCGCGCTCCACCCGACCCCCGCCGTCGGCGGCCTGCCCCGGGACGAAGCGCTGCGCTTCATCGCCGAGCACGAGCCTGCGGCCCGCGGCTGGTACGCTGGGCCCGTCGGGATCGTCCGAGCGAACGGCGACGGGGAGTTCCGCGTCGCCTTGCGCTCCGGCGTCCACCGCGGCGCGCGCCTCGAGCTCTTCGCCGGAGCGGGCATCGTCCTTGGCTCGGACGCCGCGCTCGAGTACGAGGAGACGGCCGTCAAACTCAGGACGATGCGCGCCGCGCTCGGCCTCGAAGACGACGCCGAGGGAGGGAGAGGATGAGCACCGATCCGCAAGCGCGTTGGGCCGCGAGCCTGCTGGCCGGCTTTGCCGACGCGGGTGTCCGAGACGTCGTCGTCAGCCCGGGCTCGCGTTCGACGCCGCTCGTGCTCGCCGCTGCGCGCCACGGCGGCTTCCGCCTCCACACGGTCATCGACGAGCGCGCTGCCGCGTTCTTCGCGCTCGGCCAGGCACGGGCGAGTGGCCTCCCCTCCCTGCTGATCTGCACTTCGGGCAGCGCGCCGACCCACTACTACCCCGCGATCATCGAGGCCGAGCACGCGCGTCTGCCGCTCCTCGTGCTCAGCGCGGACCGCCCCGGTGAGCTCCAGCACCGCGAAGCGCCCCAGACGACCGACCAGGGCAAGCTCTTCGGCAACCACGTGCGCCTCTACCTCGAGCTCGGCCCCCCCGCGGGCGAGGCCACCCTCGTCGACGCAGCGCGGCGCAGCGCGGCGCGCGCGGTGTTCGCGGCACGCGGACCCGTCCCGGGCCCTGTTCACCTCAACGCATGGCTCAGGAAACCGCTCGAGCCGATCGGCGAGGCGGCGCCCGCACCCGGCCCGGCGCCCGTCACCGCGTACCCCGCGCGCCTGGCTCCCGACCCGCGCGCGATCGAGCGGCTCGCGGCCGCGTGCCGCGCGAGCCACCGCGGCGTCCTGCTCTGCGGCCCCGGAACGCTCGAACAGCGCGAGCTCCTCCCCGCGATCGAGAAGGTCGCGCGCAGTGCGGGCTTGCCGATCCTCGCGGACGCCGCGAGTCAGCTCCGCTTCGTCGGCGAGCGCCCCGACGCGCCGCGCATCGACGCCTACGAAGTGCTCGAGGAGACGCGCTGGTTCCTCTCCGGCGAGGCCCCTGACCTCGTGCTTCGCGTCGGCGCCCCGCAGACACGCAGCCGCTCCGCGGACACCCTCGCGCTCTTCGACGAGCTGCCCCTCTACGTGATCGCACGCGATGGCTGGGGCGACCCCCACGGCATTGCGACCGGCATCGTCGCCGGCGAGCCGCTCGAGACCCTCGAGGCGCTCGCGACCGCGCTCGATGGCCACGCGCCCGGTGACACGTGGGCCGCGCGGCTCAGCGCCGCCGACGCGGTCGTCTGGCAAGCTCTCGACCGCGTGCTCGCCGAGGACGCGACCTTCGGGGAGGCCCACGCGCTGCGCCGCGTCATCCGCGAGCTGCCCGCCGGCTCGCTGCTCGCGCTCGGCAACTCGCTTCCGATCCGCGAAGCGAACCGCTTCGCGCGCACCACGGACGCCGATGTCGGCGTGCTGCACCAGCGCGGCGCGAGCGGCATCGACGGCCTCGTCGCCGGCGCGGCCGGCTCCGTCTCCTCGAGCGGGAAGCCCGTCACGCTAGTGCTCGGCGACCTGAGCTTCCAGCACGACCTCGGCGGGCTCGCCACCGCGAGCGGCCTGCCGGCGCCGCTCGTCGTCGTCGTCATCCAGAACCGCGGCGGCCGTCTCTTCGAGCAGCTCCCGATCGGGAGCCGCGAGGACCTCGCGACCGAATTCGCCCGCTTCTTCCTCACGCGCCAGCACCTCGACATCGGCGCCGCCGCCGCGCTCTTCGGCCACCGCTACGAGTGCGTCGACGACGAGAGCGGTCTTGCGGCAGCGCTCGCCCGCGGCCACGAGCACGCGGGCTGCACCGTGCTCGAGGTCGTCGTCCCCGAGGACTCGGCCCGCCGCCAGCGCGACGCGCTGCTCCGCGCCGCCGAGGCCGCGCTCGCGGACGCGCGATGAGCGCGGCGCTCGCCGAGCGCCACCTCGCCGGGCACGCGCTCCTCGTGCGCGAGGGCGCGGGCTCCGAGCCTCCCCTGCTCCTCCTGCACGGATTCACCGGCGCCGCCTCTTCGTGGGAGCGCTTCGTCGCCTTCCTGCCCGAGGAGCGCGGCGTGATCGCGGTCTCGCTGCCGGGGCACGGCTCCCCGGCTCACCCCGCGCGCGGGTTCCGCGGGGCGCTCGCAGGGCTCGCCGCGCTCCTCTGCACACTCGAGCTCCCCAGGGTCGAGCTCGTCGGCTACTCGCTCGGAGGGCGGCTCGGTCTCGGCCTCACGCTCGAGCACCCTGAGCTCGTCGAGCGCGCGACCCTCGTCGGCGCGCACCCAGGACTGAGCGACGACGCAGCGCGCGCCGAGCGCCGGGAGCGTGACGCGGCGCTCGCCCGCCGCATCGAGGAGCAAGGCCTCGAGTCCTTCGTCGCGTTCTGGGAAGCGCTCCCACTCTTCGCGAGCCAGGCGGCGCTGCCGCCGGAGCGCCTCGCCGCGCAGCGGGCGCAGCGACTCGCCCACGACCCGGCCGGCCTCGCCGCCGCGCTGCGGCAACTGGGGCTCGCCGGGATGCCCGATTACAATCCTCGCTTGGCCGCATGCCCGCGCCCGCTGCGTCTCGTCGCCGGAGAGCGCGACTCGAAGTTCCTCGCGCTGGCGCGCGCCGCGGCCGAGCGGAGCCCGGTCATCCAGGCGGTGAGCGTGCCTGGAGTCGGTCACAACGCGCTTTTCGAAGATCCGCGGGCCCTGGCCCGCCTCGTCTTGGAGCCCTGGACATGAGCACACGCAATTGGGCGAGCCAGCCCGGATACGAAGACATCCTCTACGAGAAGTCCGGCGCGATCGCGCGCGTGACGATCAACCGCCCCGAAGTGCGCAACGCCTTCCGGCCTCAGACCGTCGAGGAGATGCTGCGCGCGATGACCGACGCGCGCGACGACAGCGGCATCGGCGTGATCGTTCTCACCGGCGCCGGTGAGAAGGCGTTCTGCAGCGGCGGCGACCAGAAGGTGCGCGGCCACGGCGGCTACGTCGGCGAGGACGGCATCCCCCGCCTCAACGTGCTCGACCTGCAGCGCCTGATCCGCACGCTGCCGAAGCCCGTGATCGCGCAAGTCGCGGGTTACGCGATCGGCGGCGGCCACGTCCTGCACCTCGTCTGCGACCTGACGATCGCGGCCGACAACGCACGCTTCGGCCAGACCGGCCCCAAGGTCGGCAGCTTCGACGGCGGTTACGGCGCGTCGTACATGGCGCGGATCGTCGGCCAGAAGAAGGCGCGGGAGATCTGGTTCCTCTGCCGCCAGTACGACGCGGCCCAGGCGCTCGAGATGGGCCTGGTCAACACGGTCGTGCCACTCGCCGAGCTCGAGGAAGAGACGCTGCGCTGGTGCGACGAAATCCTCGCGAACAGTCCGACGGCGATCCGCCTGCTCAAGGCCGCGCTCAACGCCGACTGCGACGGCCAGGCCGGCCTGCAGCAGCTCGCGGGCGACGCCACCCTGCTCTTCTATCTCTCCGAAGAGGCCAAGGAGGGCAAGAAGGCGTTCCTAGAGAAGCGCAAGCCCGACTTCGACAAGTTCCCGCGCTTCCCGTGAGCGAAGCGCCCCACCACCCGGGCACCTTGGCCGCGTACTGGCTCGCGGCGCGGCCGAAGACGCTGCCGGCGGCGGCGACGCCCGTCGTCGTCGGCACCGCCGTCGCCTTCGCGGCCGGCGGCCTCGCCTGGGGACCGGCCCTCGCCGCGCTCGTCGGCGCGCTTCTGATCCAGGTCGCGACAAACTACGCCAACGACCTCTTCGACTACCGGAAGGGTGCGGACGACGCGGCGCGGCTCGGACCAACGCGCGCGGTGCAGGCCGGCTGGCTCAGCGAGCGCGCGATGATCCTCGGCATCGCCGTCGTCATCGCTCTCGCTGTCGCGGACGGCGCCTATCTCGTCGCTGTCGGCGGCTGGCCGATTCTCGTCGTCGGGATCGTCTCGATCCTCGCCGGCCTCGCATACACCGGCGGGCCCTTCCCGCTCGCGTACAACGCGCTCGGCGACGTCTTCGTCTTCGTGTTCTTCGGTTTCGTGGCCGTGTGCGGCACCGTGTGGGTACAGCTCGGCGCGCTGACGCCGCTCGCCTGGTACGCCGGCGCGATTGTCGGCGCGCTCTCGACGGCGATCCTCGTCGTCAACAACGTCCGCGACCTCGAGGGTGACCGCCGGGCGGGCAAGCGCACGCTGCCGGTCGTCTTCGGCCGGCGCTTCGGTGTGTTCGAGTACCTCGCGCTGCTCGCGCTCGCGTACGTGCTCCCGCCCGTGATGCTGCGCCTCGGTGTCGTCAGCGTGTGGTGCATGCTCTGCCTCGTCACACTGCCGCTCGCCCGGCGCCTCGCCCAGCGTCTCCACCGTGAGCGCGAGGGCGCGGCGCTCAACCGCCTGCTCGCCGGGACCGCGCAGCTCCTTCTGATCCACGGGCTGCTCTTCTCCGCGGGGCTCGTGCTGCCTGCCCTGCTCTGAGGCGCCATGCGCATCGTCAAGCTCGAGATGAGACGCTGGACCCGGACGCTCTCCGCCGCATGGCGCGACGCGCGCGGGGCGACGAGCGAGCGTGCCGGGCTCTTCGTGCGCGTCACCGACGACGAGGGGCGTGTCGGGCTCGGCGAAGCGAGCCCTTTGCCTGGCTTCTCGACGGACACGCTCGAGGAGGCCACCCGCGCGCTCGGGGAGCTCGCGAAGGCGCCGGAGATCACCCTCGACCCCTGCCTGCCGGCCCCGCCCCAGATCGTCCGTCAGCTCGTCGCGCAGCCGCTCCCGCCGGCAGCTCGCTGCGGTCTCGAGGGCGCGCTGCTCGATCTCGTCGGCCGCGCCCTACGCGTCTCGGCCGGCACCTTGATCCGTGGCGCGTGGCCCGAGGAGCGCCTGCCGCTCCAGAACGTGCTCGCGGCGGGTGATGGTGCGGCCGACGCGCTCGCCGCAGCGCTCGACGCCGGCTTCGCGACCTTCAAGCTCAAGCTCGGGACGGACGCCGAAGCCGAGCTCGGACTCGCGCGCGCGCTCCGCGAGCGGGCTCCGGAAGCGAAGCTGCGCCTCGACGCCAACGGCGCGCTCTCGCTTCGCGCAGCGACGGAGCGCCTGGCGCCGTTCGCGGAGCTCGGCGCCGAGTTCGTCGAAGAGCCCGCTGCCGAGTTACTCGTCAGCAGCGACGACGAGCTCGCGGCGCTCGGCGTCCCGGTCGGCGTCGACGAGTCCCTGCTGACGCCTGCCGGGCTCGCCTTCGCCGAGGCGGGCCGCGCCCACGCGCTCGTGCTCAAGCCGAGCGCGCTCGGGGGCGTGATGCGCTGTGTGATCCTCGCGCGCCGCGCGCTCGCGCGCGGGCAGGTCGTCGTCGTCTCCCACCTGCTCGAGAGCCCGCTCGGACACTCCCTGGCCGCCGAGCTCGCACTCGCGCTCGGCACCGGCCCCCACGGCCTCGCCGAGCAGCCCGGCCTCAAAGGCTGGCCCGCGCCGCCCCCGCAGCTCCGCGGCGCCGAGCTCGTGCCGCAGGGCTGGGCCGGACTCGGCCTCGACACCGGCGCGCTGTGGGACGCCGCGGGG
>NPIF01001492.1_pt3 | contig 18256 bp, 17 predicted proteins | sample 8637461 | NCBI WGS metagenome assembly NPIF01 (sample SAMN07420641, study PRJNA396082) | bioreactor metagenome | isolation source: sample BR12 brine-fed electro-methanogenic bioreactor BR | place: Japan: Kochi | collected 2016-12-09
TGGCCCGGCAACGTTCGCGAACTGGAGAACGTGGTCGAAAGAACCATTACGCTTTCCGACCGGGAGGTTATTGAAGTTATCGATCTTCCGCCGGATTTTGCTGTTGCCGAGGCGGATAGCCAGGAAACCCTTATGGCGTGTCCGAAATTGCCCGAAGAAGGCATCGACATGCCCCGACTCGTGTCTGACATTGAGCGCGGCCTGATCCGTTCAGCGCTGGAGTTGGCCAGCGGCGTCAAGACCCGTGCCGCTGACTTGCTCCATATCAAACGCACCACCCTTGTGGAAAAAATCAAGCGGTTGGAAATCGAAACCTGAAGCAAAAGGTGACGGTGCAATTCCGTTTCACCCTGGACTTCCCTTCGCAACTTTTTTGCAACGCCATCCAAAACCGCGCTGCATCAGAAACCTTGACGGTATTCTGGAATCGAGCAGGTTGTTTGATTCCGTGTGAATTATCTTTTAAACAGGAGAAAAAATGTCTGCCGACAACACCCTTGGGAACAAAATACGCCGGCTACGCCAGGCCAAAGAACTGAGCATCGAAGAGCTCACGGAGATGAGCCACTGCCACGTCGACCAGATTCGACAAATCGAAGAAGGGGCCTTGATCCCCTCCCTTACCCCGCTGCTGGCCATTTCCAGAGCTCTGGGGGTACGGCTCGGCACCTTGCTGGACGACGAACCGATGGCTGGGCCGGCTGTTTTTATCCCCGAAAAAGCCCCTAATGTCATCCGTTTCTCCGGCAAGGATCCTGACGCCATAGGCAGCCGTCTCGATTTCTATTCCATGGCCGCGGGCAAAAAAGACCGGCACATGGAACCGTTCCTGATCGATGTCCAGCCCCGCTGCGGCGAGAACCATCCCTTGTCCGGACACGAAGGGGAAGAATTCATTTACGTGGTCTCCGGTGTAATCCAGATCGAGTACGGTAAAACCTCCTATACCCTGGAAGCCGGCCAGAGCATCTATTACGATTCGGTGGTCCCTCACGATGTGCAGGCCATCGGTGCTCAGCCCGCTAAAATTCTCGCCGTCGTCTACATGCCCGGTTAGGAGCGCTTACCCATGCCCTACACACATAAAACCATCGGCGCTTTCTTCGAAGAACAAGTAGAACGCCTGCCGGATCATGAGTTCATCGTTTACCCCGACCGTAATCTGCGCTTTACCTTCAGCCAGTTCAACGAACGGGTGAATCAACTGGCCAAGGGACTGCTCGCCATCGGTATAGGCAAAGGCGACCATGTCGGCATCTGGGCCACCAACGTGCCCGATTGGACCACCTTCATGTTAGAAAAAAAAAAAATCGGCGCCGTGCTGGTCACCATCAACACACACTATCGCAGCTTCGAACTGGAATACCTGGTCAAACAGGCCGACCTTAAAGCCCTGGCCCTGATCGACAGCTTCCGGGATCACGACTACCTTCAAACAATTAACCAGCTGATCCCGGAACTGGCCCACTGCCAGCGGGGGCAGTTGAAAAGCGCCAGATTCCCTGAACTGCGCAACATCATCTTTATCGGCCAGGAAAAACACCGCGGTCTATATAACACCCGCGAACTGATGATGCTAGGCGACCATCACGACGACAGCGAACTGAACCGCATCAAATACTCTCTCGACGCTCACGATGTCATCAATATGCAATACACCTCGGGAACCACCGGCTTTCCCAAGGGGGTCATGCTCAGTCACTACAATATTCTCAACAACGGTTATTTCATCGGCGAGCGGCAGAAACTCACCGAAAAGGATCGCCTCTGTCTGCCCGTTCCCATGTTCCATTGTTTCGGCTGCGTTCTCGGCATTATGGCCGCCTTGACCCACGGCACCACCTTGGTGCCACTGGAGTTATTCGATCCGCTTCTGGTACTGGCAGCGGTTCAGAAGGAACGATGCACCGCCGTCTATGGCGTTCCAACCATGTTCATAGCCGAACTGGCCCATCCGATGTTCGATCTGTTCGATCTCAGTTCCTTGCGCACCGGCATTATGGCCGGTTCGCCCTGCCCCGTAGAAACCATGCGCCAGGTGATGGGAAAAATGAACTGTAGCGATATTACCATTGCCTACGGTTTGACTGAAGCGTCCCCGGTCATCACCCAGACCCGCACCGAAGACACGGTGGCCCAGCGCACCGGAACCGTTGGCGCGGTGCTGCCGGAAATTGAAGTCCGCATCGTCGACCCGGAAACGGGTCTTGAAGTTGCTGTCGGTGAAAGGGGCGAACTCTGCTGTCGTGGCTATAACGTCATGAAGGGATACTACAAAATGCCCGAACAGACCGGTTTGGCCATCGACGCCGACGGCTGGTTACATTCGGGAGATCAGGCCGAAGTGGATGAGGACGGCTACTATCGGATCACCGGCCGCATCAAAGATATGATCATTCGCGGCGGGGAGAATATCTACCCCCGGGAAATAGAAGAATTTCTTTACACCATGGACGGTGTGCTCGATGTGCAGGTGGTCGGTATTCCTGATCAGAAATACGGCGAGGTGGTCGGCGCTTTCATTATCCGCAAAGAAAAGACCGATATCACCGAAGAAGACGTTATCGACTATACCCGTAACCGGATCGCGCCCTACAAAAAGCCAAAACATGTCTTCTTTGTTGACGCCTTCCCGATGACCGCCAGCGGCAAGATTCAAAAATACCGTTTGCGGGAAGTCGCCTGTGAGAAACTTGGTATAGAAGCCCGGCTGTTCGCAAAAACGGTGGAGGAGTCATAGCTGCGACAGCCCCTGGCACAGCGCTTTAAAAAACACCGGCTTGCGTTGCATGCCGGTGTTTTTTTATCGAAGGTTTTCTGTAGCACAAGGATCAAGTCACCAGTTCCTGCATGATGAATGCGCGGATCAGACACATATCCTCGAGGCTGATATCGACAAACTGCACGCCCATTCCCCTCGGCAGGCGAGGGTTTTTCTGACCATCTTCAAGGTTGCACCAGGCCACTCGGCCAAGGCAGCGAATCGGCTGTTGTTGTCCGGGCAGAAAAAATTCCAGGCGTAAAGGCGTCTCCACAGGCGGGGGATCGGATGTTTCGATGAACAGCCCCCCGGTACTGACATTGATACAGTAGTCGCGCAGCTCTTTTTCCTGATCGCCGATCCCAAAATGCACACGAAGCCTCAGAGGAACGCGCGGTGCGTTCCGTTGACTGACATGCAGATGCCGGCGACCAGCCTCCATAAAGAGTTGGAGATTAGGGGGTTTGAGCAGAATATCATCGCAGCCGGCCCGTTCACAGCGCTGCAGTTCTCCTTCCCGGTCATTACTGGCCACCAGGATCACCGGGATATCTCTTAATTCCGGATGGGCCTTGAGTCGTCGGCAACACTCATCTCCACTGAGTTCCGGCAAATCGACATCCATAAATATCAGCGCCGGGCGTTCTTCGGCTGCCGTCTCATAGGCTGCGATACCGGTACGGGCAACCAAAAGCTCATACTCATCCCGGGAAAGAAAGGAATTTTCCACCTCTCTGAACAGGTCGCCATCACTAACCAGTAACAGTTTTTTTCTTGCCATCACTATTTTCCGATCGTCCTTTTCTCTGGGTGAAACGGCTCTTACTCAGGCATAGAACTTTTCGGGGCGGTTATCAGCGAGCACAGTCGGAGGGATCGCCCTTCAATTTGAGCAGACCATGTTCCAGAGCGGGCAGCACCACCGCCAGATTCTCCCGAACCCCCTTGGGGCTGCCGGGCAGATTAATAATCATGGTCTGAGCCCGCACGCCGACCAGGGCTCTGGACAACATGGCATGAGGCGTGACCTGAATGCTGGCAGCCCGCATAGCCTCGGCCATGCCCGGCACCGGCCAGTCAATCACCCGCAGAGTAGCCTCGGGGGTCACATCCCGAGGACTCATCCCGGTCCCGCCGGTGGTCAGGATCAGATCCAGTTTTTGTCTGTCAACCCAGTCCACCAGGACCTCGACAATCTGCTCCAGATCGTCAGCAACCACCTTATATTGCTGAATCGAACCGAGAGAAGCCACCATTTCGCGGATCACCTGCCCGCTGACATCCTGCCTCTCGCCCCGAGCCCCTTTATCCGAGAGAGTCAGGATACCAATGGCAAAACCTCCGGGCTCTTTCACAAAACCTCCCAATCGCCCTTGAGCAGCTCGATCGGATCTCCTGTGGCGACGGGGCCGCCCTCTAAAACGCGGGCAAAAACGCCTTCTCTGGGCATGACACAGTCCCCGGCCTGGTAATAAATTTCACAGCGTTCGTGACAGACCTTTCCAATCTGGGTGATTTCCAGCAGAGCTTTATCGCCGACCCGCAAACGACTACCGATGGGTAAATGGCAAAGATCGAGACCTTCGGTGGTCAGGTTTTCAGCAAAATCTCCAGGTCCCACATCAAGCCCTTTGGCGAGCATTTTAGCGATACTTTCCATGGCCAGCAGACTCAGCTGACGGTGTCCGTCTCCGCCGTGGCCATCACCCTGCAGGCCCTCCTCCTTCAGCAGCATTCCCTGACCGACATCCTTTTTTCGACCGCCCTTGCCCGGGCTGGTACACACGGCAACTACTTTTCCTTTAGTCATATGGTTCTCCAAAACTCGCATAATGAGTAACATCCTGTTGTCAACTATCTTCGTGCTGACTTGGCCGCCAGCATCCGTCGAGCATTATTGGCAATCACCTGGGAAATTTCTCGACTCTTGCTGAGAGTCTTCAAGTCCCGTTCAGAAAGAATGTTCATATAGCGCAGCGCCAGTGCCGGAGGTGTCCGGGGGTGAACAACCAGAGCCTGTTTGATGGTATAGTTTTTCATCCATTCCCGGTTCATGGTGATCAGCCGGATCAGCTCTTCGTTGCTGCCCTTATTGTTGGCTACCGCCAGTACCTCCCCGTCGCTGATCCGGGGGTTTTTAAGAACCGCCGCAGATACCAGCTTGTTGCTCTCCCGAACCAGTAACTTACGCCATTCCTTGTCACCTGTGAGGGCCGCCTTGACCTTTTCTGCCACACCCATTTGCAGTATCTGCTGGTAGGCCGATTGATTTTCCTGGGCCACCTCCTCGTCCGGGTCTTCAGCTTCAGATTCATTCCGGGAAGCCTCACGAGCCAGCAGTTCGTCGTAACGGGCCAGCCAGTATCCCTCAGCAAGGGGATTTTCTGATATAGCCTCGCGTAAACCCTCCACCTGGCTACCCACATGGCGCTCGACCAGATAACTCAGGACATCCATGTTAGCGGAACGGGCCAGAGTCAGCAAAGTTTGTCGAGCCAGGCCCGGGTTATCCAGTAACAGAACCAGAACGGCGGGCTCGTCACTGCGTTGCCGCGCGATAAAATCCAGGATCTGGGGGTGCAGCTCGGCATCGCAAAGGAGCGGAACCAAACGATAGGGGGCGATACCCTTTAAGGTGGTAACAGCCAGGTCGCGCACCTCGACCGCCCCACGATGCGCCAGCAGAAACAGAGCGAGCAGTTCTTCGTTATTACAGAGTTGCAGCTGACCGCCAGCCACCTCTCGCTGCTCGGCAACAGAACTGTCGGGGCCGATCAGTCGAGCGATCCGGGGAGGCACCTTGAGTGTTCGGTCGGTCGTCAGATCTTTCATTGCTGTCATAGAATCTACCTGAAACGATCTTCAAATTATTGGTATAGCCTTTGTCGGTAACAACCCCGCCATTGTTCACCGGTTGCCCCTTCCCAGTCAAGAGGACCCCTTCATTTTTTGCGACGCCATCACCCTTCGACAGGATGAAAACGTCCTTCGGCAAGGACGCCGAAGGACGCAGGGTTTTAACAAAATGATTCAGGTTATTGGGCTGTTTATTCCGGCGGATTAAGCTCAGCCAGAAGCTTTTGCATGTTTTGCGCGGGGACCTCCTGATAATGAGAGAACTCCATAGAAAACATGCCCCGATCGGAAGTCATCGAGCGTAACTCGGGAGCATATTGCAAGACTTCGCTTAAGGGGACCTGGGCACCGACGACCTGGCTGCCGACCTTCGGTTCCATGCCCAGAAGCTTGCCGCGGCGCGAGTTCATGTCGCCGATCACGTCGCCAACGCAATCGTCCGGAACTGTAATTTCCATTTGCATGACCGGTTCCAGCAAAATGGGACTGGCCTGCTCCGCGCCCTTTTTAAAGCCCATTGATCCAGCGATTTTGAAGGCCATTTCAGAAGAATCCACGGTATGGAAGGAACCGTCATACAGGGTTGCTTTGAAGTCGACGGTCGGAAAACCGGCCAGCACACCTTTTTGTGATGCTTCGATAATGCCTTTTTCGACCGCCGGAATATACTGTCGGGGGACCGCGCCACCGACGATCTTATCGACAAATTCAAACCCGGATCCCCGCGGCAAGGGCTCGATTTCCAGCCAGATNNCGTTTTTTATATTTACTCTGAAGCTGGGCTTTGCCTCGAAGCGTTTCCCGATAAGGCACCTTCGGTGCTTTAAGAAGCACCTCGACATTGAACTTCCGCTTGAGCTTTTCGACGGTGACTTCCACATGGATCTGTCCCATCCCTGACAGTATCAATTGCTTGGTCTCTTCGTCGCGCCGCACCTGCAGGGTCGGATCCTCTTCGACCAGTTTGTGCAGGGCCGCGTTTATCTTGTCTTCGTCGTTCTTGCTGGCCGCTTCAAGAGCAAAGGAAATAACCGGCTTGATCGGTTCGGGGAAGTCGTAGCGGATAGGTTTGGCCCCATCGCAGAGGGTATCGCCGGTGGCGGTCTCCTTGAGTTTCGCCACCGCGACGATATCTCCTGGACCGGCCATGGCTACCGGGGACTGCTGCTTGCCGTTAAGCATGAACACCTGGCCGACACGTTCGGCGGCGTCTTTATTGGAATTATAAAAATTACTGTCCGATTTCAACATGCCGGAATAAATCCGGAGCACGGTCAACTGACCGGTATAGGGATCGCTGAGGGTCTTGAAGACCAGAGCGGAGAAGGGTTGATCTTCACTGGGCAGGCGTTCTTCAAGGTCTTCGGTTTTGGGATTGGTGCCGGTCTGAGCGGCACAATCGGCCGGCGAGGGCAAGCACAGGTTGATATAGTCAAGAAGTTCGTTGACCCCGGCATTGCGCACTGCACTGCCGGCTAACACGGGGATGAAATTTCCGCCAAGGGTGCCGGACCTGAGTCCCTGAAGCAACTCAGCCTCCGTCAGGCTTTCCTCTTCGAGATATCTCTCCATCAGTTCATCTTCGGTTTCAGCAATGGCTTCCATCAGCATGATGCGACGGGTTTCCGCTTCATCCAGCAATTCAGCAGGAATCTCCGCGACTTCGCTGTCGGCACTGCCATCCTCCTTGAACAGATGGGCTTTCATGGTAACCAGATCGATTACTCCCCGAAAATCACCCTCCGCGCCAATCGGCAGGGTAACCGCCACCGCCGGCACGCCAAGGGAATCCGCCATACTGGCCATGGCCCTATCGAAATCGGCCCGTTCCCGGTCCATCTTGTTGACAAAGGCAATGGGTCGGACACCAAATTCCCGGCACCATTCCATGATCTTCTGGGTTTGGGGTTTGACACCGGAAAGGGCCGAAACCAATAACACGGCACCGTCTACGGCGCGCAGGCAGTTGCGGGTCTCATGCAGAAAGTTGGCGTACCCCGGGGTATCGAGGATCCGTAGCTGATGCTCCTGCCATGAACAGTGAGCGGCGCTGGAGCTGATAGTAACCTGACGTTTAATCTCCTCCGGCTCGTAATTCATCCAGGAGGAGCCATCATCAACCTTCCCCAGTCGATCACTGACCCCGCTGTTAAACAGAATCGCCTCGACCAGAGAGGTTTTACCCGCTCCGCCATGTGCAATAACTCCGAAATTCCTCACCTTTGTCGTGTCGTACTTTCCCATGGTCTCTCCCTTCCTTTTCCCAGTCAAGGGAACTCGATTAAGGATCGCTTTGCAGGAAACAACGAATTTCAAGATGCGGTCTGCCCACCGCATACTATCCACAGAGCAGTCAAGGGACTGCCGGATGGTCAGGAGTTTAGCACCCTGTAAACCAAGGGTGTTGCACCCTGTCGGGTCAGTTTTTGTTCCTCAGATAAAGAATTCTCAAACCCTCCAAGGTTAAAAAAGGTTCCACCTCCTGGATGGTCTGGGAGGCAGGAGCAATCGCTCTAGCCAAACCGCCGGTGGCAATTACCAGAGGATTCTCCCGGGATTCCTGGCGCATGCGGCTGACGATTCCGTCCACCAGACCGACATAACCAAAGAACAGACCGGCCTGAATACTGTTGACGGTATTCTTGGCAATCACCTGGGGCGGCCGAACGAATTCAACACGAGGCAACTTACTGGCCCGCTGAAACAGGGCTTCGGCGGAGATAGTCAGTCCTGGAGCGATGGCGCCGCCCTCGTATTCTCCTTGAGCGGACACCAGGTCAAAGGTGGTGGCGGTGCCAAAGTCGACAATAATCAAGCTGCAACGACGCTTTTCATAGGCCCCCACAGCATTGACAATCCGGTCGGCTCCGACTTCCCGGGGGTTGTCGTAGTGAATGGGCATGCCGGTTTTGATGCCCGGCCCGATCAGATAGGGAGAACGCTTGAAATATTTACGGCACAGCCCTTCGAGGGCCTCCTTGGTCGGCGGCACGACGCTGGAAATAATCACATCCTCAATGGCCGCCATGGAAATGTCGCCCAAGCGCAGCAACTCATGAATAAGCACCGCATACTCATCCACCGTCCGGGTCTTGTCGGTGGTGATTCGCCAGTTCTGAATCAGTTCTTCGTCCCGATACAGACCAAGGACGGTATTGGTATTGCCTACATCGATAACCAGCAGCATAGGATTGTTGATCTCTCCCCCAAAACCTGTTTCGTTACAGCCCCGGCAGGGGCCTCACATCGCCGGCTANNAGAACACGCTCCTGCGAGCCATCGGCCAGACGCAGCAACAATGCGCCATCCTCATCCAATCCTACCACCAGCCCTCGCAACAGACGTCCTTGACAATCGACCTCGACCTGCTGACCGGTCAATACAAAAAAATCCTGCCAGGCCTGCATGATCGGCCCGAATCCTTCTCGCAGATACTGATCGTAAAGCACATCCAGCTCTTGCAAAAGGGTACAGACAAACAGCCTCCGAGACACCTGACTGCCGCTGACCAAGGCCAATGAAGAGGCCGGATACCGCAGGTCATCGGGAAACTGATCGGTGCGCATATTGAGGTTGACGCCGACCCCAAGAATCAGGTAACGGATCCGTTCGGTTTCCGCATCCAGCTCGTTCAGTAACCCGGCGACCTTGAACCCATCCAACAGCACGTCGTTTGGCCATTTGACCGTCGGCGTCAACCCGGTATGGGTTGCGATGGCCCGGGCTACGGCCGCCGCCGATAAAAATGTCAACTGAGGGGCTTGTCTTGGGGCGATGGGGGGCCGCAGAATGATAGAGGCATAAAGGTTAACCCCGGGGGGAGATGTCCAACGGCGCCCGAGACGTCCTTTGCCGGCCTGCTGGGATTCAGCGATGACCACCATGCCTTCATCGGCCCCGGCCTTGGCCAGGACATGGGCACGATCGTTGGTGGAATCGGTATCGGCAAAATAGACCAATTCACGACCGACAATCTCTGTTTGCAGATCGGCCTGCAGTTCGGCCGGCAACAATAAATCGGGAACCGCCTGCAAACGATAGCCCCGGGCCGTGACAGCCTCGATTTGATAACCCAGAGACCGCAACTGCTCAATGTTTTTCCACACCGCAGTGCGGGAAACCCCCAGAACACGACTTATCTCGGCACCGGAGACAAAATCCCCCTGTCGCTGATGAAACAGACTCAGAATCTGATGTTGCCGGGCCTGCTGATTCATAAAATCCCGAGATCTTCCATCACTGATGCTTTCGCAAAAACGTATAATGAGGACTAAGCAAAAATTTCGGCCACCAGGGCTTGATGTTTTTTCAGGTCGCCGTAGGGCGGACTTTTTGCGACACCACCATCACTGGAACAGCATGGAGATATCCACAGCGGGACTGGAATGAGTCAAAGCCCAGACGGAGATAAAATTGACCCCTGTTTCCGCAATCGCCCGTACTGTCTTCAGGGTCACTCCTCCCGAGGCTTCGGTCAAAGCCCGGCCGTCGATCATCAGCACCGCTTCGCGCAGGGTGGCCAGATCCATATTGTCGAGCATAATGATATCGGCCTCGGCTGTCAGGGCTTCTTCCACCTCTGCGAGAGTAGTGGTTTCCACCTCCACCTTCAGAGTGTGGGGAGCCCGTTGCCGGGAACGAGCAACAGCCTTGGCGATGCCCCCAGCCGCCGCGATATGATTTTCCTTGATCAGCACGCCGTCATAAAGAGAGGTCCGATGATTGCGTCCCCCTCCCATCCGAACGGCATATTTTTCCAGACAGCGCAGTCCAGGGGTGGTTTTTCGGGTATCCACCACCGCCGCTGCGGTGTCTTCAATCTCTCGGACAAAGTGAGCCGTATGGGTGGTGATGCCACTCATCCGCTGCAGCAGGTTGAGAGCCACCCGTTCTCCCTGCAAAAGCACTTGGGCAGGCCCCTTGATCCAGGCCAGAACCTCTCCACGCTGTACGGAATAACCGTCCTCCCGCAGCTTTTCGAAAGCCACCTGATTATCGAGCAAGGCAAAAACCCGGGCCGCGACATCGATGCCGGACAGCACAAAGTCTTCTTTGGCCACTAATTCGGCTCGCCCGGGAGTGCCCGGCTCGATGGTGGCCAGGGTCGTGACATCCCCCAAACCGATATCTTCTTGCAAAGCATTCCGGATTATACGATCTATTTCAAACATGAAAACTCCAGAGTTTGGTTTTAAAACGCTTATTTATATAGCATGAGAGCACAGCCAGCCGCAACCGAAAAGCCCGGCAACACTGGCCATTTTGCCTTTGCATTTTTAGCGGGAGTGTCGGAGAATCGGACGGTGCTGCCCGGCCGGCCGGCGGACCCTCCCAGGGCCCTGTCGCACTATGCGGGCCAAAGGAAAAGACAGATCATGTACAGCCGGACAATCCAAAGTGATGCACCCGCAAAAACTCATAAAATGGCTCAACCATCAACCAGCTACCGTTGACCTACCCAAAGGAGCCCGCTGTGTTTAACTCTCATTCTGTGTTTATCCTGCTCATAACCCTTCTTTTGGCTGGATGTGTCAGCAAAGCCGACTATCAACGCATCAGCGATGAGGCCAAGCATCTTGCCACCGCGAGAATCGAATTGGAGCGGGACTACGACCGACTTTTAACACAGCAACGCCAACTGGCCCAGCAATTCGATCAGCGAGGTCAGCAGCTCAAAGAAGCTGCCAGCGCCAATGAAGCACTGCGGCAGGATGCTTTGCGGGCAGCTGCGGATATCGCCCGTCTGGAAAAAATTCTGTCCGAGCGAAACGCTGCAACCGGGGCCGCATTGAGCGAAATGCGCCAGACCATTGATCGGCTGGAAGAGCAAAAAAGAGAACTGACCGCACAGTTGGAACAAGAACAACGGGCTCGCCAAGCCCGAATAGAGACTTTAAAAACCACCTATGACCAGCTGGTGGAGATGATGGAAAGCGAGATCCAGCGAGGCGAGATTACCATTTCCGAGTTGCAGGGTCAGCTGACCGTCAATCTGGTGGAAAAAATTCTGTTCGACTCAGGACAGGCCGAACTCAAACCTGCCGGCATCGAAGTCCTGAACCGGGTCGGAAACATCCTCAAGGAGACCACCGATAAACATATCAGAGTCGAGGGGCACACCGACAATATTCCCATCAGTCCTCGTCTGCGACAGACTTTTGTCAGCAATTGGGAACTTTCGACGGCTCGCGCCACCAATGTGGTGCACTTGCTACAGCAGGACAAGGGCATTGCCGGTGATCGCCTCTCCATCTGCGGTTACGGACCCTACCAGCCCATTGCCGGCAACGAAACCGCTGCCGGCCGAGCCCAGAACCGGCGGATCCAGATCATCCTGGTAAACCAACCGCCGAAGCCCTAGCTTCAGCGACGCTGATTGTGCATGAGCAGATGGGCCACTTCCATACTGTGACGGGCCATGTCCCGAATAGCATCCAGAAGATTCAGAAAAATAGGCGCGGCATGGGGCTGGCAAAGACCTTCAATCATGCGCGCTTCATGGTCCGTCGCAAAGTCGATGCATTTTTGACAAAGGATCGGCCCTTTTTCCTCGTAGAGAACTTTTTTCAAGATTTCGTTATCGGTCTGAAATATATCCGCCAGCCCTCTCAACATTTCCAATTGGCCGTCGAAAACCTGATTCGCCTGGGCATTTCCTTTCATTGAAAAGGGAATGCCATTGGTGATCTGCTGACGAACGATCGGCCCCATTTCGGCAATATATTTGGCCATCAGTTGAAGGTGGGTCAAGACGCTTTCCAGTTGCAAACAGGAGACTTGGCCGGAGTCCTTTACTTCGCACAACATTTTGTCCAGATCTTTGGACAACAGGGCGATCTCCTCTAAAACAATGTGCTCATAGTTGGCAATTTCCTCCAGACCGGCGACATTCTGGCGATTAAATGAGCTACGCACCTTTTCCACCATAGTAATCAGATGGTCTACCACACCCTTGAAAAGAGGCAGCTGTTCCTTGATCGTTTTTGCGTTCGTCATATCTCTTCTCCCCTGAATGCTTACCCTGCGGGCCAATATTTTCCAGTGAATGTGTCCCCATGGCGTGGCAAAAGACCGTCGACTCCATTAATGCTTTTTGTGAGCCCCGCCATGGCCATGCATGCCCTGTCCCCCTCAAATACCAGAAAGACTGACTTTTATGGGTTTTTTACCGATTATCGTTGAATACCTAAATTCTGTTATTTTTAACGATAACATGTGTTTTCCAGGGTATAAAGCAAGAAAGCGTTTCTGCCGGAAAAGTCGCTCCCGGGTAGAAGTTTTTCCACTAAAAAAATCACCCCCGTTTGTAAAAGCAACCACAGGTAAGGTAAACTATCTCCACCGTTTAGCTTCTGACCCACCAACATAATTTTCCCCAAGGAGATCCATCATGCTCAGCCAAAACCTGGTAGACGCTTTGAACGAACAGATGAAAAATGAATTTTTTTCGGCTTATCTCTATAAATCCATGGCCGCCTATTTTGAGGCGGAGGACCTTCCCGGGTTCGCCCAGTGGATGAAGTTGCAGGCGCTGGAGGAACTCTGTCACGGCGAGAAGTTCTTTAACTATCTTTGCGAGTCTGGCGGTCGCGCTGTATTGTTGCCCATCGACGGACCGAAAGCGGATTACGATTCTGCATTGGATGCCTTCGAATACTCTCTCAAGCACGAGCAATTCGTTACCGCCAGCATCAATAACCTGATGACCTTGGCCAAAAGCGAAAATGATCATGCCACTGAAATCTTTCTGCAGTGGTTTGTAACGGAGCAAGTAGAGGAAGAGGCCAACTTCGGCTTGCAGCTGAAAAACCTCAAGCGACTGGAAGGCGACGGTCGCGGATTGATGATGCTGGATAAGGAACTGGGTCAGCGCGTCTTCGCAGTACCGAGGGGCATGGCTATTATCGGGGCCTGAATCCGGTCTTTTTTGAGGTAACGGTCAAATCAAGCCGCAGGGAAACTAACTTCCCCGCGGCTTTTGTTTATCCCGAATGCTGCTGAAGAAAAGGGGAAACAGCATTCATGGGATCGCATGCCGCATTAGCGTTCAGATCCGTGGCTGCAAACCAGCAGAGGTGCCTCAATTCGCCCATACTTTAGGCACAGCAATCGGCTTTAACGGATGCCAACTCTCGCCAGTCGCTGCAACCTTCGTGTTTCCCAGGACTTCCAGGGGCATGGCAAGACTCTTGCTAAGGATATTCCCGTATAAGCGTCCCCACCTTTCACTAAAGGAGTCCGGCGTTGGCAGACAAACCCAAAATACGCGATCTGCTCGATGAAAGAGCCTGCGCCCACAACCACGAGAAAAAAAGCGCCTGCAACAGACCCACCCCCGGCGCCACCACCGGTGGCTGTGCCTTCGAAGGAGCTCAAATCTCCCTGTTCCCCTATGCGGATGCCGCTCATCTGGTTCATGGTCCCATAACTTGCCTCGGGGCTTCCTGGGAAACCCGTCTGACGCACAGCCGTTGGCCGGGTCGGGATCTGACCCAGATGGGCTTTACCACCGGCATATCCAGCAATGAGGTCATCTTTGGCGGGGAGGAAAAACTGCGCCAGGCCATCGATTATATCGTCGAACGCTACGCGCCCCAGGCGATATTCGTCTACAGCACCTGTGTCACCGCCATGATTGGTGACGATATCGACGCCGTATGCCGGCAAGCCGAAGAGACCCATGGTCTTCCCATGGTACCGGTCCATGCCCCCGGTTTCGTCGGCAGCAAAAACCTTGGCAGCCGCCTAGCCGGCGAGGCTTTGCTGTCCCATCTGATCGGCACCCGGGAACCGGAAACCAGCACCCCCTTCGACATCAATCTGATTGGCGAGTACAACGTCACCGGCGATATGTGGCAGTACACACCCCTCCTAGAAGAGCTCGGCATTCGGATTCTTTCCACTCTCAGCGGCGACGGACGCATAGCCGATATCCGCACCGCCCACCGTGCTCGTCTCAATGTTCTGGTGTGCGCTAAATCGCTGATTTCTCTGACTCGAAAAATGGAGGAACGCTACGGCATCCCCTCCATTTCCGTGTCCTTTTACGGCAAGCGGGATACCAGCGCCTCTATTCTGGCCATCGCTGAAGCCCTAGGAGACCCTGAACTGATCGAGCGCACACAGCAACTGATCGCCCGCGAGGAAACCAGGCTCGACGAACAACTGGTTCCTTACCGGACCATTTTCCAGGGCAAAAAAGCGGTACTCAACACCGGCGGCAACAAATCCTGGTCCATTGCTTCGGCCCTCCAGGATCTCGGCTTCGAGGTGGTGGCTACTTCGGTCAAGAAGGCCACCGAAGCCGACAAACAGAAAGCCCGCCAATATCTGGGAGAAAAAGGGGTCCTGATGACCAACCCGGGCCAGGAACAGGCCAAGGTGATCGATGAAACCGGCGCGCACCTGCTGCTGGCCGGCGGACGCAGCCTGTTTACCGCCATCAAGAAAAAAATCGCCTTTGCCGATGTGAACCAGGAAAAAAAGAAGAGCTACGGCGGCTATGCCGGGCTGCTCAATCTGGCCGACGATCTGAAGTACGCCCTGCAGAATCCCGTTTTCAAAAATGTCGCCAGGAGGGCCCCATGGGAGAAATAAACCGTCGCCCCGTTAAACCGCTGCAGGTCAACCCTTTTCGCCTCAGCCAGCCCATGGGAGCGGCCCTGGCTTTTCTCGGTATCGACCGCTGCATGCCTCTGATGCATGGTGGCATGGGCTGCACCTCCTTTACCAAGGTTTTCCTGACCCGCCATTTCTGTGAACCCATCGCCATTCAGACCACGGCTGTCACCGATGTCACTGCGGTGCTCGACGGTGGCGACGGAAGTATCGCCGAGGCGGTGGCCAACATCACAAAAAAGGTTTCGCCCAGCCTGATCGGCCTGCACAGCACCGGTCTGACCGAAACCAAGGGGGATGATTTGCGCGGCGTGGCCAGCCAAATTAATTTCCCCCTGGTCTATGTGCATAGCAGCGACTACGAAGGAGGACTGGAAAGTGGTTGGGGGAAAACCACTCGGGCCATCATTGAGCAACTGGTCGAGTCCGCTACGACGGTGCGCAGGGATAAAGCGGTGCTGCTGCCCCACGTCAGCCTGACTCCCATTGAAGTGGAAAAACTGAAGGAATTTATCGCGGCCTTCGGTTTCGAGGTGCATGCCCTGCCCGACCTCTCCACCTCGCTCGACGGTCACCTGGGAGAAAAACAGAGCGCCTTGAGCGACGGCGGTATTTCCGTAGAAACCATCCAGGGGTTAGCGGATGCCGCCCTGGTGATTTCCGTTGGCGCATCCATGGCACCGAGTGCCGAGGCTTTCGTTTCAAAAAATCCGTCCATACAGCACCTGCCCTTCGCCCACCTGCAGGGGTTGGAAGCCACCGACGCCCTGGTAGCCGCCCTGCTCCAGAGCAGCGGTCGAAGCGAACCTCCGGTTTCCGTAATACGCTGGCGCAAGCGGCTCCAGGATGCGCTCCTCGACTGCCATTTTTCCCTGGGACAGACCCGCATTCTGCTGGTCGGCGAGCCCGACTTTCTGAGCGGTGCCAGCCACTGCCTGCGAGAAGCGGGAGCCCTGATCACCCTGGCTCTGGCCAGCGTCGATTCCCCGCAGCTTGATCATATCCCCGCGGATCAGGTTTTGGTCGGCGACCTGGAAGACGCGGAAGTACATCAAAATGATTACGATCTGATTGTCGGCAATGGCCATGCGGAATCTTTGGCCCATCACTATCGCAAAGGCCTGGTGCTGCGCGGTTTCCCGAACTGGGAAACTATCGGCAATCAGCTGAAATTCGACCTGCTCTATGAAGGGGCGAGCTATTTTCTTTGTGAGGTGGCCAATTGTGCCGAAGCAGTGAGAAACGCTGAGAGCTGATACCCTCTGCGACCCGGGTTTTAAACTTCCGTCTCGCCGACCCAGCCTAAACAACGACTCACGGCCTGGGTCCAGCGATCCTGCAGGCGATCTCCCTGGGTTTTTTCCAACTGCGGCGTGTAGCGCCAGGCCATCTGCCAGCGGGAAGCCAACTCTTCCCTGTCGGACCAGAAACCGACCGCCAGTCCCGCCAGGTAGGCCGCGCCCAAAGCGGTGGTTTCGGTGATGGAAGGAACCTCCACCGGCACGCCCAGGATATCGGCCTGAAACTGCATAAGAAACCGGTTGGCCACCGCGCCTCCGTCTGCGCGCAATTCCTGAAGGGCAAGGCCCGATTCCCGGCTCATGGCATCGACCACATCCCGGGTCTGGTATGCGATGCTTTCCAGAGCCGCCCTTGCCAGATGTGCTTTTCCGGTACCCCGGGTGAGGCCGATGATCATACCCCGGGCGTAGGCGTCCCAGTGGGGCGCCCCCAGACCGGTCAGGGCGGGCACAAAATAGACATCATCGTTGCCCTGCAGAGAGGCCGCCAGGTGTTCGCTTTCCGCTGCGTTGGCGATCAGCCCGAGACCGTCCCGCAACCACTGCAAAGCCGCTCCGGTAATAAAAATAGAGCCTTCCAGGGCATACTCCACCGGTTCGTCGCCGATCCCCCAGGCGATGGTGGTCAACAGGCGCTGACGGCTGAGAACCGCCCTGCGGCCAGTATGCATCAGTAAAAAAGAGCCGGTACCGTAGGTGGTCTTGGCCATGCCCGAAGCGTAACAGGCCTGGCCGAAAAGAGCGGCTTGCTGATCTCCGGCGACTCCGGCAATGGGCACCCGGTGACCAAAAAAACTTTCCGGATCGGTGGTGTCGTAAACTCCCGACGAGGGCTGGACCGTTGGCAGAATCTGCCGGGGGATATCCAGTCGAGCCAGAATAGTGTCGTCCCAGTCCAGGTTATGGATATTGTACAGCAGGGTGCGAGAAGCGTTGGAGTAATCCGTGGCGTGGCAGCGACCGCCGGTCAATTGCCAGATTAGCCAACTGTCGATGGTGCCGAAGGCGATCTCACCGGCACAGGCCCGGCTGCGAAGATCCGTAGACTGATCTAACAGCCAGCGGACCTTGGTGGCGGAAAAATAGGGGTCGATCAGCAACCCGGTTTTCTGTTGCCAGAGGGGTTCCAACCCCTCTTGCTTGAGTTCGTCACAGAACCGGGCCGTTCGGCGATCCTGCCAGACTACGGCCGGGCCCAGGGGCAGCCCGCTGCAACGATCCCACAACAGACACGTCTCCCGTTGATTGGTGATCCCCACGGCCCGCACCTGGCCCGGGTGAGCCCCCGCCTGATGCAAGGCCGCCTTGACCACATCCAGGGTAACCGACCAGATTTCCAGGGGATCGTGTTCCACCCATCCGGGCCGGGGGTAATGCTGGGTTATTTCGGCGCTGGCCCGTCCGCATACAACACCGGTTCGGTTGATAATCAACACCGTTGAGCCCGTGGTGCCCTGGTCAATCGCCAGTATGTATTCTTTATCCATTGCCCCCCCTGTCAGGTCACCGCAATGTCTTCCCGCCAGCGCTCGATTTTTTCCAGGAGAAGCTCTTGAGTCTGATAGGAAATATCAGGCAAGGAACCGCCCCAGATCTGTTCCGCCTGGGCAAAGCCATCTTCAATGCCCCGTAACGCCTCGTCGAGACGGGCCGGGTCCTTACCGGCCAGGCCGATAGCAAACTGAAAGATCCGTTCCGAGGTCTGTTCCACGCCGAAATA
>NPIF01000051.1_pt1 | contig 18233 bp, 19 predicted proteins | sample 8637461 | NCBI WGS metagenome assembly NPIF01 (sample SAMN07420641, study PRJNA396082) | bioreactor metagenome | isolation source: sample BR12 brine-fed electro-methanogenic bioreactor BR | place: Japan: Kochi | collected 2016-12-09
ATGGGCTGGGTTGACGCTTACGTCCGGTCTTCAATGGGACGCAGCACCTTTTCGAGAATCAAGCGGGAGGTGAGGTCGGACAGGGGTGTGTCGCCAATCACCGGAAAGACATCGCGCCGCAAGCGCCGCATGATCATCTTGCGGGTGCGTTCGGCAAGGTGGTCAACCTGGCGCTCGTGCCATTCCAGGGCCAGTTTCTTGAAGGTGTTGGCACGCAGCTCTTTCTCCGCTTCCTTGGCGGCTTTTTTGACTTCTCCCGGGTCGGTATCGTTGGCGAGCAGTCGTCGCGCTTCTTCACGGCGCAGACGGGCGTCACTCAGGCTGATTTCCGGATAGGGGCCGATCGCGAGAAGTTTTTCCTTGTCGGCAAAGCGATACTTGAAGCGCCAGAGCTTGCCGCCGGCCGTTGTGACAAGCAGATAGAGACCACCACCGTCGGTGAGCTTGTAGTCGCGATCTTTGGGTTTGGCCCTGCTGACCTGGATGTCGGTCAGCGGGGGGACGCGTCGGGGCATGCTGTCCTCATTTTTTTGGGGTATCTTGTTTTCAGGGTAGATCAATATACCCAAAAAACACCCCCAAAAACTCTGGCTGTCAACGCATGGGTATGGACGGGAAAAGACGCTGGATACTAAAAAACCCGCCTATTTGGCGGGTTCCTTAGATTTATCTAGACTGCTTTGGATTGTCTGTTGGTGCCGAAGGCGAGACTCGAACTCGCACGGGCTGTCGCCCACCACCCCCTCAAGATGGCGTGTCTACCAGTTCCACCACTTCGGCGAACGGATTGCTTTTATACTGATTTGGTCCGGGCTTGTCAATAAAATTTGAGCGTTTAATTCGTCTTTTCTGCCGGAGCCGCTTTTTCCGCCGCGGGAGCGGATTCGGCGGCGGGGGTGGCCGGCTGCTCCGCGGGGGCTGCGGCGGGGGGCAGGGCCTGGTCCGGAGCGGGAGCGCTTTGCTGGGCCGGGGCCACCACCTCGGGCATGATGCTGCTTGAGCCGGGCTGGCCGGCGAAGTAGCTCAGGATCAGGCTGGTCAGCATGAAGATCACTGCGGCGGCCGCGGTCATCTTGCCGAGAAAGCTGCCCGCGCCCCGGGCACCGAAAACCGTGCCGCTGGAGCCCGCGCCAAAGGCAGCGCCGATTTCGGCCCCTTTGCCGGCTTGCAGAAGCACGATGACGATCAGTGCGAAACAGACAACAACGTGAAGAAAAATCAGAAATGCGGTCATAGAGTTCTTTTACTCCCCATCTAATTTGGCGATGAACCGGGCAAAACTATCACAGATGCCAACATGAGGAAAGGGGGAAATTAATTTTTTTCAAAGGCGACGATCCGGGCAAAGTCGGCGACTTTGAGGCTGGCGCCACCCACCAGGGTGCCGTCGATGTCGTCCTGGGCCATGAGGCCATCGACGTTGTCGGGTTTGACGCTGCCGCCGTAGAGAATCCGGGTCTGGGAGGCCACGTCCGGCCCGCAGAGGCCGGAGATGAGCCCGCGCACGAAAGAATGGGCTTCCTGGGCCTGGTCGCCCGTGGCGGTTTTGCCGGTGCCGATGGCCCAGACCGGCTCGTAGGCAACGACCACACGCTGCATGTCGGCGGCGCTGATGTTCTTGAGGCCATCGACCACCTGGCTGCGCAGGACGTCCATCATCCGGTCTCCTTCGCGCTCTTCCAGGGTTTCGCCGATGCAGAAAATGGCGTTCAGCCCCTCAGCAAGAACCGCCTTGACCTTGCGGTTGATCAAATCGTTGCTTTCCCCGAAAATCTGGCGCCGCTCCGAGTGCCCCAAGATGACGTGGCTGCAGCCGGCATCTTTGAGCAGAGCGGGGGAGACCTCGCCGGTAAAGGCGCCGCTCTTTTCGAAATAACAGTTCTGGGCGGCGAGGGCGATATTCGAACCCTTGACCGCCGCGGCGGCCGCGGCGAGGGCGGTGAAGACCGGGGCGACGACGATTTCGACATCCGCTACCGCCGCGGTTTCTTTTTTGAGCCCTTCGATCAGTTCGATGGCTTCGGGGATGGTTTTGTGCAGTTTCCAGTTGCCGGCAATCATCGGCTTGCGCATGGTCATTCCCTCCAGGGACATGGATGTCATCAGTGAATGGTTCGAGGCCCTATTTGTCGCTCAGGGCGGCGATGCCGGGAAGTTCCTTGCCTTCGAGGAGCTCCAGCGAGGCGCCGCCGCCGGTGGAGATATGGGTCATCTTGTCGTCGAGCCCGGCTTTGTTGACGGCCGAAACCGAATCGCCGCCGCCGATGATGGAGGTGGCCGGCGAATCGGCGAGGGCCTGGGCCACGGCGAAGGTTCCCCGGGCAAAGGCGTCGAATTCGAAGACGCCCATGGGCCCGTTCCAGACGACGGTGCCGGCCTGGCTCATTTCTTTCTGGTAGGTTTCGATGGTTTTGGGGCCGATGTCGAGGGCCATCCAGCCGGCTTCGAAATGGTCGTTGTCGCAGACCTTGTGTTCGGCGTCAGCCTTGAATTCGCGGGCGATGACGTGATCTTCCGGCAGGAGGAATCTGACCTTTTTGGCCTGGGCCTGAGCCATGAGTTTTCGGGACAGCTCGATGCGTTCTTCCTCGACCAGGGATTTGCCCACCGCGATCCCCTGGGCCTTGAGAAAGGTGTAGGCCATACCGCCGCCGATGATGAGGGTGTCGACCTTGTCGAGCAGGTTTTCGATCACGGGAATCTTGTCGCTGACCTTGGCGCCGCCGAGAACGGCGACGAAGGGTCGTTGCGGGTCGGCCAGGGCATCCTTGAGATACTGGAGTTCTTTGCCCATGAGAAAACCGGCAACGGCGGGCTTGAGCAGATGGGCGACTCCTTCGGTGGACGCATGGGCCCGGTGGGCGGTGCCGAAGGCGTCGTTGACGTAGACCTCGGCCAGTTCGGCCAGCTGGCGGCAGAAGTCGGGATCGTTTTTTTCTTCGCCGGCGTAAAAGCGAACGTTCTCCAGCAGCACGATGTCGCCGTCGACCATGCCACCGACCAGGGCCTTGACCTCGTCGCCGATGCAATCCTTGGCCATGGCCACCGGGCGAGCCAGCAGCTTGGCCAAGTGGGGCGCCACCGGGGCCAGGCTGTATTTGGCGTCCGGCTTGCCCTTGGGGCGGCCCAGGTGGGAGGCGAGAATCAGGCGGCCGCCCCTTTCCACGATGTAGCGGATGGTCGGCAGGGCCGCGGCGATGCGGGTGTCGTCTTCGATCTCCTGCTGAGCGCTGAGGGGAACGTTGAAGTCGACCCGGCAGAAAACCTTTTTTCCCTTGAAATCGACATCTTCGATGGTCATTTTGCGCGACATGAACACTCCTCCTGGCAATGAAATGAAGAAGGGGCAGGCACAGTCGGCTGCGCCCGCCCCTGAATGAAGATACCGGGTGGTTTATTGGGTTGCGACGATCCGGGCGAGATCGAGAACGCGACAGGAATAGCCCCACTCGTTGTCGTACCAGGACATGACCTTGACCAGGTTGCCGTCGATGACGTTGGTGGAAAGCGCGTCGACGCTCGACGAGGCCGAGCTGCCGTTGAAGTCGCGGGAGACCAGGGGCTCCTCGCAATAGACCAGGATGTCCTTGAGAGGACCTTCGGCGGCCTTCTTCAGGGCGGCGTTCACCTCGGCGACCGAGGTATTTTTCTTGCTGACGAAAACCAGGTCGACCAGGGAGACGTTGGGGGTCGGCACCCGGATGGCCAGTCCGTCGAGCTTGCCCTTGAGCTGGGGCAGCACCTCGCTGACCGCTTTGGCCGCACCGGTGGTGGTGGGAATCATCGACAGGGCCGCGGCCCGCGCCCGGCGCAGGTCTTTGTGGGGCAGGTCGAGAATGCGCTGGTCGTTGGTGTAGGCGTGGATGGTGGTCATCATCCCCTTTTCGATGCCGAATGTCTCGTCCATGACCTTGGCCACCGGGGCCAGGCAGTTGGTGGTGCAGGAGGCGTTGGAGATGATGTGGTGTTTGGCCGGGTCGTAGCTGGCTTCGTTGATGCCGATGCAGACGGTGATGTCGGGTTTTTTGGCGGGCGCGCTGATGATCACCTTCGAGGCGCCGGCATCGATATGTTTCTGGGAGCCGTCGCGGTCGGCGAAATGGCCGGTCGATTCGATCACCACCTTGACCCCCATTTCCTTCCAGGGAAGTTTGGCGGGGTCTTTTTCGGAGAGAACCTTGAGTTTTTTGCCGTTGATGACGATGGCGTCCTCGCCCGCTTCGACTTTCGCGTCGAAGGTGCCGTGGATCGAGTCGTATTTCAGCAGATGAGCAAGGGTTGCGGGATCGGTCAGATCGTTCACGGCCACGATCTCGATATCTTTGTCGTTGAGTGCGGCGCGAAAGACGTTGCGGCCGATGCGGCCGAAACCGTTGATTGCGACTTTGACTGCCATGCGAGCGACCTCCTTTTAAGCGTTGCGATGTGAGAATATCCAGCGGATTTGCCAGGCAAACGGGCCCCGGGCCTCGGGGAAATCGGATTGAAAAAAAGTCTTTGTTAATTTACATCAGTTTTTGAAAAAGGCAACCGGTTTACCGAGTGGGCGAAAATATTGTTATCTTCTCCGTGCGCGGCCGGGGAATACGGAGGCGCAAAGGGGCTCTCAATTGACCCGGAGAGGGGATTTTACCCTTGCGAAATCGGCATTTTTCAGGTATATAGGCACCGCCTCGTGTGCTGTGCAATTCATCCGCACGGCACACTTGTTTTTTGGGGGGGAAGACGTTATTGCGGGTCTGTCTGGTCGCAAGTGGCAGCAAGGGTAATGCCGTTTACATCGAAAGCCGGGAAAGCCGGATTCTCATCGATGCGGGTTTTGCGGCCCGCGAGCTTGCCCGTCGGCTGGCCCTGGTCGGGGTCGAGGCCGATTCGCTCGATGCCGTTTTCATCTCCCATGAGCATGGAGACCACTGCCGTGGGCTTGGCCCCCTGGCTCGCCGCTACAACCTCCCGGTCCACATGAATCCCGAAACACTTCAGGCGCTTCCTGCATTAGGGAAGGTGCCTCAGCTTTGCGAATTCGATACGGGGGTTCCTTTCGCCTGTCGCGATCTGCGCGTCGAAACGATACCGCTGACCCACGACGCCGCCCGCCCCGTTGCTTACGTCATCGAAACGACCGCAGGCAAGATCGGGGTCGCCACCGACCTCGGCATCGCCACCCGCCTGGTCCGCGACCGACTGCGGGGCTGCCGCATCCTGGTTCTCGAGGCCAACCACGATGAGGCCATGCTGCGCGACGGGCCTTACCCCTGGCCCCTCAAGCAGCGCATTCGCAGCAACCACGGGCATCTGTCGAACCTGGCCTGCGCCGACCTGTTGAACGACCTGTTGTGGGACGGCCTGGAAGTCGTTTTTCTCGCCCATCTGAGTGAAACCAACAACCAGCCGGAACTGGCCGCATCCATCGTGCGTGAAGTGCTGGAGCGCCAGAACCTGTGCCATCCTCAATTGATCGTCGGCCGCCAGGCCGCACCGAGCTTGTGCGTGTCTGTGGGCTGATTCAAATAATCCGCCGAAAATGAAGCGCCCCTTTCAAATCTTGATCCTTGGCGTTTACGCAGGGCAATGGTTTGCGGGGCGGAGCTTCAAAATATTCTCCAAGGAGTGTCGCAACCATGATTCCCCGTTATACCCGACCCGAAATGGCCCGCATCTGGGAACCGGAAAACCGCTTTCGTATCTGGCTCGAAATCGAGACCCTGGCCTGCGAGCAGCAGGCCGAGCTCGGGGTGATTCCCAAGGAGGCGGTCAAGGTCATCCGCGAGAAGGGGAATTTCGATATCGCCCGCATCGACGAGATCGAGGCCGAAGTCAAGCACGACGTCATTGCTTTTCTCACCTCGGTGGCGGAATACGTCGGGCCCGAGGCCCGCTTCATCCACCAGGGGATGACCAGCTCCGACGTCCTCGACACCTGCCTGTCGGTGCAGCTGACCCAGGCCGCCGATGAGTTGCTGGCCGATCTCGACCTGGTCCTTGCCTCGATCAAGGAGCGCGCCCTCGAGCACAAAGACACGGTCTGCATGGGGCGCTCCCACGGCATTCACGCCGAGCCGGTGACCTTCGGTCTCAAGCTGGCCGGCTGGTACGCCGAGATGGACCGCAACCGCACACGCCTGCAAGCCGCCCGCGAGAATATCGCCACCGGGGCGATCAGCGGCGCGGTCGGGACTTTCGCCAACATCGACCCTTCGGTGGAGGAGTATGTCTGCGCCAGGATGGGGCTTGCGCCCGAGCCGGTGTCGACCCAGGTCATCCCCCGCGACCGGCATGCCGAGTATTTCTGTACCCTGGCGATCGTCGCCTCGTCGCTGGAGCGCATCGCGGTGGAGGTGCGTCATCTGCAACGCACCGAGGTGCTCGAAGCCGAAGAGTTTTTCAGCAAGGGGCAGAAGGGCTCCAGCGCCATGCCCCACAAGCGCAATCCGATCCTGTCGGAAAACCTCACCGGCCTGGCCCGTCTGGTGCGCGGCTACTGCATCCCGGCCCTGGAGAACGTGGCTCTGTGGCATGAGCGCGATATCTCTCATTCTTCGGTCGAGCGCAACATCGGCCCCGATGCCACCGTCACCCTCGATTTCGCCCTGCGCCGGCTCAACGGCCTGATCAAGAACCTGGTGGTCTACCCCCAGAACATGCTGAAAAACCTCAACCAGATGAAGGGGCTGGTCTTCTCGCAGAAGATCCTCCTCGACCTGACTCAGGCGGGGACCTCCCGTGAAGAGGCGTATCGCATGGTGCAGCGCAATGCCATGAAAGTCTGGGAGCAGGGCAAGGACTTTCAGGAGGAACTGCTCGCCGATGCCGACGTGGTCCAGGCGCTCGGTGAGGACAAGATCAGGGAATCTTTCGATCTCGGCTACCACCTCAAGCACGTCGACACCATCTTCAAGCGGGTGTTCGGCAACGGGTAGGGGCGAAGTTCGCCCCGGGCAGGCACGAGGCCTGCCCCTACCGGAAAATCAGAATTGACACAGGAGACTGCATGCCCTGGAGAATCATTGTCGGGTTGAAGGATAGCGTCCGCGACGCCCGCGGCGAGCGGGTTCGGCGCGAAATCAGCAACCATCTGCAAATCGAGCTCGAAAGCGTGCGGACCGTCGATGTCTACACCGTTGACGCCGCCTTGAGCGACGCCGAGGTGGAGGCCGCGGCCCAGGGGCCCTTTTCCGACCCGGTGATCCAGGAGGTCACCATCAATCGGCCCCTGGCCCACGACTTCGACATGCTCGTCGAGGTGGGCTTTCGCCCCGGGGTCACCGACAACGTCGGCCGCACCGCCAAGGAGGCGATCCAATATCAGATCGGGCGCAAATTTCGTGAAGGGGAGGGGGTTTACACCTCGGTGCAGTACCTGCTGAAGGGGGCGGTGAGTCGGGAGCAGGCGGAGCGGATCGCCCACGACTTTCTCGGCAATGCCCTGATCCAGCGCTGGACGATTCTCTCCCGCGATGAGTTCGACCGCGAGCGCGGCGTGCCGGTGACGGTCCCCAAGGTGACCAGCACCGCCGAGCCCGAGGTGCGCGAGGTCGACCTGCAGGTCGGTGACGATGAATTGCTGCGGATCAGCCGCGACGGCATGCTCGCCCTCAATCTCGCGGAGATGAAAAAGATCCAGGCCTACATCGCCGACCCCGCGGTGGTGGCCGAGCGCAAGAAAGCCGGGCTCGGCGACAAGCTGACCGACGCCGAACTCGAGGCGCTCGCCCAGACCTGGAGCGAGCACTGCAAGCACAAGATCTTCGCCGCCCGCATCGAGTACGAAGACGGCGAGGGCAACCGCGAGACCATCGACTCGCTGTTCAGGAATTTCATTGCGGAGACCACCCGCCGGGTGCGGGAAAACCTCGGCGAAGACGATTTCTGCCTGTCGGTCTTCAAGGACAACGCCGGGGTGATTCGCTTCAACGACGACTGGAGCATCGCCTTCAAGGTCGAAACCCACAATTCCCCCAGCGCCCTCGACCCCTACGGTGGGGCCCTGACCGGCATCGTCGGCGTCAACCGCGACGCCTTCGGCACCGGCATGGGGGCGCGCCTGCTGTTCAATACCGACGTTTTCTGCTTCGCTTCGCCCTTCTATCAGAAGCCGCTGCCGCCACGCCTGCTCCATCCCCGCCGCATTTTCGAAGGGGTGGTCGAGGGCGTCGAGCACGGCGGCAACAAGAGCGGCGTCCCGACGGTGAACGGATCGATCGTGTTCGATGACCGCTTTGCCGGCAAGCCCCTGGTCTATTGCGGCACCGGTTCGATCATGCCGGCCAGGCTGCACGGCAAACCCTGCCACGAGAAAAAAGTGCAGGTCGGCGACCACATCGTCATGGTCGGCGGGCGCATCGGCAAGGACGGCATCCACGGCGCCACCTTCTCTTCGGAGGAGTTGCACGAGGGGTCGCCGGCCACCGCCGTGCAGATCGGCGACCCGATCACCCAGCGGCGCATGTTCGACTTTCTACTGATCGCCCGCGACCAGGGCCTCTACAACGCGATCACCGACAACGGCGCCGGCGGGCTCTCCTCCTCGGTGGGGGAGATGGCCGAGGATACCGGCGGCTTCGAAATGCATCTCGACCGGGCGCCCCTGAAATATTCGGGGCTGCAGCCCTGGGAAATTCTCATCTCCGAGGCCCAGGAGCGCATGACTTTGGCGGTGCCGCCGAAAAAACTCGAGGCTTTCCTCAAACTGGCGGCCGAGATGGATGTGGAAGCCACCAATCTCGGCGAATTCACCGATTCGGGTTATTTCCACTGCCTCTACAACGGCCGCACCGTGACCTGCCTGAGCATGGAGTTTCTGCACCAGGGGGTTCCCCAGCTGGTGCTCCCCGCCCGCTGGCAGGCGCCGGCTGCCCGCGGACTCCAGGAGCCCGATCATCCCCAACCCCTCGACCTGACGGCCACCCTCAAGCATCTGCTCGGGCGGCTCAACGTCTGCTCCAAGGAGAGCGTGGTGCGTCGCTACGACCACGAGGTGCAGGCCGGCACCGTGGTCAAGCCGCTGATCGGGGCGCTTAACGACGGGCCGTCCGACGCCGCGGTAGTGCGGCCGCTGCCCGATAGTTTCGAGGGCATCGTGGTCTCCCACGGCATCTGTCCCCGTTACAGCGACATCGACACCTATCACATGATGGCTTGCGCCATCGACGAGGCGCTGCGCAACTATGTCGCGGTGGGGGGCGACATCCATCATGTGGCGGGTCTCGATAACTTCTGCTGGTGCGACCCGGTGGAGAGCGAGAAGACTCCCGACGGCGCCTACAAGGCCGCCCAACTGGTACGGGCCAGCCAGGCGCTGCGCGACTACTGCGTTGCTTTCGGAGTGCCGCTGATTTCGGGTAAAGACTCGATGAAGAACGACTACATGATCGGCGACAGCAAGATCTCGATTCCGCCGACGGTTCTCTTTTCGGTCATGGGCCGGATGGACGACGTGCGCCAAGCGGTGACCATGGACGTGAAGCGTCCCGGCGACCTGGTCTACCTGCTCGGCGAAACCCGCGACGAGCTGGGCGCCTCCGAATACTACACCATGCTCGGCGAGGTCGGCCGCAACGTGCCGAGGGTCGATGCGCAAACCGCCCTGCGCCTGTTCCAGGCGGTGAACCAGAGTCAGCGCGAAGGGGTGCTCGCCTCCTGCCACGACCTTTCCGACGGCGGGCTCGGCGTCGCCCTGGCCGAGACGGCCTTTGCCGGCGGCCTCGGCATTCATGCCGATCTGCGCCAGGTCAAGCGGGCCGGAGAGATGGCGGAAGATCACCTGTTGTTCAGCGAAACGGCCAGCCGTTTCCTGGTGACCGTCTCTCCCCGGAATCGGGAGCGGTTCGAGGAGATTTTCGCCGGGTGTGCCCTGTCCGCCCTGGGCGAAGTCACCGCCGATAGCGAACTGCGTCTGACCGGACTGCAGGGCGAGATTCTGGTGCGGTGCGATATTGCCGATTTGAAGGCGGCCTGGCAGTCGCCGCTGAAGGAGATGTGATTCATGGCGAAAAAAGTACGTGCAGTCGTCATTGCCGGCAACGGCACCAATTGCGAGCGCGAAGTGGCCGCCGCCTGCCGTCTGGCCGGCTGCGATGTGGTCGACATCGTTCATATCGCCGAGTTCCTCGCCGGCCGGGCCCGTCTCGACGACTACCATTTTCTCAATCTGGCCGGCGGCTTTCTCGACGGCGACGACCTCGGCAGCGCCAAGGCCGGGGCCAACCGGCTGCTCAATGCCCGCATCGCCGGCAGCAGCGAACACCTGAGCGATCAGTTGCGGCGTTTCATCGCCGACGGCAAGCTGATCATGGGCGTGTGCAACGGTTTTCAGCTCATGGTTAAGATGGGCCTGCTGCCGGCCCTGGGTGGGGACTACCAGAACCAGAGCGCGACGCTGACCTTCAACGACAACGGCCGATTCGAGGACCGCTGGGTCTATCTCAAGGTCGACCCCCAGTCGCCCTGCGTCTTCAGCAAAGGCCTGGAGGGCGTCTATCTGCCGGTGCGGCACGGCGAGGGCAAGTTCGTCACCGCCAGCGACGACGTTCTGACCAATATCGAAGCACAGCATCTGGCGGTGGTGAAATACGCCGATCCCGCCTATGACGGCGTCGCCCTCGATTATCCCCTCAATCCCAACGGGTCGGTGAACGGCATCGCCGGGGTCTGCGATGACACGGGGCGTCTGTTCGGCCTGATGCCCCATCCCGAGGCCTACGTGCATCGCACCCACCACCCGCGCTGGACCCGTGAAAAAGAGCTTCCCGAAGAGGGGATGGGACTCTGGTTCTACCAGAATGCGGTGCGCTTCATCCGCGACGAGATTATATGACCGTCGCGGGTATCTTTTCCGAATTCCCTTGTGCTACACTGTGCCCGGCCCGGGATATTCACTGATCCGGGTCCTTCAACGCGCTGCTTTTTTTCGAACTCAGCAGACTCTCAGCCAGAGGAGTTGTCCACTCAATGTTTGATAAGTTGCACGAAGAATGCGGTGTCTTCGGCATCTTCGGCCATCCGGAAGCCTCGAATCTCACCTATCTCGGACTCTATTCCCTTCAGCATCGCGGGCAGGAGAGCTGCGGCATCGTCAGCTCCGACGGCACCCGGCTGCGCGCCCATCGCGGAATGGGGCTGGTGGCCGATGTCTTCAGGGACGAAACCCTTTTTTCCCGTCTTTCCGGGGCCAGCGCCATCGGCCATGTGCGCTATTCGACCGCCGGGGGCAGCGACCTGAAAAACGTTCAGCCGATCATGGTCGATTACCTGCGCGGCAGCATCGCGGTCGCCCACAACGGCAACCTGGTCAATGCCCAGGAAATCCGCAATGAGCTCGAGCTCTCGGGCTCGATCTTCTCCACAACCTCCGACACCGAAGTTCTCGTTCACCTGCTGGCCCGGGCCCAGGCCGACTCGCTGCCCGAGCGGGTCGGCGAGGTATTGCAGGTCGTGCGCGGGGCCTACAGCCTGGTCTTCCTCACGGAAACCCGCATGGTGGCGGTGCGCGACCCCAACGGTTTCCGGCCCCTGGTCCTCGGCAAACTCGATGGGGCATACGTCGTCGCCTCCGAAACCTGCGCTTTCGACCTGATCGAGGCGGAATTTATCCGCGAGGTCGAGCCGGGGGAAATGATCGTCGTTTCCAAGGACGGAATGAAGAGCTATCATCCCTTCGGCAAGGTGAATCCCACCCCCTGCATCTTCGAGCACATCTACTTTGCCCGTCCCGACAGTATCGTTTTCGGGCGCCAGGTTTACGGGGTGCGCAAGGAGTTCGGCCGGGCGCTGGCCCGGGAACATGCGGTCGAAGCCGACGTGGTCATTCCCATCCCCGACTCCGGGGTGCCGGCTGCGGTGGGTTATGCCGAAGAATCGGGCATTCCCTTTCAGCTGGGGCTGATTCGCAACCATTACGTCGGCCGCACCTTTATCGAGCCGCAGCAGTCGATCCGGCACTTCGGGGTCAAGATCAAGCTCAATCCGGTGCGCGAGGTCATCGAGGGCAAGCGGGTCATCGTCGTCGACGACTCGATTGTGCGTGGCACCACCGCCCGCAAGATCATCAAGATGATCCGGGCCGCCGGGGCCCGTGAGATTCACATGCGCATCTCCAGCCCCCCGACCAGCTTCCCCTGCTATTACGGCATCGACACCCCGACCCGCAAGGAGTTGATTTCGTCGTCGCACACGGTCGACGAGATCAACCGCTACATCACCTCGGATACCCTCGGCTATCTCTCCCGCGAAGGGATGCGCGAGGCCGCCGGCGTACCGGGAGGGAGCACCGGGCATTTCTGCGATGCCTGCTTCTCCGGCTTCTATCCGGTCAAGTTTCCCCGGCTCAAGGCCGACAGTCAACTCGGATTGTTCTGAAAACACCGATAAGGCATGTTGTTGTGCCTGCGCCCTTGATGTTTTGGTTTAAGTTTTTATTTCGTTTTTCGTGCCCGCTGCGGCCTGATTTCTGAACTGAACAAAGGAGAGGATATGACCCAGGAGGAACGTAAGGAATTAATGGACATCATTCGCGAGCTTTCTTACGAAGAGCGCGAAGTGACCCTGGCCTCGGGCCGCAAGAGCAACTTCTACTTCGACGGCAAGCAGACCACCTTGCACGCCAGGGGCGGCCTGTTGGTGGGCAAGGCTTTCTGGCAGGAAGTCAAGGAGTTCGAAGGGCCGATTCATGGAGTCGGGGGGCTGACCCTGGGGGCCGACCCCATCGCCACCGCGACCTCGATCGCCGCCTGCCTCGCAGGCACCCCGGTGCACGCTTTCATCATCCGCAAGGAACCCAAGGGCCACGGTACCGGCCAGTGGCTCGAGGGGCGCAAGAATCTTCCCCCGGGTTCGCGGGTCGTGATCGTCGAAGACGTGACCACCACCGGCGGGTCGTCGATGAAGGCGGTGGAGCGCGCCCGGGAAGAGGGCCTCGAGGTGGTCGGCATCGTGACCCTGGTCGATCGCGAGGAAGGAGCCCGCGAGAACATCGAAGGCGCCGGGCAGAAGCTGCGGGCGGTCTTTACCCGCACTCAGGTGGTCGGATAAAGCGATCGTCTGTTCGAGTCGATGATCCCCATTGCACTAAAAAAAGGGCACCCCGGGGCGCCCTTTTGATTTCCTGCCGAAATTTCCGGTCAATCCTCTTCGGGTATCTTGAAAATCTCCAGCACTCCGCTCAGAGCGCGCAGCTCGCCCTTGTCGATGGTATGGGTGTCGCCGATCACCCCGATGATGGTGCGGTCGGCGCCGGTCGACTGGTGAAAGTCGAAGTCGCGCTCGACCAGGTACTGTTTGACCTTGCGCAGGTCTTCCTCTGAAGCGGATTTCTTCATCACGACCAGCATCTCACTCAATTCCTTTCGTTTTGATGCGCTCAAGCCGGCGCGATTCGTCGATGACGCGCTCGAACAGGCGCACGATGGCGCCATCGTCGAGCGGTCCGGGATTGGCCCCCTTCATCCGCTCGAAAATTCTTTTCTCGCGCTCCGGGTCGTAGACCGCGAGGCCGAGCTTTTTCTTGTGATGGCCGATATCCAGGGCGAGTTGGGCGCGCTGGTTGAAGAGGCGCAAAAGCTCGTCGTCCAGGGCGTCGATCTGCTTGCGGATGTCGCTGATGTCCAAGGAGTTCTCCCGTTAGAAGCGTTTGCGCACGATGGTGTCGCGCAGCCAGTGAATGTCATCAGTCTCGGGGTAATCGATGGTGTAGTGCAGGCCGCGGCTTTCTTGGCGCTCGAGGGCGCAGCGGATGATCAGCTCGGCCACGGTGGCGATATTGCGCAGTTCGATGAGGTCTGAGGTGATGAAGAAATCCCAGTAATAGTCGGCGATTTCCTCCTGAATCATCTGGATGCGGCGATGGGCCCGGGCCAGGCGCTTGGTGGAGCGCACGATGCCGACATAATTCCACATGCAGAGACGGATTTCATCCCAGTTGTGGGCCACCACCACTTCCTCGTCGCTGTTGCGGGCGCTGCCGGCATCCCAGGGAGCGATGGAGGGGAAGGGGGGCTTGGGCTCGGCCAGGCGCCCCAGGCAGGTGTGGGCCGCCCGGTCGGCATACACAACGCCTTCGAGCAGGCTGTTGCTGGCCAGGCGATTGGCGCCATGAAGGCCGGTGCATGCCACCTCGCCGATGGCGAAGAGGTTGTTGATTTCAGTCTCTCCCCAGGTGTCGACCATGACCCCGCCGCACAGGTAATGGGCTGCCGGAACCACCGGAATCGGCTCCCGGGTCATGTCGATGCCGAAGGACAGGCAGGTCTCGTAAATATTGGGAAAGTGACTTTTGATGAATTCCGGTCCCTGGTGGGTGATATCGAGAAAGACGCAGTCTTCGCCATGAATTTTCATCTCGTTGTCGATGGCACGCGCCACGATATCCCGCGGGGCGAGATCTTTCAGGCGGTGATAGTTTGCCATGAAGGCGGTGCCATCCTTGCGCTTGAGAATGGCCCCTTCGCCCCGAACCGCTTCGGAGATGAGAAATGATTTGGCGTGGGGGTGGTAGAGGGTGGTGGGGTGAAACTGCATGAATTCCATGTTGGCCACCGCCGCGCCGGCGCGATAGGCCATGGCTACGCCGTCTCCGGTGGCGACATCGGGATTGCAGGTATAGAGGTAGACTTTGCCGCAGCCGCCCGCGGCAAGAATCGTAAAGCGGGCGCCGAAGGTGACCACCTCGTCCCCGGCGATGTCGAGAACGTAGGCGCCCAGGCAGGTATTGGGCGATACCCGGCGATGGGTCGCCTTGGCCTCGGTGATCAGGTCGATGGCGATGTGGTTTTCGTGGATGCTGATATTGGGGTGACGGCGGGCAGCTTCGATCAGAGCCCGCTCGATTTCGCGGCCGGTGACGTCCTGCACGTGAAAAATGCGGCGTTCGCTGTGACCGCCTTCGCGGTGCAGATCGAAACTCTGGTCGGTTTTGCGGGTGAATTCGACCCCCCAGTCGATCAGGTCGCGAATCGCCTGCGGCCCTCCCTCGATCACCATGCGTACGATGTCGGGATGGGAGAGGTGGACGCCGGCCTCCATGGTGTCGGCCATATGTTTCTCGAAACTGTCCTCGGCGGTGAAGACCGAAGCGATGCCGCCCTGGGCCATGTTGGTGGCCGAGTCGGCCATCTCTCGTTTGGTGATCAGGGAAACGGTTCCCTGCCCGGCGACCTTGAGTGCAAAGGAAAGACCGGCAATGCCGCTGCCGATGACCAGGAAATCGGACGTGATTTTCATAAGGTGGAACTCCCTCCCGGAAAAGGGGGAAACGGTGCGGTGACAGGCGCGAAACATGCACTTGTCTGATCGGCAAAAAGGCCTGTCAAAATGCCCGATTCAAAAGAATTGCAAAATCCAACTGAAATTGCAGGTGGTCATTATGGGAAGGGTCAACCGGGCTTGTCAAGCCTTTTGCCGTCCCTAAACCGGTTGAATTTCAGGGGGTTTTCGGCTATAGTCCAAGCGTTCGAGGGGGGCTTTCACATGAGAATGACGTGGTTTTTCAGGGCAGTGTTTGCCTTTTGTCTCGGCCAGCTGGCGCTGCCGCTGACGGTCAATGCCGACATTTTTCGTTATGTGGATGCCAATGGCGTGGTTCATTTCACCGACACGCCGACCACGAACCAGTTTCAGTTCTTTCGCAAGGAAAAAAAGGCGGCTTCAGGCGACGTGCAGGACATTATCCGTCGCTACGCCGCCGTTTTCAATCTCGAAGAGGCCCTGGTGCAGGCGGTCGTCAAGGCCGAAAGCGATTACAACCCCAGGCTCGTGTCGCGAAAGGGCGCGGTCGGGCTGATGCAACTCATGCCCGAAACCGCCCAGGACCTCAACGTAGCCAACCTGACCGATCCCGAAGAAAACATCCGGGGCGGCTCGAGGTATCTGCGCATGATGCTCGATCAGTTCGACGGAAATCTCGAGCTGGCGTTGGCCGCCTACAACGCAGGACCCAATGCCGTGCGCCGGTACGGGGGCATTCCCCCGTATCCCGAAACCCAGACCTATGTCTCCCGGGTCAAACGTTACCTCAACCATTACCGGTAGGGGAGAGGATCTGCCATGAGTTCCCGCGCCCAGCTTCTCAATGTTCCCAATATACTGACCCTGGCGCGCATCGCCGCGGTACCGGCGGTGGTCATCCTGCTCCTCTCGGGAAGCCGCGAGGCCGGATTCTGGGCAGCGGCGGTCTTTTCCCTCGCCTGCGTCACCGACTGGCTCGACGGTTATCTGGCCCGTCGCTGGCAGATCGTGACGGTGCTGGGCAAGTTTCTCGACCCCCTCGCCGATAAATTGCTGGTCATGGCGGCTCTGATCATGCTCATCCCCTACGGCCGCGTTCCGGCCTGGGCGGTCTTCGTCATTCTTGCCCGCGAGATGATCGTGACGGGTCTGCGCTCCATTGCGTCTTCCGAAGGCATCGTCATCGCCGCGAGCGATCTCGGCAAATACAAAACCATCTTCCAGATGGTGGCCCTTATCGGTTTGCTGCTGCATTACGATTACTACTGGTTTTTCGGGCTGGAATGGGAAATATTCCACGTCAACATGCATGTGCCCGGAATTTTCTTTTTTTACATCGCAACCCTTCTGACGATCTGGTCCGGGGTCGATTACCTGGCGAAATTCTTCAAGGTCATTGCCCGTTGATCGCAGGCGGCGGGAAAAACCGGGAAATTTTTTTGCGAAATTTTTTGTTGACTTGCCCGGATTCGTTTGATATTTATTACCGCGCTTGACGGGACACAACAGATCAGGCGGGAATAACTCAGTGGTAGAGTGCAACCTTGCCAAGGTTGAAGTCGCGGGTTCGAATCCCGTTTCCCGCTCCAAAAATAGAAAGCCCTCCTCCCACGACGGGACGAGGGCTTTTCTTTTTCGAGGGAGGCGATAAGATGGAGAAAAAGGAGATCAGGAAAATCCCCTGTCCCCGCTGCCGCCGCGAAAGCCCTTGGGAAGGAAATCCCTTCCGGCCTTTCTGCGGCGAAAAATGCCAACTGATCGATCTGGGCAGATGGGCCCAGGAAGAATATTCCATTCCCGGAGACCCCGCCCCTGAGCAGGACGTGGACGATCAAGATTAAGCAGAGGATATTGCATGTACCATCTGACGATTCATACCAACTTCGCCGCAGCCCACAACCTGATCAATTACCAGGGCGACTGTGAAAATCTCCATGGGCACAACTGGAAAGTCGAAGTCAATGTCAGCGCCCGCGAACTCGACCGCGCCGGCCTGGCTATCGATTTCAAAGTGCTCAAGCGTGAAACCAACCAGGTTCTGGATCTGCTCGATCACAAGTATCTCAACGAGATCAAGCCCTTCGACGAACTGAGCCCGTCTTCCGAGAATCTTTCCCGATTTATCTTCGAAAAGCTCTCGGCGCTGCTCAATGACGGCAACGTCACCGTCACCCGCGTCACCGTCTGGGAATCGGATAATGCCTGCGCCAGCTACACCGCCGACTGAAGCCCATCTGCTCGAAGTTTTCTCCTCGATTCAAGGGGAGGGGCTGCTGGTGGGGCATCGTCAGGTTTTCTTGCGCCTGGCCCGGTGCAACCTCGATTGCGCCTATTGCGACACTCCATTTGCGCCCCAGCCCAACTGCCGCATCGAGGATGCTCCGGGATCGGGGAATTTCACGGGAATTGCCAACCCCGTCGCGCTGGAGACGATCTACAACATTCTTTATCAGTGGCAGCAGGATTCCCCCGGCATGCATCACTCGCTGAGCCTGACCGGGGGCGAACCCCTGGTACAGGTCGCGGCGCTCAGGGAATGGCTGCCCCGGCTGGGCGAGTTGTTTCCGCTGTTTCTGGAAACCAATGGAACTCTGCCCGAGGCCTTGGCGCAGGTGATCGACGAGCTCGAATGGATTTCCATGGATGTCAAATTGGAGTCGGTCTGCGGAAGCCCGACCCCATGGGGCCGGCACGAGGAATTCCTGCGTATCGCGCGCCAGAAAAACTGCTACGTCAAGGCGGTGGTCGCCGAGGAGACGCCCCTGGAGGAAATTCTCGCGGCGGCCAGCCTGCTGCGATCCATCGCTGACGAAGTGCCTCTTATCTTGCAGCCCGTCACCCGAGACGGCGACTGCGGCCTTTCAGCGCTCAGGCTGCTCGAACTGCAGCGGGCGGTATCCCGCATCCATTCCAACGTTCGCATCATTCCCCAGACCCACCGCTTTATCGGACTGATTTAAACCTGAATCTGTGAGTACTCGACGGCAAATAGCACACGTCATTGAATTGCCTAA
>NPIF01000364.1_pt1 | contig 18225 bp, 15 predicted proteins | sample 8637461 | NCBI WGS metagenome assembly NPIF01 (sample SAMN07420641, study PRJNA396082) | bioreactor metagenome | isolation source: sample BR12 brine-fed electro-methanogenic bioreactor BR | place: Japan: Kochi | collected 2016-12-09
AGGGACTTCATGGCCGAGATGGGTTTTGAACCCTTCTAGCCCGGCGGGGCCTTTAAGGCCTTCTTAAAAGACGAGCCCGGAACGCCCGGAAACAGGGTCTTTCCGGGCTCTTTTTTTGATGTATGCCCCCTACAAGCTAAAATGGCCTCCCGCCGCCTGTGCTTTCTTTGGAAAGCACTACGGGAACAAGGGCCTTGTAGGCTCTACGTATGGAGGATATCCTCTCTAGCAAGGGAGCGTGATTTGGCAGGTTTGTGGCGGCCCGCTGAAGCGATTTCATCCGGAAATAGCGGTTTTCACGGGTCGGCACGGTGGTAGTAAAAATTTCAGAGAGAATGTCGAGGTCTCCCCCCATGGCGAAATCGTCACGGGTTTCCTCGTAGCCGAAAAGATAAAGGACTTTCGGGAAACCGCACCAAGCCAGGGCGGAAAGACACATTGAACAGGGTTCGTGGGTGGAAAGAAAGATCGTCTCGTCCAAAGAGGGGTGACTCGTGAGGTTAAAAAAGTTTGCGATTGTCACCATTTCCCCGTGGAGGGTCGGGTTGTCTCCTCGACGGTTGGTTCCTGCGGCGACAAGGGAGAGGTCTTTTTCGAGCAGTACCGCCGCCCCGAAGATGTTGTGGCCTTCAAAAACGGCGCACTTTGTTATAGGGAGAATGTCGAACTCGATTACGTCCAGGCATCGTTTGAGAACGGTTTCGGTTATTTCCATGGTTTAAAGCCTCCATTCTGTTGACAAATCCGCTTTATCGGTTCAACATAATTATACGTCACAGATTTTTGCTTTGAAAAAGGGCGTTTTAGAACAATGGAGGGGGCAGGTTGCAATGACAGACAAAAGGGAAAGACCGCGTCATCCACTGGAATCCTTCAAGAGCGCGGAATGCCTGTCTTTTACTTCCGACGGCAAAACAAAGTTCATGATGGAGCAATTCGATTTCCCGGTCGGCTGTCCCGAATTTAACGCACCTGGAGCCCCGAGAAGTTTTTCTCAAATGGTAAACAGCATGGTGGAACTGGAGGCCAGCGATCTTCACCTGAAAACCGGCTTCCCCGCCTTCGTTCGACTGCTGGATACGCACCTGTATCCTTTCACGCACATGGACCCCATCGAGGCGGACGAAATTTTCGGCTTTATCGAGGAGATTCTCCTGCCGGAACGTTACCGTGTTTTCCGCGAGACGGGCGACGCCGATTTCGTCTACCCTCTATTGGGCGGGGAGAGGTTCAGAATCAATTCCTACATGTCGATGGGAATGCCTTCCATGGCGGTTCGTCATGTTAAATCCAGGATTCCTTCCATGCAGGATCTGGGCCTCCCGTGGATCATTTCCCGGTTCGCAAAAAAAAGGCGCGGTCTTATCCTTATCACCGGACCTACGGGGTGCGGCAAATCCACAACGCTTGCTTCGATAATAGAGGACATCAACAGCCGCAGCAAGCTACACATAATAACGCTGGAAGACCCCATAGAGTACGTCTTCGAGCCAAAGGAAGCGCTGATAGACCAACGTGAAATAGGCAGGGACTCCGTGGATTTCCACGAAGGGCTCAGGCGGGTTTTCCGGCAAGACCCGGACGTGATCATGATCGGGGAAATGCGCGACCTGGAGACCATTTCGTCGGCCATCACCGCGGCTGAAACGGGCCACCTTGTGCTGGCAACGCTGCACACCCAGGACGCGCCGGGAACCATCGACCGGATCATCGACATTTTCCCTCCCTACCAGCAGAACCAGATTCGTAACCAGCTGGCGAACATCCTGATCGGCGTCTGCAGCCAGCAGCTCATCAACACAGTCGACGGCAGGCGGGTCCTTGCCGCCGAAGTCCTCGTGGCCAACTACGCCGTGCGCAACCTGATAAAGGAAGGACGACCGGAGCAGGTACGAAACGTCATGGCAACCAATACCTCCGACGGCATGCAGCTCATGGAGCACTCTCTCGCGGCGCTTTTCAGGAAAGGCCGTATAACCAGGGAAACTGCCTATATGCATGCTTTCGACGTAAAGGACCTGGATAGGTTCCTCGAGGAATAGCCTTCAGGGTGATGCTTATTCAGGAGGTTGCATGTCCCTGGGTTTGGTCCGTATGGTCCTTTCTTTGAGTACTTTCTTGTCGAAATAACGCAATCCGCGGTTGATTATCCAGACAGCCGCCACGCAGCCGAAGGCAAGTACATATTGGTCCAGTGCGGCGGCAATGCCTATGGCCGCGGTAAAAAGTATGGATGCCGCGGAAGTCAGGTAAATAACCTTGCGGCGCTCTTGATGCTGAAGGATGGTTCCCGCACCGATGAAGCTTATTCCGAGGACAATGGCCTGAATCACCCGAACAGGGTCAGCCTGCACAAGCCCCACACAAGTGACGCTACCGTAGTAATTCACGATCACCGCGCCCAGGGAAGTGAAAAGCGCCGAAGCTCCTCCAATGAGCATGTGAGTGCGCATGCCGGTGGGCTTTCCTATCATTTCCCTTTCGAGGCCGATGGCCCCTCCAAGGACAACCGCGATGGCTACCTTTAGAAGTATGACAAACTGCTCTTCGATGCCTGTCATGCCAGGCTACCTCCTTTGTCCTTGTTGTTTGAGGCAATGGTATTATCCCATGTAGACACACTGTTGAACAGGAAAGACCAGACAGCCCCGCAGGGAGGGAGCTTAAGATGATGACATTTGCCGGCCGACTGACGCGAGTTCTAATTGCCATGCTATGGGTGGTCATGGTTTTTGGGAGCTCGCCGGTTGCTCGTCAAGCCGGGGGAGTCCCCATAGCCGATCTTGAAGAATTTCCTCAAAACCCCTTTCGCTACATTTCCGGCCCCCCTGATGAGCCTTTCATTTCAACGGAGGAAAGAAACAAGGCTTTGTCCCGATTCCGCGGCCGCCTGTTCGCTCCCTGGGGCAGGAAGAAACCAGCCCATTCCATTGATGCGGTAATGTGGCCCTGGCGGGCTTTTACCTCCGAAACCGGCGACTTGGCAGGAGCAAACCTGCGCTCTCCCAAAGAAGCCTGGTTCGAGAGCATGAAGAAGAAAGCCGCCATGGAGAGGTTTGGAACCCTTAACGAACGAGCCATAGTTGTGAGGGAGACTAACCTGAGGAATTTTCCTACCAACGAGCCACTTTTCAGGGACCCTTCCCTTCCCGGCGAAGGTTTTCCCTTCGATTACCTTCAGCAGACGGTTTTAAGGCCCGGTGAGCCGCTTTTTGTCAGCCACCTGTCCGCCGAAGGAGATTGGGCTTTCGTGGAATCGCCACAGGCGGCGGGATGGGTGGACATACGGGATTTAGCCTTCGCTGACGAGAGATTCGTCACGGAATGGATGTCCCGACCCCTGGGTGTTGCCGTAACCGAGGGTTTGGCCGTACGGAACACTCGGGGCCGTTTCGTATTCTCTCTGGGTGTCGGGTCGGTGATTCCACTTGGTAATCCCGCTGCTTCGGATCAAGCGGGCCGCCGGCGGGTTCTGATTCCCCTTAGTGATGCGGATGGCACGGCCGTAATTTCGGTGGGATACACCCAAGAGGGAGGCCTTGCCGGGTTCCCCTTGGAATACAACCTTTGGAATGTGGCAAAGATAATGGCTGAACTGGCAGGCAGTCCTTATGGATGGGGGACAATCCTTGGAAACAGGGACTGCTCGGCCATGTTGAAGGATCTTTTCGCGCCCTTTGGCCTGTGGTTGCCGAGACACTCTGCCGATCAAGCCGGACAGGGAGAGAGGTTAAGTCTCAAGGGACTTTCTCCGGAAGAAAAGGAAGCCGAAATCCTTGCGAAGGGGATCCCATTTCGGACGTTGCTTTGGCTGCCCGGGCACGTGATGCTTTATGCCGGTTCCTATAGGGGGCGCATCGCAGTGTTTCATGCCTTTTGGGGAATACGGACCAGGACAGAGAGCCGACAGGGTAGAGAAATCGTCGGGACCACGGCCTTCACATCTCTTGAACCGGGAAAGGAGCTTCCCTTTGCCGACCTTGAAGCGACATATCTGAAACGCCTTGAAAGCATGACAATCCTGTTCCGCTAGCACTGCAGGAAGAAAAAAGAAACGGGACCGGCACGCAGCAGCCGGCCCCGTTTGAATCGCTATTTGCCTTGGCCAAAGCCGTACCTGTCAGGGCAGGTCCTCAGGTGTTACGCCTGTCATAACCACCAACTGGCGTATGATCGATTCCAGCTTTCCCAGCTCTTCGCCGTATCGGGCCCAGTCGCCCCGTCGAGCGGCATCCTGGGCGGCTTCGAAATGCCGTTCGGCCCTGCGCGCCAGTTCCGCCGGTGATCCCTCGGGCAGTTCAAGGGGCAGCTGTGGCCTGGGGATCGCTTCACCGGTCTCGATGCCGGTTTCTTCCGCTGGTTCGGGGACCGTGACGGGCCTGGTGCCCAGGAGGTTGTCGAGGGCTTCGTCAAGTCTTTCGGCCCAAGCCACACGGCCGCCCGAGGAAACGATGACCCTTTTCAGCTCCGGCAAATCGCTATTGGACGCCATCAGGTAGAGAGGCTGCACATATAGTAGCGATTCTCCCATGGGGATTACCAGGAGGTTGCCGCGAATGACGTCGGAGCCGCGTTGGCTCCATAGGGAGAGTTGGGCCGAGATCTCGGGTGTCTGGTCGATCAAGGCCTCCACCTGGCGAGGGCCGTAGATGAGCTGCTGCTTGGGGAAGGCGTAGACTACGAGCTCCCCGTAATTCGGATCGTCGGAGCGTCCCGCCATCCAGGCGATCATGTTGTCCCTGCCGCTGGGTGTGAAGGGCGAAATAAGCATGAATTCCGCCTTTTCTTCACCTGCAAGGCGCATAACGAGATAGTAGGCGCCGAGGGAGCCCGAAACGCCGGCCTGGGGGAATTCCCATACGTCCTCCTTGTTGTAGAAGGTGTTGGGATCCTCCATGTGATAGGTCCTGAAGATCTCGCTCTGGATGGTGAAAAGGCCCTTGGGGTAGCGCCTGTGGGCGCAAAAGGAATCCGGAGCCTCCTCCATGGGCGTGAAGAGGTCCGGGAAAATCCGCTGCCAGGTCCTTATAAGGGGATCCTCCTGGTCGGAAACGTAGAAGGTCATATCGCCGTTGTAGGCGTCGATGGCTATCTTGACGCTGTTGCTGATGTAATTGATGCGTCCGCCTGAGATATCGACCGGTTCGGAGTAAGGGTAGCGGTCCGTTACGGTATAGGCATCCTGGATCCAGATAAGCTTCCCGTCCTGGATCGTCAGGTAGGGGTCGCTGTCGTAGACGAGGAATGGAGCCACCTTGCGGACCCGTTCATCGATGCTCCTGTAGAACATGACACGGCTTTCGGGGAGGATGGCGTTGGTGAAAAGAATCTGGGAATCGGCGAAACGCACCGTGAAAGCCAGGCGGCGGAGAAGCGAACCTATGCCCACGCCGCCCGTCCCTTCGTAGGTGGTGCGGACGTTGTCGTTACCCATGGGGTAGTCGAATTCCTTTGTCGTAGTCTTGACAAGGACGTAGGGCTGTCTTTTTTCGCCATAGTAGATTTGGGGCCTGCCGATGGAAATGGGAACATCTATTTTTGGCGGCAGGTCCTTGATAAACAGAATGGGTTTGCCTTCCGGATCGACCTCGTTGACGGGATTCATTACCACGCCGTAGCCGTGGGTGAATTCCAGGTGCATGTTTACCCACGTCGGGTTCTGCAACTGGGCCAGGTCCAGCTCCCTGGCGGAGAGCATCACCTGGCGGTAGGTTCCGTCAAAGGTGTAGCGGTCAATGTCCACGTCCTCGAAATCGTAATAGGACCTGATTTCCTGGAGCTGTTTGTAGGAACGCAAAAGCGGCCGGTAGTCCCAGAGGCGGACATTTTGGATGATGTCTTCGTTGTCGTCGATGTCGGCCCTGTTTATGGTGGTTTTAGGGGCGTAGTTCACCACCTCCAGCGAATCGAGGCCATAGGCTTTGAGCGTGCTCGCTATGTTGTGCCTGATGTAGGGTTCTTCTTTCTGGAATTCGTTGGGTTCTACTATGTACTTCTGGACAATTCCCGGATAGATGCCCATGATGACGATGTTGGTCACCACGAGCAGGGCAACTGCGGCGGCGGCGAGCTTCCAGGTCCTCCTGAAAATGTTCAGAAGAAGCAAGACACCCACGATCACTGAAAGTGCAAGCATGATGTTGATGGCCAGAAGCCTGGCGTGGATGTCCGTGTAACCCGCGCCGAAGACGACGCCCGAGGCGGAAAAAAGCAGATCGAACCGTTCTATCCAGAAACCGGCACCCCAGGCGAAAACGGCGACAGCGCCCAGGAAGGTCAGGTGCCGGCGGGCCTGGGGCGGGAAGGAAAAGCGGTTTTCCTCGCGTATTCTCGGGAGCCAGCCCAAGACGTAGATCAAGGCCGAACCCAGCAAGGCCGTGACGAGCACTCCCAGAAGCCAGTCCTGGAGGAAGGAGTAAAAAGGCAGCTCGAAGACGTAAAAGCCCACGTCCTTCCCGAAGATCGGGTCGGTATGGCCGAAGGGGGTCCTGTTTAAAAAACGCAGCACCATGGCCCATTCGCCTCTGACGCCGAGTCCGTTCATGACGGCAAGCAAAATCGAAGCGGCCAGGACGATCAGGCCCGATCCCTTGGCATGAAGCGGTGTTTCTCCGGTAGTGTCGAGTTTTTTAGCGCCCCTTCTCGCCCTCAGCCAGCTGAAGGAGAAAATCACGAAAGCCGCGGCCGCGGCAACCGCGAAAAGCAACCACTGTGGAAGGATGCGCGTCCAGAACACGCTCGTAAGGTCGAGGGCATCGAACCACAGGTAGTCGGTGTAAAACCGGGCGAAGGCCGGGAAGAGTACAAAAACCAGGGCCAAAAGCCCCAGGATGATCCAAAGGCTTTTTTTGAACCTGAAGGTCGGCATCTTGTAGTCTCTTCTTTCCTCTCCGCCTCTTTGGAAGATATCTTTCATAGACATGGCGTATCGCCTCGCATTTCAAAGTGTTTTATGTTGTTACAGCCTAACATGGAAGCCGGACCAAGGCAAAGGTTTTCCGTTGACAAGGTTTTGCGTTTCCCGTTGTGAAAGAAAAAGGGCCGCCCGGTTTTGTTGGGCGGCCCTGGTTGGTGTCCTTTTACTATAGTCTTCGCTATTATTCCAGGAGCCCTGTCTCCCTGAGGAAATCGGCGGCTATGTCTTCAGGCTCGTCGCCGTCATCGTATCGGCCGTTTAAGGCCGACATGGTTGCCTCGTCGATCTTCCCGCTCAGTTTTTCGAGGATCTCGAGAATCGCCGGATACTTCTCGAGGGTGTCCATGTCGATGACGTAGGCCGCGCTGTAATCGGGGAAGAATTCCTTGTCGTCCTCGAGCATTACCAGATCGAGCTTGGCTATCCGGGAGTCCGTTGAGTAGGCCGCGATGACGTCGACTTCTTTGTTGGCTATCGCCCGATACATCATGGAGTACTGCATGGGAATGACTTCCTTGAACTCGATGCCGTAGGTTTCGGACCACCCGGGGTAGGCGTCGGGCCTGGTGTCAAAGTTTTCGTCGGCGCCGAGCTTCATTTCACCGGCAACATCCTTGAGGTCCGATGCCTTTTGGAGGCCGTATTTTTCCGCCGTCTCACGGCGTACGGCCAAGACGTAGGTGTTGTTGAAACCCAGCGGCCTGGCCCATGTCATGTTGAAGTTTTTCTCGAATCCTTCCTTTACCGCCTGGAAGGTTTCTTCGCCGGAAAGTTTCGGTCCCTCGTACCGGAGAATTCCCATGAGCTGGGTGCCAGTCCACGTGGGGTAGATGTCGAGTTCGCCCTGGGCCATGGCCTGGTGGAGGACCGAAGATGCCGCGAATTCTGTGTTGATCTTTACGTCAAGGCCTGTGTATTCGTCGAGCAGAAGCTTGGCCATCCAGGCCAGGACGACGGATTCGTTGACCGTCTGGGCGCCGAGCCTGACGCTGCCTTTGTATTCCATGGGATCCTGGTCGGCCGCCAAGGCGGCTGTCCCGAAACCTCCGACCATGGTCACCGAAAGGACCAACAACGCGACGCAGCTTGCCTTCAAGATATTTCTCATATGCAACAACTCCTTTTTTGTATTTTCCGCCTTACCGTGCGGCGGCTCGTTGCAGTTCTTCACGCTCGGCCTTTTTGGCCATGCGTATGGCGCGCGTTTTGGGGCTCAGGTATTGCTGGAGCCACTTGAGGCCCTGGTCCGCGGAAAGCGCCAGTATAGTTGCGGGAAGCGCGCCCGCCAGTACCACCTCGTTCCTGATGGAGGCAAGGCCCGAGAATATGAGCCTGCCCAGTCCGCCTCCTCCGATGGCCGAAGCGAGCGTTGCCGTTCCGATGACCCACACGGTGGCTACGCGAATACCGGCTAAAATTATAGGCATTGCTATGGGAAGCTGGACCTTCGTAAGGATCTGGTATTCCGTCATTCCCATCCCGCGGGCCGCCTGCACCAGGTGTTTCGGGACACTCTTTAGACCTGTATATGTGTTTTGGAGCACGGGCAGCATGGCGTACAGGAAAAGCGCGCAGATAGCGTTGTCGTTTCCGATCCCGAAGATGAAGATCAGAAAGCCAAGCAAGGCGAGGCTCGGTATGGTCTGAAAGACGTTGGCCGTACCGATGACGTAAGGGGAAAGCTTTTCGTTTTTGGTCAGATAAATACCCAGTGGAATGCAGACCACCAGGGTGATGGCCAGGGCCACAAAGGAAATGTACAGGTGTTGCCAGGTCAGGTTGAGGATCCTCGGCCAGTAGCGGGCTACATATTTGAAAAAGAGTTGAAAGAAGGGCTCCTGGTTCAGCATTATTCATTCTCCCCCTTTTCCCTGTAGCGAGTCAGCCTGCCTATGGTGAGACGGGCCACTCCGGCCTGGGTCACCACACCCTTGAAACCGCCTTCCTGGTCTATGACCGGTATGGGCAGGTCCTGGTCTGCCAGCATTTCAGCCGCGTCCCGAAGCGTCGCGTCTTCTATGTAAAGCTTTCTGTTCTTCTTTACGCCGTCGGTGACGGAGCCCTTTCTTCTGGCAGCTCGCTTGAGAAGCCAGAGAAGAGCCATTCCGTGCCAGGTGCCTTCGGCGTCCACCACCTGGGCCGTTTCACAGCCCTCGTCTTCCATCAGGTCGAGCACGTCTTCAGCCGACCTCCTGGGAGAAACCTTGAGGATAGGGTCCTGAACGAGTATTTCCACGCTCGTATCCGGTGAAATCTGCGAGAGCCTGTCCTCGCCGATGAAGTTTTTGACGAACTCGTTCGCCGGGTTGTTCTGGATCTCGTCGGGAGGGGCCACCTGCTCGATTTTGCCCTGTCGCATCAGCACGACCTTGTCGGCTATCCTGAGGGCCTCGTCCATGTCGTGGGTAACGAAGATGATAGTCTTTTTTACAGTCTTCTGCAGTTCCAGCAATTCGTTCTGGAGGCGTTCCCGGGCAATGGGGTCAAGGGCGCCGAAAGGTTCGTCCATGAGTACAACCTCCGGGTCGGCCGCCAGCGCCCGCAAAACGCCTATGCGCTGCTTCTGGCCTCCGCTGAGCTGGTCAGGCAGGCGGTACCGGTAAATCGCCGGGTCGAGCCCGGCCATCTCCAGCAACTCGTCCACCCGCTTTTTTATGCGGCCTTTTTTCCACCCCAAAAGCTTCGGCACGATGGATATATTCTCCGCCACGGAAAGGTGGGGCATCAGTGCCGTTTCCTGGATTACGTAACCGATGTTTCTTCTGAGTTTTACGGGATCCACGGTATTGATATCCTTCCCGTCGACCTTGATGACCCCTTCCGTGCAGGATTCGAGCCGGTTGACCATCTTGAGGGTCGTCGTCTTGCCGCAACCGGAAGGGCCTATCAGAACGGCGATTTCGCCCTTGGCGATCTCGAGGTTCAGGCGATCCACGGCCCTGGTGCCGTCTTCATATATCTTGCTGACGTCCTCAAAAAGAACCATGGGCATCATCTCCAGTTGAAAGCTGATTCTTTATTCCAGGCTCCCGAAGGGCGTCCCGCAGGGTCTCGAGAAACAGGTCCACTTCTTCGCTGGTTCCCACGGTTACGCGTATGCCGCGGTCGTAGCCCCAGATGTCGCAGGACCTTACGATCACGCCTTTTTGGAGCATCAAATCAGCCAGGGTTACGCAATCCGCGGGAGTCTCGAAGAAGACGAAATTGGCAGCCGAGGGGGTGACGTCGCACCCGAGTTCCCTCAACTTTCTTTCCATTCGCTCCCGGTCTTTTATGATTTTCCCCAGTGCGCGCCGGCAGTCTTCTCTGTCTTCCGTCAGAACGGCGACACCCGCGGCGATGCCGATCCTGTTGGCGTTGAAGGGCTCGCTTACCGTGTCGATGACGGTAATCATTTCGGGTCTCGCCATGCCGTAGCCCAGGCGAAGCCCGGCCAGGCCGTAGGCCTTGGAGAAGGTTCGTACCGACAGGATGTTGTGGCCTTCTTTTATGAGCTTTCCCCTGTCTGGAAGCTTCCCCTGGGGGGCGAATTCTGCGTAGGCCTCGTCGAGGATCACCCAGGTATGCTCCGGGAGGCCGTCCATCAACTCCACCAGCTCGTCGTGGGTGAAAAAGGTCCCCGTCGGGTTGTTGGGATTGCAGAGCCAAACAAGCTTGGTCTTTTCCCTCACGGCGGCTTTCACCGCTTCGAGGTCTATGGAGCGGCCTTTCATGGGGACGTTTACGATGGCAGCGCCCATGAGTTTTGATAGCTCCCTGTAAAGGTTGTAGGTGGCCTCGGGGATGACGACTTCATCGCCTTCTTCCAGAAAACTTTTGACGACAGCCTGAAGCATGCCTTCCGCGCCGTGGGAGATTGCTATGTTTTCCGGTTCGACTCCATGAAGGCCTGCTATAAGCCCTTTTATTTCCTCGAAGGCGATGTCGGGATAGCGGTTGGAATTTTCAAGTTCCCGGGCCATGGCCTTCAAGGCGGCCGGAAAGGGCGCATAGGCGTTTTCGTTTGATCCAAGCTTTATGATTGATTCGAGGCCAAGCTCCCGGCGGACTTCCTCGATGGTTTTGCCGGGCACGTAGGGTTTGAGACCCTTCACTGCGCGGCGGACGCCTTTTATCGTCATGGACTTTTCGTCCTTTCCCCCGGTCTTGCTTCTATGATCGTGGGGCGTTCCTCACCGAAGGCATGAACGATGGTTTCTGCCAGCTCGCGGCCCGAGCGTACCCTGGCGTATCCTGCTTTCCACGAGGCCGCAAGAGCCTCGAAGCAGGGCGCCGGGTTGTCCACGGCGATTGAGCGGGGGAACCGCCGGGCGGCCTCGTTTCTTCTGATTTCCCCGAAGCCGTCGTCGTTCCAGACTACGATCGGAATGGGAAGCCCTTCCCTGCAGGCCACGGCGACTTCCGCCATGGTGAACTGGAAACCTCCGTCTCCGGTCAGGGCGGCCACGGGTACTTCCGGCATAGCCAGCTTTGCCCCGATCGCGGCCGGAACGGCGAAACCGAGGGTGCCGAACCCGACGGGATGCATAAACGTAGAGGGCTTGCGTGCCGGGTACTCGCTGATAGCGACATAGGCAGGGCCAGTCATGTCAGCGGTGAGGACGCCCTCGCCTGGTATCGCCCGGCGAAGCGCCGACACTAGTTCTTCCATGAATGCGAGGTCCTTTCCCATGCCGGTCAGGTCGGCCAGCTCGCTTCTGGCGCGGTCTTTTATTTTTGTAACCCTGGCAGCGCGGTCGTCCAGGGAGAGGGATCTTTCCTCGAGGGCCTTCGAGATTTCGGAAAGCGCCATCGCCGCGTCACCCCTGATGCCTATATCGGCCCTGGTGTTGCGCTGGAAATTGGCCGGGTCGAGGTCTACCTGGATTAAAAGGCCCGCCTTCGGCAGGGGGTGCTCCCACAGGTCTGTGGGCGACAGCTCCGTTCCCACGGCCAGGATAACGTCGGCCGTTTCCAGGAAAGATCTAATGGAGGGAAAGTGCAACCGCGCGCCCATACAAAGGGGATGATCTTCGTCTATCACGCCCTTGCCCGCGCAGGTCTCTATAACCAAGGCACCGGTTTTTTCAGCCACTTCGAGGACTTCTTTAGAGGCGTTCTTTGCTCCTCCTCCGAGGATCATTACGGCGTTTTGAGCCTTGTCAAGCTTTGCGGCGGTGTCCTTTACCAGTTCGCGTGAAATCGCGGGAGTCCAGGCGCCTGGCCGCTTCCCCGACGGTCTTGCGACATCGTCTGCTTCCATGACCAGAATGTCCATGGGGATCTCCACGTGAACGGGGCCAGGGCGCCCCGTTTCGGCCAGCCTGTAGGCGGATTCGAGTGATGGCGCTATCTCGTCGGGGCTTTGTACCCTGCGGCTTTCTTTCGAGGCCGACTGGGCCATGATGGTGCTGTTTTTGAGCTCGTGGAGGAACCCGGCACCGCGCCCTATGAAGGCTGTCGGTATCTGGCTCGAAATGACTACCATGGGGATGGAGTCGTGATATGCCTGGGCCATGGGGGTAAGGATGTTAGTTAGGCCTGGTCCCGAAATGGCCAGGGCGGTTCCGGTTTTTCCCGTCGATCTGGCCCAGCCGTCGGCCATAAACCCCGCCCCCTGTTCGTGGCGGGCCGTTATGTGCCGTATGGAGCTTTCGGCAAGGGCCTCGTAGATGTCCAGATTATGGATCCCCGGGATCCCGAAAATAGTATTTACGCCGAGGGACTCGAGGGTCTCGACGACGCTTTCGGCTCCTGTTTTGCGCACGGAATCACCTCTTTGAATTTGGGGTATGTATACTGTCTTTGCCGTATTTTTACACGGCATCACCAATATTCCGAAAGGAATAAAAAAGACGACTGCAAGTCTTTTAAAGGCTTGCCGGTTGAACAAAAACAAAATTGTCAGTCGATGTACCGGCTTTTTCGAATGGGTCCAAGAGAGCGTAAATCGCCTGAAGTGTCTACCAACGGCAAACATGAGTCTTGTTTTTTCAGGATACAGGAAAGAGGAAACCTTGCGTCTGTGTCTTCAGGCGCGCGAAGGTTACTTTAATAGTATACGAATTATCGAAACGAGTCAAAAGAACCGGTGATGCGTCACTTTCCGGCGTTTCCCTCGGTCAGGCTTCACTTTACCGTTTCGCGCTTTTGGCACGATACCTCAAGATGTAAAGCCCGGCCAGGACGACGCACGCCGCCAGCATCCATGTGGTCGCCCTGTCCAGGTATCGCATGACGAGGTCTTCGTTGTTGCCCACCCAGTAGCCCACGAAAGCCAGGATGGCAACCCAGATGCCCGAACCCAGCGTAGTGTAAAAGAGGAAAAGGTCCATGCGCATGCGGGCTACCCCTGCCGGAAGGGATATAAGCTGCCTTATGCCGGGGATGAGGCGCCCGATGAAGGTACTTATATGACCATGTTTTCTGAAAAAAACCTCCGTTCGGTCCAGGGTCTTTTCAGTGACGAAAAAATATTTTCCCCAGCGCTGGAAGAAGGGGCGACCGAACTTCAGGGATATCCAGTAGTTGAAGACAGCGCCCAAGATACTGCCCGCTATGCCGCTGGCGATGACGAGCAGCAGGTTCATCCTGCCTGTAGCGGCCAGATAACCTGCGGGGGGGACCACTACCTCGCTCGGGAAAGGAAAGAAAGAAGATTCCAGAAACATCAGGGCGATGACGCCGGGGTACCCCATGTGCCCGATAGTTTCGACGAGCCAGGGCACCACCTGTCCAAGAAGATCCACGGGGCTCCTTCTCCTAGGCGCCTTCGTAGCCGTTTTTTCGACCTGTCATGGACTCGATGTCGATACGCACCACAGCGACGGCTTTCATGGCCGTTTCGGGAAACGGAAGTGCTTTCCCGGCGAACTGCTTCACGATAACGTCCAGACCATGACGTTTTTCCGAGTGGTCTTCCAGGAGCGTGGCCTTGCCGAAGCCGACTACGCTGCGGTATTTAAGGGTCCATTCGCAGGGATCGCCGCTTTCTGTCACGTCGATGTCGGCGTCGACCTCAAAACATACGCGGGGGTTTTTCCTGATGCAGTCGATCTTGTGGCCTTCCCTGAAGCCGTGAAAATACATGGCCCCGTCCTCGTATCCGTAACAGAGGGGAATCATGTAGGGGTAGGGATCGTCGTGGAAAGCCACCCTGCATATTTTTTCTTTTTTCAGTATCTCCTCGATCTGCGACCTGTCGGTAATCTCCTTGTCCTTGCGTCTCATGGTTTCCTCCCGGGTTGACGTTATCAAAGTGGGGAAACGAGCATCCCTANNTAGGGTTCGTGACAATCTGCACAACATCTTTAATATGATAGCACTTTTTTAATCACCTGGCTTTGCTATCCGCTTCAGGAGCCAGGCAAGGTTCGCTGCCAGGGTGTCCATGGTGGCAAGCCCCTCGCCGTCGTGGACCACGTCCTTTTCCATGCGCCCGATGCCCATGTTCCAGTAGCTCGATCCCGGAACGATCATCTGGTTGATCAAAAAGAAATGGTTGATGCTGTCGAAGGCGTGAATGGCCCCGCAGCGTCTTACGGCTATGACGGCGGCGCCAGCCTTGCGGGCGAGAAGTGCTCCGTTGGCTCTTGCCACGAAGCCTGCCCGGTCGATGAAGGCCTTTGTCTCGGGTGTTATGTCGGCGAAGTAGGTGGGCGAGGCTATAACGATGCCGTCGGCGTCGCACATTTTCTCTATCCACTCGTTGAGTGGGTCGCCTTCCAGGACGCAGCGTCGGTTTCGATTGTGAAAACATTTCCCGCAGGCGGTGCATCCGTGAATGGAGCGTCCTCCTATTTGGACTTTCTCCGTCTCTATACCTTCTTTATGGAGTCCCTCGAAAAGACGCTCCAGTAAAAAGTTGGTATTGCCTTCGGCGCGCGGACTGCCGTTGAATCCGATTACTTTCACAGAAAATCCCTCCCGGTAAAAAACCTTATATCGCAAGCATTGTAACATTTGGCGGAAAGTCGGATTGGACAAGGAGTCCTCCTGAATATAGTCTTTTTCAGGATCTTTAGAAAATATCCGGGGAGGGACTTTCATGGGCATGGAACTATCGCTCCTTCCGCTTGCGGTGGCTTTGGTCGCAGGATTTCTGCTTGGCTTGTGCGCCGCCTGGCTGCTCGGGATTATACAGGCAAAAACAGCACGCGACCTCGCCGAGGAACTTTTCGCAGAAAGCGAGGCCAAAAGGCGCGACCAACTGGAAATGATAACGGACCACCTCAAGGACGCTTTCGGCGCGCTTTCCCTGGAGGCCTTGTCCCGCTCCACGGAGGAATTTCTCAAGCTCGCCCGATCCAGAATCCAGACGGAACGGGAGCTAGGATCGAGAGAACTGGAGGAGAAAAAAGGCCTCATAGACCGTCAGCTGGAAGCGATGGCGTCCAAGATGGAGTCTCTTTCGAAACTCGTCGGCGAGCTCGAAAGGGACAGGGTAGAGAAATTCGGAGAACTTGCGGGAAAGCTTCAGGAGGTATCCCACAGGACGGCCGAGCTTAACCAGACCACCGATACCTTGAGACGGGCTTTGGCCAACACGAAGGCCAGGGGGCAGTGGGGGGAACGCATGGCAGAAGACGTTCTGCGGGCGGCCGGTCTTGCGGAAGGAATCAACTACAAGCGCCAGCTGACCCTCGAGGGAGGCGCAAGGCCGGATTTCACATTCACGCTGCCAAAAGGCCTGACGCTTAACATGGACGTCAAGTTCCCCTTCGATAATTATCTCAGGTACCTGGAGGCTTCTGATCAGCCTTCACGGGAGAAGGCCTGCAAGGACTTTTTGAAGGACGTGCGCGCCAGGGTTCGCGAAGTGGCTTCCCGTGAGTACATTGACCCAGAAAGGGGTACCGTGGACTACGCCTTGCTCTTTATCCCCAACGAGCAGGTTTACGGGTTCATACACGAGCAGGACCCCTCCATCCTGGACGAAGCGCTTTCGAAAAGGGTCATACTGTGTTCGCCTGTGACGCTCTATGCCGTTTTGGCCGTCGTGCGACAGGCCGTCGAAAACTACGCCCTTGAGGAAACGTCCCGGGAAATACTTTCCGTTTACGGGACTTTCCGGAAACAGTGGGAGACCTTCCTCGGCGGTCTCGAACTTCTCGGCAAGAGGTTGCAGGAGGCGCAAAAAGAGTATGAAGCCCTCGTCACAACCCGGCGCCGGAGCCTTGACAAATCCCTGGAGAAGATAGAAAAATTGCGGTCCGGTCACGATGAGGTTTCACAGGAATCGGGTCATTTACCCCATTATGAAGAAGATGATGGCGCTCCGGAAACACAGTAAGGATATGGCGGGAACCAGTTATTAAGAGAAATTATTATCGTATTCATAATGTGGTAAAATAACCAATTGAGAGCCTGTTTTCCCGATATCTCGCCTTTACACTTAAAAAGGCTACGAAAAACATGGCGAGGAGGGGTTTAGATCCGACGCAGGGCTTTTTGTGTCTTTTTTGTGTTTATCACGTTTCTTTTCGCTTCCTCCGCCTGGTGTGCGCAGGTGGTCCGTGTCGGCGTATACGAGGATCCGCCCCTGGTTTTCACCGATGAGGAAGGTCGATATCAAGGCGTCTACGTTGACGTGCTCGAGGCGATTGCAGAAAAAAACGGCTGGACCCTCCGCTTCGTCCCTGGTACGTTCGAGGAGGGGCTAAAACGGCTCGAACGTGGCGAAATCGACGTAATGACCTCCATCGCCTGGTCCAGGGAAAGGGCAAATCGTTTCGATTTCACGACCAAGACCGTAATTTCGAGCTGGGGCGTAGTTTACACCAGGGGAACCCTTCCCATCACCTCGATTTTTGACCTTGCGGGGCGCGTTGTGGCCGTCGAGCGCGGCGACATATACGGCGAGGAATTCAGGAATCTCGTAGAGAATTTCGGCATCGACTGCGAGTTCATCGAAACGGACACAATAGAGGACGTCTTTCGCGCCATGAATTCGGGCGAGGCTGATGCCGGAGTGGTAAACCGCATCTTCTCCGCCAGGTATGAAGATCTTTACAACGTTCACAATACCGGTTTCGTCTTCAGCCCCGTGGATTTGCGCTTTGCCGTTCCAAAAGGACTAAACCGCGTTATCCTGCAGATACTTGATTTTCACCTTGCCGAGATGCACCGTGAGCCCGATTCCGTCCTGAAAATGTCAGTAACCAGATGGGTAGGGGGCGCGACTGTAAAGGAGGTAGTGCCTCCTTACATGGTTTGGGGAGGTATCCTTCTGGCCATGGCGGCCGTGGTTTTGGCCGTTATTGACTTTAGACTGAGGAGAAAAGTACACCGCGGGTCCCTGGAACTTTCTAAAAGCAAGGAGGAGCTGATCCGTGAAAAAGCCTTTATGGAGCGGCTTTTTGAGGAAACCCCGGATGCCGTGGCCCTCGAAGACCCGGTCAGCTTCAAGATATTCCGAATAAACGAAGGATTCACGCGCATTTTCGGTTATCCGTCCGAAGAGGCGGTGGGAAAGACCCTTAATGATCTTATCGTCCCCTCAAAATACCTGGAAGAAGGGCGAGCCCTGGATGCAAAGGGGGCAAGGGGCGAAAAACTGTTCGTCGAGACGGTCAGAAAAAGTAAAGACGGCACCCCTGTAGACGTAATTCTGTCCGCCGTTCCCGTTGAGATTGAAGGTAAGCTCATCGCTATCTATTCGATCTATAGGGACGTTACAAAACTAAAAAACGTGGAACGCGACCTTTTGGTAAGCCGCAATGCCGCACGGGAGAATTACATAAGGATGGAACGGACCTGGGAGCAGACCGTTGCGGTCCTTTCATCCCTGGCGGAATCGCGTGACCCTTACACTGCGGGACACCAGCGGCGAGTGGCCGAACTGGCCGTCGCCATCGCGCGGGAACTTAGGTTCAGGAAAGAAAAAGTCAAGGTCATAGAGCTGGCGGCAGAGCTCCATGATATAGGGAAGATAAACGTTCCGTCCGAGATTCTGAGCAAACCCGGCGTCCTGGCCGAACTCGAGATGGACATCATAAGGACCCATGCGCGTAAAGGGTACGAAATCCTGAAAGATATCGACATGCCCTGGAATCTGGCGGAAATCATACTCCAGCACCACGAACGAATGGACGGGTCGGGTTACCCAGAGGGACTCAAAGGTGATCAAATATGTCGCGAAGCGCGCATCATCGCCGTCGCGGACGTGGTGGAAGCCATGTCCTTTCACCGTCCCTACCGTCCCGCCAGGGGGATAGAGTTGGCGTTGGAAGAAATCGAAAGCCACAGCGGGACCCTTTACGACCCTGCTGCCGTCAAGACCTGCCTTGTCCTTTTCAGGAACAAAGGGTTTAGGTTTACCGACGCGTAAC
>NPIF01000780.1_pt1 | contig 18220 bp, 19 predicted proteins | sample 8637461 | NCBI WGS metagenome assembly NPIF01 (sample SAMN07420641, study PRJNA396082) | bioreactor metagenome | isolation source: sample BR12 brine-fed electro-methanogenic bioreactor BR | place: Japan: Kochi | collected 2016-12-09
TATATGAGATACAAAAACGGAAGAACTCTATTATTCATTTTCTTATGGTTCATAGCATATTCCGCATGCACTCCAAACCAACCAGCAGCTGTAACTCAAGCGCCGCTCGAAGAAACTGTAGAAGTGCTCATGCCTGAACCCACAAGCATATCACCCAGTGCAACTGCCCCGGTCAGTATAGTAGACACCGCAGATGGATGGGCAGCGCCATTTTGCGTTCAACCAGAGGTAGAGAACGAGTTTCAGATCAAATGCAGCGATGGAGCCCTGATCATCACTCAATCGCCAGCACGTAAAGGGGTGGATATCGCAATGGAACAAGCCTATCCGCTGGAATACAAGGGTGATTTTGATCTACAGGTATCGACAACATCCTTTCCCTATGAAACAAACACGCTGGACGTCAATCAATATGGTCTCTTCTTGACCAACCAAGACGGAATCCGCTACAAACTGCTGCTGAAAGCGCAGACGATCGGGATGGAAACCTGGAGTATGGGCGAGACCCCGACTCTGGTAGATAAACTCAACATGACTTATTCCGATTTTCTTGCCCCGCAAGGTGAGATGAATACACTAAAACTGGCATGCCGCGCAGACTACTGCGACCTTTTTATCAATGACAACCGGGTCACAAGATTACCCATAGATATGAGCAACGGTATAAACGGAGTTGGTATCCACAGTTCATCTGCCTGGGATGAAAAATTCGGCAGCGTTCTTTTCGAAGATCTCAATATAACAGCCGCACCCGCTGCTGAAGAAAGCCTGCCGCCACTTGAAATTATGGACGACTTGCGTTCGGATAACAACACATTTTCGACTTTGGGTTTAGCAGGAGCTTTCCATGATTATATGGAAGATGGGTTCCATTTCTCACCGCTCATTCCATTTGATTACTACGCCGCGACAGTGGAATCTTTGTTCAGCGATGTCGTCATCAGCACAGTGGTTGTGATGGATATCGACCCGGAACAGAGCGCAAGCCAATATGGGGGCGTGATATGCCGTTCGAGCGATGACGGATTCTACGGGGCTGTGATCCGTGCCGATCGAACCTATTCCATCTACCGCTATACTCCGCAGCGTTCCTTTGCATTACTTGCCGAGAAACGCTCAGAGGTGATCCGCAGCGGGCGGGAGGAGAACAAGATCACGTTGGAATGCAAGGGACAACAGATCAACTTTTTCATAAATGACATCCAGGTTGAATCATTGGTCGATACTCGCTATGGACTGCGTTTTGGACGTGTGGGATTGTTCACAAAAGCAGGTGGTGAACCGAATCCAGATACGATCATTTTTAGTGATTTGATAATTCAATAAGAAATTTGAAGTTCTCTATAAACCTTTTGGAGATGTGTTACTCAAGATTAATACTTTTCCAAAGGTGATCCAGCACCTGCAGGAAGGTCTTACTGCGTTCTTCCCAGGCTTGTTCGCTGATATGGAAACCATCCCGATAGGGATCGATTCCTGCATCCGCTAGATCCTGTGCCGCTGCCCACCAGTTCCATAAAGGCAGGTCATATTCGTATGCCAGGCTGGCAATAGTGAGATTTATGGAATGATCTTTCTCAACATTATCTGCCTTGGTAGCCAGGATTGGCATCACACCCTGCTGCATGGAATATTCGATGATGCGGCGTACATATTGCTCATACAAACCCGGTGTACGTCCATTGAATGGGAATTCAAGGCTGATGAGGACGATGCTCGGTCTGGTGATGCGTAGCTCACATTCTAGAGGTGTTTCTCCCGGTTGACAGTACTGCGGATCAGCCTGTATCTGCGAGAGAGGAGAAGCAGCGGTGAAGCCATACTGCGCAGAGTACCCATCGCGGTCGAAGTATCCTGCGAAATTTTCAATGGTGTCCAGATAGGGATCAATATCCCAATCAAAGGAATAGATATCCAAATGATCGTATTTCCACAAGAAAACCGTCTTGAGGTTCTGGCAGTCGCCGACCTTTGAAAAAGCATGAGGATCATTGCCCATCGTCAGCCCCTTTTTGTAGACAGCACGCGCCGTAGAGGTAAGGTCAGGTATGATCGACCATTCCCGCCAATCTTCCGGGAGGAGACGGGTGTCCTGAGTGGGGGTTATGGTTGGGGAAGCGCTCGTTGGTTCTTGCTCGACCGGGGAATCGTTCTGCGTAACCTGTGGTGTTTGGGGAATTGGGGATACGACCGTTGGCAATTCATCGGCAGGCTCACCAGCACAAGCTGTTATGCATATCAGAAGCAATATGGAAATCAATACAGTTTTCTGCATACAGAAAATTGTATCAGGGATATCGAAAAACGTTTCGCCTTCTTAAATGATATAGTAGAGATACGCAAAGAAGATGGAGAAATCATGATTAGAAAATTCACCATCCTCGTTCTGATGACACTGATACTTTCCAGCTGCGCTCCCAGTGAAGAACAGAGCGCAACAATGACTGCCACGATGTGGACACCCACCCCAACCAACACGGCCACGCCGCCACCCACCGAGACACCGCAGCCAACTGCAACTATTACACCCACCATTACGCCCACCGCAACCCCAGCATACACTGCAACCCCAACCAATACACCAACGCCAGAAAATCCCACAGCCCTGGCACTGATGAATGCATTCTGCAGATGGGGACCTGGAGAAGCTTATCGGGGTACTGGATTACTCTTTGAGAAAGATTCAGTTGCTACTATCGAAGGGAAAAGAGTGACAGGGGATGGGACGTGGTACCTCATCCGTATGCCGGACGCAAAATGGAGCTGCTGGGTTCACCGATCAACCATGGAGATTCAGGGAGATGCAGCGGTCATCCGCTTGACACGCATGACCATCCCAGTCAACAGCAAGGTTCCTTCCGCCAGTGGCGTGAGTGCCGTCCGCAATGGGGATAAGGTGACCATCAGTTGGTCGCCTGCACCTGCGGCACCGGAGCTGGAATACTTGATCGAAGCGATCATCTGCACATCCGGTGGTTATCTGTTGGAAGTGGCTTACAGCACAACCAATACTTCATTCACGCTGACGGACACTCAGACCTGTGAAGGTAACTCTTTTGGGACACTGCGCGTTGCGAATAAATTGGGATATGCCGAAGCTGTTCCTATTCCATGGCCATAATGGCTTTAAATTTCATCAAGAGAATTGAATGGATGAGCCCGCCCAAAAATCCTGTACGTGGTTGGGAAATGCTTCTTTGAGCACCTGGATGGCATGCTCGCCAGTGCAGTGATTTAAATAGAGGTCCACCGGTGCATATTGCGTTCGCAGTACATCCACCACATGATCCAGGAGCGATCCCTCCGCGGACAGCAGATGCGTTCCACCCACGATGGCTATGATGGACTGAGGAAAATGATAACGCACATGTGCGAGGGTGTTCAACAGACCCGCATGGCAGCAGCCGCAGATCAAGATCAATCCTTTTTGTGTTTGCAGCACCAGCGACATATCATCCAGGTAGCGATCGGACTGCCAGCCATCCTCCGTTTTTATGAAATGGTGCGAACTGCGACCTTCGGGTTCGCTGCGGTCTTTGATCACTCCCGTCGTCCATAGATGGGGGAATATCTGCTGCGGTTCTTCTGCCATATGAAGATGACCCTGCGAAAGCAAATTGGTTTGCGTTTCCTGCAAACCGATCTGTTCATACTTTCCCTTGCGTCTGGAGTAGCGCTGGCGGAAAAGGTCTGGAAGGGCATATATCTCTAATCCCTCCAGGAATGGAGCAAGCGCTTCCAAGCCGCCAGTATGATCATAATGCGCGTGGCTGAAAGCAAGGGCACTTAAGGAATCTTTGTCCAATCCCAATAATCGCAGATTATGAGAAAGTACGTCTGCACTCTGCCCGGTATCATACAGCAAGCTGCCTTCGGGTGTGTCGATCCATAGAGCTAAACCATGTTCACTTCGGAAACCTGATCCTTCTCCAGCGATATCGTTGACCACACATGTTATATTGTTCATTGAAAACCTTCCTACGTCTCAATCTACTATAGTGTAGTACCAGACAGTTGAAAGTCAAATTATAAGAGCGGTTTACGATATATCAGTTGCGGTCATTGCTTCAGAAGTTCATACATACTTTTCTCTCTTATAATGAAGAAAAGTGGATCTATGGATATGGAAAAGAAGACATTCAATTTTTGGGCACCAAGAATACTGGGAATCGGGTTCATTGTATTTATCAGCCTTTTCGCACTGGATGTATTTGGGGAAGGAAAGCCTCTGTGGGAGATGGTGGTGGGGTTCCTCATCCACCTGGTACCTTCTTATATCTTGACAGCAGTGCTGTTAATAGCCTGGAAATGGGAGCGGATCGGCGGAATCCTCTACATTCTGATGGGAATTTTGTACCTCGTGCTGGCACGTGGAATGCATTGGAGCGCTTACTTATGCATCACTGGTCCGGCTTTCCTGACGGGGATATTATTTTTTATAAACTTCTACAAAGCAGTGAAATAGGCATCTTATTAAAATCGAAAAGCCCTCCGATTCTTACGGAGGGCTTTTTCCATTATGCCATTAAAATACTTTACCAACCGCCAAATCCGGCGTGATCGGGGCTAATATACTGTAATCCATGCAACCCTGCACAAGGATCATTCTCTACCTGCTGTACGATGGCAAAGGCGCCCCAGATAACGGGACCCATCGCAACCCCATCTGCAGAATACCAGACGCCGTTGCTCACATAGCCATCAGCAGGAGCTGCCACGATCTTGACAAAATAGTTCCAATGGCAGGTCTGTCCATCCTGCTCATATACACCAGACTGATGGTTGGTCAACCAGGCTCCTGAACCAATGTAACTGTCAAAGCCATAATGACGATCCAGAAGCCCGTCACCATCGCAATCCATATTGGAGATCCAGGCATCATTCCATTTCATGGCTAACTTTGTGTCTTTATAGGGTTGACACCAGGCTACGTCGTGATACGCATCACAATAATAACCGTTAAAGAGATGTGCTTGATAGTTGTACCCCCATACATCGTATCCGGTTGTGATTGGATAACCATCTGAAGTTAGCAAGACACCATCCTGAATGGTGGTGCAGGTTTGTTTTCCGTTTGCACTCAACGGGGCGCCTTTCGCGGCACTGGCTGTGATGAGAAATACCCCCATGATGAGGGCAGCGATGAATAAGGATAGTTTTCGATCTTTCATCATTTTCTCCGATCTGTATATGTATTTAAAAGCAAACCCCCCGAACAAAATGTGCGATATTCCCTCCTTTCATTCCCTACCTACGCATTACACCCAAAACACAAAAAACCGGTACAAGACCGGTTTCGCTATTGGCTCCATAAAACCTTTTCTGAGTTCATCTACCCCCAGCAAGCGACCAAGTTCAGGTTTTACTTCCAGGCTGTCTTCGCAAATGTATAATCCTATTATACAAAGTGCACAAACATTTTCAAGAAGAGAAATCTGTCATGATTGTGCTGACTGAAGAGTAATGAGGAATGATCAACATGAATGGAAAACGCACTGACTGGAAAACACTCTACTGGGGGATGGCATTCAGTTTAGCATTCACTCTCTTGATCAATTGGGCGGGAAGGTTTTTGGATCGAAGCATGCTGCTGCCCGACCAGGGCGCGTCCTGGTATTTCTGGAAACTGCCCCAACCCACTTTCTGGACGCGTTTTTCAGCCTGGGGATTCTATATCTTGCACCAAGTTTCCTTCTGGGCGATCATTTATTTTGCACAAAAAGAACGCCCAAAATTCAGCACATCCATGAACCGCTATGCCTGGTGGGCACTGGGCGTCAATGCTGTTTTCAGCATACTGCACCTGCTGCAAACGCATATCTGGTATGACGGGATCGCGCAGGATGTATCCATCTGGTCCTCGCAGGTATCGGTGATCATCATGCTGGTGCTGATCCTGTTGATGGAAAACCAACGGCGCGGACTTTTTTGGGGAAAACGGGTGCCGTTCCATAAAGCTGTGACGGACCTGGCACGTCGCTATCACGGTTTTTACATCGCCTGGGCGACCGTTTACACCTTCTGGTATCACCCCATGGAATCCAGCTCCGCACATTTACTCGGCTTCCTGTATATGTTCATGCTCCTGCTGCAAGGCTCACTGCTGTACACCCGTGTCCACATCACACCCTGGTGGACTACTTTTTTGGAATTCTTTGTCACCATCCATGGAACGACCGTGGCATTGATGCAGGAGAATGGGTTGTGGGCAATGTTCTTCTTCGGTTTCTTCGGGATATTTGTCTTCACCCAGCAGCACGGCTTGAAGTGGAAAAAGTGGGTACGCTGGATGATGCTGGGCATCTACCTGATCGGGGCAGTGATCGTATATGCGATGGAAGGTTTTAATAAACTCTACCAACTGGCATCCATCCCACTCATCGAGTATGCGGCTGTGTTTATAGCAGCAGCGATCAGCGCGTTGATCCTGACAATCATGGGAAAACCAGCGCCGATCTTTAAAAAGAGAAATCAGGAATAATCCAACTATATCAGTTTTAGGAAAGGTCGCTATTCAACTCGATAATTGCGCATCATACCCATATCTTCGTGTTCCAGATTATGGCAATGGTAGAGATATAGGCCCTCATAATCTTCAAATTTCATCAAAAGGCGCACCTCTTCTCCGGGCATGACCAACACCGTGTCATGCCAACCCTCATCCACAAAACCAGCGCTGACCGTGCTCCAGGTTGGACGGTAGCGGTCAGCGACAATACGTTCCACTATCTGGAATTGGAGACCATGGATATGCATGGGATGCGGGAATAGAATGCCCATGTTGCCAGAAGCTGGATTTCGGAAGCGCCATTCCTCAATATCACCCAGTTTAACGCGTTCATCGCGCGCAACTTTCTCCATCTCGAAAGTACGACTGTTGATGGTCCACTGCATCCCCATTCCCATGGCAAGTTCAAAAGTGCGCGGCTCGGTGTAATTCAAAGCCTGCCCCTCAGAGAGGTAATTAGGCGTGGATAGTTTTTGAGGAAGGGGTAATGTGGAATCTGCTTCGCGGTCAACAAGCACTGATAGGAGGGAAAAATCGGCAGAGCCCGGAGTACTGTCCTCAAAATTTTGCAACCACAAACGCGAACCGAGCGCATCCTGGCTGAAATCCGCCCAGAGGTCTACTCGCTGTCCGGGGGCCAAGGATACGTAGTCTCTTGAAAGAGGTGCTTCCAACAAGCCGCCATCCGTTCCTATAACAATGAGAGGACGTCCATCCTGCCAGCCGAGCTTGTATATACGCGCATTGGAGCCATTCAAGATACGTAAACGATAAGGACGGGTAGCTACCGGTAATTCCATCTGCGGTTTTCCATTTACAAAGATCTGGTCTCCGAGAAAGCCTACCATCTGACCCATCATCCCACTGGATTGATAGAGGAATTGGTTGTCGCTACTCAGGCTGCGGTCCTGTATGACCAGGGGCAGATCGAACTCGCCAGTCGGCAGCCCTGCTCCATCGTCCTCCTCATCATGCACGATGAGCAAACCAGCCAAGCCCTTCATCACCTGTGGACCGGTGCGTCCATGAGGATGAGGATGATACCAATAGGTACCGGCGCGGTCCACCACCTTGAATTGATAAGTGTAGGTCTCTCCCGGGGCGATCACAAGCCTGGGATGCCCATCAGCGCTTTCGGGCACATGCAGTCCATGCCAGTGAACGATGGTCTCTTCGGTGATCTCATTATGGAATTGAATGCGAACATTCTGTCCCCGGCGAAAATGGAAAATGGGTCCAAGATAGGACCCCGGGATGGTCTGAACGGCATCTTCTGGACCTTGCACCAGTTGAGCGATATAGCGCCATACAGATGTTTTTTTCCCATTCAAGATCTGGATATCATCCTGTACTGCCCTCAAATCGATCTCCACATCGGGGATGAAAGAGGATTCTTCCACCGATGAAGTAGCAAGCAGTGGGGAACAGGCGTTCAAAACTCCAGCCGCAGATAGTAGCAGTCCAGTGCGGCTGACGGTTGTCAGGAATTCACGCCGGGATTGTGAATCATATTTCATCTAGACCTCAATTATTGATCTGTAGGTAATCCAATTGATGTTGTACATAACATAAATACTAACGATAAGTTTTGAGTTGATACCATCATAATCCTTCACTTTTCAGGAGGCATTAACGTTGTATTAATTAATCCAATTACATAACTCCATTTCCAAAGAGAGAAACATAACAAAGTGTAAAATGACTCATAATAACATTCAGTCCTATAATAAAAAAAAAGATCATTACAAATAGAAAAAGGTGGAAATCACTGATGAAATTCATTTACTCGCTAGCATTTTTACTGGGTGCTGACAACTGGAAGATCGATCCAACCCCAAAAGAGATCATGGAAACCATCAAGTCCCTTCCCAAAGATGAAACAACCATACTGGACCTGGGGTGCGGGGATGGACATGACTGCCTCACGATCGCTAAAGCTGGTTATAAAACAATAGGTGTGGACTTCGTGCCTCTGGCGATCCGAAAAGCGAGGAAAGACGCAGAAAAAGCTGGCGTCAGGGAACAGACCTCGTTTTATCAGGGAAATGTAGGCAATTTGGAGCTGTTGAACCTGCCCAAAGTTGACCTTGCCTATGATCTCGGCTGCTTCCACCTGCTGGATAGAGAAAATGCCCAAAAGTACATAGAAGGATTGGCAGCGGTATTGAAAAAGGATGGTATTTTCATTTTGAAAGCCTTCACCCCACGCCAACAGAGGAAAAGGACAGTTGGTTACGCGCCACAAGAGATCGAGAAAATGTTCGCTTCTTCGTTCAAGGTAGAAAAAACGAGCGATCACAGCTACTGGCGTTTTCCGGCAACCTGGTACTGGATGCGTAAATTATAAGCAAATCAAGGCTACTCAATCAGTGGAAAAAGATCTGATCTAGCATTTTAGTCTGTCTTGCTTTCTGATCCGCCTTAATGAATGTCATTGATAGAAGATCTTTCTGACCAACCAATATAAGACGCCGATCCAGATCAGGATGATAAAAAATCCCGCCACATAATTCACAGGTTTACCTGCAACCAGATCCTCCTGAGCCCGCAAGCGACACTCCTGCAAGACGTCTGCGGGAATCATCTTAACTGCAATGCTAATCCCTAGAGGGACAAGGATGAGATCATCCAAATAACCCAGGATAGGAATAAAATCTGGGACAAGATCGATGGGGCTGAAAGCATAGGCGACCACAATCCCAGAAAAAAGCTTCGCATACCATGGCGTGCGCACATCACGCACAGCCAGGAAGAGCGCATAACTCTCGTTCTTCAACACACGTGCGCGGTCTTTCCATCTCTTGAAGAAAGGATCGTTCTTTTCAGCCATTCATATCTCCTGAAGGATCAGAAGATGGCTGAGATAATCCATGCTGTCTGTAAACGATCTGAGAAAAGGCAGCATGAGCCTGGCGGCATTCGTCCAATTCTTGCTGTGCTTGCTCGCGTGAAGATGAACCAATAAAATCACGCTTGATGATCTTTTGAAGCCAGGCGGTCAGTTTCTGCAGTTCCTCTTCTGTCTCTTCCAATTCCGCAAAGGTGAATTTGTCTGCCGCCGACTCTTTTTTCAATTCAGTCTGCAATGCCTGACAGCGTTCGCAAAACTCAGCATATTCCTCTGCACGATCCGACAATATCCGCTGGCGAAGAAGTGAATGCACAATTTCATCGTTGGAGATAGTGCGTAAATAAATGCTGGAAGCTTCATGCCCACGCAGATACAGGTCAAGGTCTTCGATCAATGCAACCGAGTCGTTCGTATCGGGCAAGACCCATACCCCATTCTGCAAACCCAGTGCACCAGCTTCGCGCATTTTGCGCCATACCATCACCCGCAGGGTAGAAGGGACAGCTGGCAATTGGGGCAAGAACACGATCCATTTGTTGAATTCATTCATAATGTAACACCTGTTTCAATTAATATAAAGTATTATATCAAATTATGCAACAAGTGTTACAACTAATTGGATCAGGGCGCATAGCGATTGATCGAGCGCAAGGCAGTATCGATCGGTTCTAAAAAGGGCTCGCCAACTTTATGCCATGTCAATCGGAAGTAGAGCGACTGCAGAAAATTCTTCACATTGGAGCGTATATAGATATCTGTTGGCATGGTTTCAACCGCTTTGACCGATGCGACAAGCTTATCCAACCAAGAGGAGACCCGTTCAACATCCAGCAAGCCTCTACCCAATATGGAGAATGCCGCAGTCGCAAAGCGCTCCTCCTCGCCATGTGTATAAACGCCCTCAGAAATACATACCACATCAGCGAGAACATCGAGCAATTGCACCAGGTCAGGTTTACCCATTTCCTCACAAAGTGCCAACTCATCCAACGCATCCGAAGCATGCGCCAGGGCATGTGCCCAACCCTTCCCTTTCACAAAGCCGCGGCGGTCCCGTTCATTCTGCATGAATCGAAGTAATTTCTGCTTCACTTCCCTTACCTGGTCTTCACTCAGATAAGCTTTATCACGGTGTATTAACAAGATAAGCGGTAGAAGGAGTACTGAAAACGCACGTGTGAAAACAGCATCCCCTTCTTTTTCACTCATATTGGAGAACATATGCTCCTCATCGGTGACCACACTGAGAATATATTGAAGCTGCTGTGAGCTCAGAGCACGATAGCGATAGATCCAGTTAGCAAAAGCAGAATAGATCAGATCATCGCGCAGTTCCGGGTCGGTCGATCCGATATTCGCAAGCATCGCCTCCATAAGCACATTGATATCTTCCGCTTTCTGTGGGTCAAATTTGTTATCAGCGTTTTCCAGAAGTTTCGTCTTTAATGTATGTTGGTCCATGTCCGCTCCTTTACTAGATAGCATCATTTTACCAATAGTCATAATGACAACTCAGTCCTTTTGACCCTTCTTCGTAAGCTTGTAATTCGTAAAGATTAAGTTATGCTCTTTATAAGAAGTACGGAGGATACGATGATGTACAAGCGCTTTATTCAAGTATCCGTGCTGGTTCTGACGCTCGCCATCATCACCGCCTGCAGTCCTCAACCTGAGACTGTCGCTGAGATCATTCCTACCAATACTTCCATCCCGGAACCTACGGAAACACCCATTCCCGAGATCCCCTTGATGCAGCCCGGGGAGACCCCACCCCAAGCCGAACGAACGCTCGAAGACAGCGATGCCAGCCTCAAAGCGCAGGAGAAGCGTGTGGTATCCGGAGACAACATCCTTACGAATCTTTACGAACGCCCATTCACAACCGGAGAGATGCTTTATATGCCTGACCTGAACATTCTGACCGTATCCATCTCCAGCGGTGAAACATTCTTCTATTTCACGATCGAAATGGAGGGACTTGATCCAGACAGCGGGGGATTGGGTGGGACGTATGGGATCGAGTTTGACCGCACACTGACCGGTCGTGGAGACCTGTTAGTGTTGGCAAGCGATCCCCAACCGGAATGGTCAACCGAGAATGTGGTCATTTACGTTGACGAAAACAACCTGGTTGGAGGGCTCCAACCGATCCTGGCAGAAACTGATTATAAGGATGAGGGATATAGCAAGATGCTGGAAATGGAAAAAGACAAAGTCGCATGGGCAAGATCCTCTACCGAGAACGAAGCCGCGATCGAGATTGCTGTAAGCCGCGCGCTCTTGGGTGATCCGGAAGAGTTCTTGTGGGGCGCCTGGGCATTAGGTGAAACATACGATCCGGCAATGTTCGATTACAACGATCATTTCACCCAAGATGAGGCAGGGTCCCCCATCAGAACAGATGCCAATTATCCCTTGAGAGCGCTGGCAGCTCTGGATAACACCTGCCGGTTCTCCTATGGATTTGATCAATTGGCTCGTCAAATCCCAGGTATGTGCATCGCTTCACCCGAGCATAGAGTCACCTGTGTATGCGTGCAATCCTTTTTTGGAATCTGTATACAAGAAGAATGCAAATGACCCTCAAAGGGCAAACTTAGCAATCTAAATCAACAATCTTAGGAGGAAAGATGAACAAGATAAAACGCATAATGGTACTAGTGGTATTACTGTCTTCCGTTATCACCGGGTGCCGCGCCGAGGAAGAAACCGTAACCGTCGTACTCCCCACCAACACTCCTATCCCTATACCTAAAATGATGCCGGGGGAACCGCCGCCACAAGCAGAACGTACTCTGGAGGATGTGGATTCAAGCATCAAAGCAGGGGAAAAACGCGCCGTGACAGGAGACAATTTCTTGAACAGCCTGTATGAGCGTCCCTTCACCTCCCAAGAAATGGTATACCAACCCCACTTGAATATTCTGACGGCTTCCATCGTCAGTGACGAATATTTTTACTATTTCACCATCGTCTTGGATGAGGTTGATCCAACCACAGGGACGTTGACGGGAACCTATGGCATCGAATTTGACCGCACATTGACGGGTCGTGGAGACCTGTTGGTTTGGGCAAGCATATTCACCGAAGAATGGTCGATGGATGGACTGGAAGTGTACAGCGACCCGTATGCCCAGGTGGGCGGCGTCAAACCGATCGTGGCTGAAGAGGGTTACGAAAACGATGGATACGTGAACACCGTTGAATTGAAAGATGACCAGGTAGCCTGGGTGCGTTTGGCGCCCGATCAAGAAGCCGCGCTGCAGATCGCCATCAGTCGTGCGTTATTGGGAGATCCAGAAGAATTCCTGTGGGGTGCCTGGGCGGATGGCGGGATAAGCAACCCGGCCCTTTTCGATTACAACGACCACTTCGGTCCCAGTGAGGCAGGCTCGCCCATCAACACTGATCCGGATTATCCTCTCAAAGCGGTGGCCAGCCTGGATAACACCTGCCGCCTGCCGTATGGCTTCGCGCAGGTGGGCAGCATCCCCGGTATGTGCTTATCCATCCCGGAATTGAACCAGAGGTTGGTATGCCGGTGCGTTCGCTGGTCTCCGCCAACTGCACAACCTGTTGTGTGCCTGGAATGGGAATGCGAGTAAACATATTTCCTGTCATAGAAATGGTAAAGTTAAAAGGAGAAACTAACCTCTCATTAAAAGAATTGAAAAGAGAAAATGTCTCTGGTCACCTTTCAATAAAAGGGGTCATTGATGATGCTTAAGGTTATCCCTGTACATATATAATTTGAAAAATAGGAAACCTTACAAAATGAAGATGAAATTACGAACTCTGGGAATCTTACTGCTGGTTGGCATCTTGCTGGGCGGGGGATTGATCATCGCTTTCCGCAGTATCACGCAGAAAACCCTGGCACCGCTCTATGATGCCAGTCATTCCATGCAAACCCAGGTAGCAAAGGTGCTGCACCCCACTCCGACCATCCTGCCCGACCCGGTGACCATCGTGCACAAGATCAATACTCTCGCACGTCTCGAGACGATCCAATACACCCTGGAAAAGATCATCACTGCCGAAGTGGGGCAGGAAGTATTTGGCAAGCTATTCGGTGATCAACTGCTGCTGGTCGCGCATGGAGAAGTGATCGCAGGCGTAGACCTGAGCCAGCTCTTGGTAGAGGATGTTAACCTGGAAGAGGGTTTGCTGCGCATTAAACTGCCAGAAGCCGAGATCTTTGTGGTGCGGCTTGATAACCAGAAATCGTATATCTATGATCGCCAAACAGGTATCTTAACTAAAGGGGATAAGGATCTGGAAACACAAGCCCGCCAGGCAGCGGAGAATGAGATCCTGGAGACCGCCATTGAAGATGGCATCCTCGAACAAGCGCGCATCAATGCAGAAGCATATCTGCTGCGGTTCTTGAACAGCTTGGGGTTCCAAGCAATTGTATTCGATGAATGAACACAAATATCCACTCATCAGCGTGCTGACATGCACCTACAATAGTGAGGCTTTGCTGGAGAAAGCGCTGAGAAGCGTGGAGACACAAAGCTATCCAAATATCGAGCACATCTTCAACGACTCCCATTCGTGTGATGCCACCTGCAAAATGATCGAAGCGTACACAGAGAGAAATAAAGGACGCTACCCGATCAAGCTTATCCGCTCTGATGCAAAAGGGGTGGCTAATGCCTTGAACACCATCACACCACACGCGAGCGGAGATGTGCTGCATTATCTACATTCGGATGATTACTACGTCAGTGAGGATGCATTGGAAAGAGCAGCGCAGTATTTCCAAGAAGAACCAGATCTGCAGTGGTTAACGGGGAATTTCTTGATCGAGATCCGCGGCAGGCAATTGGTCATCCCTCACACACCGCTGCTGCGGTTGAACCCTGAAAAAGCACTATCGACCATGAACATCATCCATCACGAGAACACTTTCGTTCGGCGGGGGGTTGTGGAAAAATACGGCGGCTTCAATGAGAATCCAGATTCAGTGGTGGAATACAGCATCTGGCTGCGCCTGATCCAGGATCATAAACCGCGCATCGTAAACGAGGAATTCACAGTCTTCATCATTCACAAGGGCAGCACATCCACCGGCGACATACGAAAATTCTCACAAGCGATCCTGCGCGCTTTCAATACACAAAAACAGGAAAAGGTCTTCCCATTCCTCGGGTATTATGCCGATAAAGATTATTACAAGAAATTCAAACTGCTGGAAGAAAGAGCGAGAGAATTCTTGAACCTTTTGGAAGTAGATAGATTCTAGAACAAAGAGCTAATGAGCCACGTAGATCTTTTCCCCGGCTTTAATTGGTATAGATAAACGATTCTCTGCCGGCGTCAGTGGGCAAGACCAGCGGTCATTATACGCGCAGTAAGGATTGTAAGCATTATTAAAATCGACCAGGAATTTCCCGTCAGGCAAGGATTCGATCTCAAGGTATCTCCCCGCAGGATAAGTCTCTTTACCAGCCAATGCATCCACAAAGGGCAGGAAAAAGCCATGATCAGTCAGGTATATGGTTAGCGAAGCAGATTGCCCATCGATTACAAAATCGATCCTGCCAAAACGCTGATAGGTACGCACCTCTCCAGTGGAGGTCTGGATAGGAACCATCTGCTTTTCGGGAAATTCCTGGATGGAAAGTTCGAGACGGAGTGATGTATTCTCATCATAATAATGTAGCCCATTAAAACTTTTCTTTTGTTCTTCCGTCAGAGGACTTTGCGCATCCTTGGCGAAGAACTCGTCTTTCATCCTGCGGAATTCCGTTAATGCACTCATTGTTCTTTCTCTCCAAGTGGTTTTTTATTTTACTTTTTTATTTGACCACAGAGTTTGCAGTCCCAGTATATGGATTTTGTAAGAAAAAAACGCCGCGAAAAACTAACCCGCTTTGCCTGTAGAATAGAAGAGTAGAAAAAAATGTGAATACAAAATATTGAATTCTTGCATCTCGAAATTCATCCTACAGGAGTGTGCGGATGCACAAGTTTATTCTGATCTTCCTATTAATTATGACCATACTCTCCGCTATGGGTTGGGGTGTCTACTACTTGATCACACATAATTCTAATGGCAGCCTTATGGTGGATGGGGCAAAACGCAGGTATATCCTGCACGAACCAGTTGGATATGATCCCAGCACCCCTACTCCATTAGTGATCAGCCTGCACGGGTTTGCAGATTGGCCGAACAGACATATGCGCATGACCGAATGGAATGAGCTGGCAGATGAAGAAGGGTTTATGGTCGTCTACCCGATGGGCACTGGCTTGCCGTTGCGCTGGAGGATGATGGAGTTCGATGGCAAAACTCCGGTATTTGAGAATATGGTCTTTATAGAAGCATTGATCCAGCAGTTAGAGACGCAATTCAACATTGACTCATCGCGCATCTACCTGAATGGATTCTCGAACGGGGGTGGAATGACATTCATGCTCACCTGCAGCTTGCCAGAACGCTTTGCCGCCATTGGGAGTATAGCTGGGGCATATTTCTACCCACGATCTGTCTGTGATCCAGGGCCGCAAAAACCGATGATCGTTTTTCATGGAACAGATGACGAGGTGGTTCCGTATGATGGGGGTGAGTATTCCCGTTATGGGTATCCTTTCCCGGTCATCCCTGATCTGATGGAAAGCATTGCCGCGCATAACAGCTGCACGGACATTCGTGAGGAGTCTGTATCAGAAAATGTGATGCTCCGTTCATACTCCGGTTGTGAGAGCGGCATGCAACTGCAGTTCTACACGATCCTGGGAGGTGGACATTCATGGCCAGGTGGCAGACCTCTTCCGAAGATGATCGTGGGAGAGACGAATCAGGAAGTGAATGCAACCAAGCTGATATGGGAGTTCTTCCAACAGTATCCAGAGGCAGATTCCTAAAAAAAAAGATACATCCTCACACATATAAAGTAAAAATACGGAAACTTTTTTCATGGTTCTGTCGTTAACCTACAGTTACAAAAATATCATTGGAGGTACCCATGAAAAACAAAGCTCGTGCTTTACTACTATTGTTGATCGGAGTTGGTTTGACAGCCGCTTGTGCTCACGTAGAGACCATCGAAATGACTCCCGACGCCGTTGTAAAGGAATTTTATGATAGTTATCTTGAGATGGTCAGTGACCCAACAAGTGAGAATTTTCAGAATCCACTTGTGAATAGAGGGTATACAGATTTTGAGGCATTATCCCCCAAGTTTATTGTGCAGGTGGATGAACTGCTGGCGTCCTTTGAATTCGGCGGGTATGATCCTTTCCTCTGCGCACAGAATATTCCGGAAGCGATACAAGTTGATAAAGTTCAGACCACAAAAGATACAGCTGAGGTCACGGTCTCAAGCTCCTTTGGGAATCATCAATTCACGGTGCTGATGGAACTGATGGAAGGAAATTGGTTGATCAACGATATCGAATGTCAATAATGCGAAAAGAGGGTGCAGTATGAACTGCACCCTCTTTTTATTTCTACATACGGAATAAAGATAAATGTTCTTTTACGTTATAAGATAGATATGATCCCAGCAAAAAGCAGTGCTGACACCACGGACAGGGCACTGCCGATCAGGAACCCGCGAAAATGGTATCCATAATCTTTATAGCCCGGCATTCCTTCGGTACCAGGAACAATGATGAACTTTGGAGTGATGATACAGAACATGAGCCAATCCAGAATCAGCAGATCAACCAGGTTGAAGATTGCAGCCACACCGAAGGCATTCCAGAAAAGCTGCCAGAAAGTGGCAGCGGAAGCCAATTGCGCATTCAGGGTCCAGGTCGAGTAGAAGGGAGCACCAATCAAGAGCAGCAGGAAGGGAATGCCGATCCACAAAGACATTTTCTTTTCTTTTTCAGTCTTTGGTGGAACTTTTGCCTGGATCTCATCAGTATAGTTCTGCAGCCACCAGCGCGGGTTGAGCCACAGTGTGACGATTAGCCAGATAGATGCGATGAGGGAAAAGATGGAGCCATGCAGTAGGATTCGAGATAAGATCATTGGAATAAACCTTCTTTCTTGTACGAGTAATGAACTGCATAAAAGATTATATCTTCGGTTTTAACTAAAACAATTTACAGCCGGTAACTAAAATCGGATTTTATGAAATTCGCACTATAATGGGGATATGTATATCAGACTATTTTTACTATTTTTGTCTATATTTATGGCGGGCTGCGGAGTTCAAGAGGCTCAGATTGTGGACAATCTTGAACCGCGCCTGATGCCTGAACTCTGTTCTGCAGATCCGCTCATTGTCCCCACCCTGCCCGCCGTCATCCCGGACTACCTGGAATTGGACGTGACAACCGGTTTGCACATGACGGGTGAGGTGCAGGAGATCGACATCAGCACCTATACTCTCACCATCGAGGGTAATGTGAAAGAACCTGTCGTTTTGACGTATGGTGAGCTGCGCTGCCTGCCCATGATCAGCGCCAGCCCCACTTTGAATTGTCCGATGGCTTTCACCGACCACGCCAGTTGGACAGGAATCCCTTTCTCCCTCCTGTTGGATATGGTAGATATTGATGAGGATGCCACACAAATACGCTTGTACAGCGCGGACGGTTTCTCCGCACCGGTGTACCTGGAAGAAGCTCTGCAGGAAGACAGCTTCCTGGCATTGATGTGGGAGGATGAAGTTCTGCCAGTTCTGCACGGCTTTCCTGCCAGGGCGGTTTTTGCCGGCGTTGAAGGCAGCGCATGGGTCAAGTGGGTGACGCGCATCGTGATCGAGTAGAGGTTAACGTTCTAGTGGTCATTCTGAGGGAACGCAGTGGACGAAGAATCTGTCACGGAGCGTCCAAACTATCTCGCGGATTGAAAAGGACGTTTCCGTACATACCCCTTTAGGGAATAGGTGGCAATCTAC
>NPIF01001146.1_pt2 | contig 18204 bp, 15 predicted proteins | sample 8637461 | NCBI WGS metagenome assembly NPIF01 (sample SAMN07420641, study PRJNA396082) | bioreactor metagenome | isolation source: sample BR12 brine-fed electro-methanogenic bioreactor BR | place: Japan: Kochi | collected 2016-12-09
CAGCCGGGTACCCCGCCGGGAGCGGTCCGTTGAACACCCTGGCTGAACACCCTGATTTTAATTAGTATTCTATTATAATCAATTAAGGTTGACTTTCATCGGGGTATCCCACTATAGATAAGGGTTATGAACAGTGGGACAAACAAGGTGTGCTAAAGGGGGGGAAACCAAAATGAAAATACTGAAAATCGATCACCTGGGCATTGCGGTGAACAGCATTGACGGCCGCAAAAACTTCTGGACGGACGGGCTGGGCCTTTCCTTTGAAGGCACGGAAACCGTGGAAGAACAGAAGGTGACCACCGCATTTCTGCCGGTGGGCGAAAGCGAGGTGGAGCTGCTGGAATCCACGGCCCCGGACGGACCCATTGCCAAATATATCGAGAAAAGAGGCGAAGGCATTCAGCATGTGGCGTTTCAGGTGGAAAATATCGAAGAAGCCCTGGCGGAACTCAAGGAAAAAGGGATTCAGCTGATCGATCAGACCCCCAGAAAAGGGGCGGGCGGCGCAAAGATCGCCTTCCTGCATCCCAAAGCCACGGCCGGGGTCCTGGTGGAACTGTGCGAACGGTAAAAAAGGGAAGTTCACGTTCTGAAACAACAAGTTCATGCCCTGCCGGGCCCAACAACCCTTGAATGAATTTAAAGGCATACCGGACTCTTTCATATAAACCTGTGACAGACAAATCTGGAGGATAACCATGTCTCATCCGTCTGATATCGAAAAATGGCAAGCACTGGCCGAAAAGGAACTGCGGGGAAAACCGCTGTCGTCTCTGACCAGAAAAACACCGGAAGGGATCGACATCAAACCCCTGTACACGGATCTGGACACCAGAGATCTGGAATGTGCCGGCACCCTGCCCGGGTTCGATCCCTTTGTCCGGGGACCCAAGGCCACCATGTACGCGGGACGGCCCTGGACCATCCGCCAGTATGCCGGGTTTTCCACGGCAAAGGAATCCAATGAGTTCTACCGCAAGAACCTGGCCGCCGGCCAGAAAGGGCTGTCCGTGGCCTTTGACCTGGCCACCCACCGGGGATATGATTCGGATCATCCCAGAGTGGCGGGCGATGTGGGCAAGGCCGGGGTGGCCATCGATTCGGTGGAAGACATGAAGATTTTGTTCGATCAGATCCCTCTGGACAAGATGTCCGTGTCCATGACCATGAACGGGGCCGTCCTGCCTATCCTGGCCGGGTATATCGTGGCGGCCGAAGAGCAGGGGGTCAGCCATGATCAGCTCACGGGCACTATTCAGAACGACATTCTCAAGGAATACCTGACCCGCAACACCTATATCTATCCGCCGGAACCCTCCATGCGGATCATTTCCGACATCATCGGGTTCTGTTCGGATCACATGCCCAAATTCAACACCATCAGCATCTCCGGGTACCATATCATGGAAGCCGGGGCCGATTCCGTGCTTCAGACCGCCTTTACCCTGGCCGACGGCCTGGAATATGTCAAAGCGGCCCTGGCCACGGGCCTGGACATTGACAAGTTCGCACCTAGATTGTCCTTTTTCTTCGGCATCGGCATGAATTTTTTCATGGATATTGCCATGCTCAGAGCGGCCCGGTTTCTGTGGGCCGAGCTGATGAGTCAGTTCAATCCCAAAAATCCCAAATCCAAGATGCTCAGGACCCACTGCCAGACATCGGGCTGGAGCCTGACCCAGCAGGATCCTTACAACAATATCATCCGCACCACCCTGGAGTGCCTGTCCGCAGTGCTGGGCGGGACCCAGAGCCTGCACACCAACTCGTTCGACGAGGCCGTGGGCCTGCCCACGGAGCTGTCCGCCCGAATTTCCCGTAACACCCAGATCATTGTCCAGGAGGAATCCCACATCTGTGACGTGGTGGATCCCCTGGGCGGGTCTTATTACGTGGAAACCCTGACCCAGAACATCATCGAAGAGGTCCGAAAGATTTTGATGGAGATCGAGGAGCTGGGGGGCATGGCCAAAGCCATCGAGTCCGGCATGCCCAAGATGCGCATCGAAGAAGTGGCGGCAACGCGCCAGGCCCGAATCGACCAGGGTAAAGACGTGATCGTGGGCGTCAACAAGTACCGGGTGGATGATGAGACCCCGATCCCGGTGAGAGAAGTGTCTGAAGAGGTGCGCAACGAACAGGTGGCCCGCCTGGAACAGATCCGGAAAAACAGGGACAGCGAGGCTGTGAAAAAAGCCCTGGATGACATCACAAAAGCGTGTGAAACCGGGGAGAATCTTTTGGCGGCCTGCCTGCCCGCGGTCCGGGCCAGGGCCACGGTGGGGGAGATCTCCGATGCCATGGAAAAGGTGTTCACCCGGTTTGTGGCCACCACCCAGTGCATTTCCGGGGTGTATGCCCAGAACGCGGACCCGGAAATTCTGGCATCGCTGCGCAAGCGTACCGCGGATTTCGAAAAACAGACCGGCCGCCGTCCCAGGATCCTCTTGTCCAAGATGGGCCAGGACGGCCATGACCGGGGCGTGAAGGTGATTGCCACGGCCTACGCGGATTTCGGGTTTGACGTGGACTTAGGGCCCATGTTCCAGACCCCGGAGGAAGCCGCCAGAATGGCCGTGGAAAACGATGTCCATGTGGTGGGCGTGTCCAGCCTGGCTGCCGGCCACAAAACCCTGGTGCCCAAGGTGATCGATGAACTGGAAAAACACGGGGCATCGGACATCAAAGTGGTGGTGGGGGGCATCATCCCGCCCGGGGATTATGAGTTCCTGAAAACTGCCGGGGCCGCCGGCATTTTCGGACCCGGCACCGTGGTGACCGATTCCGCCAACCAGATTCTGAACATCCTGGGGGCGTAAACATGCCGGAAATGGATCTGGACTTACTGATCCAGGGGGTCAGGGACCGGAACCGGCGCATGATCGCCAAGACCATGACCCTGATCGAAAGCCGGGTCCCGGCCCACCAGGAGATGGCGGCAAAGATCATGGAGCAGATCCTGCCCCTGACCGGCAACAGCACCCGGCTGGGGGTGACCGGTGTGCCCGGGGTGGGCAAAAGCACGTTTATTGAGAATTTAGGGGTCTATCTGGCCGATGCCGGCCACCAGGTAGCGGTGCTGGCGGTGGATCCCTCCAGCCGGCGCAGCGGCGGATCCATTCTGGGGGACAAGACCCGGATGGAAAAACTGGCCTCCCATGCCAACGCCTTTATCCGGCCGTCCCCGGCCGGCGAGACCTTAGGGGGGGTGGCCGCCAAAACCCGGGAGACCATGCTGGTATGCGAGGCGGCCGGGTTTGACGTGATCCTGGTGGAAACCGTGGGCGTGGGCCAGTCAGAAACCGCCGTGGCCGCCATGGTGGATTTTTTCCTGGTGCTCATGATCGCCGGGGCCGGGGATGAACTCCAGGGCATCAAAAAAGGGGTCCTGGAGCTGGCGGACGGCATTGCCATCAACAAGGCGGACGGAGACAACCAGGACCGGGTGGCCCGGGCCAAAAAAGATCTCGAAAACGCCATGCATCTGATCCTGCCGGCCTCCGCCTCCTGGCAGACCCCGGTGATGACCTGCTCGTCCGTCATCGAAAACGGCACCGTGCCGGTCTGGGAAAAAGTGCTGGCACACCAGCAGATCGTCAAGCGGTCCGGGGAGTTTGCCCAGCGCCGCAAAAGCCAGGCCCTGGAATGGATGTGGACCCTGGTGGAAGACGGATTGAAACAGATGTTCAAGAACAACAAGCAGATCAACGCACAGATTCCAACGGTGTCCGGCCAGGTGGCCAAGGGAGAGATCTCTCCCACAGCCGCAGCCCGGACCCTGCTGTCGTATTTATAATAATGGGGTCAGGCCTGCGTTATTGTAGTTATTTTTTCACGAATGTCATAAATCATAAATAATGGGACAATAACTACAATAACGCAGGCCTGACCCCGATCTGAAAGGAAAATGGTAGATGAAGATACACGAATATCAGGCAAAACAATTGTTTGCACAGTACCAGGTCCCGGTGCCTGAAGGGCGGCCGGCCTTTTCCGTGGCCGAAGCCGTGGCGGCGGCCGATCAACTGGGCGGCTATCCCGTGGTGGTCAAGGCCCAGATCCATGCCGGAGGCCGGGGAAAAGGAGGCGGCGTCAAGCTGGCCCATTCCAGGGAAGAAGTGGAAACCCTGGCAAAACAGATGCTGGGCATGACCCTGGTGACCCACCAGACCGGCCCCGAGGGCCGGACTGTGAAAAAGCTGTTCATCGAAGCCGGTCAGCAGATTGCCAAAGAGCTGTACCTGAGCCTGCTCATGGACCGGGCCACGGCCACGGTGGTGATCATGGCCAGCCGGGACGGGGGCATGGATATCGAAGAAGTGGCCGCCAGCACCCCGGAACGGATCATCAAGGTGTATGTGGACCCGCTCATGGGAATCCAGGGGTATCAGCTGCGGCAGGTCGGTTTCGGTCTGGATCTGCCCAAAGCGGCCATGAAAGGATTTTCCTCTCTTCTGGCCAACCTGTACCGGTTTTTTACGGCCAATGACTGTTCGCTGGTGGAGATCAACCCGCTGATCCTGACCGCCGACGACCAGGTCATGGCTCTGGACGCCAAGGTGGATTTTGATTCCAATGCCCTGTTCCGGCACAAGGACCTGGTGGTGCTGCGGGATCTGGACGAGGAAGACCCCATGGAGGTGGAAGCCTCGAAATACAATCTCAATTACATCAACCTGGACGGCAATGTGGGCAATATTGTCAACGGTGCCGGCCTGGCCATGGCCACCATGGACATCATCAAGAACGCAGGCGCCTCTCCGGCCAATTTCATGGATGTGGGGGGCGGGGCATCTGCCGAACAGGTGGAAAACGCCTTCCGCATCATTCTGGCGGATAAAAAGGTCAAGGCCGTGCTCATCAATATTTTCGGCGGGATTCTCAGGTGTGACGTGTTTGCCAAAGGGGTGGTGGAAGCCGCCAGAAAGACCGGCGTCACCGTACCGGTGGTGGTGCGCATGGAAGGCACCAATGTGGAAGAGGGCCGGCGGATTCTGGCGGACAGTGACCTGAACGTCACCAGTGCATCGGATCTTGCCGATGCGGCCGAAAAAATCGCAGCAGCAGTGAATTAAAGGAGAACCGGTTGTGAGTATATTTGTCAACAAAGATACAAAAGTGGTGGTGCAGGGCATTACCGGCAACGAAGGCAGTTTTCATGCCAGACAGTGCCTGTCATACGGGACCCGGATCGTGGCCGGGGTGACTCCCGGCAAGGGCGGACAGAAAATGGACGACGTCCCGGTGTTCAATACCGTGGCCGGCGCCGTCAAGGAAACCGGGGCCGATGCGTCACTGATTTTCGTGCCCCCACCCTTCGGGGCTGATGCCGTCATGGAGGCGGCCGATGCCGGGGTAAAGCTCATCGTGGCCATCACCGAGGGCATTCCCATCCTGGACATGGTAAAAGTGAAAAAATTTCTGAACGGCAGACAGTGCCGGCTCATCGGTCCCAACTGCCCGGGCATCATCACGCCCGAAGAGTGCAAGATCGGGATCATGCCGGGCATGATTCACCAGAAAGGCCATGTGGGTGTGGTGTCCCGGTCCGGGACTCTGACCTATGAGGTGGTGGACCAGCTCACCAAAGTGGGGCTGGGCCAGTCCACCTGCATCGGCATCGGCGGGGACCCGGTGAACGGCACCAATTTCATCGATGTGCTGTCCGCCTTTGAAGCCGATCCCGAGACCCATGCCATGGTCATGGTGGGCGAGATCGGGGGCAGTGCCGAAGAAGAGGCGGCCGCCTATATCAAGGCCCATGTCACCAAGCCGGTGGTGGGGTTCATCGCCGGACTCACGGCCCCGCCGGGCCGGCGCATGGGACATGCCGGCGCCATCATCTCCGGGTCCAGTGGCACCGGGGAAGCCAAAATCAAGGCGTTCAAGGAAAACGGCATCCATGTGTGTGAAAACCTGGGACGTATCGGACAGATCTGCAAAGAGGTATTTTAGCTGACCCCGGGTCGGCTTTGACCATAAAGGAGGTTACATTGGAAAGTTACATCATTGAGGAAAACAAACCGAGAAGCAGCCGGCTGCCGGCCCGGCTGGATCTGGCCCAGAGCGGCACCGGCCTGATCCTGGGGCTGTTCATGTGGGTGCACATGCTTCTGGTGGGCAGTATCATCCTGGGCAAGGACGCGTTCGATTTCGTGGCCAAGACCATGGAACTGGCGTTTCTGTCCGACACCGGGCACGGGTATCCCATTGCCGTGTTTTTTGCCGTGTCCGGGGTGTTTACCCTTTTTATCGTTCACGCGCTGTTAGGGATGCGGAAATTTCCCATTTCCTGGCGCCAGCACCGGATCATGAGAGATCAGATGCAGATGATGAAGCATACCGACACCAACCTGTGGTATATCCAGGCGGTGACCGGGTTCATCATGTTTTTTGTCGGCTCGGTGCACCTGTATACCATGCTGGTGAACCCGGGCAGTATCGATCCGTTTCTGTCGGCCCACCGGGTGTTTTCCGGCAATTACTGGTTTCTGTATCTGATCCTGCTCATCTGCGTGGAGCTGCATGCCAGTATCGGGCTTTACCGGCTGTGCATGAAATGGGGATGGTTCACGGGAAAAGATGCAAAAACCTCCCGCAAAAAGTTGAAAAAGGTGAAAAACCGCCTGATGGTTTTCTTTCTGACGGTCGGTTTTTTGTCTTTGGCCATGTTTCTGTTCATCGGTTTCCAGAACCGGGGCAATGCCGGTGAACGCTATCCGGGCACCGCCTACCAGAAGACATCTCATGCGGCGGAGGAAAAATCCGCGGCAGAACCGGATGTTGAAGCGGCAAAACCGGCTGCGGAATCCGAAGCCGCCCATCCGGCAGGCACATCCCATGACACCCCTCCGGCGGCATCAGACGATGCGTCAGGCCATTCAGCCGCTGTGACCCATGACACAGCTGATACCCATGGATCGACAGATATCCATGAATCGGCAGAATCCCATGAACCAGCCGCCACCCATGACACGGCGGAATCCCATGAAGCCCCGGCTGCCCATGATACAGCCGATACGCATGGGGCAGGTGCGGATCATGATACAGATTCCATACCTGAAGCCTCATCGGATGCGGGTGCCCATGACGCCACCCCGCCTGCCACAGAAACTCATTAAATCATAAGGATTTCTCAATGAAAGTTATATATACGGATTCACTTGTCATCGGCGGCGGCCTGGCCGGACTCAGGGTTGCCATTGCCGCCATGCAGCGGGGGTTTGACACCATTGTCCTCTCGCTGATCCCTGCCAAACGGTCCCATTCCGCAGCCGCCCAGGGCGGCATGCAGGCCAGCCTGGGTGCCTGCATCAAAGGGGAAGGGGATGATGAAGATGTGCATTTTGGAGACACGGTCAAAGGCAGCGACTGGGGCTGCGACCAGGATGTGGCCAGAATGTTCGTGAACACCGCCCCCAAGGCGATCCGCCAGCTGGCGGCCTGGGGGGTGCCCTGGTCCAGGGTCAGGGGCGGGGACCGGGAGGTGATCATCAACGGTGAAAAGGTCACCATCACGGAAAAACACGAAGCCCAAGGCCTGATCACGGCCCGGGATTTCGGCGGCACCAAGAAATGGCGCACCTGTTTCACCTCGGACGGCACCGGCCATACCATGCTCTATGCCATGGACAACAAGGCGATCCAGCTGGGCATCCCCGTGCATGAACGAAAAGAGGCCGTGGCGTTGATTCATGAGGACGGGGTCTGTTACGGGGCCATTGTCCGGGACCTGATCACGGGTGAACTCATCGCGTATGTGGCCAAGGCCACCACCATTGCCACGGGCGGTTACGGCCGGCTGTATGCCGTGTCCACCAATGCCGTGATCTCCGAGGGCATCGGCACGGCCATCGCCCTGGAAACCGGGGTGGCCACCCTGGGGAACATGGAAGCGGTCCAGTTTCATCCCACGGCCATCGTGCCGGTGGGCATTCTCACCACCGAAGGATGCCGGGGCGACGGCGGACTTCTGCTGGACAAAGACGGATACCGGTTCATGCCGGATTACGAGCCGGACAAAAAAGAACTGGCCTCCCGGGATGTGGTGTCCCGGCGCATGACCGAGCACATGCGCAAAGGCAAGGGTGTGCCCTCGCCCTACGGGGACCACCTGTGGCTGGACATCACGCTTCTTGGCAGAAAACACATTGAAAAGAACCTGCGGGAAGTCAAGGAGATCTGCGAATACTTCCTGGGCATCGACCCGGTCAAGGAGTATATTCCGGTGCGGCCCACCCAGCATTATTCCATGGGCGGGGTGAGAACCAATGCCACGGGCGAAAGCCCCACCCTCAAGGGTCTGTTTTCCGCAGGGGAAGCCGCGTGCTGGGACATGCACGGGTTCAACCGCCTGGGCGGCAATTCCGTGGCCGAGACTGTTGTGGCCGGCATGATCGTGGGGGAATTTGTGGCGGATTATTGTGAGAAAAATTCCCTGAATGTATCCACAGCCACCATCGAGCATTTTGTCAAAAGAGAGGAAAAAAAGATCGCGGACCTGCTGGTCAGGGATTACGGGGAAAACCCCTTTGAACTCAAGGCGGAGATGCAGCAGATCATGATGGACAAGGTGGGAATTTTCCGCAACGGCCCGCACCTGGAACAGGCTGTGGAGGAGCTGCAGGTGCTCAACCAGCGGGCCAGAAGCATTGCGCTGCGAAACCGGATTTCGTCTTCCAATCCTGAACTGGTGGAAGCCATCCGGGTGCCCAAGATGATCAAGCTGGCCCTGTGCGTGGCCTATGGGGCCATGCTCCGGACCGAAAGCCGGGGCGCCCATGCCCGGGAAGACTATCCGGAACGAAACGACAGAGACTGGCTCAAGCGCACCCTGACCACCTGGCCGGATGAGAGCGCGGACCTGCCCGAGGTCGCGTACGAGGACCTGGATGTCATGAAAATGGAGATGCCGCCGGGCTCCCGGGGATATGGCGTGGACAACACCATTCATCACCCGGACACGGAAAAACGGCTGGCGGAAATCGAGGAGATCAAAAAAGCCAATCCCAGGGCGGACCGGTTCGAGCTTCAGCAGCTGTTGAACCCCACACCCATTCCGGAAAAATTCAAAGGCAAAAACGAGCGTATCGGCAGGGGGTATAAATAATGGACGACCAGGCAAGAGTGTTGAAATTTCAGATATTCCGCTACAATCCTCAGAAAAAAGGGGACAAGCCCCGGATGGTGACCTATGAAATCACCGAAGCCCCGGGCATGACCATATTCATCGCATTGAACGAGATCCGGGAAACCCAGGATCCGTCCCTGCAGTTCGATTTTGTGTGCCGGGCCGGCATCTGCGGGTCCTGTGCCATGGTGATCAACGGGCAGCCGGACCTGGCCTGCCGGACCCTGACCGCCAAGTTCCCGGACGGGGAGATCAAACTGCTGCCCTTGCCCGGGTTTGAACTCATCGGAGACCTGTCCGTGAACACGGGCAAGTTCATGCGGGCCATGAGCGAGCGGGTGGAATCCTGGATCCATGACAGGGAAGCGGACAATGTCAATTATGATGAACTCGAAGAACGCATGGACCCGGACGTGGCCGAACAGATCTATGAACTGGAGCGGTGCGTGGAATGCGGGGCCTGTGTGTCTGCCTGCGCCACCAAGCGGATGCGGCCCGATTTCCTGTCCGCCGTGGGGTTCATGCGTCTGGCCCGGTTTGCCCTGGATCCCAGGGACAAGCGGACCGATGAGGAGTTCTATGAAATCATGGGCAATGATGACGGGGTGTTCGGGTGCATGACGCTGCTTGGGTGTGAGGACTACTGCCCCAAGGACCTGCCCCATCAGACCCAGATCGCGTACCTGCGGCGCAAGATGGCGCTGATCAAATGATGACCGGACAAGAAATCGGAAAGGTGACCCATGACTGAATTCAAATATTCCCCGCTGTTTCCTTTAGGCGGGGACACCACGGAATACCGTCTGCTGACCAAAGAGTTTGTCCGGACCAAAGAATTCGAGGGCAGTGAGGTGCTGATGGTGGAACCCCGGGCCCTGACACTTCTGGCGGAAACCGCATTCAAGGATGTGGCCCATCTGTACCGGGCTGATCACTTGAAACAGCTCCAGGCGGTGATGGAAGATCCGGACAGTTCCGACAATGACCGGTACGTGGCCCTGGAACTGTTGAAAAACGCGGTGATATCGGCTGAAAAAGTGTATCCCATGTGCCAGGATACGGGAACCGCCATTGTCATGGCCAAAAAAGGCCAGCAGGTATGGACCTGGTCCGATGATGAAGAAGAGCTGTCCAAAGGGGTGTTTGAGGCCTATACCCAAAATTACCTGCGGTATTCTCAGAATGCGCCGCTGACCATGTACCAGGAAAAAAACACCAAAACCAACCTGCCGGCCCAGGTGGATATCGCCGCGGTCCAGGGGGAAGAGTACCGGTTCCTGTTCATGGCCAAGGGCGGCGGATCCGCCAACAAGACCGCATTGTTTCAGATGACCAAGGCGGTGCTCAATTCCGAGGCCACGCTTCTGGATTTCATGACCGAAAAGATGAAAGCTTTGGGCACGGCGGCCTGTCCGCCCTATCACATCGCGTTTGTGATCGGCGGCACGTCGGCGGAAACCAACCTCAAGGCCGTGAAACTGGCGTCGGCCCGGTACCTGGATGCCCTGCCCACCCGGGGCAGTGACACCGGGCACGCGTTCCGGGATACCGATCTGGAGGAAAAGGTGCTGGAAAGAGCCCGGAACCTGGGCCTGGGGGCCCAGTTCGGGGGGCGGCATTTCGCCCTGGATGTCCGGGTGATCCGCATGCCCCGGCATGGGGCGTCCTGTCCCATCGGCATCGGGGTCTCCTGTTCCGCCGACCGGCAGATCAAGGGCAAGATCACGAAAGACGGCATTTTCCTGGAGCAGCTGGAAGAAAACCCGGCCCGGTTTCTGCCGGCAGGGGAGCTGGAGATGGCACCGGCCGTGGAGGTGAGCCTCGACCGGCCCATGAAGGAGATCCTGACCCAGCTGTCCCAATATCCCGTGGCCACCCGGTTGTCTCTGACTGGAAAGATCATTGTGGCCAGAGACATTGCCCATGCCAAGTTCATGGAGCGGTATGAAAACGGCGAGGGCCTGCCCGAATATATCAAGAACCATATCATCTACTATGCCGGTCCGGCCAAGACCCCGGAAGGGGAAGCCTCCGGCGCGTTCGGCCCCACCACGGCCGGCCGCATGGACCCGTATGTGCCTGTGTTCCAGAAAGAGGGCGCCTCCATGATCATGCTGGCCAAGGGCAACCGGAGTCAACAGGTCACCGATGCCTGCAAACAGTACGGCGGATTCTACCTGGGATCTCCGGGAGGACCGGCGGCCCGCCTGGGCAAGGATTTCATCAAAAAAGTGGAACTGAAGGAATACGAAGAGCTGGGCATGGAAGCGGTGTACATGATCACGGTGGAGAATTTTCCCGCCTTTATCATCGTGGATGACAAGGGCAACGATTTTTACGCCGGTCTTCTCTGACCGGGTTTCTGCCCGATTCGTGCCGATTTTCTTCCCTGTTTCCCCCACAGGGACACAGGGAAGAAAACTGCCGGTAATTCCGCCCTGGCTCCGGCCGCACCCTGCTACAGGTTGGCGGCCAGGGCCAGGGCGTTTTTATTGATCCCGGCTTTAAGGCCTTTGTGCACATAGTCGTGGACCTGGTCTTCAAAGGCCAGAAACACCAGCGTGGCACGCACGGGCTTTATTTCCAGACGAGTCAATTCCGTCAGCCTTTCTGAGCGGGGTTTGGCCAGGCCGGCCAGGGTGATGCGGATGCTCTGGACCGCCTCGGTCACAGGCAAAGTCACCGGCACATGGACGTTCTCCCGGATTTCCCGGTCCATGTTCGGGGCCGGCTGGCCCAGAGTCACCCGCGAAGCCAGGCTCAGAAAGATCCGGGGACGGACCTTGAACGCCGGTGCCCAGAAAAACACTTCCTGGTGGTCCCATTCCGGCAAAACGGCCCGGGGAAGGTTGGCCAGCCGGGCCAGGTCTGCCATGGAGGACAGGGCCAGCCCGGAGATACGGGCCTGGATTCTCCAGAACGGCACCATCACATCGGTCCTGGATTCCGGCCGGGCACACCGGAAATGGACGTTTGCCAGGGCCAGTTTGCCGGGTTTCCACAACGTGCTGCAGTTTTTGCAGATCAAAATCAAAGAATCCGCCGCCCCTTCCAGGTTCCATCCACAGGCCGGACAGATGCCCGGCACAAACCGGGTCTGCTTTTCCGGGCGGCACCCCGGCAGATCGGCCAGCCGGAAGCCGGTGTCTGTCGCAGGTCCAACGGCCCGGTTCAGAATGGCATCCATCAGCCGGCCGTTCCGGGCATAAAAAGGAGCATAGATCAGGCTCAGGGTCTCTCCGATATGTTCGGTAAATCCGGTATCAGAGGAAGTGTCCATCCGAAGGGACCGCTGCTCTGCCTGATCCAGAATGCGCTTCCTGTCCGCCGGCCGCAGAAACCGGCCGGATGTCTCCGGCGTGATCTGCTTGAGGGGCAGGGCCTGGGACCGGACCCCTAAAGAGACGGGCAGGCCGGGAAACGATCCTTCCAAAGCCAGGGCCGAGATGTCCAGGAAGCGGTGAGACACCCCGGAAGGCGCGCAGGTGTAACGCAGCCCCTTGAACCGCCAGTACGGAACGAACACCAGATCGGCATCTGCCGGGGCATCCGGATGAGATGCAGCGTTTTCAGATCTGGCAAACAGGTACCTGGGAAATCCCTGGGGACAGATACAGGACTGGACCCTGCAGAACTCACAGGTGAAAAACCGGGTTTCCTCGTCCAGAACCACCGGGGCCCCGCACTGGGGGCACTGATGTTCGATCCGGAAACTAATGGCGCTCTCCGCACTGGTTGCAGAACACGGCTTCGGGCAGGTTTTCGGCCCCACACCGGGCACAGATCTTTTCTCTGGGCGCGGTATCAACAGGGGTACCGCACCGGGGGCAGAACCGGGCATTGGGGGTGATGTTCTTGCCGCACTCAGTGCATTTCTCGAAAATCACCTGCTGGTGGCCGCAGAAAGGGCAGAAATTGGCATCTTCGGAAATGGCGTGCCGGCATTCCGCACACGTGGCTTTGCCGGCGGATGCCCCGGTCGTTTGCGGCGGCGGTCCCCCGGTTCCGGTCAGTTGTCTGGCGAACATGCCCGGCAGCATCAGCCCCAGCCCCATGCCCATGCCGGCCTGGGCCCCGCCGGCACCGGTTCCGTCCGGATTTTCCGCAATCTTTTCCATGGCCATGGCGGTTTTCATCTGCATCAGTTTGTTCATGTCGTCAAACACGCCCAGCCGGCTCTTGTCATCAATGGCCTTCTGCACTTCGGGCGGCGGGGTAATGGCGTTGATGTACAGCCGGGTGAGATTCAGTCCGAACCGGGAAAAATCCTCTCTGAGCCGCTCGGCCAGGCTTTCGGACAGCTCGTCATACCGGGCCGGCAGATCGAAAATGGTGTCGATCTGCTCGCCGATATGGTCGTTGAACCGGGAGACCACCACCTGGTTGAGGTAATCCGCCACGATCCGGGTGGAAAACACGCCCTGGGTCCCCACCAGGCGGTTGACAAACAACACCGGCTGCACGATTCTGATGTTGAACACACCAAAGGCCCGCAGCCTGACCAGTCCCAGGTCCCGGTCCCGGAACGCCACCGGATCCCTGGTGCCCCATTTCAGGTTGACAAAGGTTTTGAGGTTGGTGAAATACACCTCGGCCCGCAGCGGGCTGGTAAATCCCCAGGGCAGGCTTGCCAGCTTGGTCAGAAGCGGGATATTGGCGGTTTTCAGGGTGTGGCGCCCCGGGCCGAAGGCCCCTACGGCCTTGCCGTTGTAGAAAAATACGGCGGCCTGGCTTTCTCTGACCACCAGCTGTGCCCCGTATTTGATGTCTGCGGAGCCGGTTTCCGGCAGCCGGTGAACCAGTTCCTCTCCGGTATCGTCAAACCATTCCAGCAGTTCCAGAAAAACGATGTTGTGGGTGCCCATGGCTTTTTCTCCTTGCACGCGGTTTTGATCTGAATGGGATTCAATTTACCGGGCCGATACATGCCTGTCAAACAAATGTTCATAATCCCTTGACAATTTCGGCGTCCCGTCCCATGATTCCGGACGTTTGATAACAGCCGGACAGGTGATACACATGATCAAAAAATACTGGTTTTTTATGGGCATGGCCGTCATGGCCGGGATGGCGTTTGCAGTGCCGGGAATCGGCCCGCTTATCAAGCAGTACCATATCCTGAATATCGGCATTTTTGCGGCGTTTCTGCTCACGGGCATGTCTCTGGAAACATCCAGCGTGCTGGATCAACTCAAAAATGTCAAAGTACTGGTGGCGGCCCTGGTCTCCTCGCTCATTTTTTTTCCGGCCGCCGCGTTTTATGCGGCCCGGTTTTTTTTAGGGGCCTGGCCGGATTTTGTCATGGGCGCCCTGATCATCGGGGCCGCTCCGGTCACCGTGGCCTCGGGCACGGTCATGACCGCAATGGCCGGCGGAAACGTGCCGCTGAGCCTGTTCATCTGTGTGCTGGGCAATTTCGGTGCCATCCTCACCATTCCGTTCATGCTCAACCTGATCCTGGCCTTTGACAACACCGCCGTCCAGCTGCCCGTCCTTCAGATGCTCATGGGACTGACCCTCAAGGTGCTGTTGCCCACCCTCATCGGCCAGGTGCTGCGGCCCCGGGTCAAACACCGGCTCCCTCCCCACCGGGCAAAGATTTCCATTTTCAATCAATGCATCGTACTGCTCATCATTCTCAACGCCCTGGCCAGTTCCACGGACAGTATCCTGAATGTGGGTCCGATGCTGTTCACGGTGCTGGCGTTCATGATCGGCCTTCATGTGTTCATGCTGGTTTTCAACCAGTATCTGGCCAGATTCATCGGCCTGGATCTGCCGTCCATCGCCGCATTCACCATCCACACCTCCCAGAAAACCCTGACCGTGTCCTACCTGGTCTGGGCCGGGTATTTTGCCGCCGCCTATCCCATGGCCCTGATCCCGGCCATTGTGTATCACCTGACCCAGATGATCATGGATACGTTCGTGGCCCACCGGTTCGGCAGGGTGATTCAGAGCCGGTCATCATGATTCCCCCTCTCCACTGTTGATTGGCGCGGTCTGATCCCAAGAAAATGTCACACTATCGTACCTGAGTAAAAAAGGTGGAGCCCGGCAGTTTATCTACTACCAGGCTCCTGTAGACAGCAGTCTACCGCACTGAGTTATCCCTTGGCATCGGAGTCCCCTCTCGTATGCCTCCGTTTCACCCAGATATCTTTATTTGATCACAGTTGTATATCAGCTCGGCATCAATGGTTTTTTCTTGTCGATAAAATGCCTCAGCCATAAGAATAGTGCCCATATTCATGAGTTGGCGCCTGTTGCCTCTGCAATGGGAAGACATGATGTTGATGGCATCCGTTTTAAACAGCGTCTCAGATGCCTGGGCATTGGTAAGCCGGTACTTGATGAAGTCTATACTCTCGGCCTCGCTTAAGGCATTCAACCCAAAGATGCCGGTTAAACGAGTTCTGATTGGCGCCATTATCTGCAGTTGAAGTTTTTTTTCAAAGGTTTCGTCTCCCACAAGGATAAAGCTGGCGGCAACAGTTTCCCTGTCAGGGTTGAACATCAGTGAACAAATGTCCATCAGTGATTCCTTTTCCAGCAGATGGGCATCGTCCATAACAAACACGGGGAACATGCTGCGGTTGTCTGATGCCAGTTTCATGATCTGCTTTTGCAGCTTTATCAGCAGAGGAACCGTTCTACCGGAAGTCTCCACCCCCAGAACATCGGCGATGGCTTTCAGTAAGCCGTTGCGCTGCAATCCGCCGTAATGGACCAGTGCCGGTTTGTAACAATTGGCATCCAGTCTGGATAAAACATAGTGGACCAGTGTTGATTTGCCAGCTCCGGAAGGGCCGCACAGGGCAAAACTTTTACCCGTGGATATCAAAGACAGCGCCGTTTTAAAAAATCGCTGATCCTGTGTTCCAAGGAAGGGGGTTTTCAGCCGGTAGGTATCTGCAAAAGGATGGCGTTTATAATCAAAAAATTCTGCGGGTGATTCTCCATGATTGAGCATGATGGTCTCCTATTGATTCGGGTTTTCAAAGCGCCTTGCATTGGCGCCCAGGTCGAGGATGCGGGCTTTTTTCATCTCGTCGCCGTAGTAGATACAGGTTTTATCCCAAGGCATGTAATAAATGGTCACCCTTGAACCGGGCAGGCAGTCCGGTACTTCATACCGGTTTTTTTTGAACTGGATGGTTGAGTCATTGTAGACCCGACACCGCCGCTCCATACGGAACAGCGCTTCTATGTCTACGGATGGCGAAAGCTCCCGGCATACACTCCGGGTCTGCATCCTTTTTTGCAGAGGGGAACATTTCAATGACGAATGCAGGGTCTGGTGATACCGGCTGATCCAACGGGTAAAGGCTTTGTTTACCTCTTCCAGGGTTTTGAAGCGGTCACACAGGAACTGGTCCCTGACCGTCCTGAACAGACGTTCTACCTTGCCCCGGCCCTGGGGTTTGTACGGAGGGGTATGAACCAGATCCACGGCATTTCTGGCGCACAATATCTTCAAGTGGCGACTGGCGTAGGCCGCCCCGTTATCGGTGTAAAACCGCTGGGGAAGACCAAACCGCCTTACCGCCCCCATTAAATCATAGATCAAAGGCTCAACAGACTCTGTCAGGTAAAAACTGCCGGCAACAATAAACCGGCTGCTGTCATCCAGGATCACATGCAGATAGGTCTTCTTTTTCTTTTTGCCGTGGTACAGCCTGGGGCCGTGAAGGAAGTCCGCCACCCACAACTGACCAAAACGATCAAAGGCAAAAGGACGTGTCACTTCATTCGGATAAATGTGAGGATCTCTTTGCAGGTTATGGGCTTTGGCAAATCGGTACAGGGCTGACCGGCTGGGTTTACGCCCATTCCAAAGGCCTTTTCGGGCAAGTTGCTTAATCAATCTTGCAAGAGTCCATCGTGGATGCTCGGAACGCAAGGCCAACATTTCGGATGAGATGGCTTCCGGGATGCAATGCCGGCCTTTGTCCGACCGGGTTTTGCCTTCAAGACCTGGCAGCCCGCTTTTGAGATACCGATACAGCCACTTCCGGATGGTCTCCGAACTCAGGGAGATATGAGTGCCGTTGGGGTGGACATAGGTGTTCCATGATGCCAGGTCAAGCATCTCTCCAAAGGGTTTTTCATTGGCTTCCCTGTGCAAGAATGGGCTGATAATGCCGTAGCGCCACAGTGCCATATCAAAATTTTTGTCTTGTCGGTCTGTCATTCAATCCTCCGTTGATAAAAAGTTAACTCCAACGGAGCGACGATTATCAAACCATCTGTTTTTATGACATATACGTTTTGTGTTGGTGACCGGTTACCGGAACCTTTCAGGGTAAAAAGCCCATGAAAAATCCCGGGCAAATGAGAACCAGTCGGCTGCCAGGTCATAACAGGGACAGGTTTGACCGTACTCTTTTTCAAACCAGACTCTGATTGATCGCGCTTTGGAGATCCATCTTTGTATGCGGGGCCATGTATTACATGTCTTCCTGGCGATTTGTGCGATGCTTTGCCCTTGTTCATACATCGACAAAACGTACATCAGCATACACATTGAGGCGCGTTCAATTGGCAGAAGGGCGTGTGGCAGAACAGAGAAGGTCATCCTGGGGCACAAATCATTATCACAGCGGTATCTTTGAATATTTATCAGTTCGTCATCAAACAGATATCTTCTGTAAGACCCCCATTTTGTATATGTTTTGCGGTTACCGCAATGGGTGCATTGGATGATGGGGGTATTGTTTTCTCTTGTGATTTCTGACAGAAAGGATATTAATGAGATCCAGATCGGGGACATGTGCTGTTCCTCCTTTTATTTATTAAAAGTAGCCAATGAGGCTATAGCACATGTCCCCCCCTCTTATCCCCCCCAAAGGGGGGAGGAGAATGAAAGGCATGGGGCGGTTCCTGCTGTCTCACGATAAACCACCAGACAATTCTTGATTTATGATACCTGGATTTTTTCGGTTAGGTATGGATGCGTGGGATTTTAGGTTGGACTTCAGGTCAAAGAGCGGGCTTCTCTACATCTCCACCTCTGGCCTCAACAATATTCATGGTATCCGAAAATATATAATTGCATTTAGGTAAACCCC
>NPIF01000814.1_pt1 | contig 18172 bp, 15 predicted proteins | sample 8637461 | NCBI WGS metagenome assembly NPIF01 (sample SAMN07420641, study PRJNA396082) | bioreactor metagenome | isolation source: sample BR12 brine-fed electro-methanogenic bioreactor BR | place: Japan: Kochi | collected 2016-12-09
GGCGGCCCGGGGGCGTAACGCATCGTCGCCGCCTCGGCATCGATCACGATCTCGGTGAAGCTGACAGTCGAGGCGTCGGGGCGGTGCATGCAGACGGAGTAGGCTCCGCGCTCGGGGAGGTGGGAGCGGTGAAGTGTCGCGAGGGCTTCGAGAGCCTCAGCCTCAGGCTCCGCCTCGTACTCGCCCGTCGTCGCGGCGAGTGCCTCCCTCATCGTCTTGCGGCGCGTCGCGAGCACCGCTTCCGTCTCGAAGGACGAGGAACTCAGGGGACGTTGCTCCGGATCGAGGCGGGAGATTGCCAGGCGTCCCCCGTCCCAGGCGAAACACTCCGGCCGCTCACCCATGACGAACGCCACCAGCGTGAACGGAGCGTAGTCGAGCAAGGCGGACTTGCCGATGGCAACGCGAAGCGCCGCCGCTCCAGGCGACGATGCGAGCTCCCGGACGAGCAAGCCGCGGCTGCGCGCACCGGGCGGCACCCCGGAGGCGTCCTGGTAGCGATTGAGCAGGCAGAGCGCGAGACCGTGCTCGTTGACGGAGATCCAGGTGCCGCCCGCGTCGCCGTCGCGCGGCGCGAGAAAGGCGCTGTCCGCGTGGGGCACGAGCGCGGGCGCTTCAGCGGGCAGGCGCGTACGGCGCTCGTCGCGGTTGAAGATAATGGCGAGACGGCGCGAACCGACCGTCCAGCTCAGCGTGCACATGGGCGCGAGCTCTTCCAGTGTTCGAGCGTCGATGGCGCGACGCCGAAGTGTTCCGGGACCTCGTGGTCCAGGGTGCGCAGCATCAGCGCGATCAGCGCGAAGTGGTGCACGGTGTGCGAGAGCAGGAAGGCAAGCTCACGCTGAACGGAGGAACGCGACCAGAGCCGTGTTTCTCCCGGCGCGACGCCCTCACCCATGCGATCGGCTTTGACCTCGAGCGCGCGATCCGCATCGATCGCGCCGAGCCCGCCGAGCCCGTCGAGGTGCTCGATCAACGCTCGACACGCCTCCGCCGCGCTCGCGGGGCTCTCCTCGATCGCGGGGTCGCGCTCGCGGCGGTCGTAGTCGATGCGTCCGCTGGCGAGGTCCCTCACGAAACACGCGTAGTAGTCCAGGACGTGGCGAAACTGGCTACCGACGGCCCCCGAGCGCGCTCCCAGCACGGGGCTCGTGTACGCGGCGTCGTCGAGCCGCTCGAGCAGCGCGAGTCCCTGCTCGAGGTAGTGGAGGTTCTGGGACGCGAGGTGTCCGCGCGCACTCATCCCGCCTCCCCCACGACCGGAACGAAGATCTCCCGCACCGACTCCTCGAGCTGCAGAGCGAGCTCCTTCCTGTCCGTGTGCTTCAACGTCTCTTCGCCGAAGCGCAGCTCGGCCGAGATTCCGCTCAGCATGCACAGGCGGTAGAAGTGGTCGAGCAGCGTCGCCGACCCGAACCAGCACACGGCGTCGCGCGCGCTCGGCTCTCCGGGGCGCGTCTCGTAGCGAAGGCTCGCGTAAGACACCGGGAAGCCACTTTTCGCGACCGGCGCGAGCAGGGGGGACTTGAACGAGTGGACCTTCGAGCCATCGGTGCTCGTCGCTTCCGGGAAGATGATGATGCCGTCGCCGGCGTCGAGCGCGGAGGTGATCAGCTCGACGACCCGCGGGATGTCCCGAAGGCTGCGCCGGTCGATGAACACCGTGCCGACGAGTCCGGCCGACCACCCGACGAGCGGCCAACGGCCGATCTCGGACTTCGCGATGAAGCGCCCCCCCGTGCACACCCCGAGAACCATGATGTCGAGGTAGGACATGTGGTTCGAGACGAGGAAGAAGGGCGGCTCGGGTGCCTGGCCGTGCTGGGTGATCTCGATTCCGAGCAGCCGGCAGCAGTAGCGCGACCAGCGCAAGAAGGTCTCGCGTTCGCGCACCCTCCTCGGACGAAACGGCGCCTCGAGGAGGAAGCGCCCAACGCCCCAGGGGACGTAGAGGATCATGAGCGAGAAGCGAGCGATCGCCCGCAAGTGGACCATCATGAACTCGGCGCGGCCTCCCCAAAGAACGCACGGACCTGGGCGGGTGCCATGCGCTCGACGTCGAACAGGACGAAGAAGTCTATCGTCTTGAAGCGCCGGTCGATCACGGGTGGGCCACAAATCTTCGCGCCATGGCGCAAGTAGATCCGAAACAGCGGCGGTAATTCGAGGCACTCGGCCCGCGGCGAGGGGGCGTCGATCAGCGGGCACGCGACGCGGGGCTGCGGCCGGACATGGATCTCCGGGTGTAGCGCGCCCATCGTCTCGAACTCCCGCATGGCACGCGCGGCGAGCCGTGGGTCCTGCGTCGGGAGCGAGCAGCAGCCGAACAGGTAACGCTTTCGGTTGTGCGCAACGTAGGAAGCCAGCCCCTTCCAAAGCAGGTAGAGCACGCGCCCGTTGCGATGCTCGCGTGCCACGCAGGCGCGCCCGACTTCGATCGCATCGCGGGTGACCGAGGCGGGCAGGTCCGCGAGCACGAACTCCCCGTCCGAGTAGAAGCCGGGCTCGCTCGTAGCGGCCATCTCGCTGGTCTGGAGACGGTAGGTTCCGACCACCTCGCCAGTCTTCTGCTCGCGCACCGCGAGATGATGGTAGGCGCGATCGAAGAGGTCCTCGTCCCGCCCGGTGAGAAAGGACTCCTCGAGCCCCTCGCCGAGCTCGAGGTTGAAGACGTGGAAACGCATCCGCAGCACGGCGTCGAGCGCCGCCGCGTCCCGCACGAACTCGACGCGATACCGGCCGGCGTCGGGCCCCGGGTTCGGCAGGCAGTGCTCGAAGTGAGGGTAAGCGAAGGCGCTGCTGCCCGAGTCCTTCAGGCCGGAGAGACCCACTGTGCAACCCTCCAGCACCCGCGCCGCGGGCGCTACGAGCGGAGGATCCGCGAGGACCCTCCCCTTCCCTGTGCGGTGGGCGGTGCCCGCCGCTCTCGGCGATGGGCCCTGCGCGCAATGTCATCGCAGCCCTCACATTCTAATCGGCCACGCGCCGCTCTCGGGCCTTCGATGTCCCGTCTTTCCAACCGTTTCGAAGATGTGACATGCCAGAGGGCGAGCCCGCGAGGGCGCGGAAGTGCGGGGCCCGGCGGCCGCGGAGAGTCTCTGACGACCGGTCGGGCCGCCGGACTTTTTCGATAGGATAGGCGGCGTTGCGGAACCGCTCGCTCAGAGGAGACGAGCGAGCGGGCGACGGGAGGTCCTCATGCCCTACCGACTGCGTCAGGCTGCCCGAGCTCGTCTCGCCCTCATCTCCCTGCCCCTGCTCGCTGCGTTCGCGTGCGGACCCGCGGCCGACCCCGAGCCGGCGGCGCCGCGCCCGGTGCGCACGATCGAAGTGCTCGCGACGGGAGGGGAGCGTGTACGGAGCTTCGCCGGCAGCGCGCAAGCGAGCGTCGAGTCCCGGCTGAGCTTCAAGGTCGGTGGGACCCTGCAACGACTCGCCGTCTCCGTCGGCGACACCGTGAGCGCAGGCCAACTGATCGCGCAGATCGATCCGCGGGACCTCGAGCTCCAGGTCGAGGACGCCGAGGCCTCGCTCGCGCGCGCCGAAGCCGAAGCGCGAAGGGCCGCCGCGGAGTACGCCCGCACCCGCCAGCTCTACGAGGACCGCAACGTCGGCAGCCGCGACCTCGAGTCGGCCCGCGCGAACAACACCGCCGCGCGGACCAACGTGTCCTCGGCCACCAAGCGCCTCGAGATCGCGCGACGCCAGCTCGACTACGCGCGGCTGAGCGCCCCGCAGAAGGGCCAGATCTCGAGCGTCTCGGTCGAGGTCAACGAGAACGTGCAGGTTGGGCAAACCGTCGCCGTGCTCACCGCGGGCGCTCAACCCGAGGTCAACGTCGCGGTGCCCGAGCAGTTCATCCGCTTCATCCGCGAAGGCGACCGCGCCCTCGCGCACTTCGACGCCGTACCGGACACGAACTTCGAAGCCCGCGTCACCGAAGTCGGCGTCGCAGCCGGGAGCGGCGCGACGACCTTCCCGGTCACCGTCCGTCTCGAGAACGCGGAGGGCCGGGTCCGGCCCGGCATGGCTGCCGAGGTCGACTTCCGCTTCACCGTGGGTGAGGGGCGCGAGCGCATCCTCGTCCCACCCGCGGCGGTGGGCGAGGACCGCGACGGGCGTTTCGTCTTCATCGTCGAAGTCGGCGAAGGCGGCGCGGCCACGGCGCGCCGGCGCCCGGTGCGTACCGGAGAGCTCAGCGGAGAAGGGCTCGAGGTTCTCGAGGGCCTCGCGGACGGTGAGCTCTTGGTCACGGCGGGGGTCACCCGGATCTACGACGGCCAGGAGGTACGCCTGATGACGCCGGGGTCGGTCTCATGACCCGGCTCGCGCTCGAGCGCGACCGCATCACGCTCGTCGCGCTCCTTCTCATTCTGATCGGCGGCATCTCCGCATACCGCACGCTCCCTCGCGCCGAGGACCCGGGCTTCACCATCCGGGTCGCGTTCGTGATGACGCAGTTCCCCGGCGCCAGCCCAACCCGCGTCGAGGAGCTCGTCACCGACAAGATCGAAGAGGTCGTCCAGGAGATCCCCGAGCTCGACTTCGTCTCCAGCCAGTCCCGCGCCGGCGTCTCCCTGGTCTACGTCAACATCCAGGAACGCTACGCCAACATGCGGCCGATCTGGGACAACCTGCGCCGCAAGATCGACGGCCTCAGACCCGAGCTTCCCGAAGGCGTGATCGGACCCGAGGTCAACGACGAGTTCGCCGACACCTACGGCATCGTCATCAGCCTCCTCGGCGAGGGCTACGCGTATGCCGAGCTCAAGGAGGTCGCCGACCAGGTACGCGACGAACTGCTCCTTCTGCGCGACGCGGCCAAGGTGGAGATCTACGGCGCGCAGGACGAGCGAGTCTTCCTCGAGTACAGCAACGCGCGCCTCGCGGAGCTCGGGCTCTCTGCGTCCCAACTCCGCGGCATCCTCGAGAGTCAGAACATCCTCCTGCCCGGCGGCAGCGTCGTCGTCGGCGACGAGCGGATCCAGCTCGAGCCGAGCGGCAGCTTCGAATCGGTCGAGGACCTCAAACGCACCGTCATCGCGCTGCCCACGGGTGACGTCGCCTACCTCGAGGACCTCGTCACGGTCCGTCGCGGCACGATCGATCCCCCGCGCTCGGTGACCCGCGCCGGGGGCTCGCGCTGCCTCGTCCTCGGCATCTCGATGCGCGAGGGAGGCAACATCCTCGACCTCGGCGCCGAAGTCGACGAAACGATCCGGCGCCTCGAGTCGCGATACCCGATCGGTGTCGAGTTCGAGAAGATGGCCGACCAGCCGGCTCGCGTCGAGAAGAAGATCGACGAGTTCGTCGGCAACCTCTACCAGGCGATCGGCATCGTGATCCTCGTCATGTTGCTGACGCTCGGGCTACGCACGGGTCTCGTCGTCGCGAGCCTGATCCCCTCCGCGATGTTGATGACTTTGCTCGTCATGTCGATGCTCGGCGTCGGACTCGACCAGATGTCGCTCGCGTCGCTGATCATCGCGCTCGGGATGTTGATCGACAACGCGATCGTCATGTCCGAGTCGATCCTCGTCCAGGCCAGGGAAGGCAAGACACTGCAGGAGGCCGCGATCGCCTCGGGCAAGGAGCTGCGCGTCCCCCTCCTGACCTCGTCGCTGACCACTGCGGCAGCGTTCCTGCCCTTCTACCTCGGCAAGTCGACCTCCTCGGAGTACACCGGGGTGATCTTCGTCGTCGTGACGATCACGCTGCTCTGCTCTTGGGTGCTCGCGCTGACGATGACGCCGCTGCTCTGCGTGCGCTTCCTCAAGGTACCCAAGGCCGAGAGCGCCGCGGAGTCCTTCGACACACCGTTCTACCGGCGCTACCGGGCATTGCTCGGACTCTTCCTGCGCCGGCGCTATCTCACCCTCACCGTCGTCGCGGTCGTCTTCGTGCTCTCGCTCGGCGGCTTCCGCTTCTTGCCCGTGCTCTTCTTCCCGAAGAGCGACAACACCTTCTTCACCGCGAAGCTCGAGCTCCCGACGGGAAGCGACATCGGCGCGACGCAGGCCGTCGTCGAAGAGCTCGAGAGCTTCATCGACGCGGAGCTCCTCATCGACCGCGAGGCCGACCCCGAAGCCGAGGGCATCCTGAGCTTCGTCAGCTTCGTCGGCGGCAACGAGCCGCGTTTCATCCTCACCTTCAACCCCGAGCAGGCGAAGCCCTCCTACGGCTTCGTGCTCGTCAACGCGACCTCCTTCGAGGCCGTCGGGCCCGCAATCGACGCGATGTCGGCGTTCTGCCGGGAGCGATTCCCGGGCGTGATCGCGTCGATCAAACCCGCCGACCTCGGCCCGCCCGTCGACAAGCCGATCCAGGTGCGCATCTCGGGGCGCAATACCGAGCAACTCTTCCGCTACGTCGACGTCCTGCGCGCGCGCCTCGAGTCGACCCCGGGCGCCTTCAACGTCAGCGATGACTGGGGCCAGCGCACGAAGAAGCTGCTCGTCCGCGTCAACCAGGCCCGCGCGCGGCGCGCGGGCGTGTCGAGTCAGGATGTCGCGGTGTCGCTCCAGGCCGCGCTCTCCGGCTTCGAGACGACGGAGCTTCGTGAGAAGACCGACATCATCCCAATCGTCATGCGCTCGGTGGGCGCGGACCGCGTCGACGTCTCCCGCATCGAGGGCCTGAACGTCACCTCGCAGAGCACGGGGGTCACGGTGCCCCTGAGTCAGGTCGCCGACATCGAGCTCGCGTTCGAGGCGTCGAAAATCTTCCGGCGCGACCGTCTCCGGACGGTCACGTTGTCGGCCGAACTGATCCCGGGTCTGACGGCGACGGAGGTCAACGCCGAGCTCGTCCCCTGGCTCGAGGAAACCGCGAAGGATTGGGAGATCGGCTACCGCTTCGAGCTCGGCGGTGAGGTCGAGACCTCAGGGGAAGCCCAGGCGGAGATCGGGGCCCAGCTCCCGACCGCCGGCATGATCATCGTCTTGTTGCTCGTCGGGCAGTTCAACTCGCTGCGCCGCCCCGCGATCGTCCTGATCGCGATCCCGCTCGGGATGATCGGCGTCGTGCTCGGGCTGCTCGTCTTCCGCTCCTACTTCGGCTTCATGACGCTGCTCGGCATCGTCTCGCTCGCCGGCATCGTCATCAACAACGCCATCGTCCTGATCGAACCCATCGAGCTCGAGATCCACGAGATGGGTCGAGAGCCGCACGAAGCCGTCGTCGAGGCCGCGCAGCGAAGGCTGCGGCCGATCCTCCTGACGACGGCGACGACGGTGGGCGGCCTGCTCCCGCTCTACCTCGGTGGCGGCCCGATGTGGGAGCCGATGGCCGTCGCGATCATGTGCGGGCTGCTCTTCGCCACGGTGTTGACGCTCGGCGTCGTGCCGGTGCTCTACACGGTGTTCTTCCGCGTGCGCATCCCTGCGGCGCCCAAGAAGAGCGCCGCCTGACGCGCGGTGTTACGACTCGGGGGGAGCTGGCGGCGGATCGTCCGCCGGCTCCTCCGCTTCCTCACCCTCTCCGGGTTCGGGCGAAGTCGAGGCAGCGTCCGCTGGAGCCTCGGCATCTTCGACCTTGCCGAGCAGGCGATAGCGCCGCGCGCCGATCAGCAGGCTGCGCTCGGTGAGTACGCGTACGGAGTCGCCTAGCGCGAAGTCGTCGGGATTCGTGGTCGCGAGCGCAATCTCCCGGCCGTCTTCGAGCGCGACGACCAGCGACTCCCAGCCGACCCGTCCAGACGAATCCGGCTCCTTGCGCAGGACGCTGACGACGGACTCCTCCTCGCCACGTGTCGGCCCCCCGAGCTCGAGAAAGAGCAAACTGAAGCCGATCGCGACGACGATCGCTCCGATGACGAGGGTCCAGCGATCCCTGCGGGTCAGCTTGGTCTTGTCCTTCTCCCGCTTGATCCGCCGCAGCTTCCTGAGGTTTCCCATCCGACGCTCCTGGACTCGCCTGGGGGGGCGTGGCGAAGTCGACGCGCAAGACTAACAAAGGTGCGTGCGCTCCGGAGGATTACTCGCCTTCCTCGCGCGTCAGCTTGTTCTCGCCGTGTTTGTCGAAGAGGGTCGCATCTTCGCCCGGGCCGCCCTGCGGCAAGCCCGCGACTTTCGCCACCCACTCCGTCTGGCGCAAGAGAGCGCGGACGACGCGCACGTCGCGCGCGTCGACTTCCGTGCGCGCGAAGATCTTCCGCCAGGCGCGAAGGATCGCGTCCGGGTTCTGCGGGTGCAGGTAGCCGATGCGCAGCCACACGCGCCGCGCGTGCTGGAACATCGCCTCGACCGGCTCGCGCTCGGCCGGGACGATCTCGTCGCGCTCGGGCAGCGCATCGAGCTCTTCACGAGCCACCGAGCTCAGGGCGTAGCCGACGATGGCCACCGCGTGGGCGAGGTTGAGCGAGGGGTGGCCGGGATCGGTCGGGATCCAGATCGTGCTCTGACACTGGTCGAGCTCGAGGGTCGTCAGTCCGTCGGCCTCGCGTCCGAAGACGAGCGCAGTGTCTCCGTCGCGATCCCAGGGGCGCTCCTCACGGAACAGCGCCTCGGGGGAGAGTCCGGTCCCGCGCCGGCGGCCGAGGCGCCGCGAGGTCCCGATCACGCGTTTGCAGTCGGCGACGGCCTCGCGCAGCGAGTCGAAGCGCTCGGCGCTCTCGAGCACGGCTTCCGCCTCGTCGCGCGCGAACCAGCGCGCTTCGTCCGAGCTCGGATCGGCCTTCCCGCCGACGAGCGCGAGGCGGCGCAGGCCGAAGTTGCTCATCGCCCGGGCGACCTGACCGAGGTTGCCGTTGTAGGTGGGCTCGACGAGAACGATACGAAGGCGCGCGAGGCGCCCAACCAGCGATTCCATCAGACGAAGTCTTCCAACTCGAGGTGGGGGAACAGGCCGTCCCGCTCCTCGCACAACGCCAGGAACTCCTCGTCGACGGCGCCGTCCCGCAACATGCGGTCCAGGGTGTTGAAGCGCTGCACGTGTTCGATGAAGCGCTTCCTCGCGTAGTCGACGGCCGTGCCCGTGCTCATCAGGAAGGGCCAGTCGCTCGACTGAGCCAGCATCATCTCCCGACAAGCCTGGAGAAGCACGCGCCGCACGAGGCCGGTCTCACCGAGGCCGCGTTCGAGTTGGTCCGCAAAGCGCTCCCCGACTCCGATCAGGTGCGGCATGCACCAGTCGTTCGAGGGACCGAGCCAGACGTCGAAGTAACCGCCCGCGCCCCACGTGCAGGGTTCGAGAGCCACCACCTCCTGGCGGGGCTGCTCGCTCAGGACGTCCATCGGGCTCATCGTCGCGAGCGCATCCGTGTCGTACGCGATCTTGCGGCACAGCGACTCGAGGAAGTCCGGTCCTTCGAACCACCAGTGGCCGAAGAGCTCGGCGTCGTAGGGACACGTGATGGCAACGGCACGTCCCTGCTCGGCCGAGAGACGCTTGGCATCGGCGACACGCGCGTCGAAGAAGTGGCCGGCGTGGTCGTGCGCGCGCTGACGAGCCCACCCCGGGTGGTAGGGCTCGCGGTGATCGCCCTGGCGGCTCGTGATCCGGTAGTACTTGAGCCCGGTGAACATCCGGGTGCCGTCCGGGTCGATGTACGGCCCGATGTAGTCGAGGGGCAGGTCCCAGCCGACATCGCGGTAGAACTCGCGGTAGAGCGGGTCGCCGGGATAACCCCCTTCGGAGGACCAGACCTGGCGCGCCGGTTCGAGATCCCGGGCGAACGCCGCGACGCCGTGCTCGGTGTAGACCGGCGCGTGCACGCCGTGCACTGGGCGAGGGCGCGCGAGCTCGAGCCCGTGGGCGTCGATGACGAACCATCGCAGGTCGGCCTCGGCGAGATAGCGATCGAGCGGGGGCGCGTACGCGCACTCCGGCAACCAGATCCCGCGCGGCGCACGCCCGAACAGGCGCTGATGCTCCCGCACGGCCGTCCGGAGATGCCCCCGCACGAGCCCGGGCCGATCCATCAGCATCGGCAGGAGCGGGTGGGTGCCCGCGCAAGTCGCCAGCTCGAGCAGCCCCGCATCCTCGAGGCGCGCGAGCTCGCCGAGCACGTCGGAGTCGAGCGTGTCGCGGTAGAGCGCGTCGAGCCGCCCGAGCCGCTCCTCGTAGAACGCGACGACGGGCCCGATCCCAGGATCGCCCTTCGTGCGGCGGCGCTCCTTGGCCAGCAGCTCGAGCAGCTTCGAGAAGTTCTCCCGCGCACGCTCCTGGAGCAACGGGTCGGCGAGCATCGCGGCGAGAGTCGGCGAGACGTCGATGGTCAGTCGAGCGGGGACACCGTCGCGCTCGAGGTTCCTGAGCGCCTCGATCAGCGGCAGATAGGTCTCCGCGAGCGCCTCGTAGAGCCAGTGCTCCTCCATGAAGAAGGGCAGCTCGGGATGCCGGACCCACGGGAGATGTGCGTGAAGGACGAGAACGAGCGCGTTGGTCCTCATCAGCCCTCTTCGTCACGTGGCGGCGCGGAGTAGGGCGCCCCCGGCGAGGTCGGCGCCCAGACGCCGGGCGAGCTCGGTGCCTCTCCCGGCCGCCACTGCCGCGGTGAACTCGGGTGATCCTCGCCGATTCCGGGCCGAAGAGCGACCGCGTCCTCGCCAGACGCCGCCGTGCTCGTCGCAGCGTGGCCTCCGCCGTCGTCGCTCACAGTCCCCACGCTGCCCGAGACCGAGGCACCGGGTTCCTTCGCAGCGTCGCCGAGCCCGGCTTCGGCGCTCCCGCCGATCGCCGCGCGCGCCTCGGCCAACGTCTCCGGCGCCATCGTCTCCGCGGCGTCTTCGCGCTCGACCGCGTCTGCGAGCCGCTCCCGCAGGCGAGCACCGGAGCCCACCGCGCCGTGGGGACGCTCGGGCAGATGTCCGGGCCGCGACGGCCACTCCGCCGCGACGAGGCTGCGCCGATCGAGCTCTGCAGGCAGGTCGAGGAAGACCGGCGCATCGCTCTTCGGGCTCGCTTCACTCGGCGGGACGCGCAGGGGCCCCGAGCGCGCGAGGGTCTGGAAGAAGCCGTCCTCGCGCTGCAAACCGATCAGGAGGCGCACGGTGAGCCCCGCCCTCGCGCGGGCGCCGAGATCGACGTGATAGCTCCCGCTCTGCCTCGAGAGGGGCTCCTGAGTCAGGACGTTCTCGTCGGGGTCGAGGACCCGCAACGCGAAGCGCTCCCATCCGGCGCGCTCCACCTGCTCGAGCGCGGTCTCGTCGTTGACGTCCCACGCCGCAACGAAGTGTCCCGGAGCGCGCACCCAGCCGCGCACCATCGTCAGGTGGTAGCCGGGAGGCGGCGGCCCGAGCGCGTCTTCCATGACACGGGCCTGCGCGCCGAGATCGAAGCGTGCCGCTTCGGACGCGAGCTGACCGCGGCGCTTCGGCTTCGCCCCGGGCGCGTCGACAGCGAGGAGCTGCACTTCCGGCAGCGCGGCGCTGGTCGCGACCTTCTTCTTGGCTGGGCTCTTCTTGGCGGTGGTTTTCTTCGCGGTGGACTTCTTCGCAGCCGTCTTCTTGGCAACCGTCTTCTTGGCCGTCTTCTTCGCGACCGTCTTCTTGGCGCTCGTCTTCTTCGCCGCTGTCTTCTTGGTCGCCTTCTTCTTCGTCGTCTTCTTGGCGGCGGTCTTCTTCGTGGTCGCCTTCTTGGCCGCAGTCTTCTTGGTTGCCGTCTTCTTGGTTGCCGTCTTCTTGGCGGCTTTCTTCTTCGTCGTCTTCTTGGCGGCCGCCTTCTTGGCTACCTTCTTCTTGGTCGTCTTCTTCGCGGCTGTCTTCTTGGCGGCGGTCTTCTTGGCAACCGTCTTCTTCGCAGCCTTCTTCGCGGTGGTCTTCTTGGCTGGGGACTTCTTCTTGGTGGTCTTCTTCGCGGCGCTCTTCTTCTTGCCAGCCGCCGCGGACTTCTCTTGCTCTTCCCCCGCCTCCTTGGCCTTCTTCGCCATCGTCGCCCCCGCGTCGCGTCACACCGGCTAGGTGGGCGCGATCAGGCCCGGCGCGCTCACTTGCGGCCGAGCCACTTCGTCCAGTTCACGTTGCCCCCGATCTTGATGTCGAGGATCTCGCCGTCCGACGAGATGAGGTAGCTCGTCGGCGTCTCGCGCACCAATAGCTTACGACCGATCGTGCGGTCCTTGTCGAGCAGGTGTGGCCACGGATACTGCTCGATGATCTTGGGCACCGCGGTCGCGAACGCCGGGACATCGCCGCGCGCGACGTCGACGAGCTCGAGGTCGGCCGGGCGCTCCGTGTTGTACCACTCGAGGAGCTTCGGCAGAGCCCGCTTGCAGTGGGGGCAGTTCGGAGACCAGTAGAACACCAAGAGGCGCTTCTTCCCGCCGTCGCGGTAGCTCTCGAGCGTCTTGGGAGTCTCGCCGTCGAGGAGGGTCCCGCTCATCGGTGGCACGATCTTGCCGAGGAGCTGGTAGACCTCTTTCGAGGGGAGGATGCCGAGCGTCGGCACGGCCTGACCGCGCGAAGCGCTCGCCATCGCCTCGGCGATCGTCACTCCCTTTTGACTGTTCTGTTGCACGTCGCCCCCGCCGACGAGCCGAAGCATGCCCGCCGCGTCGACGAGTACGAAGCTCGGCGCCGTCGCGACGCCGATCAGGCGCGCGAGCTGTCCGCTGGGATCCTGACGAGTGATCGACGCCGGAATCCCGAGCGCGTCGGTCCGCGTGCGCAACACATCGCTACCCTGGCGCGCCGCGAGCACGGCAACGGCGTACGCCTGGAGCGCCGGCGCGGAGCGCTGCTGCTCTTGGAGCGCCATGACGAGCGCCTGCTCGGAGCGCGCGTCCCCCGGGCGCCAGTACACGAGAAGGATCGGCGTCTTGCCGAGCCGCGGCGCCAGCTCCCTACCGAGCGGGCCACCCTGTTGAAGCAACAGCCCCGGCGGTACGGCGTCCCCCGGCGCGACGAGCGCACGCGGGCCGTACTGCGCGAAGGCGGAAGCGGAGGCAAGAACGACGAGCGCAATAGTCAGTAATTTCTTCATGATGTCATCCTGAAAGGAATGTCGGGATTATAGATGCCGTCCGGCCGACCCGCCCGTGACACGCCCCGTGACACAACCCGGGACGCCCCCTGCGGCTGTCGCTCGCCTTACCGGCGCGCTAACCTCCCCCCGTGAGCGAAGAAGAGAAGACCCGAGACTACGCAGCCCGCTTTCTCGTCGGCCCGGCCTACGCGGGGTACCGGCTCGACCAGTTCATCGGCCGAATGATCCCCAAGCTCTCCCGCAACCGCGTGCAGAAACTGATCGCGAACCGGGTCCGGCTGTCCTGGCAGACGACGGTCAAGGCCTCGACTCCCGTGCGTGAGGGAGGCCAGGTCTTCATCGACGACGAGGAGATCCGCGAGGAGACGATCGAGTTCGACCCGGCGATCGTCTTCGAGGACGAAGACGTCCTCGCGATCGACAAGCCACCCGGCATCGTCGTGCACCCGACACATTCCCACCTGCGCAACACCGTGATCACGCTCCTGCGCCGCCAGCGCGACGAGAAGGAGCTGACCCTCGCCCACCGCATCGACGCAGAGACCAGCGGCGTCCTCCTGCTCGGTCGCCACCGCTGGGCGGCGCGCAAGCTCCAGCTCTCTTTCGAGAAGGGGCGCGTGGAGAAGGTGTACCTGGCGCTCGCCTTCGGCGAGACCCCGGAGGAGTTCACCGTCGAGCTCCCGCTCGGATACCACTCCGAGGACACCGTCGTGTACCGGCAGCGGCCGGACGCCGCCGAAACGAAGAGCGCGAAGACGATCTTCCGCCGCCGCGAGCTCGTCGGCCCCTACAGCCTGCTCGAAGCGCAGCTCGTGACGGGGCGCCGTCATCAGATCCGTGCACATCTGGCGTTTTCGGGGTACCCGATCGTCGGAGACAAGCTCTACGCACTCGACGACCGGGACTACCGCCGCTATCTCCACGCGGGGAGCCTCGACGACGAGCTTCGCGCCAAGCTCGTCGCCTCGCGCTCGATGCTTCACTGCCACCGCATGGCGCTCCCCCACCCGCGCCACGAGCGGGGCACGCTCGAGATGGTCGCGGCCATGCCCGCCGACATGGCCGCGGTGATCGAGGCGGCGCGCCGCGCCGACTGACGAGGGAATCCGTGACCAGGTCGCTGCCGCCGCTCGCCACCCCGCTTCTCACCGGCGTTCTTCTCGCCGCTCTGCTCCTCGCGCCGGCTGCGGCCTTCGCCGACGAGCGTGGAGAGCCGTGGCCGCTCGCGGCCCAAGACGCGCTGAGCGCCGCGCTCGCCGAGCGCGGACTCGCCCGTGACGCGCTCGAGCCACGGCCCGCCCCTCCGGCCCTCGACCCCGCGCCCGACGGACTCCTCGCCGCGCTCTCGGGCCCGGCCGCGCTCTTCGACGTCGTCCGCCCCTGGGCCCAGCTCGCCGCGATGCCCGAAATCACGGCCGAGGCAAGCCAGCTCGCCTTCCTCGCCCAGAGCCAGGCTTTCGGCACGCTCGGCGTCCCGCTCGAGATGCGCGGAGCCCTCGGCTACGACAACTCGGCCGACGAACAACTCCTCGCGCTCGGCGCCGAGATGCACCTTCTCGTCGAGGTCCTGCCCGAGCTCGACGAGCCCTGGATCGCGGCGCTGGCCCAGTTGACCGTCAACCTCGAACACGCGCGGCTCTTCGCCGCCGAGGCGCTGGCCGAGCTCTCGCCAGAGGAGAGACAGCAGCTCCTCACGCTCGGCTCGAAGAGGGCCTGGGGCGTCATCGAAGGCGACCCCGCGCTCACCCACGGCCGCCTCCTCGACCAAGGAGCGATGGCCCGCGGTGCCGGCGCGCTGCTGGCGGCGACCGACGCGTTCCTCGCGTCGCGCCCGACCGAGACCTTCGAGCTCGGCTGGCAAGAAGGTCTGCCCGGCGTCACAGGCCAGGCGGTCGGCCCTCTGCCGAGCGCGATCGGCGACATCTACATCGGCGGTCCGGGCCCGAACACCTGGGAGGTGGACGCCGCGTTGATCCTCGAGCTCGGAGGCAACGACGTGTACCGCGAGACCGGCTCCGCCCCGCTCTCCGGCGCGGGCCTCCGCGTGGTGCTCGACCTCGGCGGCGCGGACCGCTACGAGGGCGAAGGACCGGGAACGCTCGGAGGCGCGGCGTTCGGGCTGGCGCTCCTGCGGGATCTCGCCGGCAACGACCGCTACCTCTGCACCGAGCAGTGCCAGGGGGCGGGTTGGTTCGGCGCGGGGATCCTCCTCGACGAGGCGGGGGACGACATCTATGTCGCGGACACGCGCGCGCAGGGCGCAGCGGCGTTCGGGATCGGCCTTCTCGCCGACGGCGGCGGCCACGACATCTACACCGCGACGGCCGTCGGACAAGGCGCGGCCGGCCCCCTCGGAGCGGGCCTCCTCGTCGACCGCGATGGCGACGACGGCTACCGCCTGCTCGTCGGCCACGGCCAAGGGGCGACCCGGGGCGTGCCCTCGTTGGCCCTCCCCGGTGGCTTCGCCCTGCTCTGGGATGCGGCGGGCACCGACCACTACCGCGCGGAGCGCTCCGCGCAGGGCCGCGCCGCCGAGGGCGGACTCGGGTTGCTCATCGAGGGGGCGGGCGACGACAGCTACCGGATCGGTGAAGTGGGTCAGGCGTGCGCAACCGGACCCGGCGCGGCTCTCCTTCTCGACCTCGCCGGTCTCGACACCTACGTCGCGCGACAGAGTGCTCAGGGAGCGGCTGGCCCGGGCGCCCTGGCGCTGCTCGTCGACCACGGCGGTGCAAACCCGGTCCGCTGCACCGAGAACTGCGCGGGCTCGGCCCAAGGCGGAGGCGTAGCACTTCGTTACGGGCATTTTCTCGGCCACACGGGCCCGGAGCGCGCTAGGATCGAGCTGACCCCACGTTCGCCGGCGTCCGCGCCGGGAGAAAGCCAGCCTTGAACCCTGCCCGCCCGCACCGCCGGCTCGTCGCGCTGTCCGCTCTCCTGCTCGTCACCCTACTCGCCGGTGTCGGCTGCGGGGGGCGAAGGGTCGTCACCAGCCCCGAAGTGCCGCGCCCGACCAAGCCCCCCGCCCGGGTCCACCACGTCGTCGAGCGTGGCCAGACCCTGTGGCGGATCGCGCGCGCCTACGGCGTCCCGATCGAGACCATCGTCGCCGCCAACGACCTTGCGGACCCCACGCAGATCGAAGTCGGCCAGCGCCTGCTGATACCGGGCGCCCGCGAATTAATTCGCGTGGCGCCTGCCCCGAGCATGGTCGAGGGGCGCAATCGCGAAACCGCCAACGCTCCCCGCGCTACGTCGCCCGCAGGTCCAAAAACCTGGCTCTGGCCCGCCGACGGCCCCATCACCTCCCGCTTCGGCGCCCGCCGCCGCAACCACCGCCACCAGGGCCTCGACATCGGCGCGAAGACCGGCTCGATCGTCCGCGCCTCCCGCGCGGGCCAAGTGACCTTCGCCGGAACGCGCGGCGCCTACGGGCGGCTCGTCGTCATCGCCCACGCAGACGGCTTCTCCACGTGGTACGCCCACAACCAGAGCCTCGCCGTCCGCACGGGACAGCGCGTCCGGCAGGGCGAAACGATCGCGCGCGTCGGCCGTTCGGGGAACGCGAGCGGTCCCCACGTCCACTTCGAGATTCGGCGTCGCGGCAAGGCACTCGATCCACAGCTTTTCCTACCCTGAGGGCACGCAGCCTCCCTCGCGGCTGTTCGTTACCGTGCTTTCGCCCTTGCTCGCCCGGGCGCCACGGCCGAAGTTGACCTTGGCGCCGTCGCGCGCCAGGCGGCGGCGTGCCCTTGCGGAGGTCCCAGATGTTCCAGGAGGAGGTCGAGTTCCCTTGCCCGGCCTGCGGCTCGGTCAATCGCATCGCAGAGCGGCTGATCCCCGTCACGGGCGAGGTGCGCTGCGGCACCTGCGGTGAGACCGTCTCGCTGCGTCCCGCGCAGCCGCTCGCTCCGAAACCGCACGTGACCGGCTCGATCCCCCGCCCCGTGGCCAACCCGGAGCAGGGAGGGCCGAGCACGACCGGCGCCCACCTTACGGGCGGTTTCGCGACGACAGGATCTCAGCCAGCACCCCCCCAGCCTTCCGCGCACCAGGTCTGCTGTCCGGAGTGCGGCCACCGCTTCGACCCCGCCCAGGCGCGGGCGACCGAGACGACGATCCTGATCGTCGAGGACACCGACTTCTTCCTCCAGCTCGCGATCGACGTCCTCGGGAAGCAATACCGCACGATCGGCGTGCGCACCGTCGCCGAAGCCCGTCAGGCGTTGGCGACCTCTCCGGTCGACCTCGTCATCCTCGACCTTACCCTGCCGGACGAAGAAGGGACCGAGGTACTGCGCGCGCTCCCGCGCCGCGACATCCCGGTGCTGATCTACACGAGCCGCGACGAGACGAGTCTTCTCGGTGCGGAGTGGGAGATGCTGACTTCACTGGGCGCGTGCGACGTGCTGCACAAGGGCATCAACATCGAGGAAGCCCTGATGCAGAAGTCGAACGAGCTCCTCGCACACCGCGTCGCGGCGAGTCTCAGATAGCGAAGAGCGGGGGTGAAGGCGCGCGCCGCGGGGGCCGTGCGGCGCGCTCTCGAAGACGCTTGGGCTCCTACACCCGTCAGGGAGCCATCGGCGACTGCTGGCAAGCGTTCAAGCAGTTGAGGTAGGCGTTCTCCGCCGAGTGCGTGCACACGAGACGGTTGAGATTGGCCTGCGCCTTCTCGGACTCGTAGGTGCCGTTGCAGCGGAGGTAGTCGAGCCAGGAGCTCGCGCCGGCGAAGCACTCGCTACGGGCCTGGCTGGCCGCACTCAGCTCGTTGCGATAGTTCTCGTCGCAGACGGAGAGGTCCTCACCGTACTGGTCGTTGCAGGCCTGGGTGCAATCGGAGCTGGCGATGACGCCACCGACGCCGACACACAGGGCGGCGAGGAGCGCGAAACAGACGACGGCGAGTTTGCTGGGACGGGTCTTCATGTCGAGTCATACCTCCCCTGGCCGAGACGGTCGGCGGTGGGGATGTACGCCGAGAGCTCGAGGGGAGCAAGCACAACGGGGGCCTGGGCGAGCTTTCGATGGGACTCGTCTGAATCCTGGGCTGTTCGATCTGAATCCCGGTCTAGTCTGCGCTAGGCGAGACCTCGTTCAGCGAGATCTTCCTCGTCGTAGCCGAGGAAGTGCCCGATCTCGTGGAGCAGCGTCACCTTGATCTCGCGCACGAGCTCGGCCCGCGAGCGGCAGAAGCGCTCGAGGTTCCGCTGGTAGAGGAAGATCGTGTCCGGCAGCTCCGGCGGCT
>NPIF01003690.1_pt2 | contig 18141 bp, 16 predicted proteins | sample 8637461 | NCBI WGS metagenome assembly NPIF01 (sample SAMN07420641, study PRJNA396082) | bioreactor metagenome | isolation source: sample BR12 brine-fed electro-methanogenic bioreactor BR | place: Japan: Kochi | collected 2016-12-09
CAAGGCGGAGCTCAAACACGCGTTCGACGGCAGCGCCGTCTCGCTCTCGCGGCGCTTCACGGCATCGGCGCAGCTCCGGCCGCGCGATGCCACACGCCGCACCTTCTCGATGATCGAGCTGCCGGACGAGTCCTTCGCCACGGACCCGATGCCCAACCCGAACGACCCCTGGCTGCGCCTACAGGCCGTGCGCCCGGTCCCCCCGGGCACGTGGAGCCTCAGCGGCGTCGTCCTCGATCGCACGGGCGGCGACGCCGGGGTCGCGCGCGCGGAGATCACGGTGGAGGAGACACCCCGGGACGCGCCACGCATCACCGGCCCGATCCTCGCGCGCACGATCGAGGAGAGCGGCGACGCGCCGCGCGAAGGCGCCGAGCCCTTCCTGCTCGCGGGACACGTCGTCGTACCACGCATGGACAACGCGCTGACGAGCCTGGACCCCTTCCGGCTCTTCATCGGCGTCGACAGCCCGGCGGCCGCGCCGGACACGCCGGTCGCGTTGTCTTGGAATCTCGAGCATTACCGTGGCGAGGACTCCACGTGGGAGACCGTGAAGACGAAGCGCCTCGACGACGCGCGGGGCCCGCGCGCGTGGCAGCTCCCCGCCGGCGCACTGCCGCCTGGGCGGTACCGTCTGGTCTTCGAGGCGAGCACGCCGGAAGGTGTGACTACGGAGCGCAGGGCCACCTTCTCGGTGTCCGGCAGAGCCCCGCAGCCGAGGGCTCCTACCTCTCGCGCTCGTTGATCGCGGACTCGAGCCCGAGGACCTGACGCCCCGAGCCGTCACGCAAGCCCAGCACGTCGACCGAGACGAGAGCCACCGACTGGCGTCCGTCGATGCGGGCGTAGTACGCCGCCTTGAGCGGCGAGGAGCGCCCGACGTCGAGGCTCGGCGGTGCACTCGCCACGGTGCCCGAGCGCAGCGTTGCTTCGATACGCACGGCGGGCACCGGCGCGAGCCCGTACTCCGCGAGGTCCTCCAGCCGCGGCTCCTCGTCGACGATCTCGACGAAGCGCACGCGGCTCCAGTCGCTCAGGACGTCCGGCGCGTACGCGGTGTCCGCGCCCTCGGGTCCCTCGGCGACCTCCCAGCCCGGCGCACCGCGCTGGAATCGCACGGCGCCGACCTCCTGGATCGCGAGCGAATACGCGTCGACCTCGGCCGTACCGTGGGCGAAGACGAGCTCCCCCTCGGTGAGCACGCCCTGCTCCTTGTCGCGCCGCAGCTCACGCACCGCGAAGAAGCCGAGAAGACCGAGCGCGAGCAGGGCGACGATCATTCCTCGATAACGCATCAGCGCGACCTCCGGAAGTACCAGAACACGCCGCCGAACAGGAACACGACCAGCGCCTCGATGACGACGATGAAGCGCACCATGCGCCGCTGACGGGGCTCGAGGCTCATCGCGCCGCGGGCAGTCGTCTCCTCGCCCGCGCGCTGGATCAAGAGCTCCTGGCCGGTGAGCCAACGGACGAGGTTGTCCGCGAACGCCTTGTTCTCGAGCGAGTCGTAGTACTCGTCCTTGAACAGGTCGGCGTCGCCGACGACGACGAGGCGCGCCTCCTCGCCGAGCTCCGAGCTCCCGATCTCCGCCTCGAAGCGCCGGAAGGCCGCGAGCACGGCGGGCGGTGTCGCCTCGCCGGCGCGGAGAACGCGCGGCTGGAGCTGCGACACGTCGCGCACCTTTGCCGGATCGACCTCCGCGTAGCTGCCCGCGCTTCCGCGCAACAGGACCAGGTGGAAGATCTGCCGATCGCTCGGCACCTCGAAGAACTCGAGCGGGCTCGAGCCCGGCACGAGGACGGACTTGCCCGCGAGACCGGCAACCGAGCTGTGCGAGCTGAAGCCACTCGCGACGAGGGTCAGCGGATCCGGGTAGTCCTGGAGTTTGGACTCACGCGCGTCGACGAGCGCACCAGGCAGGACCCTGAGGCCCCAGCGCTCGAGGAGCTCACGCGCGGGATGCTCGCCGTCGTCGTCGAGCGACTCGCTGTCGCCGAGCATGAGCATGCGGCCGCCGCGTCGCAGGTAGGCGTCGTAGGCCTCGACGTCACGCGGGCGCAGCGTCTCGCGCGGATCGGCGAGCACGACGAGCGCGGCGTCCTCGGGGATCGCCTCCCCCGGCTCGAGCGCCAGGCGGCGGAAGACGAAGAAGCGTTTGCCGAGGTCGCCCTGCCAGCGGAGAAAGCCCTCCCCACCCGCGGTGTCGAGCTCACGCTCGCCGTGGCCGAGGACCCAGTAGATCACCTTGCGCGCATCGCTGCGCACCTCGAGCAGAGCTGCGGCGAGGTCCTCCTCGCCGTGCCCCGGGAAGAAGGTGCGTTTCTCGCCGGCGCGCACGACCGTCATGTTGTTGCCGCGCACGCCGAGCTCCTCGATGAGCCCGGGCCGCTTGTTCGGGTCGGCGACCGTCACCTGCACGAGCCGCTGGTGGTACGCGACGAGATCGAGCAGGTCGCGGGTCGCGCGCGTCTGACGCGCCTCGCGCTCCGGCAGGAACGCGTAGATCTCGACTTCGTTCTCGATCGTGTCGAGGATGCGCACGGTGGCCGGGTGCAGCGAGAACACGCCCTTGCGCGTCATGTCCCAGCGTGCGCGGTAGCGCACCGCGGCGAAGTTGATCAGGAGCACGATCATCAAGCCGACGACGGCCGCCAGGACGAAGCCCGCCCCGAAGCGCATGCGCTTTCCGGCGCTGCGGTCGGCGAGCAGCTCGCGGTAGCCCCAGATGCCGGCGGCCGAGAGCAGCGCACCGACGCCGAGGAGGAGCTGGTAAACGAGCGGGTACTCGCGCGAGGCGAGGACGGCCCAGCCGGCCCCGATGACGAGAAGGGCCAATCCGATCGGGCCAGCGGCATACAACATCCGCTTCATCGCGCTACCTCCACCTTTGGCTGTCGAGCACTCGCGACGTCAGGTCGAGCAAGAACATGATCCCGGCCGCGAAGAAGATGAGCGCGTGGGTGTCGATCACCCCGCTCGCCAGCGTGCCGAGGTGCGCGCTAGGCGTCAGTCGTTCGAGCTCACCTCCGATCCAAGGCACCTTCGAAGCGAGAGGGCCGAGCACGTTGATCAAGCCCATCATCAGGAACGCCATGAACGCCGAGATCATCGTCGAGTCGGTCAGGCTCGAGGCGAGCAGTCCGACCGCGAGCAGGAAGCTCCCGTAGAGCAGCGCCCCGATGTAGCCGCCGTAGATCGGCGCCGGGTCGATCCCACCCCACACGACGAGCAGAGCCGGCATCCACACCGACAGCGCCAGCATCGTGACGAGCACGACGACCGAGCCGAAGAACTTGCCGGTGACGAGCTGGCGCGTCGTGATCGGCGCGGTGAGCAGGAGCTCCGCGGTGTGCTGCTTCCGCTCCTCGGCGAGCAGGCGCATCGTCAGGAGCGGCACGATGACGAGCAGGGTCCAGATCACGTCGCTGCCGAGCATCCCGCGCACGATCGACTCGGCGCCGGGCACGGTCATCAGGGGGTTCTGCGCCGCCGCGAGCCGCTGCCGGTCGTAACTGAGCATCGCGAAGAAGAAGAGCACGCCCTGGAACGCGAGGAAGACGGAGATGGCCGTGTAGGCCAGCGGCGAGACGAAGTAGGACTTCACCTCGCGGCGAACGATCGCGACGACCGCGCTCATGGCGCTTCCTCCTCGAGCACGACGTCGCGGAAGACCTCTTCCAGCGTCGTCGTCTCGGAACGCAGCTCGTACAGACCCCACGGCGCCTCGGCCAGCGCCTTGACCAGCGCTTCGCGGCGCTCGGGGCCCGCCTCGATCTCGATGCGGAAGCGCCCCTCACCGAGGGCGTCGACCTTGCGGGCGCCCGCGAGCTGAGCGAGCTCCGCCGTATCTGCCGGCGGGCGGAGGAGGCGGATGACGACGCGCCCCTCGCCGCCCGTCGCGAGGATCTCCTCCATCTTCCCCTCGGCGACGAGGCTGCCGCGGTTGATGATGACGACGCGCTGACACGTCGCCTGCACCTCCGGCAGGATGTGGCTCGAGAGGATGACGGTGCGGTCCTGGCCGATCGCGCGGATGATGCCGCGGATCTCGACGACCTGGTTCGGGTCGAGGCCCACGGTCGGCTCGTCGAGGATCAGGATGCGCGGCTCGTGGATCACCGCCTGCGCGAGACCGGTCCGCTGCCGGTAGCCCTTGGAGAGGTTCCCGACGAGTCGGTTGCGCATCTCGCCGAGGCCGCAGGCCTCGATCGCCTGGTCCACCGCCTTCTTGACCCGCGAGCGCGGCACGAGGCGCAGCTCGGCCGTGAAGCGCAGGTAGTCGCTGACGATCATCTCCGGGTAGAGCGGCGGGTGCTCCGGCAGGAATCCGATGGCGCGCCGCACCTCGAGCGGATCGTCGAGGACGTCGTAGCCCGCGATCCGCACCGAGCCCGAGCTCGGGGGCGTCAGGCCGGTCATCACCTTCATCGTCGTCGACTTGCCGGCGCCGTTCGGGCCGAGGAAGCCGAGGATCTCTCCCTTGTTGACGGTGAAGCTGATCCCGCGCACGGCCTCGAACTGACCGTAGAGCTTGCGGAGATGATCGATCTCGATCATCGGGACACGGCCCCCGCGCCCCGGCTCCGACGGGGCGCCATGCGCCTGCCCGTCGACAGCCGGAGTGGCCGAAGATGGTCCTTGCATCATCTGTGTCCTTCTCGGTGGCAGATGCGAGAGTGAGAGCTCAACGTCCTTCCCTGGACTTCAGCCGAGACACCGGCGTTGTTCTACTTCCCCGGGCAGCCAGTGTCAACGCATCCTCATGTACGCGGATCTGCCCGTCGCTCAAGGAGTTTTCGCGCGAGCTCTCTGAGCCGCTCCTTGGGAGGGCGCTCGTCGGCCGCCTCATCGCGAACACTGGCGAACGACGGCGGGGCCTTCGGGGCGATGTCAGGACGCGAGCGCACGACGAGCTGCGCCTTCGTCCGGGACGCTGCACCGAGGACCTGGGGGGCGATCTCCTCGAGCTGCCCCTCGAGCACCCGCTCCCAGCGGCTGCCCGCGAACTCGAGCACCAGGGAATCCCCCTCGTCCTTGAGCGCGACGAGCTGCCCGCCGAGCTTCGGCCCGAGCACGCGCCGCACCCGCTCCCGGCGCGCGGCGTGCCACAGGGCCGAGGGCGCGCCCTTCGGCACCGGCAGCTCGGCCGGGCGGACGAGCCCGCGCCGCCGCGTCCGATCTCTTTCGCCCTGGGCCACGCTACCTCCCCTTCGAGCGCGCGTAAGTCGATGGGTGACAAGCCGCGCACTCACGGTACACTATGCCGCCCGCGGGAGGAACGCGGACGCGACACGAAGGAGGCGAAGGGTGAGCTCGGATTCCTGCCGATTCAAGTGCAGCCTCGGCGCGAAGCGCTGTCAGCAGACGGTCTATGCCGACGGATTCTGCCGCTTCCACTACGAGTGCCTCCTGCGTGGCGAGATCCTGCCCAACGGGCAGATCAACGAGTCGCTCTCCGACCAGGACCGCCGCCGCACGATCAACTTCCACGGCCAACCGGCGGACGAAGGCATCTACGTACGCGGGGAGTGAGTTCCCCCTCACCCGGCATCCCAATAAGAAGCGCGTACCCGCGACGCTGAGATCTCAGCGGCGCTTGCGCCGATTGCGCAGGTACTCGCGCACGGCGCGCTGGTGCTCGACCAGGGTCTTGCTGAAGACGTGGCCGCCGTCGCCCCGCGCCACGAAGTAGAGCGAGCCGTCGCGCTCGGGTGCCAGCGCCGCCTCGAGCGCCTCGAGCCCGGGCGATGCGATCGGGCCCGGCGGCAGGCCGCGCGTCGTGTACGTGTTGTAGGGGTGGACGAGCGAGAGGTCCCGCTTCCGGATGTTGCCGTCCCAGCGCCCGAGCAGCTTGAGAGTGTAGATCACCGTCGGGTCGCACTGAAGCCGCATCCCGCGGTCGAGCCGGGTCGCGAAGACGCCGGCGATGAGCCCGCGCTCCTCGGCGATCCCCGTCTCCTTCTCGACGAGGGACGCCAGCGTGACGAGCTCGCGCGCGCTCAGCTCCGCCGCGGCGAGCTCCTCGGCCCGTGGCTCGAAAAAGCGCCGCCTCCCGGTCTCGATCAGAGTCTCCGCGATGCGGCGCTCGTCGTCGCCCCGCGAGAAGCGGTAAGTCTCCGGGAAGAGGTAGCCCTCGAGGTTCTCGGCCAACGGGTCGAGCTCGGCGATGAGCTCAGGATCCGAGAACGCCTCGAGCAACGCTTCGTACTCGCCGAAACCGGCGTCGCTGAGAAGCCGCGCCGTCTCGTCGAGGTCGAGGCCCTCGGGGATCGTCACCGGGTGGGTCCGCACCCGCCCTTCCACGATCGTCATCGCCGCGTCGCGCGGCGAGAGCGGCGGCTCGAAGAGGTACTCGCCGGCCTTGAGCTCGGTGTGCAGCCCGCGGGTCCGCAGCGAGAGCAGGAAGAGCCACGAGGGGCCGACGACGCCCTGGGCCTCGAGCTCCTCCGCCACCTCGCGGGCGCTGCTGCCCTCCGGCACGGTGAGCTCGATCGGCTCGCCCGCCTCACCCTGCACACGATCGAAGTAGCTCGTGAACGCGACGAACGCGCCCCCGACGACCCCGCCCGCCAGGAGGAGCGCGACGACGACGACGAGCGCGATGATGCGCAGCAGCCTCACGAAACGCCGCCGAGCTTCGCGCGATCGAGGTAGCCTTGGAGAATCAGCGTGGCGGCGAGCTTGTCGACGACCTTGCGCCGCTTCTTGCGCGACACGTCGGCCTCGAGCAGCACGCGCTCGGCGGCGACGGTCGTCATCCGCTCGTCCCAGCGGTGCACGGTCAAACCGAGCTGGCTCTCGAGGATCTCGGCGATCCGATCCGCCTCCGCGCTCATCTCACCGGGGCTGCCATCGAGGTTGAGCGGCAACCCAACGACGGCCTCCTCGATACCGCGGTCCTCGACGATCTCCGAGATCGCCGCAAGATCCCGCGCCCGGCTCCGCCGCGTCACCGTCGTCAACGGCATCGCGACACTGCCGCCGTCATCGCTGACCGCGAGCCCGAGCGTCTTCGTCCCGACATCCACACCAAGAATCTGACCCATGGCGCCATTGTCCAGCCCCCCCGCCCCCCGAGCAAACCCAGAACGGAAGGAGGCGAAAGAGAGGACCCGGCGCGCCCACCGGGCGGAGCGGAGCGCGCCTCGCGAGGGGACTGGCACCTCCTGGCGGGAAACCGACCCGACGGGGATCGAGGAGGTGCCTGTCCCCGGCAGGAAGCGAGAGAGCGGAGGTGGGGCTTGTCCCTTGGGCCCGGGCCGGGCCCATTCGCGGCCTCAAGCCATCGACATTCCGCGAGGAGTGCGTCCTCCCATGCGCCGTCGTGCTCTCACTCTGCCGGGCGTGCCGTGGCCCGGTGGGTGTCCTTCGAGACGAAGACGGCTGGGCAAGGATGGTCTCGGTCGAGGCGGGGCCGTTCGCGCTCTTCCGAGGGAGTAAGGCTGGGCGTATTGGTGGTAGCGGGGGGACATGATGCCCTCCCGAAGCAGCGCCTTCGCCTTTGCGACGCCCCGCATCATGCCGCGCACCCCCAAGTCGCCTGAAGCGGCCCGCCGCTCCAATCACCCCAACGACCTGCTCACGCTCCTCGGGGCTGCCTTGCCATCCTCGTCGACCTCCTGCCTTCACAGGTTCCCTCCGGCCGTCACGGGGCTTGATGTTGACGCCCGACTTCTACACGACGACACGGGCGCGGAGAAGAACGCCGTCCCGCGACCGCCTGCGGAAGCAGCGTATACCAGCCCCCAAGAACGCCTCTCCGCCCCGCCTACCACCAACCAGCTTCGCGCGCGTACGCCACTCGCCCAGAGCAAGGCAAGCCACCGTGCATTCCCAACGCTTTGCTAACTCTGCAGATGAGGCACTATTCGAACCGTCACCTCCGAAGAGTCCTCCGCCGCGCGGCACGGACCAGCCGGTTCTAGTCCCCCTCAACCTCGCACCGCAGATACTCTCCAGAGTCATCCAGCCAGATCAGAAGCCACTCCGAGTTGATGCCGAACAAGCCAGTCCGCTCCGGCCCCGTCCGATAGATGAGATCCGGCTCGCCTTCTGAGGACTCCGGCCCTTCGAGCGCCGGACCGAGCAACGCTTCAATCTCCGACCGAGACCGGCCGGGAAGAACGTTGCTGATGAGGTCCTTCAGCATCTTCTGCCGCTGGGTAACCGAATCACCCTTCCTTTCAATGCCACTGGGAGCGGCCCATGCGGAAGCATCAAACACCAACTCGTCCGACCCCTCCGGCAGCCTTTCCTTTCCCGGGCAACCGAAACAGAGAATCGCGACGATTGCCACAGCCAATACTCTAGTCCACACAGCTGCCTCCCATTCCTGCCGCAGAAACCTCTCCGACTCTCGACATCAGCTCACGCCTCATCGGGTTCGCAGGATCAGCGCCTTGCCTCTCTCATGACTCTACTGCTTCTTGCGACCTGACCCGTTGGATACGCAGCCATAAACCGCCTCTTCCATGCAGCGTCCAACTACCACGTCGACGCCCGGTTGGGTTGAGACTGTTGGACGAGTGCCGAGCTTCCTGCGATGCCCCTGCGTGGTCAACGAGGGAGTTCGTCAAGTGATTCCTTCTCTCGGGCGTCATACGTTTCGGTCAATGGGACAAGGGTGTCAAGGACTGGTCCAACGATGGTAGGCGCGTTCGACACCTCCTCGATTGAACCCAAGATCATGACCAAGATGGGTCTTGGCTGCGCGACCTGACCGGCCGCTGCGGCGAAGACTGGTGCCTCACCGTCGGCTGGCGTCAGAACCCATCGCGAGAGTTCCGCTGGAGTTCCGCTGATGCGAAGCGGGACCACTCCTCGTTTCTCCAAAGCTAGCTCACCGACGTCCCGTGCTCCTTCAACCAGTCGCAGAAACCAATCAAGCAGACCCGCCTCGACCCTCGCCCTTACCGAAGGCGAGACGTCATCGAATGCGACGATGATCAAACCCAACTCTTCACTTACACGGAGCCGCAGGACGGCCGCTCGCCCGTCGGCGATGACCGACGGGCGAGTGTGGGACCAGCGGGAGGGCACATCAATAGACATGCCGCCAAACTGGATGTTCTTGACGGTCTGCCCGCGACAGCCAGCCAGCGCCACGAGAGCACAGAGGAGAAAGACCAACAAGTACAAGGAGAATCGTGTCGTCCACTCCCCAACGCTTCGCACCCAGCGAGGGTGCTGTGAGCAGGCGGCTCTTGGCGCGCGTGCGACATGGCTTCGATTCACCATCTGATTGTCCGTCGTCGTCATGGGGCACATCGTCATCTGTCTCGCGCATCCCGCTCACAAACGCCGCGGCGAAACACCACCCCGCTTTGCCAGCTCGGCAACGAACGCGGTGATCAGGTCCGCCTCGGATGAGTAGTCTAGCGCCTCGCAGATTACCCATTCATCGCCGCAAGAGAACCCCGCTTCATCGGGGTAGATATTGACCTCGAACTCAGTCCCACCTTGAACGAATAACGACAAGAGAGTCGTGTCGCTCTCGGCCTCGGCCTCTGTGAGCAGGGCATCGATGTTCGTCGTGGGCCCGAATCTCGTATCGATACCCAGTGATGCGAGGACTCGCGTGACCGCTGCTTCGCAATCTTTCTGGGACCGAGTCCTCGTCCCTCCAAGGGGTCTCGGTCTGGAAGAAAGTCGTGCGAGCGAGATTCCGCCATCCACCCACCCCATGGCCGAGTGCCCGTCCCGTGCGAGGCGCACCCCGGCAGGGAGCTCGAGCGTAGAGGCGGGATTTCGATCCTTGGTACCCGGGACAGGCACCCTCTCGATTCGCGCCATTCAACGTGCCCCTTGCCGGGTGCCAGTCCCATGCGAGGCGCAGCACGCAAGGGACTGGCGAACAATTCCGGCGCGAAGCCAAGGAAGCGAGCCGCGCCCCCGCGACCCACCAAACCAAGGTCCGCTGGAAGGCGAAGAGCACCCCGGATCGGGAGTGACCGGGTCGATTCGGCGAGGCATCGGCGTCGCGGGCAAGGCGCGACGACGAAGGCGTAGCAGCGCTACGTCGAGGAGGAGCAACGCAGACCGCGGCGTCGAGGCCCGGCGAAGCGGCCCGGTCACTCCCGATTCGGGGTGCGGTCAGAAGGCTTCTCCAATCGAGAAGATCACCTCTCCCTCCGACTCCCCCTCCCTCGCGTCCACCTTGCGTCCGTACTCGAGCCGCAGTGCTCCCACCGGCGTCTCGTAGCGCACTCCCAGGCCATAGGTCGAGCGCAGGTCGGAGAGGTTGAAGTCGTCGGCTTCGAACCAGACGTTGCCCGCGTCGTGGAACAGGACGAGCGCTAGGTCGGGTGTCATCGACCAGCGGGCTTCGAGGTTGAGGACGAGCATCGCCTCGCCGCCGATCGGGTTTCCTCCCGGGCCGTCGAGTGGGCCGAGTTGGTCGCGATCGAAGCCGCGGACGGTGCTCGCTCCACCGGCGAAGAAGCGTTCGGAGAGCGGGACCGCCTCGTCGCCCGCGAGGGGCCACGCGGCGCCGGCGCGCAGCGAGCCCGCGAGCACGATGCTGCGCGTCGCGGGCCAGTAGCGCGCGTACTGCCCGCTCAGGCGGACGAAGCTCGCTTCCGAGCCGAGCGCTTCGCCCCACACGCCGAGCTCGCTGCGGAACAGGTCGCCCGTCGAAGGGAGGAACGGGTCGTCGCGACGATCGACGATCACCGTGCCGAAGAGCGCGCCGAGGCGGAGGTCCTCGAAGCGGTTGCGGTCTTCGAGCAGGAGCGTATCGAGGGCGTCGTCCGCGATCGTGATGTCGTAGAGCGTGTTGTTCGTCAGCTCGTAGCGCGCCTGCCAGCGCCTCAGCGAGTTCGCCGGCGAGCCGAGCTGGACGGAGAAACCACCCTGGCGCACCGAGAAGCCCTCGCGCTCCTCCTCGCCGATACCCACGGTCAGGACGCCTTCGCGCTTGCCGCGCCGCACGTAGCGGTCCTCGAGGGTCGCGGCGACGCCGCGGCGCAGGCTCGACGCGAACGCGCGCAGCGAGCCCACTCGCCCGCGCCCGGTCAGGTTGTCGTGGCTGACGGTGACGCTCGCGCGCAGCTTCTCCTCGGTGTCGTAGCCGATGCCGGTCAGCAGCGAGAGCGGCGCCGACTCCTCGACCTTGATCGTGACGACGCGCTGCTCCGGCGCGTCCGGGCTCGGCTCGTGCGCGACCGACACGTCCTTGAACAGACCGAGCCGGAACAGCTCCCTCTCGGTGCGGTGGATCGCCGCACGCGTGAGCGGCGTCCCCTCCTCGAGGTGGATCCGCCCCTCGAGCAACTTGCGGCGGGTGCGCTCGAGCCCTTCGAAGCGCAGCTCCGCAACTTGGCCCCGCGGGCCGGCGCTCAGGCGGAAGACCACCGTGATCTCGTCGCCGTCGCGCGCGACGCGCGGCACGACGCTCGCCGAGAAGTAGCCCGCCCCGTCGAGGGTGTCGCGGAGGCGTTCACTCGCGGCCTCGACCAGGTCCGGCGAGAAAGGCTCGCCGGTCTCGAGCTCGAGTAGCTCGGTCGCGGAGCCGAGCTCCGCCGGCCAGTCGCCAACGACGCGAAGCTGCGCGATGCGCCCGCGCGGCCCTTCGTCGACGTGGAAGGCGATGACGACGCTCTCACCCGAGCCTTCGAAGGAGACCTGACTCCGGACCTCGGCGCCGAGGAAACCGTGCGACTCGTAGAGCGCGCGCACCGCGAGCCGGTCGTCCTCGACGAGACGGGGCCGGTAGACGACGCGCCGCCGGCTCCACGCCTCGCGAGGCCGCGAGAGGATCTGCGCGCGCACTTCCTCCTCGGAGAGATTGACGACGCCGTCGACGTCGAGGCGCGAGACCGTGACCTCCGGGCCGGGGTCGAGCAGCAGCGACAGCCGGCGTTCCTCGGGGTCCGGGCGGCTCAGCTCGACGATCGCCGTGCCGTAGCCCTCGTCGGCGAGCGCCTCGGCGAGCACGCGCTCCGCCTCACCGAGAGCCTCCGGCCGGAACTCCGTCGCCGTCCACAGCTCCTCGAGCTGCGCGCGGGCGCTTCGCTCCGCCTTCTTGGGCCCATCGATGGCGAGCTCCCAGCGCGGGCCGGGCGCGATGCGGAAGCGCATGTGCCGCCCGCGCTCGCCCTCGCGCTCGAGCGTGCCGGCGACGCGCGCTTCGAGGTAGCCCTCCGCAACGAGACGCCGCCGCAGCACCTCGCTCGCGAGGAGCAGGCTCGCGCGGTCGAGGCGGTCGCCACGCCGCAGTCCGAGCTGACGCCGCCCAGGCTTGCGCACGCCTTCGGGCCAGCCCTCGATCTCGAGTGCGCTCAGGCGCGGGCGCCCCGCGGCCGCTTCGAGCAGCCCGCCGGCGACCCGGCGGCGCCACTTGAGATCGAGGCCGACGCCACCGACGGTCTCGCGGCTGAGCGCGAGGCGCAGGTCGCGGGAGACGTCGCGCTCGAGCAAGTAGTAGTCCCGTCCCTCCGCCGAGAGGTCGCGCGAGTACACGACCATCGTGTCTTCGTCGAGGCGGCGCCCGACCGTCAGGCGCGCCGTCGGACTCTCACCGGCCTCGGTGCGGCTCGGCGCGATGCGGAAGCGCGTGATGCCGAGCGCGCGGCGCGCCGGACCGGCGAGCAAGAGCTCCCCGAGCTTCGTCCCGAAGTAGGTCGTCGCGAGCTCGCGGGAGAAGACGCTGCCGGAGCCGGTATCGCCAGGAGGCTGCCCGGTGAGGAGCAGGATGAGGATCTCGCTCTCCGGGAGCGCGGGTGTCGAGCTGAGTTTGTAGCTGAGGTCGTCGCGCGAGGCGTCGAGGTCGAGGCGCACCTCGTAGTCGGCAACGTTCGTCGTTGCGCGCAACTGAAGACGCGCCGGCTCGCGATGCAGATCGTCGAGCACGAGCTGGCCGGAGAGCACCTCGTAGTCGACGTCGCGGAAGGTGAAGCGCCCCCCTTCCGCAAGTGAGACCTGGCCGACGACCTTCGGCTGCGAGAGGTTGCCGAGCAGGCGCAACCGAAGCCCGGCCTCGAGAACCGCCATCTCGTTGCGCACCATCAGCCCGTGTTCGGCGCTGAGGTCGAGGTCGAGCTCGACCCGCGAGAGCAACGCGCCACTCGCCGCGGAGGGGTCGATCGCGCGCGTCCTCTGACCGAAAGAGGGCTCGATGCCGAACTCACGCCCGAAGCGCCCGCCAAGCATCTCGACGACGCCGCGCAGCTTGGGCTCGTCGAGGGTACCGAGCAGCTCGAGCTGCGCGTCGTAACGTCCCCAGACGCCGCGGGGCGCGGAGAGCGCCACGTCGCGTGCCTCGGCTTCGACCGCGAGCGTGTCCGGCAGCCAGCCAGCGAGCTCCGCGTGGCCTTCGGCGAGCAGCAGGCCCCCGCCGACGGTCGCCGCGAGTTGAGAGAGCCCCACCCGCTGCCCATCGAGCGCGAGGCGAGCGCGAAGGTTCTCGAGGGCGAAGCCGGTGCCGAGGATGCGGACGCGGCCGTCGTCGATCCGCACGCTGCCTTCGAAATCCGGTGCAGCGAGGGTGCCGTGGACGCGGACATCGGCGTCGACGTGGCCGGAGGCGACGACATCCGAGAAGGTCTGCTCGAGCATGTCGAGGCCGAAGTCGCCGCGCACGTGCTGCTCGAGGGTGCCGGCCTTCTCGCCCCACCAGTTCAGCGCACCGTGGGTCTCGAGCCAGCCTCCCGCCGGACCGACGAGACGCAGCGGCCTCGCCTCGCCGATGCGGACGATCCCGCCCGGCTCGAGCTGCAACGGCACGGGAGACTCGCTCCCCGCGGCGATGTCGACGCCGAGCAGGTCGAGGCGCCCGAGCGTGCCGAGGCCCTGCCACGCGCTCGGGTCCCGGAGCGGGCCGGTCACCTGCGCCTCGCCGTCGCTCAGCACGAGCACCGAGCTCGCGAGGGGCCGGCCGAGCACCGCCTCGATCTGCTCGAGCACGTCGAAGCGCTCCCACGCGAGGCGCGCCGCGAGCCGGGCTTCCCCGGTCGGGTCGCTGATCCCGACGAGCAGGCGCAGCCCCGGCGCCGTCGCGAGCAAGGCGGGGCCCTCCTCGCCCGAGCGAAGCTCCGCGCGCCCGTCGGGCAGCGGCCACTCGCGCACGCGGACGTCGCTCCAGTGCATCTCGCCGTCGAGCGCCGGCAGCTCGCTCCGCGCACCGGCCTCCGAGGAGAGGGTCCCGCGCACGAAGGCCTGCCCCGAGAAGCCCTCTTCCCCGAGCCACCCCGAGAGCTCCGCCAGCGAGGCGCCGCCGTCGAGCTCCATCGAGTACTCGGGGGGCACGGTCAACTGCCCGAGCGGCAGGGTCGCGCGACCGTCTCCCGAGAGCTCGACACCGGCTCCGGACAGGTGCGCACCTTGCCAGTAGAGCTGGTCGCCCTCGAGGTGCCCACTCGCGTCGAAGGTGAACTCCGGACCGAGCGGCGGACGTACCGACGCCGCGAGCTCGAAAGCGAGGGCGTGCGCTCCAGGGGCGTATTCGCCGCGCACGGAGCCGCCGAGTTCACCGACCCACTCGCGGTACGGAGCGGGCAGCGCGTCGCCAAGAAGGTGCTCGAGCAGCGCGAGCGGGAGCTCCCGCGCACGCGCGTCGATGGCCACGCCGCCGAGCGGCGCCCGCGCGACCGTGCCGACGGCGCCGCTGCCGTCCGCGCGCGCGAGCCGGCCCCAGATTGACCACGCGCCGTCGGGGTCGACCTCGACGCGCGCCTCGGCGTTCTCGAAGAGCGCGCGGCCGTAGAGCGGGCGCTCGACGGCGAAGAGCATCGCGCCATGAGGCGCTCCGCCGAGCGTGAAGTGGCCCTCCGCGCCGAAGCCGCCACGCGGCTCGGGCAGCCACTCCGCGGGGATCGAGACGCCCTGGCGCGCCGTCTCGCGGCGCAGGGCTTCGAGGAGCGCCGCCGCACCGCGCCCCCGGCGACGCTGGAACGCGAAGCCAAGCTCCACCGTCCCGCGCGGCCGGTCGCCCGGCCACGAGAGCGTCGCTGCGAGCGGCGCCGCAGGCGCGAGGGTGCCATCGAGCGTGATCCGGCTCGTCGTGCCGTCGAAGTGGCCGGTGAGCCCTCCGGTCGGGGCCACGCCGCCCCCCGCCGCGTGCAGCTCGCCGGCGAGTTCCCAGCGCGTCGCCGCAGCACCCTGCCCTTCCGCCGCGAGGGTCCCCGTCGCGATCCCGGCGAGCGGGAGCGTCGAACCGAGGCGCTCGAGCAGCTCGGCCACCTGCGCGCTGCCCACCGCGCGCGCTCTCCAGCGCTCGCCGTCCCACTCTCCTTCGAGACGCGCGAGCCGTGAGCCCCCGCGAGTCAGCACTTCCTCGGCTTCCAGCAGCAGGGAGTTCGGAGCGGCGACACACTGTCCGCGTCCGCTCTCCGCGACGACCCCGGCGAACGCCACCGGCTCCCGCACGTCGAACTCGGCTTCGGCCCGCCACGCGTCGGGGAGCGAGCCCTCGAGGCGCCCCTTGAAGCCGACCTGGCCGTCGAGATCGCCACCGGCAAGGGCCGAGAACGGTGCGAGCTGCGCATGACCCGACGCCCCGAGCGAGAGCTCCGGGCGCTCGCCCTCGAACGAGACGTCTCCGGCGGCGCCGAAGACACCAACGTCGGTGACGAGCCGGCCCGAGCGGAGCTCGACTTCGTTCTCGTTCCAGTCGAGCTGAGCGGTCAGCGTGTCGATCTCCGCGCGCTGGGACTCGCCGACGGCGATGTGACCACCGTGGGCGCCGAGCGACGCCTGCCCGCGGCGACGCGAGCCCTGGGCACCGAACTGGATGTCGCGCAGCTCGAGCTCGAGCGGGATCGCGCTCTCCCCGTGGCGCCACACGCCGTTTCTGAGCTTCAGAGCCCGCAGCTCGTCGAGAAGCTCCCAGGGCAACTCCGCAGGGGTCTCGCCGGGGGCGCGAACCTGGCCGGTCTCGACGACGAGTCCATCGAGCTCGATCCGCTGCGGCCGCGGCTCGCCGAAGAGCAGCGGGAGCGGCGCGAGGCGGACGGCGCCCTTCTCGAGGGAGAGCTTGTTGAGCGGCGAGTCCGGCGGCGTGATCTCGAGGTTCTCGAGCCGGACGCGGCGCGCCCACGGCTCGAGCTCGAGGCGGCCGAGCGAGACCTCCCCCCCGCTCGCCGTCTCGAGACGCCGCACGAGCTCGCGCGCAACGGCGTCCTCCACTGGATCGCTCCCGAGCAGGGAGACACCGATCACACAGAGCGCGGAGGCGATGCCGAGGACGCCGAGCGCGAAGCGGAGGCGGCGACGGCGGCGCGGGAGCGGAGTGCCGGCGGCCTCGGGCGTCGCTTCCCGCGCGTCGCCCTCCGGCCGATCGGCGCGGCTCACCGCGTGACCTCGACGAGCAGGCCACGCAGGTAGCGGCTCTCAGGCAGAGCGAGACGTTCGGGGTGATCCGGCGCGGGTCCGGGCCGGCCGAGCACGCGCAGCTCCACACGCGCCTCCTCGGCGCCCTCGCGGACCAACGCTTCGAAGGACTCGTCCGAGACCGCGTGGGAGCACGTGAAGGTCAGCAAGCGGCCGCCGGGCTCGAGCAGGCGCAGCGCGCGCCGATGCAGGTCGCGGTAGCCACGTTCGGCGCCGCGCAGCGCGCCGCGCGAGCGCGCGAAAGGCGGCGGGTCGAGCACGATGCCGTCGAAGCGCTCGCCCTCGCGCTCGAACGCTGCGAGCACGTCGAAGGCGTTGGCGCGGCGCCACTCGACCTTGTGCGCCGCGCGGGCGCGTTCGACGGCGAGCGCGCCACGCTCGAGGCCGGTCTGGTTCTGGTCGACGGCGACGACCTCGGCCCCCGCCGCGGCGAGCGGTAGGGCGAAGCCCCCCTCGCCACAGAACAGGTCGAGCACACGCCCGGACAGCCAGGTCGGAGCCTGGCGGTGGTTCTCCTGCTGGTCGAGGTAGAAGCCGGTCTTGTGCCCGCGCCAGGGGTCGATCGGACGCTCGTGACCGGCCTCGACCACCCAGAGCTGCTCCGGCGGCTCGCCGAGGTGCGCGACGACCTCGCGCGGCAGCTCTTCCTTGCTCCGAGCGGGCGCGTCGTGCCGGCCGAGGATCGCCGTCGCGCCGACGCGCTGTCCGAGCTCGCGGGTGAGCTCGATGCCCGCGCCCGCCGCCCACGCGGTGGTCGCCTGGACGACGAGGAGGGTGTCGTAGCGGTCGACGGTCAGGCCGGGGAAGCCATCGGCGTCGGCGTGGATCAGCCGCTGGGCGGGAAGCTCGCCGAGCTGGCGGCGCCAGGCGATCGCGGCGTCGAGGCGCGCGCTCCAGAACGCGGCGTCGGGCACGTCCTCGCCGCGGCTGACGAGACGCAGCCCGATGCGCGACGAGGAAGACCACGCGGCCCAGGCGAGGCTGGCGCCACCGCGATCGACGACGCGCACGAGCTCACCGTGCTCGGCGTCCTCAGTCTTGACGACGTTGTCGGAGAAGATCCAAGGGTGACCGCGGCGCGCTCGTCGTGCGCCCCGGCCGTCCACCGTGACGATACCGCCGGCCCGCATCGGGGCCGCTCAGACTCGAGCAGGGCCGGGTGCGCCCGGTCCCCCCGACTCCCTCTCCATGTCCTCTTGGCAGCGCACGCAGTTCTGCGCCCAAGGGATCGCCTTCAGCCGCGCGAGGCCGATGTCCTCGCCGCAGTTATCGCATTCCCCGTAGGTGCCGTCTTCGATGCGCTCGAGGGCCTCTTCGACGAGCCCGAGCTGTTTCTGCTCCAGTGAAGAGAGGGAGAGCAGAAACTCCCGCGTGTAGCTGTTGACCGCGTCGTCGACGTAGTCCTCACCGCCTTCGGAGACGCTGGCACGCCCCTCGCTCGCCGTCCGAACAGACTTGACGAGCAGAGCCTTCCGGCGCTCGTCGAGGGCGTTTTGGAGTCGCTCGATCTCTCTCTTCCGCATCCTCTCCACCGGGCGCCCGCGGGCCCCGCGGGCGGCGAAACGGGAAACTAACATTCCAGCCCTTACCCGTCAACTCTCCGTTGCGATTCTCCGTTTCGGAAGGGCGCTTTCGAACACGAGCAAGCGTTGCCAACTCGCGGTGAACGCGGGGCCTTCCCCGTTCGATCGCCTCGCCCCGATCTTCGTAATCCCAACACGGAGGACGGGCTGGCTTACATCGTTCTCAATTCCCGATTATGCAACGTGCCGCGCGCGCCTCCGTAGCGACGCTCCCTCGGGGCGTCGTCA
>NPIF01001623.1_pt1 | contig 18121 bp, 18 predicted proteins | sample 8637461 | NCBI WGS metagenome assembly NPIF01 (sample SAMN07420641, study PRJNA396082) | bioreactor metagenome | isolation source: sample BR12 brine-fed electro-methanogenic bioreactor BR | place: Japan: Kochi | collected 2016-12-09
ACATCACCTGAGATAGGGAATTTTTTATGTTGTAGTGAAAGATACTATTACAAAATATGGAGGAGGGAAAAATATGCAAAAACAGCTTACAGCCAATATAGAAAAGGAGGGCGATGGCTATGTTTCTTTCTGCCCGGAATATGACATTGCAAGCCAGGGTGGTACTGTAGAAGAAGCCAAAAATAACCTTCATGAAGCATTGGAGCTCTTTTTTGAAACCGCTTCTCCGCAGGAGATTTTTGTCACGGTTCCACGGGGAGATCTATATCACACGGATGGATGTGGCTGTTGGCTAAACTTCGTGTACTATCGGGAAAGGATGTCCGCACCATTCTTGAAAAACATGGTTTTTCAGAAGTCAGGCAGAAGGGAAGCCATATAATTATGCAGAAAACTCTTCCCGGTTCTACAATTACGTTACCTGCCGTTTGCGCTGATTGATCATGTTTATCTCCTTTCTCGATTCTATACAGATGTATGGAAATGAAAACAATCTTGTGTGCTGGTATTCTTCTGGCAGCCGTGTTGTTCTGTGGATGTACCACCAGCTCCGATCAGAGCACTGTTGCAGCTGATATCCCGACTCCAAACCTTATCGGGGATTGGACCGGCACGATGACCGGGTATGTGGATGGAATCGGGTATACCGACTATTCCGGGTATACCCTGACTCTCAGGATCACTGAACAGAAAGACCGGGTATTTTCGGGAGAGGCAACCTTTTCTGAGCAATTAGGATGGGAGAGCGTTCCGTTTGCCGGGGTGATCGGCCGTGACGGCAGGACAATAACCATGGTCCAGAGTGGGGGAGCAGATGGAGACGGGGGGTATTCTTCCGGGTACCTTACCGGTCCTGATGAGATGGAAGTCATCTACTCGGTTGTGAGCAATCCTATCTCCATTACAATCGATGTGCTGAAAAGGAGTTGAGAGAGACTCCCCTTATTTTTTATTCCTGATCGGGCTATCCACTTACCAGGACAATGAAATCCTTTTCTGATATTCAATCCACATGCCTGTGTGAGGGAGTCCTTCCTATATGGTGTGCAGGTGAGAGGTTCAGCTGCCTTCCTGATTGTGCTCGTTACGGGGCTTTGGCTCTTTGTGAGAGCGATTCCATGAGTGCGTAAAAAAACCCGGGTTTTCCTGTCGTGAAGAGCCCGTGCCATGCAGCAAGGGTTTCTGTGCTCATCACGTCCAGTCTCCTGAATATGTGGGTGGCAAATTCTATCGGTGCAAAGCTGCCTGCCGTGATCAGGTTTCCGTCTGTAACTGCAGGTTCGTTTACGTAAAACTCTTCGCCATGATAGCCCGAGCAGAACATTTTGAGTGCCGCTTTATCATTGCTGGTGTGGCTGCGTTTATCCAGCAGTCCGGCATTGGCAAGGGCCATCGTAGCCCCGCAGATTGCGGCAACAACCACGCCTTCATCGAGCAGCATCCGGACCATTTCAAGTATCGGGGCCTGCACCGGGTCAAGCCAGGTATCAGCACTGGGCAGGAGCACCAGATCCCCGGCCGCGGGCCGGATATCCCGAAAAAGAACCTTCGGCACCATCCGCAGCCCGCCCATCGTGGTTACCGGATCCATTGTCCTGCCGCAGAGGACAAGATCGTAACGAGAAGCCGGATCCTTCAAGTACCGCCCTGAATGGAGTTCGGCAAGAACGTGTCCACACTCCCAGTCCGCGAGCGTGTCTGTGATATAGAGAAAGATTGCAGCCATTGTTATCTCATCATCTCAATTTTACATCATCCAAAATCTGGAGAAGAACCCTCTTTTTTAGTGACAGGTCAGCAGTTCTCGACTCATTATACTGATGTCCGGTTAATGATCCACTAATCTCAGAATGGGCAGTGAAAGAAAACCTGGAAAAAAATCGAACGGATCTTACTTGATCCCGCTAGACGCCGCCAACAGGACTCGAACCTGTGACATGCTGGTTAACAGCCAGCCACTCTACCAACTGAGTTATGGCGGCACTCAAGTTGCCTAATTACATTGCCAGTGCCAGAACTTAAAGATTGTTAACCTGTCCCCGTTTCATATCCTCGAGAGCCCGGATGAATGCATCCAGCTCATCAGGGATTCCCCTCAGCATCTCCCGCATCTCCGGGGTCGCATATGCACCCGTGGAAGACGCGCGAATGTACCCCATCTGCTCGAGGACGCGGAGGGAATACCGCACCCGGTGCTGTGGCTGGTTCAGCACTTCTGCGAGCTTGATGATCCCGATCGGCTCATGCTCGATAACCGCACGGGCTATTGACAGGTGCCGTTCGATCAGTTCAATCTCGTCACGGAGCTTTTCAAGCATGAGCATCCCTCACCATCTGCCAGATCCCTCTATCCCACTCATCTCTCAATTCTGGTATATTCGTTTCCAATCCTCTTCCACTCAGGAACTCTCATCTGAATCGGGTGATTCTTTGGGTTTTGCGTGAATCTCAAGCCAATCCTTTGTGGCGAAGTAGTGCTTCTTCGTAAACAATCCGGAGAGGACTGCGATTATCATGAGGACGATCAACACCGGATTTTTGTATCCGGCCTCTGCCGGAACGATGAAGAAGATTGCAACTGCGGCAGCAGCGGCAAATAAGAAGATATTGAGAAGTATCACGACGGTAATATACTTGATCTTGAAGACCTGTTTTGCCGATTCTTCCATATGCAGGTATGGTCTTCACAGAATATATGCCCTGCCATGCTATGTCATGCACCGCCTGTCAGCGTTCAATCAATCTGCTGCCTGTACATTATTCAAGCCCCGTCCTTTAGGGGGGGGTAGTTGACGAGTGGCATATCCAATCCAGAGAAACGCCTTCTGGAGGTGTGATGCCGGGAAACCGTTTGAATTGAGAAGATATTGATTTATAGTGATAATTACTACTCTTCTGTCAGGATATGCGGGGACATTCTTCTGCCTGGGTGACACTTCTGATCATCATTCTGGTACTGGCAGCTCTCAGTACCGCAGGCTGCGTCTCCGATGATGATCTCGATTCCCTCTGGGATGACTGCATGCAATCCATCCCCCTCCACCGTGCATCCCTTGACAACTACCTCCTCGTCTACACAATCGGCATCGATCTCTGGAACGTTGAACTTGCCGGGGATGCTCCGAATCCACGGACGCTCAGGACACAGATTGCGCGAGAAGAGGCGTTCCTCAAAGACCTTTCAGATAAACACCGGGAACTCACCGGGGCAGTCAGCAGGTTTTCAGACTATGCAGGAACCCTTGAAGGGAGCCGCGGCGAATGGGCTGTCGGGGTTGCCTATGATCTTCGTCTCTATGATGAAGAGATGTGGAATGTACAGAATGCATTCAAAGGACGTCTTGCGGCATTGCGCCAGTATCTTGATCTTGCAGACAGCGGAAGAGGAGATACTGCAGAAGCGCTCTCGTACCTTGAGAGTGCCAATACACTCGCCTCGAATGCTGGGGAAGCCATTGCCCGTGCCGATGCCGCCCGGACCCGTGCCGAATCACGGTATGCTGATCCCCCCTTTCCGAAGATACATCTTCTCTGATGGCAAATACATATAGAATGGATGCTCTCGATCAGGCTCTGGCAACTACCGGTTCCAGGGCATATGCCGCATATGGCACCTCATCAGATGCCAATGTACGGTACCTCACCTCATTTCGGACGAGCGATCCGGTCATCTACCTGAAACGTCCGAATGAAGGGGGCATCATCATTGTTCCTGCAATGGAGGTGGAGCGGGCTGCCATGGAATCTCCATGCACCGTTCTGAGCCGGGCAGATGCAGGTTTTTTTGATATTCTGAAGGAGGAGCCCGATCCCCTGAAGGCAACGGCCCGGGTGATAGCGGACCTTGCAGGCGGCCCGATCCTCGTTTCGCCCGAGTTCCCCTTCGGCCTTGCGAAGGCGATTGCAGCGCACCAGCCGGTGGACGTGGAGATGGATGCCCTCTCTGCCATGCGGTCGCAGAAGTCCGCATCAGAGATCGCCATGATGCAAAACTCGCAGGCAGCAGCAGAAGATGCGCTTGAAACAGCACTTGCCCTGATTAAACGATCGACCCCCAGAGGAGAACACTTAATGACTCCTGAGAAGACGATCCTCACCTCAGAAGATGTCAGGTATGGGGTTCATGCCACACTCCTGAAACACGGGTGCCGGGGTGTTGATACGATCGTTTCCTCGGGCAGTGAGACATCTGTGGTGCATCTCAGGGGAACGGGTCCCATTGCAGCAGATGCCCCGATAATCATCGATATATTCCCCCAGAATGAAGAGACCGGATACTTCGCCGATATCACAAGAACGGTTGTCCGGGGAGAGGCATCTCCTGAGATCCGGGAGATGTATGCCGCGGTATCTGATGCAAAAACGCTTGCCTTTTCCCTCCTCAGGGCAGGCGCAGATGGCTCCACTCTCTACCAGGCAGTCGTCTCCCTCTTCGCAGATGCAGGATATGGGACAGAGCCGGATGGTTTTGTCCATAGCCTTGGCCATGGTGTCGGACTTGAGGTCCATGAAGCCCCGTCCCTCAGCGCACGGGGTGGGGCGCTTGCCGCGGGCAATGTCGTCACCATTGAGCCGGGTTTATATTATCCCGGGATCGGCGGGGTGCGTATTGAGGATATGGCTCTTGTCACAGATGGTGGCTATGAACGAATCACCCGGTTCCCGGAGGTCTTCTGCATATGAATGACGAGATGATTGACCAGTACATACAATCCGGCAGGCTCGCGAAGAAGATTCTGCAGAAAGGTGCACGCATGATTGTCCCCGGCGCAACCCTTGCCGGGGTGGCCGATTGCGTCTGCACCATGATCCATGAGGAAGGGGCAGGAATTGCGTTCCCCCCAAACCTCTCCCTGAATGAAGCAGCCGCACATGATACGGCAGGACCCTCTGATGAACGCACCTTTGCAGCAGGCGATCTGGTCAAGCTCGACATTGGTATTCATATCGACGGGTGTATCGCAGATACCGCACTCACCGTCGATCTCGGGGATCATCCCCTGTTGGTCGAGGCATCGCGCGCAGCACTGAATGCAGCGCTCTCGCTTGCAAAACCCGGTGTTCGTGCAGGCGAATTGGGGGCTGCGATCCAGGAGGCGATCGTCTCACGCGGATTCCAGCCGGTTGCAAACCTCACCGGACACGGCCTTGACCTCTACTCTCTGCATGCTTCCCCATCTGTTCCAAACATCGGATCCGGAGGCGGCACTCTCCTGAAGGAGGGGATGGCAATCGCGATTGAGCCGTTTGCATCAACCGGCCATGGCCGCGTCACCGAGGGCTCAAGAGTCGAGATATTCTCCCAGATTGCAGTAAAACCAGTGAGAATCCCCGCCGGAAGAAAGATCCTCGAAGAGATACGGGATCGCCGCGGCCTCCCCTTTGCCCGGCGATGGCTGAAAACTGATCGCGCCGATCTCGCACTGACCGCACTTATCAGGCAGGGTGTGCTCCGATCGTACCCTGTCCTCCAGGATGTTCCGGGGTCGCTTGTATCCCAGGCAGAGCATACGATCATCGTCACTGAAGATGGATGCATCGTCACCACGAAGTAGAGATACTCTTATTCCGATTCCCGGATAATAAATAAGGTTAACACATGCAGATGGCTGATCAGACCACCCTCCGGCTCATGGAGCTCCTTCTCACCGCAGAGATCGTCAACCGTGAGGAATCCCTCGGCATTGCAGATCTTACCCCTGCATGCCGCGAGGCGTTTAGCATCGGCAAGAACGGACCGGATCTCAAACGGCCGCTCATTGTGAGCAACAGCCTGGCAAAGCGAGCTCTCGGAATTGAAGAGGCTCATACGTTTGTCTCATCGAATCCTTTCATCGGGTTCGATGACTTCGGCCAGCGCCTCTCGGTGACCGCACTCGATCCGGCGGCCCGCTGGTTCCTTGACCGTGGTGGCAGGGATCTGGCAGCCTCAAATCCGGTTCTTGCCCTCTATTATGAGAAGAGCGGGGCAGGTGAGATCAGGTACAGGGATGCCTCTGCACAAAATCCGCTCTATGAAGACAGCCGTGCGTTTCTCCAGCCACGGATCGATGCCCTGAAGGTCGAATCCGAGGAGATCCGCGATGCACTCGGGCTTGTTGCAATCTATGCGCCTGAAGAGATCGAAGAGTCATTTGAGACCTTTGTTGCCACCCCGGAACAGCGTGAAGTGATCGAAAAGATCAGGGTTGCGCTGAAAAATCGCCAGTTCCTGAAAACCCATCAGATCTACCAGGTTGGCCGGCTCCTCTTTGTCGGACCTCCCGGAACCGGAAAAACCTCGTTTGCGCTCTCGCTTGCACGTGAGCTGCATATGCCGATCCTCGAGGCCCGCCTCTCGATGATCACCTCCCAGTACCTTGGAGAGACATCAAAGAATATTGACAGGATCTTTGAGATAGCAAAACGGCTGTCTCCCTGCATCCTCTTCATTGATGAGTTCGATTATGTGGCACGCACACGGGATTCAGATGATCACGGTGCGATGAAGCGGGCGGTCAATACGCTTCTGAAGAGCATCGACCAGATCAGCCTGGTCAAATCAGAAGTACTCTTCATCGGGGCGACAAACCACCCGGGAATCCTTGACGAGGCGGCCTGGAGAAGGTTCGATGACGCAGTCCCCTTCACCATACCAGACGCATCCATGCGGGAGGCGATCCTGGTTACGATCACCCGGAGCCTCCGGATTGTTCCTGATATCCCGCTCCTCGCAGCCAGAACCGAGGGCTTCACAGGTGCTGATCTTCGCCTGATGATAAAAGAAGCAGTCATGGCCGCTCTTCTTGATGGGCGGGACGAGATTGCCGATATTGATATTGAACAGGGGATGCTCCTTGTGGACCGGAGGAATGCGCTTCGGAAGACCGGATGGATCGGGGCATGAGGGTTACCTTCCTTGGAACCGGTGATGCCATCGGCACACCCAAGATCGGGTGCAACTGCGATCACTGCATACAGGCATGGAAGGAAGGCAGGGAACGGCTCAGGACATCCCTCTTAATCGAGACTGGTTCACACCACCTGCTCATAGACACCACCCCTGACCTCCGCAGACAGCTCCTGTATGCCGGATCCCCGCATATTGATGCCGGAATCTGGACCCATGGCCATTACGACCATTTCATGGGATTTGGGGATTTTTACCGGATTCAGAAACCGCCTGCCATGTATGCGGCACCGGAAGTGCTCGATTATTGTAGCAATGTTTTTTCATTCCTCCCCTCACCCGGGCATCCAGTACTGCCCTATCAGCCGTTTACCCTCTTCGATCTCTCAATCACCCTCTTCCCGGTTGACCACCCCGGCGCTCCGACATATGGTGTTCGGATTGAATCCGGTGATTCTGTCCTCGTCTATTCGTCAGATACGCGCAGGGGGATCCCTAAACAGAGTATCGATTGTATGAGGGATGCGGATCTTCTCATCCTTGATGCCATGGCGCCGTCGCACCTGACGATCTCAAAACATATGAACTATACCGATGCGCTTGACCTCGCAGATGAGCTGAAACCAAAAGAACTCAGGTGTGTACACCTAAGCCATATGGTCTCATGGGATCAGCCGTATTCGGCATATGATATGGAGACCTTTGATCTCGGGCTCCGCTAATGGCTATATAGTCTCCCTGCCAATTGATATACAGTATGAACATAAAAATTCTTGAGCTTGAAAAAAATAAGGTCAAAATGGTGTTAGTTTCAGAGAAACACACCTTTATGAATCTTCTGACCGATGAGATCCTGAAAGATCCGGCCGTTGATGTTGCCAAATATCAGATCGAGTACCAGTTCTCTGACCCCGAACTCCTCGTCACAACCGACGGCAGTAAGGATCCTGTCACAATCATCAGGGAAGCATGCGAGCGGATCAGCCGCTCCTGTGACGAACTGCTGACACAGGTACAATCTGCATAAGGTGTTCTTTTCAGGAGAAGTCTTCGATACCATATCCGGATCTGATGCTTTGGAGAGAGCATTGGATCCCGGAAAAACTCTCTTTTACGTAACTGGGTTGAAAAAAAGACCTGGCGCATTACACCCGCTGGGTGAATGCAACCTGACCTGATATCTTTGTTATCTTGACTTTGATCTTCTGCCCTGGTTTTCCGTTGGTGACATAGAGGATATATTTACCCACCTTGGCAACCCCGTCACCACGGCGGCTGACCGACTCGATCTCCACTTCAAGCTCCATCCCCTCTTCCAGGCTGGTTCCCTTCACCTCGGTCCGTGCACGCCGCTTTCTCACCGGACGGTGGCTGCCGCAGGCATCACACCGGAGCATCTGGATACGATCATCCTTGACAAGCCGGGTATCGGGCCGCCCGCACTCGGAACAGATGACATAATCGTCGATGTAATTCCTGACGATCGCTTCAAGGACATCTGTTTCAAATTTGCCATTAAAGATTGCACGGGTTCCGTCAATCTTACCGGCAGTTCCAAGCTCCCCGAGCATGAATTTCATCACATGATCGGGTTCCCGGTTCAGTGTCCCGACAATATCCATGAAATTTTCAAGGATCGTCGTCTTTCCTTCGGGGTATGATTTGACCGGCGGCACGACAAACCGCTCCCCCGTATCCGACGGTTCGGTGATGCCGGTATATGCCTTCTTCAGGAGATCCTCGTAACTATCGACCATGCAGAGTATATGGGGGTCATAGTGCTAAAAAGTGTAGTATGGGCAGGGAGAGTGATCCTTATTTCTTCTCCAAAGATGACCTCTAAGGAATGCTGTCCGCCGAAGATCTCACGATCATCCGCTCACGCCTCGGACGGGATATCACCCCCCTTGAGGCGGTCGCTTTTGAGAACCTCTGGAGTGAACACTGTAGCTATCGTTCAACACGGGCTCTTCTGAAGACTCTCCCGACAGAGGGGAGAAACGTCATCATCGGGCCGGGAGACGATGCTGCTATCGTCAGATACAATGAGAAGACCGCGCTTGCGATCGGGATGGAGAGCCATAACCATCCAAGCTATGTTGACCCCTATGATGGTGCCGCAACCGGTGTCGGGGGCATTATCCGGGATATCATCTCGATGGGTGCCCGCCCTATCGCCCTGATGGATCCCCTCTGCTTTGGAACCCTCGACTCAGAGAAGACGCGCCACCTCTTTGAGCATGTCGTCTCCGGTATCGGGGATTACGGAAACTGTATCGGGGTGCCGGTTGTCAGGGGAGATCTCATCTTTGACGAGAGTTACCGGGGCAACCCGCTTGTGAATGTCGTTGCTGTCGGTGTCGTTGACCCCGAACATATCATCACCGGAAGGGTACAAAAGCCCGGTAACCACCTCATCCTCTATGGCTCCCGGACAGGGCGCGACGGGCTGGGCGGCGCCTCCTTTGCCTCGCGGGATCTGAGTGAGGATTCGGAAGCAGAAGATCGCCCGAGCGTGCAGGTTGGCGATCCCTATACCGAGAAGCTCCTCATCGAGGCGACGATGGAGATGTGCGCAACCGGGAAGGTGCTCGCCTGCCGTGACCTCGGCGCGGCCGGGTTTGCCGGTGCGTCAAGCGAGATGTCAAGCACATTCGGTGCCCGGATCAGTGCAGATCGCGTCCCCCTCCGTGAGACCGGGATGAATGAGGTTGAGATCATGCTCGCTGAATCACAGGAGCGGATGCTCGCCGAGGTCGCACCAGAGGATGTGGATCTGGTCGGGGCGATCGCCGAAAAGTATGATCTTGCCTGGGCAGATGTCGGAGAGGTGATCGCAGAGCCCCGTTATATCATTGAGTTCAATGGAAGAACCGTCTGCGATCTCCCGATCGATCTACTCGTCGGCGGCACTCCCGCCTGCCGCTGGGAGACGAAGGCATACAGTGCAGAAGAGCCTTTCCGCCGCCCTGAAGAGGATCTCCGCACCCTCTGCCAAAAGGTGCTCTCCCACCCCGAGTGTGCGGCAAAGGACTGGGTCTTCTCGCAGTACGATCATGATGTCCAGCTCAGATCCGTCTCTCTTGGTCCCGATGCTGCGGTGCTCCGGCTTGATGGAGGCGGCCTCTACTTCACCTGCGGCTGCAATCCCCGGCATATCTATCTTTCACCGCGTGATGGGACTGCCAATGCCGTTCTTGAGAATGCTTCAAACCTTGCCTGCTATGGGGCCGATCCGCTCTGTATCGTTGACTGCTTAAACTTTGCAAGCCCGGTGCACCCGGAGATCAGCTGGCAGATCGAGGAATCGATCCTCGGAATGGGGGAGATGTGCCGCCGTCTTGATGTCCCGATCGTCGGCGGGAACGTCTCTCTCTACAATGAGAGTGATGAATTTGATACCCGGATCAAGCCTACTCCGATGCTCGGGATGATCGGAAAGGGCGACCTCCGTACCTTCACCCCGCCACATGAGGGTGCAACCCTTGTCCTGATTGGAACAACCTCCCCTGATCTCGGCGGATCAATTCTTGATTGTGTCACCGGATGCGGCGGTCCTGCTCCAGCAACCGGGGATGTGGAGACGGTCTTGAAAGTCCGGGATCTCGTCAGAAACGGTGCCCTGCATGCAGTAACTGACCTCTCCCGTGGCGGGCTTCTCACTGCTCTTGCAAAGATCGCCCCCTGCTCTTCGGTCTCGATAGAGGGCGATCCGGTTATAACACTCTTCTCGGAATCCTATGCCCGGTTCCTGGCGGCAGTTGATGATCTCTCTCTCCTGAAAGGCATCCCGCACATGATCCTTGGAAAAGTCGGCGGCGATGCACTCAGGATCAGATCAGGTGATGAAGAGGTCGTCCTCGCTCAAGCCGATCTGCTGGAGGCGTCGCAAACCATCACGGATCTGATGCGGATCGCTTAGGATTCTGTTAACTCCGTGACCGCCTGTATAAGGGCGGCCATCTCTTCTTCATTTCTGACGCCCCTCATTGAAAAGCCGACATGGAAACTGCCAACGACTTCCATTCCGCGTTCTTTTACCTGGTCTTCCATGAGCGCAAGGGTCTTGCCGGTTGTGCTCCGCGAGGTGCAGACGAGCACTGCCTTCTTCCCCGAACAGTTCTTCAGTGCCCGTATCATTGCGTTTGCGGCAGGTGTCGGGCGGGATGCCCAGACCGGGGTTCCGAGGATGGCGAGATCATAGCCGGAGAGGTCGATTGCATCCGGATCGATTTCAGCACAGGTTCCCTTATGGGCACGGGGGGCGCCCAGGATATACATCGTCACCGTGCCGTATCCGGCGAGATCACGAACTCTGATCAGGTCTGCTCCTGTGGCTTTTGAGAGTGCTTCCATCACTGAATGGGTGTTGCCGGTCTCGCTATGATAGATGCAGATGGTACGCATATGGGTGTAATGAGCTTCTATGCTTATAAATTCTAATCCTTGTTCTCTTGGATGTTGCTCTGTGAAATAACCCCATTTCGTCTTTCAGCCGTTTATCATCGCCGTTTCAATCCTTGTTTTCGTGGATGTTGCTCTGTGACTTTCAGTATCTACCCCAAACGAATTTTGCACCCTCAACCGTTTCAATCCTTGTTTTCGTGGATGTTGCTCTGTGACGACATCAGCCCGAGAGGCCCCGGTGATAGTTGCAAGTTTCAATCCTTGTTTTCGTGGATGTTGCTCTGTGACCGTCTATGAGTCGTTTCAATCCGATGTCATAGATCAAGTTTCAATCCTTGTTTTCGTGGATGTTGCTCTGTGACAATTTCAGGAAGGGCGGTACGTAACACTATAGTTTAGTTTCAATCCTTGTTTTCGTGGATGTTGCTCTGTGACGAGGGCGGACGAAATCTGAAGGGGGTTGAAAAATGGGTTTCAATCCTTGTTTTCGTGGATGTTGCTCTGTGACGGTATTGGTGGAGACAACATTTGACCGGGCGGATCGGTTTCAATCCTTGTTTTCGTGGATGTTGCTCTGTGACGAATTCAGGAGTCCCCCATCGGCGGCTGTTATGGACGGTTTCAATCCTTGTTTTCGTGGATGTTGCTCTGTGACTAGTGATCCGTGATCTCTTTCGGGCTGTATTTCCCAGTTTCAATCCTTGTTTTCGTGGATGTTGCTCTGTGACTGTAGCCATCCAGGATCTTTTCTTCCATCTCAGGAGGTTTCAATCCTTGTTTTCGTGGATGTTGCTCTGTGACAGTCTTGGCGCCCGCCTCGAGTACCGTCAGGAGGTAGTTTCAATCCTTGTTTTCGTGGATGTTGCTCTGTGACATGCAATCAAATAGGAAATCGGGGAGTTACTTGGATGTTTCAATCCTTGTTTTCGTGGATGTTGCTCTGTGACATATGCAGTATTGGAAAGATAATTTGGGAGAAATAATGTTTCAATCCTTGTTTTCGTGGATGTTGCTCTGTGACAGCTTGCACTATCCAGTAATCCGGCTTTCTGGATGAGTTTCAATCCTTGTTTTCGTGGATGTTGCTCTGTGACGAGACAGTATCCCACCAGATCGGCTTCCCGTCGGAGTTTCAATCCTTGTTTTCGTGGATGTTGCTCTGTGACCTTTGATCGTGATCTGGAACTTAACTTCCCAGTTTTGTTTCAATCCTTGTTTTCGTGGATGTTGCTCTGTGACTGGTGCGCCCAGAATAGCGGGACGACCAGATCGAGGGTTTCAATCCTTGTTTTCGTGGATGTTGCTCTGTGACTGGGGTGGATATACATTTTACCGTCATATATGTGGCGTTTCAATCCTTGTTTTCGTGGATGTTGCTCTGTGACCCCATCTGAAAGCATCCACCAGAACTCACTCCATTGTTTCAATCCTTGTTTTCGTGGATGTTGCTCTGTGACCGACCGATTTCTCAGTTGCCAATGCGTCGGAATCGGGTTTCAATCCTTGTTTTCGTGGATGTTGCTCTGTGACGAGAACGTATGCGTTGAGATTCCGACAATCTGGTAGTTTCAATCCTTGTTTTCGTGGATGTTGCTCTGTGACCATATATGTGTCCAGTAGCCCCAATATCTGCAAGGTTTCAATCCTTGTTTTCGTGGATGTTGCTCTGTGACAAGTCCTGAAATTCTGTGGGATTGAAGCACCGTTCGAGTTTCAATCCTTGTTTTCGTGGATGTTGCTCTGTGACGGAGATACCACAACTGGTGACACAACCGGTGACTGATGTTTCAATCCTTGTTTTCGTGGATGTTGCTCTGTGACTTTCCTGATGATGAATAGAGGAGGCTAAAAAATGTAGTTTCAATCCTTGTTTTCGTGGATGCTGCTCTGTGACAGAAACGATAGTCTGATTAAGTTCTTCTGCTTTCTTGAGTTTCAATCCTTGTTTTCGTGGATGTTGCTCTGTGACCGAACATACTGGCAATGGGATGAAGTTATCATGCCTCGTTTCAATCCTTGTTTTCGTGGATGTTGCTCTGTGACTTGGTCGAAAATGGTTAGTAGGAGAAGTCATAACCATGTTTCAATCCCTGTTTTCGTGGATGTTGCTCTGTGACACCTATATTAGATTTGATATTTACGGATACACTGTAGATTCAATCCTTGTTTTCGTGGATGTTGCTCTGTGACGCCATCGGAAGAGCTGCGGCAGCAACTACAACGACAAGTTTCAATCCTTGTTTTCGTGGATGTTGCTCTGTGACAACTAATGAAAGTCGCTGAGCGAAAAGATTTTCCTGGTTTCAATCCTTGTTTTCGTGGATGTTGCTCTGTGACTTAATCTCTGTTTCCGATCAAATACAACGAGTGGTGTTTCAATCCTTGTTTTCGTGGATGTTGCTCTGTGACTTTATATCACCATAGTTTTCAAGGATAATATAATTGTTTCAATCCTTGTTTTCGTGGATGTTGCTCTGTGACTATAAGAATGGGAGAACTGCCAATTTCTCTCTCAAGTTTCAATCCTTGTTTTCGTGGATGTTGCTCTGTGACTAGATTTAGCCATTTTCCAAGTTCCTCCTGATAATCGTTTCAATCCTTGTTTTCGTGGATGTTGCTCTGTGACGGAACAGGAGGTGAAGCCCAAACACAAATAGGAATATGTTTCAATCCTTGTTTTCGTGGATGTTGCTCTGTGACAAAAATATCGATATTCCTCTTACGTGTTTGTGCGAGTTTCAATCCTTGTTTTCGTGGATGTTGCTCTGTGACCCTGTATATCGATACCGACGGCGAGGAAGCCGCGTGTTTCAATCCTTGTTTTCGTGGATGTTGCTCTGTGACTGAATCCATCGTTTGATGAAACGTTCACCTATTATGGTTTCAATCCTTGTTTTCGTGGATGTTGCTCTGTGACCTTCGATAATATTAATAATTACATGCATATTTCCCAGTTTCAATCCTTGTTTTCGTGGATGTTGCTCTGTGACGAGACAGTATCCCACCAGATCGGCTTCCCGTCGGAGTTTCAATCCTTGTTTTCGTGGATGTTGCTCTGTGACCTTTGATCGTGATCTGGAACTTAACTTCCCAGTTTTGTTTCAATCCTTGTTTTCGTGGATGTTGCTCTGTGACTGGTGCGCCCAGAATAGCGGGACGACCAGATCGAGAGATTCAATCCTTGTTTTCGTGGATGTTGCTCTGTGACATCACTTTTAGGTAAGGCTTATTGGAATGTAGTTGATAAGTTTCAATCCTTGTTTTCGTGGATGTTGCTCTGTGACTCCTCAGGTACCTAAGATCTCACTTCCTCAGGTACCGTTTCAATCCTTGTTTTCGTGGATGTTGCTCTGTGACGGTAATTTTTCATGATTCCACCTATTTAAAATGTGAGTTTCAATCCTTGTTTTCGTGGATGTTGCTCTGTGACTCACCAACTGAGACCGGGCGGCAGTATTGACCTCACGTTTCAATCCTTGTTTTCGTGGATGTTGCTCTGTGACTCAGAATATGGTAGGCCAAAGACTCGCAGGCTTGGGTTTCAATCCTTGTATTCGTGGATGTTGCTCTGTGACGGTGTATTCCAGTGGGGTTCGTGGGAAACGATTTTGTTTCAATCCTTGTTTTCGTGGATGTTGCTCTGTGACTCGCGGGTGGTGGGAGTCCGGGCGCTCCCATTCCCAAAGTTTCAATCCTTGTTTTCGTGGATGTTGCTCTGTGACACCACCGGAGGACTCGCCGGGGTTGCTGCATACGAGTTTCAATCCTTGTTTTCGTGGATGTTGCTCTGTGACATCCAGAACGTGCAACAGTATAGCGATGTTACGTGTTTCAATCCTTGTTTTCGTGGATGTTGCTCTGTGACGGTTCAACGCCCGGATCATCACATTGACACCATAGAGTTTCAATCCTTGTTTTCGTGGATGTTGCTCTGTGACCAGATTTAAGCCAGCCCGAATCATTCATCAATTGTTGTTTCAATCCTTGTTTTCGTGGATGTTGCTCTGTGACCCTGTGTCGGGATGTGTCGAGCCGGGCCCCACGACGGTGTCAATCCTTGTTTTCGTGGATGTTGCTCTGTGACAATCTGATTACCGATGGGATCGTGATCGGATATGAGTTTCAATCCTTGTTTTCGTGGATGTTGCTCTGTGACAGTTCCTCGCAGGACAGGTTGAGGGTGAGTAATGGGTTTCAATCCTTGTTTTCGTGGATGTTGCTCTGTGACCTCTGTTGCATACGGGGTATCTGCTACGAGATCCAGCGGTTTCAATCCTTGTTTTCGTGGATGTTGCTCTGTGACAATATGGTGAAAAAAACAAGACCAACGATTATAATGAGTTTCAATCCTTGTTTTCGTGGATGTTGCTCTGTGACCATGGGATACAGCAACGAATGGGTCTCCTTTTTAGAGTTTCAATCCTTGTTTTCGTGGATGTTGCTCTGTGACGTGAAGCAGGGTACTCCCTTGTAGAGACCCCTCCGAGTTTCAATCCTTGTTTTCGTGGATGTTGCTCTGTGACTTCTTTGTAAATTCCTGCCCGCACCAATCGCAGACAGTTTCAATCCTTGTTTTCGTGGATGTTGCTCTGTGACGACAGGTAGAGTATGCAGAATATCAGAACAAAGTATGTTTCAATCCTTGTTTTCGTGGATGTTGCTCTGTGACGCATGGGGGCACATTCCACCATGTCTAAAAAATAGGGTTTCAATCCTTGTTTTCGTGGATGTTGCTCTGTGACTATCTGGCAGGCGCACCAAACTCATCCATGTTCCTGTTTCAATCCTTGTTTTCGTGGATGTTGCTCTGTGACTGGTGGAGCATGTCCGGAAGCCCGGTGTTGTCCGGGGGTTTCAATCCTTGTTTTCGTGGATGTTGCTCTGTGACTATCTGACAGCCTCGGATCGCTCCTGTTCGCAACGGAGTTTCAATCCTTGTTTTCGTGGATGTTGCTCTGTGACCGGAGATGCAATTGTCCGGGTGACCAACAATACCAAGTTTCAATCCTTGTTTTCGTGGATGTTGCTCTGTGACCACCGCAACACAGAAGAGGCGCGGTGTGATGTGGAGTTTCAATCCTTGTTTTCGTGGATGTTGCTCTGTGACTCTTCATGCGCTTTTGGTTCTTCAAGCGCAAGCCGTGGTTTCAATCCTTGTTTTCGTGGATGTTGCTCTGTGACGTTGTCATATCAAACCGTGACCAGCTGCCCGCATCGGGTTTCAATCCTTGTTTTCGTGGATGTTGCTCTGTGACAATCTCGCGCCGTTGGAGTAGGGCACGAAATACACAGTTTCAATCCTTGTTTTCGTGGATGTTGCTCTGTGACCCGACGACCTGTATGAGAGCGTCAAGGATCGCGTGTTTCAATCCTTGTTTTCGTGGATGTTGCTCTGTGACCTGACGTGGGACGCGGGCGACGTCGAGATCGAAAAGTTTCAATCCTTGTTTTCGTGGATGTTGCTCTGTGACCCGCTCAAAGTCGTCGCATACCCGATCCCAGCTCGTGGTTTCAATCCTTGTTTTCGTGGATGTTGCTCTGTGACCTTGGTATGATCATCTGTTGGGCGGGAGAGTATATAGTTTCAATCCTTGTTTTCGTGGATGTTGCTCTGTGACTTGGTATACTCTTTATCGTGATGTGGATCAGAATGCAGTTTCAATCCTTGTTTTCGTGGATGTTGCTCTGTGACGTTCTTACCACACCCGGTCCTTTGATTGTATACTCTGTTTCAATCCTTGTTTTCGTGGATGTTGCTCTGTGACTTTTTCCTTATGCCCCTTGCGGGTAATATAGCACAGTTTCAATCCTTGTTTTCGTGGATGTTGCTCTGTGACTGTGGAGGTGAGGAGATGAAACCTATTGAGACGATATAGTTTCAATCCTTGTTTTCGTGGATGTTGCTCTGTGACCGCAGAAACAGTTCAGGGGGCTGACGGCACGCGGAAGTTTCAATCCTTGTTTTCGTGGATGTTGCTCTGTGACCCATGGATAGTGCCGGAGAACCCAAGGTGTTCGAGGTTCAATCCTTGTTTTCGTGGATGTTGCTCTGTGACGAGTTCGTGGACGAACGCCCTTAATATGAGATCGTAGTTTCAATCCTTGTTTTCGTGGATGTTGCTCTGTGACATCCCCGTTGTCCCTGGATAGCAAGCGCATTTGGGTTTCAATCCTTGTTTTCGTGGATGTTGCTCTGTGACGCACGTCTGCTCTGGTTGTGCCAGAGATCCCGGCGCAGTTTCAATCCTTGTTTTCGTGGATGTTGCTCTGTGACATGATCTCATCTGGTTTGCGTGCGCGCAAGCGATCATGTTTCAATCCTTGTTTTCGTGGATGTTGCTCTGTGACACACAACCATGTTCTCCAGCTCCATCATTTATTTCTGTTTCAATCCTTGTTTTCGTGGATGTTGCTCTGTGACCGCCTGTAGCCCGTTGTTATACGGGTCTTCGTGGATGTTTCAATCCTTGTTTTCGTGGATGTTGCTCTGTGACTCGCAGCTGCTCAGGTATCGGATTTGAGATCTCTGAGTTTCAATCCTTGTTTTCGTGGATGTTGCTCTGTGACATGATATCGTCGGCAAGGCGCCGACACCCAAAGATGCGAGTTTCAATCCTTGTTTTCGTGGATGTTGCTCTGTGACCCAAACCACATATCAGGGCGCTTGCCGTAGAGTTTAGTTTCAATCCTTGTTTTCGTGGATGTTGCTCTGTGACCCCGCCCCATTTTGCCCTATTTAGGCGGATCTTCATGGAAATGGGAGCCTTGGAGATAGTGTTGTTCTTGATCCAAAATTATTGTATCGCTTATAAAAGGAAGAGTTTA
>NPIF01006047.1_pt1 | contig 18051 bp, 18 predicted proteins | sample 8637461 | NCBI WGS metagenome assembly NPIF01 (sample SAMN07420641, study PRJNA396082) | bioreactor metagenome | isolation source: sample BR12 brine-fed electro-methanogenic bioreactor BR | place: Japan: Kochi | collected 2016-12-09
GGCGAGCGCCGCGATAGCGGCGTCCGCAGCCTCGTCTTCCATCTCGACGAAGCCGAAGCCGCGCGGGCGTCCCGTCTCGCGGTCTTTCATGAGGTTGACGGAGAGGACTTCGCCGTGCGTGGAGAAAAGCTCTTGGACCTCGTCTTCGGTGGCGGCGAAGGGCAGATTGCCGACAAAGATCTTCTTCGACACTGTGAGGGCCCTGTCGGTCGCCACGAAGGCGACCCTTCGTGAGCGTGCTGCCCCGTCGGGAGCGCACATATGTACGAAGCCTACGCCGATTGGGCGCTAAAACACAACGGGAGTCAAAACCAGGGCGCACGAAGACGACGGGAGGCCTGGCGGCCTCCCGAAACCCAACGAGGCGTGCGAGTTACTGCGCGTCGGGGGCGTCGATGGAGACGAGGGTGATCTCGAAGTGGAGCGTCTTGCCCGCGAGCTGATGGTTGAGGTCGATCTCCGCCGACTCGTCACCCAGGGAGTTCACCCGCACGGGGAAGGTCTGCCCCTCGGACTGCACGGCGAGCCAGTCGCCGACCGAGACGTCTTCGGGGAGCTGGGAGCGGGGCACCGTGTGGACGAGCTCGTCGCGCGGGTCTCCGTAGGCCTGCTCCGGGGGAATCACGGCGCTCTTCTTCTCGCCGACCTGCATGCCGCGGACGGCGGCGTCGAATCCATCGATGACTTCGCCGGAGCCGACGACGAACGCCAGAGGATCCCGGCCCTCGGAGGAGTCGAAGACGGTGCCGTCATCCAAGCGGCCGGTGTAGTGGATCTGGACCTTGTGGCCGTCTGCTGCGCTGCTCATTCCCGCTCCTTTCCCGTGGCCTCCACTCGCGCGCCCACCCGCGACGGTGCCGGATCGGGGCCTCGCGTCGGGAAGGAGAGGATGAAAACGACGGCGTTCCGACGGGGGGCTCCCGCCGATTCGCGACCAGCCTAGGGGGGCGCCGCGCGGCTGTCCAACGCTTCCCTCTTCGCGCACGGACCGGCCGGGGCCGTTGGGACGCCGCTCATCCCCGGACGCGCGCCGCCCGCACGGTGATGCTGGGACTCGTCGCGGCTCCGCGTACGGTCCCGCTGTCCCTCGCGACCCGAAGCGAGCGGAGGATTGGGGGTGTCATGGGTATTCGTGCTGGAGTCGGCTTCGTTCTCGTGTTCGTTCTCCTTCTTGGGCTCTTGGCGCCGCTTGGTTGTGCGCAGCGCCGCTCGGGAAAGCTGGTCTCCACGCCCCTCGCCGGCGGGCCGGGACGGACACGTGTCGCGGGCGCCGCGCATGGCGTGGCGCCCGAGGGGCTCGGTCACGGCAACCTGAGGGTCAACCAGGACGTGAGCGGCCAGCTCCAGAACGAACCCTCGCTCGCCGTCGATCCAGCGCGCCCCGAGCTCGTTCTCGGGGCGGCGATCGATCGCCGGCTCGGTTTCTACTCGATCGGGATCTACCTCTCCCGCGACGCTGGTGAGAGTTTCGTCGACAGCGTCACGCCCCACCGGCGATACGTCAGCCAGTTCGACCCTTCTGTCGCGTACTGCGGCGACGGCACCGCTCTGCTCGGCTATCTCGACACGATGGGTGAGGGCTTCCCGCACAGGCTGGTCGTCACCCGCTCGCTCGACGGAGGCGAGACCTGGCTCGCACCGGGGGTGCCCTACGAAGGCACGGCGCCTCTCGCCGATCGTCCCTACGTCGCGTGTGCGCCGGAGGGAGGAGCCCATCCGAACCGGGCCTACGTCGTCTGGACGAGTGTGGTGGAGGGAGTTGGCAATACGACACGAGCGGCGTACTCCGACGATCGCGGGCAGACCTGGGCTGGTGTGCAGACGATCTCGGGTGTCGGATCCAACATCGGACCGATGGTGGCGGCCGGCCGCGACGGCGAGGTGTGGGCGTCATGGCAGGGAGACGTGCACATCGAGGTGGCGCGCTCTCTGGACGGCGGGCAGAGCTGGGGCCCGGTCCTTCGGCCTTCGAGCGTCGATGCGATTGGCCCCGGTCCGTACTTCCGCCGTTGGTCGTTCCCGACGATTGCGGTCGATCGCAGCGAAGGAGAGTTCGCAGGCCACGTCTACCTCGTCTGGGCCGACCAACGGGGCGGAGACGCGGACATCCTCTTCACGCGAAGCACGGACGGCGGCGCGTCCTGGAGCGATCCGTTCCGGGTGAACGACGACACACCGGGCCTGGGCTGCGACCAGTACTTTCCCTGGATGGCCGTCGACGCGGCGGGCGGAGTTCACGTCATGTGGCACGACCACAGGAGCGACCCGCAGAACCGGAGCTATCACGTCTACCTCGCGAGCTCTCGCGACGGCGGGGCGCGTTTCGACCGGAATCAGCGCCTGACCGACACCGCTTCGGACGGCTCGCTCGCGTCCTTTCTCGGCGACTACGCGGCCCTCGGGGTCGGAGGAGAGCGCGTGCACGTTCTCTGGGCCGACTTGCGCGCCGGAAACGGTGACGCGGACCTCTACCTCGAGACGGTCAGGGCATACGGCTACGACACGGTCGGCTCCGTGCGCTTCCTGAGCGATGGCGTCTCCCTCGATTTCGAAGAGCTCTCGCCCCGGCAGGGCGACGCGATCGTCTACGACCTACTCATCGGCGACGTGGGTGAGCTCGGCGGAGCGGCGCCTTGGACGAACGCCACCTGCCTGGCGGAGGACCTCGCCGGTCCTCCGGCGCACGTCCCCGACGAGCCGGAGCCGGGTCACGCGCTCTACGTGCTGCTTCGCGCGTCCGGCCCGCGGGGGACGGGAAGCTACGGCTGGTCGAGCGGACACCCCGACACGCGGGACGGCTTCGACGAGAGCGGCCCCTGTACGCCGTGAACTCAGAGCTCGGCGCGTTCGGCGACGCGAAGGCGGTCCCCATCGAAACCCGCGACCAGCGTGGACGGATCGTCGCCCAAACCCCGGTAGTCCCGCGAGCAGCCGCCACCACGCCTGTCGACGAGGCCAACGCCCGTGAGGACTTCGCTCTCCCGCCCGTGTTGGTTGAGGGTCAGCGCGCCGAGAAAGACGACGGCGGTTTCGCCGCGTGCTTCGAGCTGCGCGGCGTCGTCCATCGCGGCGCGGATCTGTAGCCGCACGCTGACGAGCGCTGCCATCAGTGCGCGCTGCTCGGGCAACACGCGCTTCGCGTCGCCGAGTATCGCGAGGCGATCGACTCCGCCGCTGCCGAACTGGGCGCGAAGGTCCCGTGTGAACGGGAGACCCTCGGCGCCGTCGAGCAGCGCGTGCAGAGCGCCGCAGAACGTCGAGTCGCGCCCGTAGCGGGGGACGCGGCCGAAGCTGGGCGGGGAGCTGGCGTGGTCGACGGCCACGTGTCCGCTGATCTTGACGAGCAGAAGCTTGAAGCCTCGCTCCGCCTCGTCGGTGGCGAAGTGGGCCTCCGCGACCGCGAGCGCGCCGGGTTCGTAGCGAGCGCCGAGATTCGTGATGCGGAACGGCGCGGGCTTGGACTGCTCGAGGGGCGGGAGGAGGCCGTCGCAGAACTCGGCCTGAAACCCGTCCCGACACGCCCTCTCCGCTTCGTCCGCACAACTGACGTGCAGGGCCCCGAACGCCGCCGCACCGGAGCCTTCCGCAAACGCGCGCACGGCGCGGTTCAACACGGCGGCTTCCACTTCCTGCCCGAGGTGACCAAGTAGCTCTTCGATTCTCACGCGAATCCTCCCGCGCGGATTATCCCAAGAGAGCTCGAGTCTAGAAAGAGCCTGCCGCGCGCGGCGGCGCGGAGGGGATCCGGCGAAGCCGTTCCCGCACCTCGGCGATCGTCGCGTCCGGTGTCGACGTGCCCGCGGTCAGGCCGACGACCTCGAAGTGTGCGAGCTCGCTCTCGTCGAGCTGGCCGGCGTCCGCGACGCGGAAGACGGGGAGGCCGTGTTCCTCGGCGAGGGAGGCGAGCTGCCTCGTGTTGTTCGAGCTGCGCCCGCCGACGACGACAACCGCCTCCACCCGTTGGGCGAGGCGGGTGACGGCTTCCTGCCGGCGGCGGGTCGGTGCACAGACGGTGTCCCGGATCTCGATCCTCGCGTGGGGGTGAAGGGCCCTCAGACGCGCCACGACGCGTTCGACGAGACGGGGCGGGGCCGTGCTCTGGGCGACGAGGCCGAGGCGCGCGCCCGCGGTGCGAGGCACCTCCTCGGGCGAGCCGATGACGACGGCGCCCTCGAAGTCCTCGACGATGCCTTCGACCTCGACGTGACCGGCGCGTCCGACGACGAGAAGCTCGAAACCGCGCGCGACGAGCTCCCGCGCGGCGTCGTGGATGCGCGTGACGAGAGGGCAGGTCGTGTCGACGAGCTCCTTGCCGGCTTCGAGCAGGGTCGCGCGGCGCGACTCACTGATGCCGTGGGCGGTGACGACCACGCGCGGGAGGGCGGGGAGGCGGTCGCGTTGCGACTCGGGCTGGACCGTGAATCCGCTCTCCTCGAGACCTGCCTGGACACGCTCGTTGTGCACGAGTTCGCCGTAGATCACGCTGCTCGACGGCTCCTCGATGGCATCGAGCAGCTTGAGCGCGCGGCGAACTCCGAAGCAGAGGCCAAGAGCGTCGGCATCGATCACTTGCATTGCACCCTCCCCATCAGCGATGTCGTTCTCACGGATGTAGCTTGTTGGCGCAGAGCACTTGGCAAAGCAAAGTCTGAAACGAAAAAAAAGGGGGTCTTCACGTGGAGACCCACTGCCCGTCCTCGCCGAGCTCCCGCATCTCGACTTCCGCACCGGCGCGTTGCGCCCGGGAGGCGTCGGAGAGGACGCGTTTCAACTCGCCGAGGTAGGCGAGGAAGCGTTCCCGCCCGCCTTCGCTGAGGCGGCACAAGGTCTGCGGTCGGCGACCTTGCGTTCCTTTCCAGACCTCGACCAGCCCGGCCTCCTGAAGCGTCTGGAGGTGGCGGCTGAGGTTGCCGTCCGTCAGGGCGCAGAGCTCCTTGAGCTCGTTGAAGAGGGCGCCGTTCGGGTGGCGGAGCAGGGTGGTCAGGATGCCGAGGCGGGCCTTCTCGTGCATCAGCCGATCGAGGCCCGAGTACGCGTAACGTCCGGAACGTCCCGCCATGCTCACCTCCCGCCAGGGAACGAGCGCCGGGGCGCGGCGCGGTGAAGGGTGAATCCCGACGCGATTTGTCCGAGTCCGAAGGGCAGGCCCATCGTCCAAGGCGGGGGAATCTCGCCGGCGGAAGACATGCCGAGGAGGATCGCGGCGGTCGCGAGGTAGCCGATCCCCACCCAACGCGTCGCGCGAGGGAGGTACGGACCCGCTGCGAGCACGCCGAGACCGAAGATCAGCGAGCAAAGGCCGGGCAGGGAAGCGACCGGGAGGACGCCGCCGAGCGACGCGGCGGCGAGGAGACCTCCCGCAGCGAGGGTCGGCAGGAACTGCGCGACGACGCGGTGGGTCTGCTCGAGGGCGACGCGGCTCGGGTTCGCCCGGTGGCTGAAGACGAGCCCGAGGACGCCGAGCGCCACGGCGAGAGCGGCGACCGTCACCCAGTAGAGGACGAAGCCCCGCTCGGACGCGGCCCAGGGCACGAGTCCCTGGCCGCCGGCCGCGACCAGGCCGAGCGTGCCGGCGAGTAGCACGGGCACCGCGCGGAAGTGGCGATGGGGCTCGCTGCGGGCGAGCTGTTCGTGAATCGCCTCGATTTGGCTGATTGCGTGCTCGATATCGCGCATGCGGTGACGGTACGCACTTCACTTTGCATTGTCAAGTAAACGAGCGGGGCACTCTCATCACTTCGACGATTGTTGCCGCCGGCTGGACGTTCTGCGCCCGAGTTCGTCGAGTTCGTTGCTCCCATCCGCCGACAAGCCCCGGGGGGCGGGCGTTTCCGCGGGAGCGTGGCGTTGGCACGGGGTGTGCTTTGGCCGTTGGTAGAGCCGCAGCGAGCGGACTCCAATCAGGAGGTATCGATGAAGACGAGACACATGGTGGTGATGGCCCTCGCGCTCGTTCTCGCGCTCGGGACCCTGAGTCAGGCCGAGGAACGGACGGTGCGGGGTGAGGTCGTCCAGATCGTGAACCAGCAGCGTACCAACAACGAGGGTGAGCTCGTTCAGATCCGCATCCGCACGCGACAGGGAGAGCAACTCCAACTCCAGCTCGGTGAAGCGGGATGCCTCGGGGAAGGACTCCAGATCGGTGACAGAGTCCGCGCCAGGGTCATGAACGCCGACGGAGCGGGCGAGCCGGCGCGTGTACGGACGATGAAGGTCCGCCGGACCGGCCAGAGCTTCACCTTCCGCACGAAGGACGGGACGCTGCTCGGTGCCGGTGACAGGCTCCGCGACCGCGCCCGCGACGGGAGCGGAGGTGGCCAGATCCGAGACCGGCAGCGCATTCACGACCCAGGCACCGGCGGGTGCACGGGTAGCGGCGCGGGTCGTCGCGGCGGCGGCGGGCGCGGTGGGAGGCGTTGACGGCGCGCCCCGACGCGCGGGAGGCGTTGATAGGATGGGCGGTGATGAAGACCGCCCATCCCGCTCTCGTCGTTGGTGCCGCGATCGCCGTCACGGCTGCGCTCGCGCTCTGGGCGGCGGTCGAGGCGCGCGAACAGCGCGCGGCGGTCGAGCAGGCTCTGACACTCCAGGCGCAACTCCTGGCTGAGTCGCTCGGTGCCTCTCTCGAGGCGGCGGCGCTTGCCGAGAGGGAAGTCGAGGAGCAGGTGACGCGGCGACTGCTGGACGACGCGCGGCTCCTCGCCCGGCTCCTGTCCACGAAACCGCCGACTCGTGCTCTGCTCGAGGAGATCGCGGAGGAGACGGGTGTCGAGACCATCGCACTCCTCGATCGGGCGGGCGCGGTGTCGCGGCAGGTGGGACCTCGGTTCCCGCCTTCGCTCGCCGTTGCGGCCCGAGATGCGCTGTCCCGTGGTGGCGACTCGTGGGTGCTCTTCGCGGCCCAAGGGGACCCCGACGTGCACGTGAGCGCCGGGGTTCCGTGGCGCGAAGGGGTGCTCCTCGTGCGGGCGCATGCCGCGGAGACACGCACCTTCGGGGGTGAGCGTGGCGAGGCCGCGCTCCTCGCGGCTCTCGTGGAGAGTTCTGCCGTCCTCTACCTAGTCTACGAGGACACGTTGCGCCCTTCGCGGATCGAGAGGAGCTGGGATGGTGAGGGGATCCCCGAGGCGGAACACGTCGAGAACGGGGTCTTCTCCCTGCGCGGCAGGCCAGTGTTCGAAGCGAGGGTGCCCATGAGCGCGCCTGCTGGCGGCCTAGCGACCTTGCGCGTGGGGCTCGACGCCACCTCGGCGCAGGACGCGGGGCGTGCCGTCTGGCGGAGAACGTTGCTCGTCGATCTCGTTCTTCTCGTGCTCGGAACTGCGGGTCTCGCTCTCGCTTGGTTGATCCGGAGCCGGAGTCTCGAGCGTGCCGAATCCGCAAAGGAACTCGCACGCTCGGAGGCCGCACGTAGGCAGAGTGAGCGGCTCGCGGCCGCTGGCGCGCTCACCGCGGGTCTCGCCCACGAAGTGCGCAGTCCTCTCAACGCGATCTCGCTCGCGGCGCAGCGCGTCGAGCGTTGTGGTGCGAGCGAGCGCGAGGGCGCGGCATTCGCCGCCCGGATTCGGGGCGAGGTCCAGCGCCTCGAGCGCGTCCTTCGCCACTTCCTCGAGTTCGCGAGCCCGGTCGGCGCGGACCGTACGCTCGTCGAGCTCGGGCCGCTAGCTCGCGACATCGCGGCACTGCTCGCGGAGGAGGCGGCGATAGAGGGGGTCGAGGTCAACGTACGGGGCGACGCTCGAGTCGAGTGCGACGCGGACTCGATGCGCCGCGTCCTGATCAACGTCGTGCGCAACGGAATCGAAGCCAGTCCACGGAACACCGCGGTCGAGATCCGTCTCGGTCAGACCGAGAACGGGGGGGAGATCGAAGTGGCCGATCGGGGACCCGGTGTGCCGGACGGCATGGAAGAGCGGGCCTTCGAGGCTTTCGTCACGACGCGCGCCAAAGGCACCGGGCTCGGGCTTGCACTCGTGAAGCGTGTCATCGAGGAACACGGCGGGGACTCGTGTCTCGCGCCTAGGCGGGGCGGGGGGACGGTGTTTCGTTGCCGGCTGCCTCGCAGTGGAGCCAAGCCATGACGTTGAACGGCTCGATCGTCCTTGTCGTCGAGGATGACGAATCGCAACGCGAGCCGCTCTCGGGGTATCTTGCAGATCTCGGCGCGCGCGTACTGGAAGCGGCTTCGGGCGAAGATGCGCTGGCGGTTCTCGCCAGTGAGGATCCTGATGTCGTCATCACCGACCTGCGCATGCCAGGTATCGATGGGCGAGACCTGCTTCGCGAGCTGAAAAAGCTCAATCCCGAGATCCGCGTGCTGGTCGTGACGGCGTACGGAACGGTCGAGAACGCGGTCGCGTGTTTGAAGGATGGGGCTGACGACTACCTCCTCAAGCCGCTCGATCTCGAGGAGGTGGAACACCAGGTTCGGCGTGCCGTCGCCTCCCGCCACCTCCTGCGCGAGAACCGAGAACTCAAGGCCCGCCTCGGCGAGCTCGAGACGATCGACGGAATCGTGACCGCCGGTGGCCCGATGAGCGCCCTCCTCTCGACCGTCGCGCGGGTTGCGCCGAGTGAGGTCTCCGTTCTGCTGCTCGGTGAGAGCGGCACCGGCAAGGAGTTGCTGGCGCGTGCCATTCACGCAGCGAGCCCTCGGCGAGATGGCCCCTTCGTCGCCGTCAACGGCGCCGCCCTATCGGCGACACTCCTCGAGAGCGAGCTGTTCGGGCACGAGAGGGGTTCGTTCACGGGAGCCGAGCGAACCCACCGCGGGCGGTTCGAGCGTGCATCCGGGGGGACGCTCTTTCTCGACGAAGTCGGTGACCTACCGCCAGAGGTCCAACTCAAGCTGCTCCGGGTTCTCCAGGAGAGAGTCTTCGAGCGTGTTGGCTCGTCGAGAGAGATTCCGACGGATGTCCGCATCGTCTCGGCGACGAATCGCGACCTTCCGGCTCTTGTCGCAAGCGGGGACTTCCGGGAGGACCTCTACTATCGGCTCGCTGTCGTGACGGCCGAAATCCCTCCTCTGCGCGAGCGCAGATCGGACATTCCCTTGCTCGTCGAGCATTTCACCGAACGCGCCGCGCGCACGGCTGGCGTCGATGCGAGACCTTTCTCCCGTGAAGCGATGGACCTGCTCGTGCGCTATGCGTTCCCCGGAAACGTGCGAGAGCTCGAGAACATCGTGCAGAGAGGGCTCGTGCTCGCGCGGGGCGATCACGTGAGCATGGACGAGTTGCCGCTCGGAGTCCTTGCGAACCGCAGCGAGACGGAGTCAGGGCCGCGCGCCCAGGGGGATAGCCTGCCGGCGCGGGTCGCTGCGCTCGAGCGCCATGCGATCGAGGAAGCACTGGCGTCCGAAGCGGGGAACCAGTCGCGCGCTGCGGCGCTGTTGGGCATTTCCGAACGGGCGCTGCGCTACAAGATGGCGAAGTGGCGGGAGAAGGGCGGCAAGAATGGTCGGCGCTGATGGCAGCACTCGACGAGAATGTCGAGTTCTGTCGGAGAGCGGCGGTGTTGACGGGGGTTATGGGCGGCATGCGGTTTGCATTAGCGCTCCGTGCCTACGCGCCAGCGAACGGGCTGCGTCCGCAGCCGCCGTCGCCTGGCGGGCACTTGGAGTCGTCGTGAGATCCCCTTGCCGCGCCGTGGTCCTCCTCACCCTCCTCCTTCCTCTCCCGCTCTTTGCGGAGACCGCGGGCGAGTTCTCTGCAATGGCATCCCTCACCGAGGGGGACTACGGCGCGGACTTCGATGCTCGGCGACACGCGTTGACGCTTCGTTACACCCGCGGTGACCGTGTGCAGTTTCGCGTCGATGCGTCGCTCGTTCGGGTGGACTCACCCCTCGACGTTGCGTTTCCCGGCTCGGGCGGAGTCCCGGTCGATGGTGGCCGTCGCAACGGACAGGGTGGCGAACCCGGCGGAGGGAGCGGCTCGGGAAACGGCGCGGGAAGCGGCTCGGGTAGCGGCGGTGCGAAGAGCACCGCAGACACCGAGCGGATGGAAGAGACGGGGCTCGGTGACATTCGGGTCGCGCTGAGTAGCCGGCTCTTCGGTGGAGGGGTGAAGCTCTATCGCTTGGACGCCGGCGTCGAACTCAAGCTCCCCACCGGGGACGATGAACGGAACCTCGGGACCGGCGAGATGGACGCTCGATTCGCCATGTCCGGGCAGTACCGCTTCTGGTCCGCGACGGGGTTTGCCGGGCTCGCGTACAACCGTCTGGGCGACCCAGACTGGATCGACTTCGACGATGTGGTCGACGCCTACATCGGCTTCGAGAGCGATCCCGTCTTCGGAGGCCGGGTCCTGTTGTCGAGTTGGTTCGAAATGGCGGAAGAGAGCGTTCCGGGAGCCGGCGAACGCCGCGCGCTCGGCCTCGGTCTCAGGAGCGCGGGGGGAGCTCGCCGCATGTCGCTCGACCTCCTCGTCGGTCTCAGCGATGCCAGCGAAGACCTCGCCGTGGTCTTCGGCTTCTCCACCGGGCTTCGCTCGCCGCGCGTGGGTCGTCGCGGGACCTTGCGATGACGCGGTTCCTTGCCATCGCCTTCGCGCTGTCGCTTGGCGCTCTACCGGTGGCCGCGGCCACCGGAACATCGCTCGTCACGCTGGAGGGGACCGTACTCGAGCTTGGAGAGGAGCCGGGCGAGGGGCGCGTTCCCGTGTTGATCGTCGAGATTGAAGTTCAGGACGCCACCCGCCGGCGCCTTGCCTTGGCGCCACCCTCCGCGCTCCGTGAGCTTGGGTTCGAAGTGGAGAAGGGGGACGTCCTGAGGGTTGCGGCCTTCGCGGGGTCGACGGAGCCCCTCAGGGTGCAGAAGGTCCGCAACGTCACGCGCCGCACCATGCTCCGCTTGCGTTCGTTGAGCGCGCTCCCCCTCTGGGACGCTGGGGGGCGCTGGCAAGGTGGCCCCTGCCGCGGCGGCGCAGGCGGACACCGGCATCGCCGGGGCGGCGCACGTCGCTGAGCGGGCGGCGGCTCTCCGTCGGGGATGGGGCCCGAGGGTCCCGAGAGCGGCCGCTCGCTTCAGCGCACGTTCAAATGCGGTAGCGCAGGAGACGGTGCGCTTCACGCGCCGTGCGGAACAGCCCCGCGACGCGCATTCGCAGGCGAAGGGCCGTTTCGATGCCGCGCATGGCAGCGACGCGGGTGAAGTCCCAGGTCTCGAGGAGCTCGACGCCGTCGTGCCAGGTCTCGAGCTCCTTCGGATCGTCGAGCCCCCAGGAGAGCTCGACGCCGAGCTCGTTGGCGAGGGGCGTCGCGTTCGCGCGTTGGGCAGCGACGCTGCTGTAGACGTCGCAGAGGAGCTCCCCGCCCGCGAGCTGCGTCGCGAGGCGTGCGATCAGTGACTTCGCGTCGCTCTTCTCGAGGTACATCAGGAGGCCTTCGGCGATGACGAGGACGGGCGCCTCTCCGAGCCTGAGCGTCTCGAGCCAGCTCTCCTCGGTGACCGAAGCCCCGAGCATCTCGTAGCCCCCGCCTTCGTCGAAGAAGCGTCGCCTCAGCTCGATCACCCGGGGCAAGTCGACGTCGATCCAGCGGTGATACCCGGTGCCGAGTCGCGCGGCCCGGCTGTCGAGCCCGCAGCCGAGCTGCAGGACCGTCGCTTCGGGGTGCTTCGAGAGGAACGCGCGCGCCCAGTCGTCGAGCGTGCGGGCGCGCAGCGCCAACATCAGCGCGGAGGCGCGCGCGAGCCCGAAGCTCTCGAAGTCGACTTCGAGAGCGGCGGCGATGTGCTCGGCGCGCTCGTCTTCGAGGACTCCGGAGTGACGGGCGCTCTCGAGGGCGCGGGCGTAGAGCGGGATGAGAAGAGTCGATTGAGCGCCCTCGAGGGCGAGCTCACTGGCAGGCATCGTCGCGGGCTCCGTAGGGGCTCCGGGGGCGCTCAGTCTCCCCCGGATGCCGCCCGGAGACAATGGCCGTTTCGGTCGCGTCGACTCCTAACTAGCCGATCCACTCCAAGGTGTAGGCGAGGGTCATATAGAGGCCCACGCCGAAGAAGATCGCCGCGGTGACCCAGCGGCCCCACTTCTCGATCGCGCCGAGGCGCTGGAAGGCCTTCCCGAGCGATCGCGCGCCCAACGCGACCAGAACCGCGAAGAGGAACACCGGGAGGGCCGTACCGATGCCGAAGACGGTCGGGAGGACGATCGCGGAGTCCACCTGGAGCGCGAGCCCCAGCAGACTGCCGAAGAAGAGGGCCGCGGACACGGGGCAGAAGCTCAGCGCGAAGACCAGCCCGAGCAGTGCGGCGCTGCCCACTCCCTGAACGGAGCCGCGCTCCTGGATCCGCTCGGCGAAACCTCCGAGGCTCGGCAACGGGATCTTGATCAGGCCGAGGAGGAGGATGGCCGTGACGATCAGGATCGGGCCGAGGGCGCGGTTCATGTTCTGTTGAAGGAACATCGAGACGCCCGGCGCGGTGAGCAGGCCCCGGATCAGCACGAAGGCCACGGCGATGTAAGCGAGGGCGCGCCCAAGCGTGTAGGCGAGTCCTCGGCGGAGGACCCGCCGCGGCTTCTCGACCTCACGGCCGAGGAACGAGACGGCGGCGACGTTGGTTGCGAGCGGGCAGGGGCTGATCGAGGTCAGCACGCCGAACCAGAACGCCGAGCCCGCCGCGAGTAGCAGCTCGTTCATCCGGCAGCACCGAGCTCGGCGCGAATGGCGCTCTCGAGATAGGCGGCGAGCTTCTCGTGGTTGCGCGCGTGGCGCCAGACATCACCGAGGAGCTCGTAGCCCGCGACCTTGCCGTCCTTGACATGCGCGACGACGACCGAGCTCGAGGTCAGCCCGAAGTCGTGGACGAAGTGCCGATTCGCGTCGCTCTCGTAGTTGACCGTCTCGAAGCGCAGCGCGCCGGACTCGAGCGCCTTGGCAAAGCTCTTGTGGACGACGTCGTGGGTGACCTTCTCGATCCCTTTGCACGTCTTGCACCGGCGGTCGCCGTGGAAGTAGTAGACGATCGTCCCGTCCGCGTCGTTCGGGACGGTAGGAACATGAGCCCAGGCGAGCGGCAGGGCCGTGGCGAGGACGAGGAGAGCGGCGAGCGCGTTGCGGCGGGTCATCAGCATGGTCGACACCTCAGGTGAGCTTGTTCTTGAGCTCTTCGAGTGCGGGGATCTTGCCGGAGACGACGATCTTGCCATCGACGGCGAGCGCAGGGGTGGCCAGCGCACCCATCGCGACGATGCGATCGATGTCCTGGACCTTCTCGATCTCGTACTGCAGTCCGAGCTCTTCCGCGGCGAGACGGGTCTGCTCGGCGAGGCGTTCGCACTTGGCGCAGCCCGTTCCGAGCACTTGGATCTTCTTCATCACGAACTCCTAGACGATGTGGCCGTAGAGCAGGCCGCTGAGCGTCGCCATCCCGACGACCAGCACAAGATACACAATGGTTTTCCGCGTGCCGAGCACACTGCGGATGACGAGCAGATTGGGCAGGCTGAGTGCGGGTCCCGCGAGGAGGAGTGCGAGTGCGGGGCCTTGCCCCATGCCTGCCCCGAGGAGACCTTCGAGGATCGGAACCTCGGTCAGGGTGGCGAAGTACATCAACGCCCCCGCCACGGCCGCGAGCAGGGTGGGTGCGAGCCCCTCGCCCCCGAGAGCGGTCTCGACCCACGAGGCTGGGATCAGCCCCTCGGTATCGGGCCGACCGAGGAGCAGACCAGCGACGAGCACGCCGGCGAGCAAGAGAGGGAGGATCTGCTTGGCGAAGGTCCAGCTCTCGCCGAGCCACTCCTGGCTCTCTTCGCTGCCGCCGAAGCGCAGCATGAGGACGAAGGTGGCGAAGCCGATGCCGAAGGTGACGACGGGGGGAGTGCCGAGCAGCCAGTGCGCCGCAGCCGCGACGAGCGCGGTGACGATCAGCGGGAGAGGCCGTTCACGGTGCAACGCGAGGAGAACGACCGCGAGGGCGAGAGCAGAGGCAGCGGTGAGCCACCATTTCAAGGCGTAGATCGCAGCGAAGAAGCCGGCGTCGGTCGCGGGCGCGCCCCAGTTGGCGAAGACGAGCACGCCGGTCAGCGCTGCGAAGAATGCCGCGGTGTGCCAGAGGGGGCGGCCACTGTCTTCGGCCTCGATCGTGGCGGGCGCGTCCTGCCGGGCCGTCTCCTCGCGCCGGAAGATCAGGTGCATCAGAAGCCCGACGACGACGCTGAAGACGATAGCGAACACGGCCCGGGCGAGACCGAGCTCGAAGCCGAGAATACGGGCCGTCAGGATGATGGCGAGGGCATTGATGGCCGGTCCGGAGTAGAGGAAGGCGATCGCGGGGCCGAGACCTGCGCCCCTCCGGTGAATGCCCGCGAAGAGCGGGAGGACCGTGCAGGAGCAGACGGCGAGGAGAGTGCCGGAGACGGCCGCGACACCGTACGCGACGCTTTTCTTCGCCCCGGGGCCGAGGTAGCGGATCACGGCTGCCTGGCTGACGAAGACCGAGATCGCGCCGGCGATCAGGAATGCGGGGAGCAGGCAGAGGACGATGTGCTCGCGGGCGTACCAGCGGGCGAGGTGCAGAGATTCGAGCGCGGCCGTGTCGAATCGGGCCGTACCGATCGGGAGGAGCGCGATCACGGCGAAGAGGGCCGCGAACCCGAGAAGAATGCGTCCTTCGCGGCCGAAGAGCGCCTGGCGGATCCGCTCGACGAGCGGGGGTCCGGGCAGTGCGTGGGAACTCGTGGCGGTTTCGTTCATCGGAGAGCCTCGTCGTCGTGTGTCCGCGGCGACTCTTTGTTGCAAACTTGGCAAAAAGGCCAAGTAAGACTTCAAAAAAAACCACTCGGCCGCTTCAGCGGGCGGCCTCCGCTTGTCGCTCCGCGTTCTCCTTGACGACACGCTCGACGCAGTCGAGCAGGCGCGGGATACACGTGGCGTTGAGGGAGTAGAAGACCTGCGTTCCGCGTTTGTCGGAGTCGACGACACCGCTCTCGCGCAGGAGCGCGAGGTGTTTCGACACCGTCGACATGTCCGCGCCGACCATCTCCTGGAGCTCACAGACGCAGCGCTCGCCCTTCGAGAGCACGTCGACGACGAAGAGGCGCGTCGGGTGGGCGAGGGCTTTGACGACGCGAGCGCGCGCTTCGTAACGATGGCGGGTTTGGGAGTCCACGGGGCGTTTCCTTCTATTTGGCCAACTCGCCAAGGAGTCTCGCTCAGAGGCAGCGGCCTGTCAAGGAAGCTTTTCCTTCCGGAGCACGAAAGGGGACGAGCTGAGTTCGGTCACCGGCTCGATGCGCGGGTTGCCAAAGCGCAGCGTGAGCGTGCTCTCATGGCCGTCCCAGTCCGCCGGCGGGGTCCATAGCTCGTCGATGATCAACGCACTCGTGCCGGCGGGGAGCTCGCGGGGACCGACGAGGGGGCGCCGCTCCTCGAGTGAGTGCCCGCTCGCCGTGCGCCAATGGAGTTCGTAGAGCCAGGGGCGAATCCGAAAGGTCTCGGACCCCTCGTTCTTCACGAACGCGAAGAGGTGGACCGCGTCGCCTTCGTCCCGCTCGAGCGGGGAAGGTGCGATCGAGAGGCTCAGCCCCGACGCATTGGGCGGCCCCCAATCGAGCGGACGCACCTCGTGAGTGCGGAGAAAGCCGATCCCTCCACACCAGACGCCGAGAGCGATCCACACGAGTGCGGCCTCGGCCAAGCGCGGCCAGCGCGGCGCCGGCGCATGGGCGAGCGCGACGGCAAGGAGCAGCGAACTCGCACTCGCGCAGCTCGCGACGAGATCCCAATCCCACGGGTACGCCTTCTTCGGCGCCACGGTGAACGCCAGCGCGAGCCACGGGAGCGTGATCAGGCCCACGAGGATCAGCGTCCGGCGCCCTTCGGGCGTGGCCGTGCGGAAGATCCATCCCCCGAGGGCGAGGAGAAGCGCGAGGCCGAGAGGATCGTCGAGGGAAGCGTGGCTCAGGAGGTCGGCGCCGTGCCATCCCGCGAACCAGTGGCGCGGGTTGAGAAGGTGTGGGAACAGCTCCCAGAACGCGTCGGCAGGGAGATGCGCGGGCTGCCAGGTGGCGCGTCCCCCGGAGAGCGCACTCTGCGCGCTCCAGTGATCGACGAGCGACAGGTCGTACGGGGCGGGGCCGAGCAGGAGGATCGCGGCGGGAATCGCGACGAGCAGCGCGAGGCCGGCGAGCGCGCCCAGGCGCCGCTCCTTGGGGAGCTTCGTGGCCACGTGCGCGAGCGTTGCCAGAACGCCCGGGATCACGACGAGAAAGCCGATGTAGCTCGCGATGGCGACGCCGCTGACCGCCGAGAAAGCGAGCACGCGTCCCATCGAGGGCAGCGCGATGACACGCACCGTGCACCAGACGAGTGCGGTCAGGATGAACGCGACCAGCGCATAGACCTCGAGGTGAGCGAGACCCATCGCCACGCCACCGAACGCCACGAGGTGCAAGAGTGGCCACGCACGCCAACGTTCAGCGAGACCGAGATCGCGGGCGATCGCGGTGAACAAGAGCGCGGTGCCGGCACCTGCGAGCGCGGAGAGAGCGCGAAGGATCGTCGCGTCGTCGCCTAGTCCGAGCGCGGCGAACGGCCCGTGGAGGAGCTGCAGCAGCAGCGAGGCGAGATACCACTTACCGAGCGGAGCGCCGCCGCCCGCAAGGTGGAGCATCCACGCCCAATCACCGAGTGGCGGCTGCGGGGCGAGCCAGAGGACGCACGCGGGGAGCCCGATGAGGCCCACGAGAAGGCAGAGTCCGCGAAGCGTTCGGGAGCGACGGGCATCGAGCGCAAGCGCGAAACCGAACATCGCCAAGCCGTAAACGCCGAGAAGGAGTGCGGTTCGTGGCAGCGCAGCGAGAGCGGTTCCCGCATCGACTTGCGCCCACCCCGCGGGTCCTCCTCCCGCGATCCGATGAACGAGGACGAGCAGTGCGACCCCGAACAGGGACGCAGTCAGGGCGGTGGAGAGACGCAGAGCCGGTGCGGACATGCGGGGAGCATAACGCGCGCGTCAATGCTCTTCGTGCACTTCGAAGATCGCGTGGCGGTCGAGATCGAGCCAGGCACGTAGCGCGAGTTGCCTGACACCCGCGAAGTAGGTGGGACCAAGACCCGGGTGCGCCGCGCGCAGCGCACCGATCTCGGAGCGGATGCTCTCCATCACCTCGGGCTTGAGCGTGAGACGGAGCCGGCGTGGGCCGACCACGAAGAGCGCCTCGGGCGCGGGGCCGCGCGAGGAGAGTTCGATGGACCCCCGGCCGAGCGTGGATCCCGTCGAGACCTGGAGCCCGTCGTTCATGCAAGAGAGGGGCGGCGTCGATCCGGCGAGACTCCTCACGCGCATCGCGTCGAGGCCGGCCCCGAGCTCCTCACGCGCCCGCATCCCCATCTTGGCGCCGACGATGGAAAAGACGCCGAGGTGCCGGTGGAGCTCGGAGGTGAGGAGGACGGCCCTCCACTCCTCGATGCCGTGGCGCGAGATGATGGCGGGCGCGAGCCCGGCCACGTCGTCGCGCAGCGCGGAGGGCTCACGGGGGAAGGTGGCGAGGACGACGCTGGGCCGGGGAGATAGCGCCGCGGTGCGGGCATGCCGGAGGCGGAGAAGATACTCCTGGCGGGCGGCGGGGACGTCGAGCTCTCTGACGATGCGCACACCAGCGCGCGCCCCGCTTGCTTGACGGCGAATGCTCCGGGGCGCGAGCCACGCGAGGGCAGCCGCTTCGTCCCAAGCGCCGAAGTGGTCTTGCACGAGTAGCCTCTCGACCTCTGGCGACGCGTGCAGGGATGCGATGAATCGAGCCGCGCGCGTGTCGAGCTGCTCGACCGTGGCGTCGAAGGCCGAGTCGTAGCGCAGCGCGTCGCTGGCACCCCGGCCGACGGCGACCAGCGAGAGCCCGGATGCGAAGACAGTGCGGGCGGCGGGCAGATCGCGTTCGGTGTTCCAGGAGCTGGCCCCGGAGCCGGGAGCCGCGCCGGCGAACACGACGAGGCCGATCTTCCGGGAGAGTGCGGGGTTTCGTTCGAGCAGCGCTGCGAGATTCGTCAACGGGCCGAGCGCGACGTAGACGACGGGCTCCTCCGCTCGCGTGAGCACACTCTCGAGGA
>NPIF01001293.1_pt1 | contig 18037 bp, 13 predicted proteins | sample 8637461 | NCBI WGS metagenome assembly NPIF01 (sample SAMN07420641, study PRJNA396082) | bioreactor metagenome | isolation source: sample BR12 brine-fed electro-methanogenic bioreactor BR | place: Japan: Kochi | collected 2016-12-09
AAGAAAGTTCATCTCGTATCACACACCCATTGGGACCGAGAATGGTACCGTCCATTCCAATACTTCCGCAGTAAACTGGTCTTCCTGATCGATAAGCTCATCCATATCCTGGAGGAAGACCCGCAGTATGCGCACTTCATGCTGGACGGGCAGACCATCCCTCTCGAGGATTACCTGCAGGTCAGACCGGAGAACACCGAAACGCTCAAGAGATTCATCAAGGCAGGACGCATCAGCGTGGGACCCTGGTACATCCAACCGGATGAGTTCGCCCCGGATGCCGAGTCGCTCATCCGCAATCTGCTGATCGGCACACACATCGCACGGCAGTTCGGGGAACCCATGCTGGTCGGCTACCTGCCCGATTCCTTTGGACAGACCGGGCAGCTGCCGCACATCCTGCGCGGATTTGACATCCATTCCGCCGTCATCATGCGCGGTTTTCCCAGCCATGAGGTGAATTCTTCTGAATTTTTCTGGGAGGGCATCAACGGCGAACACATCCTGGGCATCTTCCTCCCCGGCGGTTACAGTAACGGTATGTTCCTGCCCGCTGATCCAAAGAAGAGTAAACTCCGATTGAACCAGACCATCAAATCGCTTGAGAAGTGGGCATCCACCGAACACCTCCTGGTGTTGAACGGCGTGGATCATCAATTCCCGCAGGCGCACATCCCTGCCCTCATCAAGCAGCTCGATCGATCCTCTTCAAAAACCACCTACCAGCACAGCCATCTTGAAGATTACATTGACGCAGTGCGTGCATCCGACCCTGACCTCCCTACAATTTATGGTGAGATGTTATCGCCCATCAAACAGCGCGTGCATTCCAGCATCGCCTCCACGCGCATCTACCAGAAGGTGAAGAACCGCCGTATGCAAGCCCTGCTGGAGCGCTACGTCGAACCGCTCACATCGCTTGCCTGGCTGTTGGGCGCCGAATACCCACAGGGACTCACCCGGCAAGCATGGAAGATATTACTGCAAAACCAGACCCATGATGGTCTATGCGGCTGCTGCACCGATGCGGTGCACCGCGAGATGGACCAGCGGTTTACGGATGTGGAAGACATCGGCAGCACCCTGCTGAAAGCCTATTCCCGCGCTATCGCCAGCAAAGCGGACACCAAGGAACGCACCCTGACCGTGTTCAACAACGCCATGACACGCGGCAAACAGCTGGTGCGCGCCACTGTCTATGTCAAGAAAAAGGATTTCATCCTGCTGGATTCTATAGGCAATCCGGTTCCCTATCAAATCGAGAAGGTGGAAGAAGTGAACGTCTCCACCCTCAGCATCTGGACGCTCTACCTGCACGGAAAGGATATCCAATACAAGGTTGACCTTGCTTTCTACGTGGATTTTGACGCCAACTTTGGATATAAACAGTTCACCATCAAGTCCGGGAAAGCTCCCAATGATACTGCACATCCTTTCCAGGTGGAACAGAACAAGATCGATAGCCCATTCTATACGATACAGGCAAACAAAGACGGCAGCTTGCAGCTTTTCGACAAACACAGCGGTCGCACATTCGAGAACCTGCTCATCTTTGAAGACTGCGGCGACGCGGGCGATACCTACAATTACTCCCCGGTCAAGCAGGACAGTATCATTACCTCCCAGGATTCACCTGCTTCAGTTGTTATGGAAGCACGCGGACCCATCTATGCCACCCTGCGCATCCAAACCACGCTGCATGTTCCCAAGGAACTGGTAGATGAGGATAACCGTCGCTCGGATGAGACCGTTCCCCTCAACCTGATCACCCATCTTCACCTGTACGCGCAACTACCGCGGGTGGACATCACCACGACCATCGAGAATGTCGTCCGCGACCATCGCCTGCGCGTCCTCTTTGATACTGGGATACAAAGCTCCCACTCTTTCGCAGAGACGCAGTTCGGCACCATCCAGCGCCCCAACCATATCCCCAGCCGTGGATGGAAAACCAAGGGCTGGAAGGAAAAACCGCTGCCCGTCTATGCACAGCAGCGTTTTGTAGACCTCAACGATGGCGAACATGGCCTGGCAGTGCTCAACCGCGGGCTGCCCGAGTACGAGATCTATGACGATCACATTATCGCCATCACCCTCCTCCGCGGAGTGGGTATGCTGGGCAAACCCGATCTGCTCATCCGCCCTGGACGTCCCTCCGGGATGGTTCTCCCCACACCTGACGCGCAGTGCCCGGGAACGCACACCCTGGAATATGCCCTCCTCCCGCACGAAGGAGATAGCGATGTAGGTCTGCTATCCAAGCATGCCGCGGAATACGACGCGCCACCGCTGGCGGTACAAAACCGCATCCATAGTCAGGGTATTCTTCGCCGTGAGAACCTCATCGCCGAGTTCATCGAGATCGAGAACCTGTGCACACACATCCAGCAGCAACTGCAGCCCGTCCAGACGGGAGACCACACTTTATTCTCCATTGATAAAGAAGAGATCCTTGTCAGCGCCTTGAAGAAGGCGGAAGCTGAGGAAGCGCTCATCCTGCGCATCTACAACCCCACCTCGCAGGACGTAAAAGATGTACACATCAGTTTCTCGTCGGATATCAAGAAAGCCCACCGCACCAATTTCGCAGAAAAGATAGAGCAGAAATTGGACATCTTCGATGGTCATTCGCTTGTCTTGAGCGAATTAAAATCATATTCTGCAGTTACTCTACATCTGATAATTTGATTTCTTTTTCTACGAATGATCCCCGCTCAAATGAACGGGGATCATTTTTATTCTCTCTGTTTATTCTTTTTAGGCAGTAAATTTTTAAACTGCTGCCAACCATTTTCTAATTTCGGTTTCTGTAAACGCCAGGTTCCCACAATGCCATATGGAACAAATAAAACGATCAAGATGAACAATATTCCAAATACCAATGGCCAGCGAGCGCCGAACCAATCATACAGGAATAAACTGAAAGCCTGCATGATCCCGGCCCCCAAGATTGGTCCGCTCAATGTGCCAAGACCACCCAGGATGACAATGATCAACATATTAATAGATGTTACCGCCGAGGTCATGGTTGGCGTTGCACTCATATTCCAAATTGAATACAAAGCCCCCGCTAACCCGGCAAACAGACCAGAAACCAGGAATGTAATTGTGCGGTAGACAACAGGATTGTATCCGATCATCCGCATCCGGCTTTCATTTTCACGTGTCGCGACGACAACCCTACCTGTGGGTGAATTGGTAAAACGTCGCATAACAAAGTAGCAAATTACCATAAAAACCAATGCGATTAGGTAGAATCGCAACCTGTGTTGTGTTGGATTGATCCATGCTGGTACTGGTACTCCATGTAAACCCTCATCTGCACCTGTCCAGTTCACGAGATCGGTTGATTTTAATATGATATGAATCGCTTCACCTAAAGCTAATGTGAGCATAGCGAAATACGCACCTTTCAGGCGTACAGATGTAGCACTGAACAATAAGCTGATTAGCAATGAGACCACCATCGTCGCCAAGATTGCGACAATGAAAATGATCATACTGGTGATGTCCATGCCACCTGGTAAAACAATTCGGTACTTCGAAGCAAAGGTAGGGCCCCAATGAGTTATCAGCAATGCAGTGGTATAAGCGCCTCCACCGAAGAAAGCTGCGTGTCCAAAAGATAACGTCCCGCTATATCCGATCAATAGATCATAGCTCATTGCAAATACAGCTGTGATAAAGAAATTGATCAATTGCCCTTCCCAATATTTTGTGATCCCATTATTGAGTCCAGATCCTGAAAAGAAATTGATAATGAAAGGCAGCAAGACCAATAATACAGCGACAAGCAGAAAGCCTTTCTCTTTGCTCAGCAGTTCTTTCAAGGATGTTCTATTCTTTCTTTCTTTCATGTTCCTACTCCTTCTTGCCAAACAAACCAGACGGCTTGATGAGCAGCACAATGACCATGATGATCACAGTGGAAGCTTCCGCAATCGCTGGAGATAGAGATAATTTCAAGGCAAAATAATCACCAAATGCCCTCGCCAGGCCAAGTGTCATCGCACCAATGAACGCTCCAATATATGATCCCATTCCACCCAGAACAACTGTTATGAATCCTTGCATCTGGAATTGGTCCCCCATCAAGGGTTGGATTGGGATGAAAGGTGCTGCTCCGATACCACCCAGTGCCGCCATGGCTACACCCAGGGCGAATACCAGTGTGAAAACAGCGCGCACATTGATCCCTAATGCCTCTACCATTTCCGGGTCTTCTACACCTGCACGAATGATCATCCCCAAACGGGACCTGGTCATTAATAATGCGATAAATATAAACATGATCAGTCCTAACAGGATGATAAACAAACGGTAGGTCGGGAAAGTGACCCCAAACACATCCAGAGTTGTACTTCCGTTCTGCAGCCATTCAAGTAGATTAGCGGCTTTTCCTGGTTGTCCAAAAAGAGGAGGACGTACCATTTGATACGCCAATGGATCCCATAACAATTGCACCACCTCTCTGATAACGAAACTTAATCCAAGTGTCATGATCACGATGAAGGTTGGTCTTTTATACAAGGGGCGGATAAGGATGATTTCAAGCACCATTCCAAGGATGAACCCGAAGAAAATACCAGCTAGTACCGAGAGGATGAAACGAATATTTCCATTCATAAGCAGCACTTTTTCTGGCAGAATATCCTTGAATATGGTCAGCAGGATGGTCAGAATGATCAATCCAATGATGACCGAAATATTTTTTTTCTGTCCATCTTTTGAGGTTGATACCTCTTTAGCGCCAGGTTTCGCAATAGAGCAAGCCACAGCCAAACCACTTAAGAACAAGAACAGAGGTCTGAGCCAAAAGGTAGAAAGCGATTCCTGAGCACTGAGCTCCATAAGAGGATTCCCTACGGAAGTGGTGGTAATTGCCACCATCGCTGTATCCGCTAAACTCAAGATGTCAAACTTTAGTAATCCCAGGATCGCAAATACTGCCGCGAGTAGAATACATAAGCGTGGAAGATTTTTCTTCCATGCGTCCGATATTTTCCACTCATGTACAATGGGCTTAATTAGGGGAAGAGCTAACACACCTGTTCCAAATGCAGCCAGGATTGGAGCAAAGCCAAATATGAAGGTTGGATTTGTATAGAACTGCCAGCCGATATAGGCTCCCAGCATGAACATGGTTCCATGCGCGAAATTAAGTACATCCATCAAACCATAGATCAAGGTCAATCCAGCGGCAACCATAAAAAATAACGAACCCAAAGTTAACCCTGACAAAGTAGTTCTCAAGAATGGTTTAGGTCCCAGGATCTGTATTCCGCCAAAGACAGCGGCAAACAAGACTACGATAATTATTAACGGCGTCAGAATTTTTTTGTTTTTATGATTCATCAGTTCCCTCTTCGTTTACCGGCTTGTATACTGGCGCCAAGATATTCATGGATCATTTCCTCATTTTGGACAAGATCTCGCATCTTTCCACGATGCACACTCTTTCCATCATCAATGATCACATATCGTTCTGCCAGTTGGCTGGCCATGATGAAATTTTGTTCCACTAGTAGTACTGTTGTTGTAGCACTTAGTTTTCTTATAGCTTCCATCATCTGCTGGATCAAAATTGGGGCCAAGCCCTCGCTGGGTTCATCAATGAGAAGCAATTTATTTTCCGGTACTAAAGCCCTTGCTACAGCCAGCATTTGCTGTTGTCCACCGGATAAATGATTGCCGGGGAGTTTGGATAAACGTTCAAGGTCCGGAAAAAGATCAAATATAAAATCTGCGCTTCTTTCAAAATCCCCTTTTTGGCGTTCAGCTAGTTTCAAATTTTCTAGAACACTTAATTCACGGAAGATTGCCCTATGTTCAGGAACATATCCAATTCCTAGACTAGCATTGTTGAATGCTCTCTTACCCTGGATCTCTTTCCCCTCAAAAATGACTTTGCCCTCACAGGGTGGTGTTAATCCAAGGACCGATTTCAGTGTAGTTGTTTTCCCCGCACCATTTCGCCCTAGTATTACAGTGATCGAACCACTAGGAACCTCCAGACTAACCCCTTCGAGTATATGGAATTGACCGATAAAAGTTTGGATATCCTCAACCTTCAAGATCAATTGATTCGGATCCTTTTTTGTACTCATACTAATTCTCCATAGAGATCACCCAGGTAGGCGCGTTGTACTTGTTGGTTTTGTGCGATTTCTCTTGGAGTACCTTCTGTCAATACAGATCCCTGACTCATCACGGTGATCACATCCGAAATCTGCATGACCATATCCATGCGGTGCTCCACCAGCACAGCTGTCTTCTTGTTCTCTTTCACTACCTGATTTATGATCTCAATCAGTTCAGGTACCTGCTCAGAAGACATACCAGCAGTAGGTTCATCAAACAGTAACAACTCAGGGTTGCTAGCAAGCATAATTCCCAATTCCAATTTTCTCTTTTCTCCATGCGGTAGATTTCGGGCAAAAACATACTCACGCCCAACCAATTTCACTTGTGCGATCACTTCTTCTGCCCTCTGAATATAACCTTCATAGTTATCAGCTAAGGTGAGGAACAGGAAATTATCGTCCCCTGTTGCTTGTGCAGCTAGACGAATATTTTCAAGAACAGACAAATTTGGAAATATGTTTGTTATCTGGAAGGATCGCCCAATCCCAAGATGTGCTCTTCGGTACGGCGGTAAATTTGTGATGTCCCTTCCCTTGTAATGTACTGATCCCTTCGTAGGCGGCATCATACCGCTCAGCAAGTTAAATAATGTGGTTTTTCCAGCCCCATTTGGGCCAATGATCGCGTGCATGCTGAATTCCTGGATCTGTATATTCACATCATCTACTGCAATCAAACCCCCAAATGCTTTACGAAGGTTTCTAGCTTCAAGGATAGTTGGATTCTTCATATTGTTCCTTCTTGCAAATTTTCGTCAATAGTTTTTAAAAACACAGGGAGGGATGAGAACAGCCCCTCCCTGCTTTCTATTACTAACAGTATGCCATAATAACCATTCTTCGATCAAAACGAAGTTTAGCATTTACGGCTTGATCTCCCTTATTCAATAATAGGCAAATCCCCACAGCGATCAGCATAATCATCAATCAAAGTACATGGGACACCAAGGGCATCGTATGCTGTAACAGAAATGGTCTCGAAGAATTTATATTCTGGGATTCCATCGCCATCCTGATCGGGTTCCAGGTTGACCAGGCGCAAGATATTCATGGGTTGTTCACATACATGATCTTCCGGACGTATATAATATGTACCCTTAGGACCTTCGAATTTCAAGCCTTCCAGGGCTCGGATCATTGCGTCACCAGAAGTATCGCCACCTGTGATTTTCAAGGCCTCAGCAAGGGCGATCGCGGATGCCATACCACCAGCAGTAAATAGATCTGGTGGTTCGTTATATTCTTCAAGGTGTCGTGCTGTCAGCCAATCATTCACTTCGGTGTCAGCAGCAGTATAGTGGTATACATTCAAACCTATTTGCCCAAGGGCTGCGCCGTATATCGCAGCAAAGGACGCATTATCACCATAACCGGTACCAACGGTCATCTCTTCGAGTGCACCCAGGTCTGCCAACTGCTGGAATAAGGTTACGTAGCCAGTGCCTGCCCATGTAAGGAATAGATTCTCGGCACCACTATCCATAGCTTCTTGTACATAAGGTGTGAAATCGGTGGTGTCAAACGGTGCATAAATATCCGCTACTAACTCGCCGCCAAATTTTTCAACAGAATACTTGAGAGCAATACCCGAACCCTGCCCAAAAGCATTATCAATACCGATATGAGCAAAAGTGGGACCGACATTCTCAACCAGATATTTTGCAATAACAAGAGTGTCGTCGTAGTTTGTGCGTGAGGTACGGAATACATAAGGATTAAAGTAAGCACCGGTTGTGAATGCGGAAGCAGCAGGATCAACCATAAGGATAATCTCATTCTCCAACGCGACTGTGGTCAATGCAGCTGCAACACTTGAGGAAACTGGGCCCTGGATCAATTCAACACCGTCTTTTTCGATCAATTCGAGGGCCAGTGCTACACCCTTTTCAGGATCACCTTCGGTATCTTTTGAGATCACCTCAACAGGGCGACCAGCAATGATATAGCGACCTTCAGCATCCTTTTCACCACCTGAGGCATATTCAAGACCCAGCATAAAGCCGCGTTGTTGCTGCTGACCGTATAGTGCCATCACACCAGAGAGCATGCCTAGTTGCCCGATCTTCAACACTTCACCAGGCTCAGCGACTTCTTCTGCGACTTCTTCTACCACCTCTTCTTCAACAGGCTCCACAGCTGGTTCAACTTCTTGTACACAAGCTGTCAGCAGAAGTGCAGAAACAAGCAAAATAGACGAAATGGTAAGAAATACTTTCTTCATGATTATTTTCTCCTTAATTATTTTCAATTTATTTACTCATTATCGTGGATTTTTTGTTAGCAGATAATTTTCCTCCTTATATCTAAATACTATGTTTATTTACAAAACCGATTAATAACGTATTCAACGCTTCCGGCTTTTCCAGACAGAGTGCATGCCCCGACCCGGGTACAACTACAAATTCACTATTTTCGATGTGCTCAGCGATGGCTTCACCATATTTTCGACCTTTGATAATGTCTTCTTCTCCCACTAATATCAGTGTGGGCACCGCGATCTCCTTCAATTGGTCGGTGATATCCAGTTCTACAAAACAACGCATCAACTCAACTAAAGCTGGCATATCTAATTCTTGATATCGAGTAACCGACGCTTCAATGAATTCTTGATGCGCCTCTATCCATCCTTCTGCAAAATTCATATGGTAAGAAGTACGCAGCAGCAACTCAGCATCGCCCCTCTCTGCAGCCATCAACCATGGGTAAGTTTGTCCCTTTAGGAAGGGATCAACTCGACTCACGCCATCCATTACGATCAGAGACTGGGTGCGCTGTGGATATTTCAATGCAAATACCATACTCACTTCAGAACCATAAGAAATGCCTGCAATATGTGCTGCGGGGATATCAAGCCCATCCATCAGTGCGGCCAGATCATCCGCGTGCATTTCCATCGTATATGGACCATCGGGGTGCTCCGATTGCCACATTCCCCGACAATCATATAAAAGCACACGGAAATGTTTACTCAATTCATTCTTTTGATGTATCCAACTGGCAGTACTCATCATAATGCCATTGGATAAGACCAGTATTGGGCCCTCATCTTTTCCATGAAGTTCGTAATAGAGCTCTATTCCGTTCGCTTTTATCCGCGGCATGGTATTGCTTCCCTTTACCTGAATGCTAAATATTTCTTCTTGTTGTCGCCTTCTCCACGCTCAACAGTGGTCATCGAGAGCGTTTTTCCGATCTTGATCTTGGCTGGTTCAAACACATCCACATCCAATACTTGCGCTGTGACACGAACCCCTTCATCAAGTTCAATAATTCCCACACAATATGGGTTTTTATTGGAATAACCTGCTTCTGCCATTTGTGTAGCAGGAACAGAGATTACAGTATATGCAGCTAATTTTCCCTTTCCACTCAATTCGATGATCATAACGTCATCACTCTGGCACTTTGGGCAAATGGCTCGTTGTGGCGAAACTAAAAATCCACATTTTTTGCACTTGCTGCCGATCAGTTTTCCAGAATCCAGTGCGTTGTAAAATTGTTTACTATCAAATGTTTGATCTACCATCATCAATCTCTCTTCTCAAAAATATGAACTACACAAGTCTGTCCCGAACCACCAACATTATGTGTCAGAGCAGTAGTTGGATTTCCTGGTACCTGCCTCTCGCCAGCGATTCCGCGCAATTGTTTCCACACTTCAATAACCTGCCCCACACCAGATGCACCTACTGGGTGTCCCTTGGATTTCAGACCACCTGAGGTATTGATAGGATGGGCCCCCTCACGACTTGTCTTTCCCGCTATTGCCGCTTTCCATCCTTCCCCTCGTTCAAAAAAGCCCAGGTCTTCACTGGCCATGATCTCAGCAATGGTGAAACAGTCATGTACTTCCGCAAGATCGATATCATCTGGAGTTTTCCCAGCCATTTCGTAAGCCTTCTTTGATGCCTCAACAGCTGCGGGTATGAATGCTAAGGTTTCTCTATCGGAGAGAGCGCCATCACTGGCTTGACCCGATCCAATCACATAAATTGGATTGTCCGTATATTTCCTTGCAATATCCTCCGCCACCAAAAGAACCGCAGCCCCCCCGTCAGAAACTGGGGAACAATCAAATAATGTCATTGGCCAGGCAATCAGTGGATTCCCCTTAGGATCACTCAAGAACTCCATCTCTGTTTTCCAGGTTGGCTCCGGACGACCTTTTTTAATCGCTCGAGCTTTCTTGCTTTCCATTACTTGCAAGATCGTCTGTCCAAATTGCGCCTTATCATTTAATGCACCATTCTTATGGTTCTTGATACTCACGTGTGCAAAAGCTTCAGGTGAAGCTTCATATGCATCCATATAAGCAGTTGCCATAGCCGCATAGAATCCCGGGAAAGTAAAACCAGCCGGGATCTCAAATTGTGTGTCAGCTGCTGTTGCCAGTGCTTCAGTAACCTCATTGATGGGAAGATCAGTCATCTTCTCTACCCCTCCCACCAATACTACGTCATACATACCTGAAGCAATTGCGAATACCGCTTCTCGCAAAGCTACTCCCCCACTTGCACATGCATCTTCGACTCGAATCGATGGAATAGGTGATAAACCGATCCAGTTAGCAACGATTGGCGCCAGATGCGCTTGTTTTTCAAATTGGTCACTGCTGAAATTTCCAAGATATAAAGCCTCAATGTCTTTTGTATCCAGTCCTTTATCTATCGTACTTTTCATTTCTAGAAATGCTTCCACAAAGAGGTCTCGCGAAGTCTTTTCAGGAAAAGCACCAAACTTGCTCATTCCTGCTCCAACAATTGCTACTCCTCTTGATAATTTTTTCGTTGTCATTAATCCACCTTCATCTTCTTTGATATATACGTGCTTTTTCTAGATTTACAGGACGTGCCTGATCTGGGCCACTAGCAAGAGCTAATTTCAATTCATCATCTTCAATCTCAAATATTCCGGAAAATTTCCCCACCATACCCAGCGAATGAAAGTTTTGGTCTAGATCGATTTCGTTTCCAGATACATAATAAGTTCCACCCGACTTTATCCCCATAGATTCAAACGCAGCGTTGAAAGTCCCATCTTCTTTGAACTCAAACCACAATCCCGCATAAGGCTGTCCTTCTACTTGCACCCACTTCCCGTAAATTGCTTCCATTAATAAAATCCTTTTCATTAGAAAAGCGTCTTTGGGACTATGCCCAAGCGATGCGCTTCTTCCCGAATCCAATCTCTGAAATTAGGATGTGCTATTTGGATCAAAGCTTCCATGCGATCTTTTACACATCGACCACGCAACTCCGCCACACCATATTCTGTGATGATGGTATCTACATCTTGTGAAGGGATCGAAACTCCTGCACCCGGAGCTAACGTGGGCACGATCGTCGAAATCGTCCCTTTCTTAGCAGTTGATCGCATCGCAATGATCCCTCGTCCACCTTCAGACATCTGCGCACCTCGATGGGTATCCAGCTGTCCGCCAGTCCCACTGAATTGACGCGTTCCCAAGCTCTGAGAACATACCTGACCGATAATATCCACCTGAATGGCAGTATTGACACTGATCATCTTTTTATTTTGAGCGATGACATAAGGATTATTTGTGTACCGCCCCCTATACATTTCTACATTGCTGTTATGATCCAGAAAATCATACAATTTCTTCGTTCCTAGGGCAAAAGCGCCGATCATCTTCCCAGGGTGTAACGTCTTTTTACTATTGTTGACTACACCAGCTTCGACCAGATCAACCATGCCATCAACGATCATCTCGGTATGAACCCCGAGGTCTTTTCGATCCATGATATAGGAAGTAATCGCATTGGGAATTCCGCCAATACCAAGTTGGATCGTCGCGCCGTCTTCGATTAAATCGGCAATATAACCGCCGATTTTTTGTTCGATCTTGGTTGATGGAACAGAAGGAGATTCAACAACCGGAATATGGTTCTCTACAAAATGATCCACCTCAGATACATGAACTAGAGTATCCCCATAGGTAAAGGGAAGATTTTCATTCACCTCAATGATCTTCAGATCTGCGACCTCAAAAAGATCCCGCTGTACGATCAAGCCTAGAGATAACGAGATATATCCATCTTTATTTGGGGGTGTAGCTGTCCCAAAGAACACATCCAGATGACCTTTAGTGGAATGCAATTTATCGGATGCAGCCCGGTGCAAGTTGTTTGGGATATAGGAAACGCGTCCTTCAGAATGGACTTTACGATCATTTCCACTATAGAACCAGTTCTCATTGAAAAATTTTCCTTGCATCTCCGATTCCAGGAAAATATCGTAAGCGCGCATTGGCAAACATGTCCACAGCTTAACTCCCTCAAGTCGCTCTTTTTGAGAGGCCAATGCTGTTAATAAACCAACGGGTTCCGAACCAGCGATTCCCATACCTATGGTCTGTTCAGACTGGATCTTTTGGACTGCTTCTTCTATGGTTATGATCTTGTCTTGATACGTATTGCCAACCATTCATACATCCTTTTTCATTTATAGATAAAATTTACGGCATCCTGAACGCAACCGCTGCCTGGTTATAACCAACACCCGATCCTATAAATACTACAAGATCACCAGATTTGATCTTGCCCAGCTTACGTGCATCATCAAATGCCATTGGCAGACATGCTGAGCCGGTATATCCCCATTTATCCATGATCCAATGCGCCTTCTCAAGTGGAAGTTCAAGGTCCTCCATGACCAATTTGATACTATTCAACCGAACCTGAGTGAAGATCACAAAATCGATGTCTTTCAACTCAAAATTCCCGTTCTTTGCTACTTCGCGAATACGCTTGGGCCAGCCTTCGTTATTGACTTCTGGTGGAAAGGGTGTCACAAGTCGTACTTGAGTCTTCCCTGCTTTAACATTTTCGACACTCGCCGGCTCTGCTGTTCCACCTGCATAGATCCCCCAATTTGGATAATATGATCCATCAGCGAATAATTTAGAGGAGATGAATCCGGGTTTATCCGATGGCGCCAATACTGCCGCCCCAGCTCCATCACCATAAAAGAAGCTGATCACATCATGTTTGTAATCCGCCAGTCGGTGCATCATATAAGCACCGATCACTAGAATGTATTTCAAACTTGGATTAGTAACAATCAACCCGGCTGCTTGAGCCAATCCAGTTGGGAAAGAAGCACAGGCGCAACTAACATCGTAGGTTCCAGCATTCACAGCACCCAATTTATGCTGTACTACCACAGATGTCGCCGGAGTGATGTAATCTGGGGAATCTGTACCCAAGATGATCAAATCAATATCCTCAGGAGTTATCCCGGCATCTTTGATGGCATCTTTCGCCGCTTCCACCGCCAGATCAGAAGTCGCCCAATCATCAGGTGCGTAAAAACGTGTTTTTATATTGGAACTTATCTCAAATTTTTCAACAACATCTTCAAGTTCGGGGTTTATTTCCTTCATCCAGGAAGCAAATGTTGCATTAGTTACTTCATTTTCCGGTACATAACGCCCCGTGCCTATGATCGTTGCATGTCGTGACATATCATCCCTCCTTTTCGTTTACGTCCCCAGCACCATTCCACCATCAACGCTGATCGTTGTTCCATGAATATAAGCAGCTTCATCGCTTGCCAGCCAACAATACACATTGGCAACATCTATGGGCTCTCCCATTCTTTTTAGCGGTGTCTTCGCTGCCAGACCGCTCAGTATCTTCTCCGGCATCTTCTTAACCATTTCGGTTAAAATGAATCCTGGGCACACGGCATTCACGCGGATGTTATACCTTCCCAATTCTCTTGACCATGTTTTGGTCATACCGATTACCCCAAATTTTGTCGCAGCATAATTGGTCTGTCCAAAATTCCCATAAAGCCCTACTATCGAGGATGCATTTAAAATAACTCCAGCCTTCTGTTCGATCATGGTGGGAATTACTGCCTGTGCACAGTTGAAAACACCTTTCAGGTTTACGTTGATCACCATATCCCAGGCTTCTTCAGACAGCTGGCTTACAACTGCACCGTCCTTATACTTCACAAATAGACCATCACGGGTAATTCCAGCATTATTGATCAAAACATCAATACGACCGTATTTCTCCTTAATAGAATCTATCCATTTCTGAACATCCTGCCTATCGGTAACATCAACTTTGTAGAAGCTGGAGTCATTGCCTATTTCTTGCACTAGTTTTTTTCCAGCGTCTTCGTTTACATCACAAAGGATTACCTTTGCGCCTTCAGCTGCGAACTTAATGGCTGTCGCTTTACCAATCCCCGCAGCACCTCCAGTGATCAAACATACTTTATCTTTCAACCGCATTGTATAAACTCTCCTTTAGTGCTTTTTCTGAAAAAAATATCGAAAATGATATATTTCTCTGCACAACTAGAGTAACACCCAGCCTTAACAAACTCGTTACAACCTGGTTACAAAATCGGATTCTTCTATTGTTCAGAATTAATTGAAGAATATACTTCTTGGATTTTAGGGGAGAGTGGAATATTATTTTTTACTTCAAAAAGCTCTTTACATTGCTTATATACACTATGCACCATAGCATGATGCTGCATAGTGTGAAAGATCTGAATCTGCAGACGATAAGCAGGTTCACATAACGCCTCTTTGCTTAACATCTTATAAGTGACATCTAGTGCTTTTTGTAAGTTATTAGCGTCGATATAGTATTGGGCTAATTTTTCAGCTGCGAATAGAAACTTCTGGTGATAGTACTGTTCTTCAACGACCAGATGTTCTTGAACATAACTGCCGTTAAAATACGCCTGTTGATACAGATCAACGGCATTTTGTAAAAAGATAGGGTTTTCTTCCTTCGCATTCGTTTCAAAAAGATCAGCATCGACAACTACTGATGCTTGGGGATTGATGCGGTATAACTCTTGCCTACGTTCAATAAAAAAAGATGGAACTCCACGTGGTCTTCTAGGCTCAAGTGCATTGTTTAATGCATTAAAAGTCACCTTGAGATTATTTAACGCGGTACTTAAAACTGTATTAGGCCAAAGTGCATCTGCAATTTGCTCACGATGAAGCCATTTCCCCCGGTTTGCGATAATGTATTGGAATAATGTTTTGGCTTTTTCGCGTTTCCATTCATGACATCGAATCAGTTCATCACCACGCCACACGTTGAAAGTATCCAGTGTACGAATCCATAATGTATACCCTGGGTGATATTTGGGAATTTCATTTGAAGAACCACCTAATAGATTGCAGATCATCTCTTCCTCAATATGATTCTCGTTTGCAGTGATCAACAGTGGTTTCAATATTTCTCGATCATTGGGCCCCATGATCGTTTCTTTCTCCAACAAGAATTCATAATGATGCTCCTTGATAATAGGTAAAGCTTCTTGTAAATAATTCAAAGCCTCATCTTTTTTTTCTTTATTCCAGGAGTTGATCGCCTGCCAGATTTTTGCAGCACATAGGATAAATGGATCTCTTACAAGTTTTGCAGCAGATTCTGCCAACGAGAGGTAACGGTGCGCCTTATCATAATTTTTAACCAGCACTTCACCAGCTCCCAGCGAAATACGGATCAAAGCACTGATCCACTCATCACCTGCCTTTTGTGCAATAGATAAAGCTTCACGTGCCAATTCTTCCGCTTCCTGAATCTGACCAGAATAACCCAGCGCTCTACACATTCCCCATAATGGTTCAACATGAATGCGGATCACATTCACTTTTTCTATAGACTCTTCATAAAAATCTATCGCCTGATTAAAGCCATCCTTTGCCCAAGGTGCAATGCTTTGCAATTGCAATGCGTGCCCCAAACGCATATATCCAACACTCTGGACAAACGTGGACTGTAATTGCTCCCCGATGTAAATTCCCCGCTGGGCAAAATGATACGCCTTATGAATTTCACCTTTCAATGCGTAGAACAAGGAAAGCAATAATGAAGCCTCGCGATGGAAACGTTGCGGGCGCGCAATGGAATTACTGGTTGGATGGCTAGCTTCACGTCGTTCCAGGAGATTAACGCCCTCAATCAAACGACCTGTTCGTAGATATAAACGTGCCTGGATAAGATCATTCTCTGTATCCATGGTATTCAGAGCCATAGATTGTTTTAGGAGTTCTTCCGCATTTTCTGGAAAACCAAGATTTAATTGATTTTCAGCTTTTAGCGTCAATAGATCTGCCATATCCTCTGGAGATTCCTTGGCATCCAGATGCTCAATAGCTTCTTGCAGTAGATTATCTGCACTAGACGGTCGAATTGTATCCAGATACACCCTTGCCTGTCCACGCAGGGAAATACTAATACCCCATTTGTTCTCGGTTTTCCGATAAATCTTTTCTGCAGCTTGATAGTTTTCAAGTGCCTCAGTAAATTTCGTTGTGTAACGATTTACTTCCCCTGACAGGAATGAAATATATGGATATTTTGAACGTATAGTCCCAGGAAACGTGCTGATCCAATAGCTGATGCTTTCATATCGCCCCTTTTGAATCATCTGCTCACCAATATTTTCCAGGATCTGGTTCACGCGATGATACTCACCCGCAATGAGAAGATGAGAAATAGCCCTTTCCCAATACTCATGTGCAGAAAAATAACTCGCTATCTTTCGATGTAATTCCAAAGTTAGGGATTGATCTTGCTGCAGACGATTTAGAAGAAATCCTTGAAAGATCTGATGGTAGCGATAAATATTCGGCTGCAATTCATCAATGAATAAACCCATAGCATGTAAATTTGAAAGAATTCTCTCGCTTCCTGTTCTATTCAATAAGAAATCACAAGTATCGGAATCTAATTTTGAAAGTATTGAAGTCTTTATCAAGAAATCTTGGACATGGGGTTCTTGCCTTGCCAATACCTCCTCTGCCAAATATTCAAATAAGGCTCTTTTGGAATCTTGATTTCCTTCCAGTACCTGGGACATTCTAGCGCTTGGATTGCTCTGCATGGACTGCCATACCATCTGCAACCCAATAGCCCAGCCCTCAGTTTTTTTCATCAATTGGTCAATTTCATCGGGTTTAAGGACAATACCATAGTGATGTGAAAATAAGTCATGCACCTCTTGGGAGGTAAAGATCAGATCTTCCTTACTGATCACCTGTAAACTTTGTTTTACTTTCCACTTGTTCATAGACGGGAACTTCAACGTACGTCGAGAGGCAATGATGATATGCAACTGTGGTGGGATGTTTTCGATGAACCAATCCATAAGTTGGGTTATTTCAGGTACATCGTAAACACAATGATAATCATCCAATACAAGCAATGTGTCGTCTTTCAATTTCATAGAAAGCGCATTGATGAAAACGATCATAGCTTCCTGCTGCGAAGAGCCGGGTACATCAAGAATACGCAATGCATCCTCACCAATTTCTTGTCCCAATTGATTGAATGCGGTAAAGAGTTTTGCCAGGAATAATGAAGGATCACGATCGGGGCCAACCGTCGTATACCAGTAAACATCATTTCTAATTGAGTGAATGTAGGAGATCACAGCAGTACTCTTCCCATACCCTGTACCTGCTTTGAGCACAGTAACAGGGTACTCAAGAGTATTGTGTAATCGCTTCAGTATTCTTTCCCTCTTTAATACTTGATTACGCTGTGCAGGTGGATTTAATTGACTCAGAATGATTAGGTTTCGTATGCTCATAACGTAACGGTGAAAGTGATCAACCCCTCCCCTACTGAAATATTCATCAATAAATTGGGAGTATCTTAATTTAAATTATACTCAATCAAATCATGCCTCTATCAAAGATGAATGACAATAAAACGCGCAAACCCTATTCATTCGCTACTATCCTGCTGCTCTTCTAGAAGAAAAGTGAAGAGATGATAGGATGAATTCCTGTCTTCACTTCTTCACACTTTTTTTCTTGACTGAGTATTAAGCATAAAAAGATGGGTCTGCTAAGGTCAGGGGCCCATCTTTTTATGGTTGCCATA
>NPIF01008082.1_pt2 | contig 18008 bp, 13 predicted proteins | sample 8637461 | NCBI WGS metagenome assembly NPIF01 (sample SAMN07420641, study PRJNA396082) | bioreactor metagenome | isolation source: sample BR12 brine-fed electro-methanogenic bioreactor BR | place: Japan: Kochi | collected 2016-12-09
ACATCGAGCTCCTCGAGCGCGAGGGCGGCTGGGCGAAGCTCGAGGCGCTCGGTCAGGCTCTCGAAGAGCGTCTGCTCCCCGTGCTCGAGAAGGCACCCTACCCCGTCCGCCTCGTGCGCGTCGGGTCGATCTTCTGGCTCGCGCTCCAGGACGGCGACCCGCCGCGCTCGGCCGAGACGATCGAGAGCGACGCGGCCACGCGCTACACGGCGTTGTTCCACGCGCTGCTCGAGCGCGGCGTCGCGCTCGCGCCTTCGGCCTACGAGGTGGGCTTCCTCTCGCTGGCCCACGAGGAGGAACACCTCGACACCCTGGCAGGCGCGCTCGCCGAGGCGTTCGCGGAGCTCGGAAAGAGCTGAGCATGAAACCACGCTTCGACCCGACCCGCCTGATGCAGATCTGCTTCATCGTGCTGCTGCTCGTCTGCGCGGGTCAGGTCTCGTGGTGGTTCATCGACCAGGTGCTCTACACGCGGAGTGTCCGGGCCGAGCTCGACATGATGCTCGGCCAGGACATCGTCGCTGCGAAGACGATGCTCGATCAGGGATGCGAGAAGAAGAAGGTCGAGCACTTGTTCAAGGGCGTGCTCAGCGTCACCGAGGAAGGCGCCGTCATCGTCAACCCCTCGCTCGAGGCCTCTCTCGAGGAGGAGGCGCGGCGGCGCCTGCGGCGCTACGGCTGGGAGGGCGGCTTTTTCCTGATCGTGCTCGGCGCCTGCGTCGCCGTGCTCTGGCACGCGCTGCGCTCCGACGCGATCCTCCACCGGCGCCAGCACAACTTCCTCGCCGCGGTCAGCCACGAGTTCAAGAGCCCGCTCGCGAGCGCGCGCCTCGCCGCCGAGACCCTCGCGCTCCGCCAGCCCGAACCGGAGCGGCAGGCCAAGCTCGTCGCCCGCGTTCTCGAGAATCTCGGCCGCCTCGAGCGCATGGTCGTCAACCTGCTCGACACCGCCCGCATCGAGGAAGGCGAGCTCGACCTCGAGCCGCAGCGCGTCGTCCTCGAGCGCGCGGCGCGAACCGCGGCGGCCCACCTCGAGCTCCGCATCGTCGACGAAGGTGGCAACCTCGAGATCGACGTGCCCGGCGAGATCGAGGTCTTTGCCGACCCGCGCGCGGTCGACACCGTGCTGCAGAACCTGATCGACAACGCCCGCAAGGCGATCGCCCGCGCGGGCGGCACGAGCGTGCGGGTGCGCGGCAGCCGCGAAGGCGACTACGGTGTGCTCGTCGTCGAGGACGACGGCGACGGCTTCGAAGCCGGCAGCGGCACGCGCCTCTTCGAGAAGTTCTACCGTCCGGGCGACGAGATGCGCCGTAGCGGTCAGGGCTCCGGACTCGGGCTCTACATCGTCTCGAAGCTCGTCGCGCAGTCCGGCGGGCATGTCAGCGCCCACAGTGAGGGCAGCGGCCGGGGCGCGCGCTTCGAAGTGCGCTTCCCGCTCGCCGAGGAGTCGTGATGGAGGCAGGACGGAGGATCCTCGTCGTCGAGGACGAGAAGGACCTCGCGGAGGGGATCCGCGAGAACCTCGTCGACGAAGGTCACGACGTGGAGACGGTCGGCGAAGGCACGCTCGCGCTCGAGCGGATCCTCGAGCACGACTACGACCTCGTCCTGCTCGACGTCATGCTGCCTGGGCTCGACGGCTACGAGATCTGCAGTCGCGCGCGCGAGGCCGGGCGCCGAGTCCCCGTGCTCTTTCTCACCGCGAAGGGGGAGCTCGACGATCGGCTGCGAGGCCTCGAGGTCGGCGCGGACGACTACTTGCCGAAGCCCTTCCACCTCCGCGAGCTGCTGCTCCGCGTCGAGGCGATTCTCCGGCGCAAGAGCTGGTTCAACGGGGACTCCCCGCGGGGCGACACGCTGCGCTTCGGGGAGAACACCGTCCACTTCCACGCACGCCGCGCCACGAGCTGGGACGGCGAAGAGCACGAGCTCCCCGAGCGGGAGGCGATGCTGCTCAGGTTGCTCCACGAAAACGAAGGCGAAACCGTCACCCGCGAGACGATCCTCGAGCGCCTGTGGAGCCACGAGGTGCTGCCATCGACGCGCGTGGTGCTGGCGCTCGTCGAACAACTGCGACTACGCTTCGAGATGGACCCTGAGGCACCGCGCCACCTGCACACCGTGCGCGGCCTCGGTTACCGCTTCACCCGCGAGCCGGAGGAGAGCCGATGAACGACCGCCTGACCCGCGCGCTGCGCTCGGAGCCCACGGATCGACGCCCGGTATGGCTGATGCGCCAAGCTGGCCGTTACCTGCCCGAGTACCGCGAACTCCGCGCCCGTCACCGCTTCGAGGAGCTCTGCGCGGACCCCGAGCTCGCCGCAGACGTCACCTTGATGCCGATCGAGCGCTTCCCGCTCGATGGCGCGATCATCTTCGCGGATCTGATGAGCCCGGTCTCGGCTCTCGGCATCGACGTGCGCTTCGACCCGGGCCCCGTCCTCGACACCCCGCTCGACGACCCCGCGCGCATCCGCGCGCTGCCGGAGCCCGAGCGCGGCGCGATCGCGCCCGAAGTCCCGGCCGCGCTGCGCATCGTGCGGGAGCGCCTCGCCGGCCGCGCAGCCTTGCTCGGCTTCGCGGGCGCGCCGTGGTCGATCGCGGCGTACCTCGTCCAAGGTCGCGGTCGCAGCGGCTTCCCCGCCCTCAGGACGCTCGCCGCCCGAGAGCCCGAGCTCACCGAAGAGCTGCTCGCGAAGCTCTCCCGCATGTCCGCGCGCTTCCTGCTCGACCAGATCGACGCCGGCGCCGACGCCGTGCAGATCTTCGACACCTGGGCGGGTCTCCTCCCCCTCGCCACCTGGGAGCGCCTCGTCAAGCCGCACATCGTCTCCTTGCTCGAGACGGTGGGCAGCGCGGGCGTGCCGCGCATCTACTTCGCTCAGGACGCGCCGCATCTCCTGCCCGGCATCGCCGACCTCCCGACCGAGGCTTTCTCCTTCGACTGGCGGGTCGACCTCGCCGCGATGCGGAGGACGCTCCCCGAGGGCCGCGCGATCCAAGGCAACATCGACCCCGCCATCCTCTCCGCCGGCCCGGAAGCGACCAAGGCCGCGACGCGCCAACTCCTCGCCCGGATGCCGGCACTCGGCCACGTCGTCAATCTCGGCCACGGCATCATGCCCGAGGCGCCGATCGCGAGCGTCGAGGCGCTCGTGCGTGCCGTTCACGACGAAGGAGCGGAAAGTTGAGCGACGACCAGCACAAGCCCGGAGCGCGGCCGGTCTCCCGCCAGGCGACCGCCGAGCTCCTCGCACGATACGACCAGCCTGGCCCGCGCTACACGAGCTACCCGACCGCCGTCGAGTTCCACGAGGGCGTGGACGCCGGGGAGTACGAGAAGCGCCTCGCCACGGCCAACGAGCTCGGCGACGAACCGCTCTCGCTCTACCTGCACCTGCCCTTCTGCGAGGAGCGCTGCCTCTTCTGCGGCTGCCACGTCATCATCACGCCGCACAAGGAGCGCGCGCGGCCCTACGTCGCGCTGCTCGAGCGTGAGATCGAGCTCGTCGCGGAGCGCCTTCCCGAGCGCCGGAGCTTCAGTCAGCTCCACCTCGGCGGTGGCACGCCGACCTACCACGCACCCAAGGAGCTCGGCGCGCTGCTCGAGAAGCTGCTCGCCCGCTTCACGCCGACCGCGGACGCGGAGCTCGCCGTCGAGGTCGACCCGCGCGTCACCTCGACGGAGCACCTCGACGTCCTCGCCGATCTCGGATTCAACCGCCTGTCGATGGGCGTGCAGGACTTCACGCCCGAAGTGCAGAAGGCCGTGCTGCGCGAGCAGAGCGTCGCCCAGACTCGCGAGCTGATCGAACACGCGCGGCGCCGCGGCTTCTCCGGGATCAACATCGACCTGATCTACGGCTTGCCCCACCAACGCCCCGAAACCTTCGAGGCGAGCGTCGAGCAGGTGATCGCGCTCGGGGCCGACCGCTCGGCGGTGTACTCCTTCGCATACGTGCCGTGGATCCGGGGCCACCAGAAGAAGCTCGACGAGAGCACCTTGCCGTCGCGTGAGACGAAGTTCGCGCTCTTCGCGACCGCGCGGGAGCGTTTCCTCGCCGCGGGCTACGAGCCGATCGGCATGGACCACTTCGCCAAGCCGGACGACGAGCTCTCGCGTGCCCGGCGCGAGCACCGCCTGCGCCGCAACTTCCAGGGCTACACCGTCATCCCCGCCCCGGACGTCATCGGCCTCGGGATCTCGGCGATCGGCGACGTGCGCGGCGCGTTCGTCCAGAACGAGAAGAAGCTCTCCCGCTACGAGAAGGCGATCGAAGAAGGCCGCCTTCCCGTCGAGCGCGGCGTGCTCCGCAACGCGGACGACGAGATCCGCCTCGCCGTCATCCACGAGCTGATGTGCAACTTCCGCGTCGAGAAGAGTGCGATCGAGACCCGCTTCGACATCGACTTCGACGAGTACTTCGCGGAAGACCTCGTGCGCCTAGACGGTCCCGCCGAGGAAGGGCTCGCGCGCGTCGGCGACGCCGTGATCGAGGCCACGCCCGAGGGCGAACTCTTCGTACGCAACCTCGCGATGTGTTTCGACCGCTACTGGCGCGACAAACACGAAGGGGGCGACAAGCCGGTGTTCAGCAGGACCGTGTGATCCGATGAAACGTCTCGTCGTCATCGGTGGAGGTGTCTCGGGGCTCGCGGCTGCGCACGGTGCGCGCGCGATCTTCGGCGAGTCTCAGGAACGCTTCGAGGTCGTCGTCCTCGAGCGCGAGACGCGCATCGGCGGCAAGGTGCGCAGCCACGACGGCCAGGGCTGGCTCGTCGAGGAAGGACCCACCGGCTACCTCGACAACGAACCCGCCGTCGATCGCCTCGTCGCCATCGCCGGTCTCGAGAAGGTGCCCGCGAACGAAGCGGCCGCGCGCCGTTTCATCGTGCGCGGCGGGCGGATGCGCGAGGTCCACGCCCACCCGCTCAAGCTCGCGCGCTCGGGCCTGCTCTCCCCGCTCGGGCTCCTGCGCTGCGCCGCCGAGCCCCTGATCAAGCGCGGCCCCTCGGGCACCGACGAGAGCATCTTCGACTTCGCCGCACGCCGCTGCGGCCGGCAGGTCGCCGAGCGTCTGATCGCGCCGATGGTCCTCGGCGTCTTCGCCGGCGACGCACGCCGGCTCGCGCTGCGCTCGGCGTTCCCGATGATGGCGGAGATGGAGGAGCAGCACGGCTCACTCGTCCGCGCGATGCTGGCGAAGCGGAAGGAGGCGAAGGCCGCGGGCAAGACGGCAGGCGGACCCTCGGGACCCTCCGGCACCTTGACGACCTTCCCGGGCGGCCTCGAAGCGCTGCCGCGTGCGCTCGCTGACGCCCCCGGGCTCGACGTGCGCTGCAGCACGGAAGTCCGCGACCTGTTCCCCCGCCCCGACGGCGGCTACGTGCTCGCGCTCGACGGACAGAGCGAGAGCCTCGACGCCGACGCCGTCGTCCTCGCGGGGGAGACGTGGGCGAGCGCCAAGGTGCTCGACGCCGCGTCGCCGACGGCCGCCCGCGCCCTGTCGGCCGTGCCGACGCCGCCGGTCGCCGTCGTCGCGCTCGGTTTCGGACCGGAGGCCCTCGGCAAGGTACCCCGAGGCTTCGGGGTCCTCATCCCTCGCAACGAGTCGTTCCGCATCCTCGGCTGCCTCTGGGACACGCACCTGTTCCCTGGCCGCTCGCCGGAGGGGCACCTCCTCGTGCGCTGCATGCTCGGCGGAGCCGTCGATACCGAAGTAGGCGGACTCTACGAGGAAGAGCTCGTCGAGATCGCGCGCCGGGATCTCGAACGCCTGTCGGGAATCAACACCGCCCCGGTCTACCGCCACGTCACGCTCTGGAAGCGCGCGATCCCGCAGTACACCGCGGGGCACGCCACCCGGGTCGCGGCCGTCGAGAAGGCGCTCGCCTCCCTGCCCGGCGTCTACGTGGCGGGCAACGGGCTGCACGGCATCGCGTTCGGCAAGGCGATCGCTGCCGGCCTCGCGGAAGGCGAGCGCGCGGCGCGCTTCCTCCTCGACCAGGAGCGCGGGCGTTGAGCTCACTGTCCATCATCATCCCCGCGCTCGACGAGGAGGAGCAGATCACCGCGACGCTCACTCCATTGCAGGAGCTGCGCGCGCGCGGCATCGAGGTGCTGCTCGTCGACGGCGGCAGTCAGGACCGAACGCGCGAGCTCGCCGCGCCACTCGCCGACAGGGTCCTCGACGCCCCGCGCGGCCGGGCTTGGCAGATGAACGAGGGCGCGCGTGCGGCGCGCGGCGATGTGCTGCTCTTTCTCCACGCGGACACGTCGCTGCCCAAGGACGCCGAGCGTCTCGTCACCGAAGCTCTCGCCCGGACGGGGCGTGTGTGGGGACGATTCGACCTGCGTCTTTCGGGGCGCAACCCGCAGCTCCGCATGGTCGAGACCCTGATCAACATCCGCACCCGCCTGAGCTCGATCGCCACCGGCGACCAGGCGATCTTCGTCGAACGCCGCGCGTTCGAGGCCCTCGGCGGCTACGAGGAAATCCCGCTGATGGAAGACATCGCGCTGACGCGTGCGCTCAAGCGGCGCTCGCGGCCTGCCCACATCGCGGCGCGCGTGACCACCTCGAGCCGACGCTGGGAAGAGCACGGCATCTGGCGCACGATCTTCTGGATGTGGAAGCTGCGCTGGGCCTACGCCCGTGGAGCGGACCCGCACGATCTCGTGCGGGGGTACCACGAAAAGGCGGAGGAGCGCTGAGCGTCTCCCCCGCCTGCGATCTTCGGACAAGGCTTCAGTAGCGGAAGCGACGTACGAGCTGCTCGAGCTCCGTCGCCATCACCGACAGCGAACGCGACGCCTCGAGCGTGTTCTCCGAGCCCTCGGCCGTCTTGTCGACGACTGACTTGACGGCCGCGAGACTCTCCGAGACCTCGGCCCCGCCTGCAGCCGCCTCGGTGACGTTCCGGGCGATCTCGCTCGTCGTCGCCGACTGCTCTTCGACCGCGGACGCGATCGTCTGCTGCATCGAGTCGATCTCCGCGATCACGCTGCGGATCCCCGAGATGCCCTCGACGGCGTCGCGGGTCGTCGCCTGGATCCCGGCGATCTTCCCGCCGATCTCCTCGGTGGCCGTCGCGGTCTGCTTCGCGAGCTCCTTGACCTCGTTGGCGACGACAGCGAAGCCCTTGCCCGCTTCTCCGGCGCGCGCCGCCTCGATCGTCGCATTGAGCGCGAGCAAGTTGGTCTGCTGCGCGATGGACGTGATCAGCTTGATGACCTGGCCGATCTCGGTGCTCGCCCGGTCGAGCTCGGTCATCTGTCCCGCCGCGCCGTCGGCCGCCGAGACGGCTCCCGCCGCGACCTCGGCCGCCGCCTGCGCGTTCTGCGCGATCTCCTGGATCGACGCGCTCATCTCTTCCGTCGCGGTCGAGAGCGTGCCGATACTCGCGGAGATCTGCTCGGCCGCCGCCGTGACGCGCGTCGTCCCCTGCGCCGCCTCTTCGGCGCCGCGGGTCATCTCACTACTGACCGCGGTCAACTCCTCGGCGGAGCCCCCGAGCGCCGTCGCGTTCTCCGCAATGTTCGACACGGCACCGCGGAAGGACTCCGCGAGTCCGTTCGTCGCATCGCGTAGACGGGCGTAGTCGCCGCGGTGTTCACCATCCATGCGCGCGTGCAGGTCGCCTTCCGCGAGCTGCTCGAGGGCGGTGAGGACTTCCTTCACCGGCGCAGCGAACGCGTCGACCAAGCCGTTGAGACCGACGAAGAGCTTCTGGTACGCCGGGTCGAAGCCCGAGAGCTCCGACCGGTAACCGAGGTTCCCGCCCCCGACCTCTTCGCTGAGGCGGGCGATCTCCCGGCGCGCCGCCATCTGCCCGCTGATGTCCTGAACGTATTCGACGGCTCCGACCACAGAACCGGATGCGTCGAGAAGCGCCGTTCCCTCGTAGTGAATCGGCAGCTCCTGCCCTCCGGCCATCCGCGCAGCGGTCTCGGCCGCGTAGGGGCGCCGGTCGCGCATCGCTTTCATGCAGCAGCAGTTCTCCGTGCGACAGTGCTCGGTGTTGAAGAGCTCGTAGCACTTGCGCCCCACGGCTTCGCCGGGCCGCATGCTCAAGACTTCTTCACCGCGCCGGTTGAGATAGAGCACATTGAAATCGGGATCGATCGCCATCACCGGAGTCGGGATGACCTCGAGGACCTTCTGATGCTCCACGGTCTTCTTGTCCAGAGTCGTCTGCATGGTCGTGCCTCTTCTCTCGCGGGGGCGCTCACTCCGCGCCCGATGCTGCCGCAAGATCGGGGGCCCGCGGCTTCTTGGCACAAACCTGTGGTGCCTCATTTCTGATTCAAACGCTAACCCGGTCGTCTTTGGCGGTCAGTTAAACAAGCCGGCAGTCTTCCAGGACAAAAAGGAACGGCTGCGAACAATTTCGCAGCCGTCCGGAATTCCCTAACAGGCGTTTAGAATTTAAGAATATAGTCGACTTGCCAGCGGTTCATCTTCTCCGCAACACCCACGGCAACGTCCGTGTTGTACCAGGTGACGTTGACGTATCCCTTCGAGCCCAGCCCGACACGCCAGTCGAAGCGGTAGCCGTCGAGGTTCGAACTGCGCGTCGTGTCCGACTGCGTGAACGCGTAGAACAGCGCGTCGGGCTCGGAGTAGTACTTCGAGAAGCGGAAGGCCATCTCCCCCGGCTTCTTGTAGTCGCCGATCTGAATGCGCGCGAAGTATGCGGTGTCGTCGTCCTCGCCGATGCCCTCGGCGCCGAGGTTCTGGTAGTAGTGAGCGGTGAACTTCACCGGCCAGCGCTTGTTGCCCTTGTTCTTCCACTCGACGAACACGCTCGCGATGTCGAAGTCGCTGATCAGCATGTCGTTCCCGTCGAGGTAATTGCTGACCTTGTTGCCCTTGAGCTTGCCGCCGAGGGTCAGGCCAGCCATCACGTCCGGCTCGCTGTAGGTCTCGTAGCCGACGCCGAAGCTGAAGCTGTTGTTCCCGCGCTTGAAGTGCGGCGCGATCTGACCGCCGAACAGATAGGCATCGTCACCGCTCGAAGACTCCTCGAGCGCGAACGCGAAGACGTTGGCCTTGACGTTCCCGCGCGAGTAGCGGCCCATCGCGCCCTCGACCACGACGTCGTCGTCCCACGCCATGTCCGAGACCTTCCAGAGCTTCTTCGGCGCGAACTTGCCCGCGATCACGGAGAAGTCGTCCGTCAGCGCGAAGTCGCCGAACGCCTGGGCGATCGAGATGTCCTTCTTGCTGAAGCCACCGTCCAGGCTCTGGTTGTCGGAGACCGGATCGTTCGAGTCGCCGCTGCGGAGCTCGAGGCCGACCTTGATCATGTCGTTGATCTTCGTCGTGAAGCCCACCCGGAAGCGGAAGCGGAAGCGATTGCGCTTCCCGTCGTCGAACTTCCCGTCCTGATCGAATCCCTCGTAGCGCAGGCGCAGGTCGCCCTTGAACTTCGTGCGGTCGAAGAAGGAGTCCTTGTCGCCGGCGTAGACCGCCGACCCCGCGACCAGCAAGCACACCGTCAGTATCAGCAAACGTCGCATCATCGTTGTCGTCCTCATCACTGCTTCGTTTCGGTATTCGGGCGCGTCCCGCTGGCCGCGTCGAATGCGGGGCCAGTCTGCTGGCGATCTGTCGCGAAGGTGTGACAGCCGGGTTAAGTGTCCGTGACACAGCTTGCGTCCATGCGGCGGCCGCCCTCCCCGGCGTCAACTCGATGCAACGGCGGCCTGCGCGCGCGATGCCTCCCCCCGGGGGGCATCGTCCTCATTGAATGAGGTTCACTGGCGGTCAGGCTCGAGGGTTTCTATCATTTGCTCATCATCCCCGCGAGCAAGCCGCAAGAGTATTCTCCGAGCGGCGTTACGACGACTCTACGCCTGTGTACGGGCTCATGGATGCCGTTACCGGCGGGTAACTAAAACCTAAGTCGCGACAAGGAAGCATCGCGTTAAAGCCTGTCCCTACAACGATTTGCGAATCCGTGACGAATTGCACGGTTGGCATACGGATTGCTCTACTCCCGGCCGAGACAAAACCCCCGGGGGATCGCCCCGGGTCTGCTTCGGAGAGTGAACGTCCTTGTCCTTTCCGGTGTGAGGAGGAGTTAAGCATGAAGAGTTCGTGGAAGATTCGGGCCCTCGTGGTCGCGATCGCGGTCGCGATGCTGTGGTCCGCGACGGCGCTCGGTGCCGTCACGATCAAGCAGAAGGTTGGAGAGAAAGAGTACAAGTTCCAGGTCTACGGCTTCTCCCAGATGGAGATGCGGGGCGGCGACGGCCAGTCCAAGGAAGGCGGGACGTTCTTCAAGGCGCAGCGTATTCGCCTCGGGACGAAGTACTTCCACGGTGGTTGGTTCGCCAAGCTCTTCCTCGATTTCAACCAGTCCTACACCTCCAAGGAAGCTGGCCTCCCCAAGGTGATCAAGGACGCGTTCGTCGGCTACCGCTGGAGCGACGCTGCCTTCATCCGCATGGGCATGATCAAGACGCCCGTCGGCATGGACTTCACCATCCCCGGCTGGAACCTCGACATCGTCGAGCGTGGTTCGATCGCCAAGGGCCTGGTCCTCGAGCGTGACTTCGGTCTGATGCTGTCCGGCCGCATGATCGGTGGCGACGGCTCCGGCAAGCGCACCAACGGAACCGAGATGGGCCACGAGAAGTGGTCGAACGGCTTCGGTTACGACATCGGCGTGTTCAACCCGGCCGGCCGCTCCAGCGCGGTGGTCTGGGACTCGAACCAGCTCGGTGACGCGCTGGCCTACGCCATGCGTATCCACTACGACTTCAACAAGAACTTCCACACCGAGCTCAGCTGGGGTACCTCCCAGGAAGCGGGCGGCATCGACTCCCGTTCCTCCGAGGACTACACCGTCATGGACTTCGGTATCAACGCTTTCGCGATGGACCGCAAGCTCCACCTGAAGTTCGAGTACATCGCCGGTGAGGACATCCGCGGCGAGGCCGGCTGGGACCAGACCGCTTGGGTCGCCACCGTCGGCTACAAGTTCACCAACCAGGTCGAAGGCGTGATCAAGCATTACGCTGGTGACTGCGATCGTGGCGATGCCTCGACCGACCTCACCAACACCTACCTCGGCGTGAACTTCTACATCTCCCCGCTCAAGACCGCCCACCGCGCGCTCCAGAGCCACCGCATCCAGGTCAACTACCTGATGGCCGGCGGCGACGACGCCAGCTCCGACGTCCAGTGGTTCGGAATCGGCGGCAAGAAGGACGACGGCTGGATCATGCAGTGGCAGTACAAGTTCTGATCGGGTCTCGCACCTGAGAAGATCGAAAGGGGCCGCGCCGCGGCCCCTTTCTTCTTGTCTGGCCTGCTCTGTGCCCCGTCGTGATGCCGCAGCCCCCTCGCCGAACACGAGCCCGCCGCCACTGGCGTCGCCATTGAACCGGCTCCAGATTGGAGGGAGAGCGCGAGGAGCCCCCGATGACCGAGCAGGACCGTGAGCTGGTCGATGAGCTTGAAGGTGAGCTGTCCGTCTTCACCAGCTTCTGTGTCGCGCGCCAACCCATCGTCGACCGCCGGCGCCGGCTCTTCGCCTACGAGCTCCTGTTCCGCGACGGCATCGAACGGGACTTCGCCCGCGTCGAGGATCCGGATCAAGCGACGCTGAGCGTTGCCGCGAGCGGATTCGTCCGTGCCCTCTCGCCCGAGACCCTGGGGACGCGGGCGTTCATCAACTTCGGGGAGAATCTGCTCCTATCGGGTCTGCCCCGCGCCCTGCCTTCGGCGACGACGGTCGTCGAAGTGCTCGAAGACGTTCGGCCAAGCCCCGAGGTGCTCGCCGCGCTCGACGCGCTGCGTCAAGACGGCTACCTCGTCGCGCTCGACGACTACGTCGGCGAAGGCGGCGAGGAGTTCCTGGGCCACGTCGACATCGTCAAGATCGACGTGCTCGCGCTCGGCGAGGCCCAGCTCACGAAGCTCGTGCGCGCGCTCGAGCGCTACCCGGTCCGCCTCCTCGCCGAGAAGGTCGAAGACCAGGCGACGTTCCGCCGCTGCCGCCAGCTCGGGTTCTCCCTGTTCCAGGGCTACCACTTCGCCCGCCCGGAGGTCCTCACCGGCCGCGAGCTCGGCGTGACCACGCGGAGCCGCCTCGAGCTGCTCGAGCGTGTGCAGGACCCCTCGATGTCCATCGAGGAGCTCGTCACCCTGCTCCGGCAGGAGGTCGCGCTCAACGTGCGCCTCCTGCGCTACCTGGCGAGCGCGAGCTTCGGTTTCGTGCAGCCTATCCGCTCGATCCGCCAAGCCGTGGTCATGCTCGGCGAACGCCAGCTCCGGCACTGGCTGCGCATGGTCCTGCTCGTCGAGCTCGCCGAGGAGAGGCTCAGCGTCGAGCTCTGCCAGCTCTGCCTACTGAGGGCCCGCTTCTTCGAGCAGCTCTGCATCAAGTGTGGAAAGAGCGGCAGTGACGCGGAGTCCCTCTTCACGCTCGGCCTGCTCTCTCTGATCGACGTCTTGCTGCAGAGACCGATGGCAGAGGTGGCTCCGGAGCTTCCCCTGCCCCAGAGCTACCGTGACGCTTACTGCGGCGTGGACAACGAAGAGGCGCGCTGGCTCGCACTGGCGCGGGCGCTCGAGCTCGCGGAGTTCGGCGTCGCGGACGAGCTCGCCCGATGCCTCGGTTGTGCGCCCGAGGATGTGCGCGACGCGTACAACATCGCGCTCGAGTGGTCGGTGAGCGAAGCCGGCGCCCTGATGGACGCCGGCTCGCAGAGAGGCTGAAGCAGGCTCAGTGCGCGTAGACGAGGAAACGCGTCAGATCCGTCGTCGGCCGCGCCGCCAGCTCCCTCACCTGCGTGATGTACTGCTCGAGGATCGGCGTCTCGATGCTCGCGTCGACGAGCACCTGCTCGAGCACGCGGCGAGCGCTGGCCCGCACGTCGACCTTCCGGGCCCCCCGCCCCCCCGTGCGTTCGACGACCGCCGCCGTCAAGTAGATCAGGTGACCGAGGCCGCGCGCGCGGTCTTCGTTCCAGATGATGTAGTTCTTCGCCTTGACCGTGTAGTCCTCGAGCTCCATGTCGTGCGTCTGGAGTGCCCAGATCACCTCACGCGCGAGATCGGTCGCGTGAGCGACATCGCCGAGCGAAGGCACCGCCCGCTCGTAGTAGGACGCGATCGACAGGTCGATCAGACGCAGCGCGCCATCCATCGTCGTCGCCTCGACGCTCAGGCGGGAGATCTCGCTCGAGAGCAGAAGGTCCTTGATCTCGGCCTTGGCCTGGTCGAGTCCCATCGCGCTCCCGCGCGGCGCCGGCTCGGCCGCGCGCGCAGGGGGCGGCGTGGGCAAACCCTTGACCGGAGCCGTCTGGGCCGGGTTCTTCTTCGGCGGGCGACGAATCGGGAAGGCCTCGGTCGCCGGCATGCTGGCAGCCAGAAGCAGTGTCGCGATCGCGATGCCAGAGAGAGTCCGCCGGTTCATTGCTGTCTCCTTCATCAGGCATCCACGCTGATGCCGTAGTTCTTGATCTTCTCCCAGAGCGTCTTGCGGGAGATGCCGAGCAGTTCGGCCGCGTCCGTCCGCCGGCCCCGGGTCTTGACGAGCGCCGCACGGATCGCTTCGATCTCCGCGCGCTCGACGGCCTCCTGCATCGAGAGCACTTCGTTCGAAGCCCGCGCCGGCACCGACGAGGACGCCGCTCCGGAGCCTCCCCGCATGCCGCCGCTCAACTCCTCGACCGTGACGCGGTCGCCGCGGCAGAAGAGCACGGCGCGCTCGACGACGTTCTTGAGCTCGCGGACGTTGCCGGGCCAGGGGTGGGTATCGAAGAGCTCGAGCACCTCGTCGGTGAACCCTTCGATGTCCTTGCCGGACTCGCTTGCGAACTGCTGGAGGAAACACCCGGCGAGAAGAGGGATGTCCTCGCGCCGCTCNNCGGAAGTAGAGGTCCTCGCGGAAACGACCCGCAGCGATCTCGTCCTCGAGAGGGCGCAGTGACGCCGACACGATGCGCACGTCGATGTCGATCGGCTGGTGCGAGCCGAGGCGCTCGATCTGCTTCTCCTGGAGCACGCGCAGCAGCTTCACCTGGAAGCTCGGAGGAAGCTCGCCGATCTCGTCGAGGAAGAGCGTGCCGCCGATCGCAGCCTCGAAGCGTCCGATGCGCCGTTGGTTCGCGCCCGTGAACGCTCCCTTCTCGTAACCGAAGAGCTCCGCCTCGATCAGCGACTCGGGCAGGGACGCGCAGCTCACGCGGATGTGATCGCGGGCGCGCCTGGCCGAGTTGTAGTGGATCGCGGAAGCGACGAGCTCCTTCCCGGTCCCGCTCTCGCCGTGGATGATCACGGCGGCGTCCGACTGCGAGACGACGCGGATCAGCTCGAAGACCTCCTGCATCTTCTTGCTCTTGCCGATGATGCTCGAGAACGCGTAACGCTCCTCGAGCTGCTGCTGGAGCCGGACGTTCTCTTCCCTGAGCACGCGCACGGAGCAGACGTTGTCGAGGCGCACGAGGAGCTGCGCCATCGAGAACGGCTTGGTCAGGAAGTCGGCCGCGCCGTCGCGCATCGCTTCGACCGCGCGATCGACGGTGCCGTGGGCCGTGATGATGACGACGGTCGTGTCGGAGCTCGTCGCCTTGACGCGGCGCAGGAGCTCGAGCCCCCCGAGCTTCGGCATCACGAGGTCGGTCACGACGACGTCGTGCTGCCCCTTCTCGAACGCGCTCAGGCCCGCCTGGCCGTCTTCGGCGACGTCGACGATCCACCCCTCCTTGCGGAGCGCATCGGCGATGCTCACGCGCAAGAGCGGCTCGTCCTCGACGATCAGCAGCCGGCGCCCCGGTCCCGTCATCAGCTCTCCTCTCCGCCTTCAGTCTGCATCATCAGCGGCAGGATGACACGGAAGGTGCTGCCGCGTCCGAGCTCGGACTCGACTTCGATCTGCCCCCCGTGCGCGGCGACGATGCTGTCGCTGACGGCGAGCCCGAGGCCGGTGCCCTTCCCCACCTCACGGGTCGTGAAGAAGGGGTCGAAGANNAGATGCGGTCGAGTACACGCTTTTCGATCCCCGTGCCCGTGTCCCGCACCTCCGCGGCCACCTTGCCGTCGCGGGTCGAGGTCGCCAGCGTCAACGTCCCCCCCTCGGGCATCGCGTGCAACGCGTTGAGCACGAGGTTGAGGAAGAGCTGCTCCATCTGGAAGTGGTCGGCCATCGCGAGCGGCTCGCGCGGGTCGAGCTCGAAGTTCACTTCGACGAGGTTGCGCCGCAACTGATAGGCCGAGAGCTCCGCAACGTGCTGGAGATTGTGGTTAATCGAGGTCGGCTCAGGACGGAGCTCACGCGGGCGCGAGAAGTCGAGCAGGTTCGCGACCGTGCGCTCGATGCGGTTGAGCCCGTCGTGGATCATGTCGAGGTAGCGGTCCTGCATCGCCGCGTCCTCGGGGTGCGCCTTCATGTTCTCGATGCAGGTCATGATCCCGCCGAGCGGGTTGTTGACCTCGTGGGCCACACCGGCCGCGAGCGTACCGATCGCAACCATCTTCTCCGTGTGCCCGAGCTGAGTCCGCGCGATCTTCTCGCGCTCCCGCGCCTCCTCGAGCTCGTCCATCATGTGGTTGAAGGCGTCGGAGAGCTCCCCGACCTCGTCGCCCTGCCTCACTCCGGAGCGCACGGTCATGTCGCCCTTCGCGGCGCGCATGATCGTCCGGTGCAGCGCGAGCAAGGGCCGGATCAGGCGGTCGACGTACGCGGCCGTCAGCACGGAGTTCGCGATCATCAAGAGGATCGCGAGCATTACGGCTTTTTGCGCGATGGCCTCGACCTCGCGTTCGACGGGTTCGAGCGTGAAGCCCACCGCCACCGCGCCCCAGAAGCGCGTGGAGATGTGCAAGGGACTTCGAACTTCGAGGATCGTCTCGTCCCCGTCGAGGATCTGCGTCTCCGGAGGGATCCCGATCGCCGTGCGCGACATCGCACGCGCGAAGGGTTGCCCGAGCAACTCCCACCGGTTCGAGTGGGTGACGATGCCCCGCGGGTCGGTGACGACCACGTAGCGCATCAGGTCCTCGTTGCGGCGGAGGATCTCCGAGATGTAGTTATCGGTGAGCCCGGTCTCGGTGACGAGGCCGAGGTCCTCGTACATCAGGGCGTCCGTGATCGGGATCGCGAGCGAGTCCGCGATGCTCTTGCCCCGGCGGTAGATCGCGTCGTAGCGCGCCGTCTTCGCGTGCACGACCGAGAGGATCGTGATGACGGTCATCGTCACGACGATCAACGCGTTCGAGTAGAGGAAGAAGCGGGTCCTGAGTCCAAGGCGCAGCATGTCAGCGCCTCGCGCCGCCGCAGCGGAACGCGCTCCCTGGGAGGGTCAGCGCCTCCGGGCCATAGACCCGGCGCGCTTCGGCGCGCACCGAGTCGAACTCGGCATCGCTCGTCCGCACGAAGCCCTGGGCGAGCTCGGCGTCCCAGTCCGCCATCTCGAGAGCCACCTCGCCCTCGCGGCGCGGGAGGTCGACGAGCGCCTCGAGAAGTGCCTCGCGCAGCGGGTCGCTCGCGTCGGGACCAAGCACGAAGGGGAAGTTCGGGATCGGTTGCGACTCGGCGAGGAGACGAAGTCCACGCGCGGAGAAGCGCTCGCCGATGATGTCCCGCACCCCGCACGCGTCGACCTCGCGCAGGAGCACGGCGCGCGCCGCGCGCTCGTGGTGGTCGAAGTAGACGCACGTGAAGTCGGTACCCGCGTCGAGACCGCTCGTAGCGAGCAGGCCGCGCGGGAAGAGGTGCGACGACGCCGACAGCTCGGCGCCGAAGCCAAAGCGGCGCCCGCGGAGGTCGGCGAGCGTCTTGATCGGGCTGTCCTCACGCACCATCACGTAGCTCAGATAGGTGGCCTTCCCCGCGGTGTTGAGGCGGGCGACCGGCTCGACGCCACACGCCGCGTGAGCGCGGACGTAGGTGAAGGGGCCGAGGTAGGCCATCGTCAACTCGCCGGAGCACAGCTCGCGGACCGTCTTCTCGTAGGTCGTCGAGATCTCGAGCTGCCAGGTCCACGGCGTGTGCCGCGTCAGGTAGTCGGCGAGAGGCTGGTACTTGAGATACATCAGCCGGGGGTTGTAGAAGCCGACGACACCGAACTTCCGCACGTCGTCGCCCGAGGGCTCCTCGGGGGCCGCACCGAGGGCGCTGGCGCCGAGCGCCAGCGCCAGACAGGCGACCAGAACGCCGCGCCAGCTACAGCTCACGCGCCCACCGCTGCCGAATCCGCTCGACGAGATCTGCATGCGTGTCCTCCCCCGACAGCTCCTCGACGTGGCGCCAGCCACACTCTCGGGCGCGCGCCGCAGCCTCGTGCGTCAAGCACCACGCCACCACGTCTTCGTCCCAGCCCGCCACGCCGCGCTCGTCCTCGAAGGCGTCGACGTCCGTCGCGCTGCGCAACACGCACCCGGTCAGAGGGCACGCGCCGATCGCGACGCGGGCCGCGGCCGTCACGGGCAACGGCACCGCGATGACCTCCGCGCCCGCGAGCTCGAGCGCTTCGACGCGCTCGGCCGGCGAAGCGGGGACGACGAGGCGCTGCCCGGCAATGGGCCGCATCGAGAGCCAGTCGAGATGCGGAGCGTGGGCCACGGTCGGCCCGATCACGAAGAGCGCGGGCGGCTTCAGGCCCGCCGCGCGCACGTCGTCGACGAGATTCTCGAGCGTCGAGATCACCTGCCGTTGTCCGGCCGTCGTGCCGCGCTCGACGAGCGCCGCGGGCATGTCAGGGCGCATGCCGCCGCCGAGCAAGAGGTGCACGACCCGCGGCAACGCCGTCACCCCCATGTAGCCGACGATCGTCGCGTGGGGATCCTGCGCCATCAGGTCCCACCGCACCTGCGGCCCGTCGACCTTGGCCGTCTCGTGGGCCGTGACCAGGGTCAGCCGCACCGCCTCACGCCGGTGGGTGACCGGAATCCCCGCGAAGCTCGGGGCCGCGATGCCGGAGGTGATCCCGGGGACGACCTCGAAGGGCACGCCGGCCTCGCAGAGCGCCTCGGCCTCTTCTCCACCAC
>NPIF01001808.1_pt1 | contig 17991 bp, 15 predicted proteins | sample 8637461 | NCBI WGS metagenome assembly NPIF01 (sample SAMN07420641, study PRJNA396082) | bioreactor metagenome | isolation source: sample BR12 brine-fed electro-methanogenic bioreactor BR | place: Japan: Kochi | collected 2016-12-09
CTGTTCAGCTTCCTCGCCGGCCGCGAGAATCAGTTCACGCTCATCATGGCCGGCTCCGTCATCATGACAATCCCGGTGATCGTGACCTTCTTTGTCCTCCAGCGCTACTTCATCCAGGGCGTCGCCTTGACGGGCATGAAGAACTGATCAGCGGCACCGGAGCCGCACGGCTAAGCGGTCCCGGCGCTGCTGGCGTCATTCAAGCATCGTAACCCCTGCCGCCGGACGCACATTTCTTGGGTGAGCCGGGTTTTCTCTTGCTTGCTCCGCATGTTTGCGGAGTGCCGTTGTCGTGGCACTCCGGGTGTTATTGGACCGACGATTTATTTTGAGTTTTTTCAATCCTCCTCGCCTTCCCGCTGTCTATCATCATTGTTGACCGTCCTGTGAACGGCATTCTCTCCCCGCCCGTTTGCAGGCTGACCCCCACAACTCACAGCAGCCTCCCGCAACCTCGCATCAACAATGAAGGAGCCCTCGACATGACTCTGATTCATGGTGCGCAGACGTTGCCGCCGAGACGCCGCCGCTTGCCGAAGACCGGCCTTTCCCTCGCGATCCTGTGTATGTTGATTCCCTTGATGGGAACCGAATGCGACGAGACGGAGCCCAACAACACCCCCGCCGAGGCGAACCCGATCCGCACGGGCGAGATCGGCAGAGGCGACGTCCTCGGACCGGTCGGCGATGAGAACAACGATCAGGACTATTGGCGCGTCTCGGGCGTGTCGAGCGGCGATCTCGTCTTCGCGCTTGTCGAAACCCAGAACTCCCTGACGGGCACCGACTCGTCCCTCTCCGTTCGCGCCGACGACGAATCGGTCATCGAAACGGATGACGCGGACGGCCCCGGCAGCACGTCTGTCATCGCGGGCGCCATCGCTCCGCTTGCGGGAAACGTCTACTTCCGAGTATTGGAAGACGGTTCGAATGATACCATCGAAAACGGCGGCGAAGGATACAAGCTCCACCACGCCGTCATCGATCCGGCCCTTGTCGGCGACGAGATCGAGAGCAACGACAATCCGGCAACGGCCAACGTCATCGCCGCGCCGATCATGCGGGGTTGGGTCATCAGCGGCAGCGGCGACATCGATTACTACCGATTCAACGCGCCCGAGGCCGCGAGCATCGTGCTGATCGTCGACGATGATCCCGACGACGACGCTTCGCTGACCGACACTGAAANNCGGCGTAACGGTGCTGGCGGACGGCGACGACAACAGCGGCCCGGTCGGAGGTGACGGCAACTCCACCGGAGAGATCGCCGCCCCCGCCACCGGCACGTACTATGTACGAATTACGCACGGACTCTCGGGTCTGGGGCCCGAATCGGGCTATCGCTTCGTTCTCGTCATCAACGGCATCCCGTACGTGGACAGCGACGCCGACGGCCTCGCCGATTCGGATGACAATTGCCCGCTCGAAGCCAATCCCGCCCAGATCGACACCGACGATGATGGGGTGGGCGACGCGTGCGACGACTGCCCTGCAAGCATCCTGAAGACGGCGGCCGGCGTGTGTGGTTGCGGCGAGCCCGATTCCGACCTCGACGGGGACGGTGACATAGATTGCGGCACCGCCGACCCGGCGAGAGAAGCGCTTGGGCGCGTGGGGGTTCTGCTCGCGCCCGAGTTCATAACCGGCAATGTGCTGGCATTCAGTGCTTATGACGGCGAGTTGCTCGACGCCGAGTTCATTCCGTTCGACGCGGTCAACATGCCCAATGCCTACGCGGCAATCCTCGCGCCCGACATGAACAGCGTGCTTGTCTCCGACCAGGCGGCCGACCTGATCCAGAGGTTCGATCTTGACGGCAATTTCATTGAGACCTTCGCGCCCGCCGGCGGTCCCGACCCGGCTATTCTCCAGCAGCCGCAAGGCATTGCGCTGCTGCCGAACGGTAACCTGCTCGTCTGCGTCGCCGGCGGCGCAAATGCGAACGCCGTCGCGGAATTCGACACCCTCGGAAACTACGTCGGCAACTTCGTCGCACCCGGTGCGGGCGGCCTGAACACACCATCCGACGTATGCGTTCTCTCTAACGGCAACGTGCTGGTGTCCGCAACACTCGTGGATGCCGTCCTGGAATACGACGATACCGGCGCCTATGTCGGCGACTTCGCCGAAGTGAGATCACTGCCGATGCAGGTCACCGAAACCGCCGACGGCCGCGTCCTTGTCTGCGGAGCCGGCGGTGTTAATCGCGGCGTCAATCAATATCAAGGTGACGGCACGTTTCAGGACACATTCATGCCGGAGCCGCTTCAGCAATTCTCTGGCGTGAACGAGCTTGGCAACGGCAACCTGCTGGTTACGTGCGAATTACGGCTGAGTATCGACAATTCATGGGGCGGCGCATTCGAAGTCGACCCGACCGGCAACCTCGTCGAGGCGCAACTCGTGGACAACGTTCCCGGCCTGCTCAAGTACGCCTTCCAGGATACCGACGGCGACGGCGTGGGCGACGGCGAAGACCTGTGCCCCGGCTTCGATGACAGCCTCGACGCCGACGGTGACGGAATTCCCGACGGATGCGATCTGTGCAACGGCGACAACTCCTTCGGAGACACCGACGGCGACGGCGTCTGTGACGATATCGATCCATGTCCGCTCGACAATCCCGACGACAGCGACGGAGACGGCGTCTGCGACAGCGCCGACATCTGTCCCGCCGGCGACGATACCATCGACACCGACGCCGATGGAGTGCCCGACGCTTGCGACGTGTGTCCGGGCTTCGACGACACCGTCGACAGCGACGGCGACGGAATCCCGGACGGCTGTGAACCGCCCGCTCCCGCACCGGCGCCCGGCTGCGGCGGCTGCGGCGTTACGGGGCCGGTGCTCATGCCGCTGCTCTTTACGGGTATGGTGATGATGAAGACACGACGACGCCATTCGCGACGCCCGCGCTGACTTCGCTGAGTAATGGCAGAACAACCCGCTTTTGAAGCGCGGGCCTCACCGCACGGGGCGGATCATTGATCCGCTCCGTGTGTTTGTGCATCTGCGGGGCATGCGGGCCGGTGGCTGCACGCGTACCGGTCAAACACGATCGCGCTCGCTGCAACGACCGGGCGAAGCCTGCATTGAACGCCGATCACCTGACAGATATCATCCCTGCAAGTTGCAGCGCCCCCTGGAGTAACTGATGACGCCCGACACGAACGCCCCCGACTTCATGAACCTCGACAGCCTGCTCGCCGACGAGGAGCGGCAGATTCGCGACGTCGTTGCCCGCTGGATCGACGAGCGTGCGATGCCGATCATCGCCGACTGCTTTGAAGAGGGGCGATTCCCGCGCGAACTCGTGCCCGAAATGGCCGAGCTCGGCATCTTCGGCGGCACGCTCGAAGACTACGGCTGCGCCGGGCTCTCCAACGTGGCCTACGGTCTCGTCATGCAGGAACTCGAACGCTGCGACAGCGGCCTGCGCAGCTTCGGGTCGGTGCAGAGCGGCCTGTGCATGTATCCCATCCTTCGCTACGGTTCCGACGAACAGAAGCAGCGCTGGCTGCCGGCGATGGCCAAGGCCGAGGCAATCGGCTGCTTCGGGCTTACCGAACCCGACGGCGGATCGGACCCCGGTACGATGAAGACGCACGCGAAGAATAACGGCGGCGACTGGATCATCAACGGCGCCAAGGCGTGGATCACCAACGGCACCATCGCCGACGTGGCCGTTGTCTGGGCGATGACCGACGAGGGTGTCCGCGGATTCCTCGTCGAGCGCGACACACCCGGATACACAACGAACGAGATCAAGCACAAGTTCTCGCTCCGCGCGTCGGTCACGTCGGATCTGTTCTTCGACAACTGCAGGGTACCCGAAAGCTGTCGGCTGCCGCAGGCCGCTGGTCTCGCCGCACCGCTGAGCTGTCTGACGCAGGCCCGTTACGGCATCGCGTGGGGTGCCGTTGGCGCGGCACAGGCGTGCTATCGCGAGGCACTGGCCTTCGCCCGCGAGCGCGAGCTCTTCGGCGAACCCCTCGTCAAGAAGCAGATCATCCAGACGCGGCTGGCGCAGATGGTCCGGCGGATTTCGACAGCGCAGCTTCTCGTCTGGCAGCTCGGCCGGCTGAANNACGCAGGTCTCGCTCGCCAAGTGGAACAACGTGCGGATGGCACTCGACATCGCGCGCGACGCCCGCGACATGCTCGGTGCCGGCGGTATCAGCGTCGAATGCTGCCCGATCCGCCACGCAATGAACCTGGAAAGCGTCGTGACCTATGAAGGCACGGAGACGATCCACCAGTTGATCGTCGGTCGCCAGATCACCGGCGAAGAAGCGTACTGAATGCCCGGCATCAGCACCGTCAGGCGGTGCAAGCTGATCGTAGGTCGGGCTCCGCCCGACAAGGCCGGGGTAGGGTGCGCCCCTGACGAACCAGTAAGGCTGCATTTGATGCCCGTGAGAAACGAGCCATGATGATGTGTTGGGGCGTTCGCTCGATCTTGTGTGTGGCCGGCATCACGTTGGGTATGTCGGCGGGTGCTGGATGTGATCGCGCGTCAAACGGCGGCGGCGCTAACGCCGGTGACGCGAGTATTGCTTTGAGTGAGCTTCCCGATTCATTCTACATTCCGACTGATGCCGAGGACGAATACACTGATGTCATCAACATCGCGAACTTCGACGGACTGATATTCGTGAATTACAGGCTCAAGGGGGCTGCGCCTGCGGATGAGTTCTTCGGTGGGTTGGAGGAGCATCTACGACCAGGTGGCTGGCAGCAGATTCCATACGAGGTGCGGTCTCCCTATCGCGAGACAAAATGGCGAACTCTCGGTGGACGTGATTCTGACAAAATGCAGCGATGGTGCGCCTACGTAAGCCCGTCCGGCGAGTTGTTGGAAGTCCGGGTCTTCTTCTTTGAGAATCCACCGCAAGGCGAACTTCCTTTGAATGTAAGCCTGACGCTCTATCGCCAGTCGGAGGCGGCAAAAGTCCTTGGTGCCTATGCAAAGCACCGCCCATTGCCGGATAACATACCTTTGAAGATTGGGGACGAAGAATAGCGACGTAGGGTGCATCCCTGGCGCACCAGCATGGTTCGGCGGTGTTTCTGGTGCATCGAGGGCGCGGCCTGCCTTCCTGGTTGGTGATCATGCGAAATGTGCCACGGACAATCAGACGCATTTGTGTCGGCTGTCTGGCCGTCGTGGCATGCGTGTCCTTGCTTCTTGATCTCTACACCAGCTTGGTGGCACCTGTCGCTGTCCAAAGTGAAAGGCTACCGAATCGGCTGGTGCGGATCGATGTCGCAGGCGGAAAGGTGCAACTGTTTTGCGTTTACTCTGAGTTTCCAGATGCCATTTCGTTGTGCAGGAGCATTTTCGAGCCTTTTCCGAATTATCTAAACCATGTCGACCGGCTCACTTTCGATTTGGAATGGAACCAGTATTGGGCAATGCCCTCCGACTCAGGTCGATGCGAGGCGCCGATGCCTTGCACTACGTTGCACATGTGGACGAATCTGATTGTGTTCCCGCTGTGGGCGCCGACCCTCCTCTTTGCCGCTTTGCCTCTGTGTGTTTTCGTAGGAGGCGCGATTCGCCGGTGTCGCGCGAGAGACGGCGAGAGGTGCATGTCCTGCGATTACAACCTGACGGGCAACGTGAGCGGCATCTGCCCGGAGTGTGGAACGGCTGTTCGCGGCGCGATTAAGAGAGCGAGTTGAAGCGTGGACGTAGCTCTTTTGGTGCGTCTCGGACGCGCCCTGCGGCTACTCGTGATTGAAGAACACGAACAGGGACGAAGCACCTTATTCCGATGCCGAACACATACTACATTCCAAAGCGGCAGTTTGACAAGCTGCGGAAGCGAGCCGAGATTGCGGAGATACACGAGGTGTGTTTCGTCGTCTTCGGCCGCGGCTCGCAAATCGTCAGGCTTGTCGAGGTTCCGAATAGAGGGTCCAACACAGTAATGCAGCACGTGATCAAGGAGGAGGACTTCCAGCGTGTGCGAAGGTGGAAATCTCTGCGGCATTTGCAGTGTTTAGGATTGTTGCACACCCACATCTTGTCGGATGCGATTCCGTCGCGCGGCGACCTGGAAGGATACGCAAAAGGCAATTTGATGTTCATCTACTCCGATGATACGGACAGACTCAGAGCATACCGGCTCGACAATTCGCGGCGGGGTTATGTCGAGAAGCAAGTGGTTGTTGTGGAGGAGGGTGCCCGTCTTGTGAGTGGGCGGCTCGGCAGCCAGAGGCGGCGCTGCCGTTGAACTCGCGGCCCCAAGTTCGTTTTGGTGCGTCAGGGACGCATCCTACGTGCTGTTCAATCAACCACGCGGCTCATGACGTACAGCATCTCTCGCGCGATCTGGGCGCAGCGTTCGTCGTAGGTTTGCGACTCGCTCGGTGAACCGTCTGACACCTTCGGATCGACAAAGGGAATGGCCACGCGCTCGTCCGCCCCGCTCACGTTGGGGCACTTGCGATCGGCATCACCGCAGACCATCACGGCGGCGAAGTGCTTCTTGGGGTTCGGCGCGCCGTCGTACTTCTTGGAGAAGCAGGTCAGCGCCGGGCGGTCGTCGGCGTAGCGGGCGTGGTAGATCGGGTTGTCATCGTCCGTTGTTTTCTCGATTCGAAAGCCCGCACGTTGCATGGCCGCGACGGCGCGCGGGTTGAACGCGGTTGACTCCGTTCCGCCGGAGTAGGTGGTGGCCTGCAAGCCGTACTTTTCGGCGGCGACGGCAGCCCAGAGCTGAGCCATCTGGCTGCGGCGGCTGTTGTGGGTGCAGACGAAGATGAGCCGCACCGGTTTGTCCGCNNCTTGCGGATGTAGCGGCTGAGTTCCTCCAACTGTGCCTTGCGTTCCTTGTCGATCTGGTCGAATTCCGCCTTCCGGGCCGCGGCGTACTGTGCGAGCTTGTCGTAGGTGTGGGCCTTCGCGTTGTCGCCCGCCGGCCGACGGGGGTCGGGGTCATCAGACGCGACGGCGAAAGCCACGGCGACACTCATGACTAACACGAATAGAACGATCATTCGAAACATGCTCAGCTTCCTTGATTGGATGAGGGTTCGGGTCAGCGTCCAGATAATGCGTGCGTGTGTCCCTGCGCGTCAAGCGATCGTCTCTTGTTATAACACGATGCTAACAAATCGCCGGCGGTTAACGGAGTTCGTGGTCTGTAGTCCTGCGTCTGCGCCGCGGCACCGCGGGTGCGATTGCAGGATGTTCGCGGAGACGTTTAACCGGTCTGTCCCGGCGTTTCATCTGAAATAGCATGTGGACGATATGCGTGTTACAATGATGAAGGCTGACACGGGCCGAGATTTGCATGTTTTGTATTCGCACCATCCTGACTCGCATGTTGCCGCTGCTGGCTGTTGCAGCGCTGACCGCGCCCAGCAGTGCGTGGCGCTGCATCTCGTCCGACTGCTCAACGCGGCAGAAGAACGAGTCCTCGACGGCGGTTCGATCCTGCTGTGCGGGTTGCATCGGCGCGGCGACCCAGTCTGAGCAGGCAACTGCCGGGAGTGTATTCGCGCATGAATCGCCCCTCGGCGAGTCTCGCGCAGACGATACCGAGCGGCATTCCACGCCGCGGCCCTGCGATTGTCCGCCCGGTTGCCCGGCTCCTTGCGGCGCAGGCAAGACGCCCTGCACCGCCGGCGCATCGGTGACGCCGCAGTTCGCGCTTGCCCCGCTGACGCGTGCGGTGGATCGCGAGCAGGACGTTCACGCCTCTCCCGCCCTGATGGATCTCCTCCGACCGCCACGGGCCTGACCCTCCATACACAGTTCATTTGAGTCGTAACGGCACATGCGCGCGCGGTCCGCGTTCGCGGGCTTGCGATCGCGCGGAGGGTTTCAACATGAACGATCAAACAACCGACTTGTCGGCGCTGTCGCGTGCGCCGAAGGCGGGCGGCGACGACTCGGCGCAGGCGTCGAAGATCCCGATGCCGCGCGTTCGCTGGCGGACGCGGATCCTGCTGCCGGGACTGATTCTGCTGGCGACGGCGTCGCTCATCGGCATTTCGTCTCGCGGTGCCCTGCTGCCGGCGCGGGATGTGCAGGTGGCACCTGTCCTGGTGAAAGAAGACCGGCAATCGCAGCGGGCGGGCGAGGTCATCGTGCAGGCACCGGGCTGGGTCGAGGCTGATCCCTACTCAACTGCCGCCACGGCGCTGGCGGACGGCGTGGTCGAGGAGGTGCTGGTGCTGGAGGGCGAACAGGTTGAGCAGGGGCAGATTGTCGCCCGGCTCGTTCCGGATGACGCGATGCTGGCACTCGATCAGGCGGAGGCGCGGCTGGCCGAGCAACAGGCGACTGCGTCAGCCGCAGCGGCGGTGCTGGAGGAGGCGCGGCGCAACTGGGAGCACCCGATCGAACTGAGGCGGGCGCTGCACACGGCCGAAGCGAGGCTCGCGGAGAAGCGGGCTGAATTGGCGCGGTGGCCGTCGGAGTTGGGCCGCGAGAAGGCGCTGAGCGTGCATATGCGGGCGGAGTACGACCGGCTCGCGCCGCTGCACGAGAGCGGCGTGGCGGGCGACATCGAGTTGATCCGCGCCGAGCAGGGGCATCTTGCGCAATTGGCCAAGGTGGAATCCGTGCGTCAGGAGAAGCCGATTCTCGAAGCGCAGATTCAGGCGCTGGAGGCGGAGGTCGAAGCGGCCCGGCGGAATCTGGAACTGCGGATCGCGGATACGCGGGCGCTGGCCGAGGCCGAGGCGGCTGTTCAGCAGGCGCGGGCGGCCGTGGCGTCGGCGCAAGCGCGTCGCGACGAGGCGGCGCTGCGGCTTGAACGAATGGAGGTTCGATCGCCCGTGCATGGGATCGTCATGGCGCGGCTGGTCGAGCCGGGTTCGAAAGTGATGCTCGGCATGGACGATCCGCGTTCGGCGCAGGTGGTTCGTTTGTATGACCCGAAGCGGTTGCAGGTGCGGGTCGATGTTCCGCTGGCCGATGCGGCGCGGATCGGGCTCGGGCAGCCCGCCGAAGTCGTCGTTGATGTGTTGCCGGATCAGGTCTTCGGCGGGTCCGTGTCGCGGGTCGTGCATGAGGCGGACGTGCAGAAGAACACGCTGCAGTTCAAGGTGGCGATCGAGAACCCGTCGCCGGAGATCAAGCCGGAAATGCTGGCCCGGGCGCGGTTTCTTGCGGCGCCGGACGGAACAAAGGACGCGGCGGGACGGTCGTCGGAGGTGCTGTTGGTGCCGGAGCGTGCCGTCGTGCGCGAAGGCGGCGAGGCGTTTGTCTGGCTGGCCGATCCGATTGATGAAGTCGCGCGGCGGCGCGGAGTTTCGCTGGGGCGAGTGGGTGCGGACGGTTCGATTGCCGTGCTCGACGGCCTGCGGCCGGGCGATCGCGTGATTGTCGATCCGCCGGCCGATATCGAGGACGGCAAGCGCATCCGTGCTTTTGAAGATTGAGTTGTTCAAGTGTCGTACGCGCGGCACAGGGAGATAGATCATGTCATTGATCGAATGCCGTCAATTGAGACGGGAGTACATCAAGGGCGAGACAAAGATCACGCCGCTCGCCGATCTCGATCTGGATGTCGAGGCGGGCGAGTTTCTGGCACTGATGGGGCCGAGCGGCAGCGGCAAGACGACGCTGCTCAACATGATCGCGGGCATCGACCGCCCGACGGCGGGGAGTCTGCGAATCGACGGCCGCGAACTGGCCGACATGAGCAACAGCCAGCTTGCGTCGTGGCGCAGCCATTACATCGGGTACATCTTCCAGCTTTACAATCTCGTGCCGACGCTGACCGCGTATGAGAACGTGGAACTGCCATTGCTGCTGCATGGACTGTCGCGGCGCGAGCGGCACCGCAAGACGTCGCTCGCGCTCGAACTGGTCGGGATCGCGGATCGCCACGATCACTATCCGCGCCAGCTTTCGGGCGGTCAGGAGCAGCGGGTGGCAATCGCCCGGGCGATCGTGACGGACCCGAAGATCATCGTGGCGGACGAGCCGACGGGAGACCTCGACGCGAGCAGCGCGAAATCGGTCATGGCATTGCTGACACGTCTGAATGAGGAACTGGGCAAGACGCTGGTGATGGTGACGCATGATGGGCACTGTGCCGAGTACGCCGGACGCACGCTGCATCTCGACAAGGGGCGGCTGATCGGGCGGCCGCAATCCAGCGAGGTTGCGGAGGTGGCGTCATGATCCGTTTGAAGTTCATGCCGCTGGTGTTGAAGCAGGTATGGCGTGCCAGGACGCGGAGCTGTCTGACGATCGCAGGCGTGGCGGTGGCAATGTTTCTTTTTGCCGCCGTGCAGGCGATGCAGGCGGGTGTGGAGGCGGCGACGGTCGCGAGGGCCGATGACACGACGCTCGTGGTCTATCGCAAGGATCGATACTGTCCGTTCACCAGTCGGATGCCGCAGTCTTACGAGCAGCAGATGCAACGGGTTCCCGGCGTGGCGGCGGTGGTTCCCATGAAGATCGTCGTGAGCAACTGCCGCACGAGTCTCGACGTGGTGAAGTTTCGCGGTGTGCCGAAGGAGCCGTTTCTCGAATCGACGGTGCGGGCATTCGAGTTTGTCGACGGCTCAATCGGGGATTGGGAGCGCCGCAGTGACGCCGCGCTGCTGGGCGAGGTGCTGGCGACGCGGCGGGGGCTGAAGGCGGGTGATCGATTCGAAGCCGCGGGGATTACGGTCTATGTCGCGGGCGTGTTTCGTTCCGAGGAGCCGCAGGATCAGAACGCGGCGTATGTGCATCTCGACTTTCTGCAGTTTGCGTCCGGAAGTCGCTCCGGCGGCATCGTGACGCAGTTCAACGTGCGCGTCGATGATCCGTCGCGCATGGAAGCGGTGGCGGCGGCGATCGATGCACAATTCGCCGCGGCGCAGGAACCGACGCACACCAGTGCTGAGAAGGCGTTCGTAGCAAGGGCCGCGACGGATGTGATTGAGATCGTCGGGTTCATGCGCTGGCTGGGTTGGGGGTGCGTGGCGGCGGTGCTGGCGCTGGTAGCAAATGCCATCGTCTTGTCAGTGCAGGATCGAATTCGCGAGCACGCGATCTTCCAGACGCTTGGTTTTCGCCGGGGTCTGATCGCACGGCTGGTGCTGGCGGAGGGGCTGGTGTTGAGCGTCAGCGGCGCGTTGATCGGCTGTGCGGCCGCAACCGCGTTTCTGGCGTACAGCGCGATCTCGCTTTCGGTCGAGAGTCACAGCATCTCCGCGGGGGCGTCGCCGGAGATCTTTGCATCAGGCGTGGCAATCGCGGCGGCAGTAGGCGTGCTGGCGGGGCTCGCGCCCGCGTGGCAGGCTTCGCGGCGGGACATCGTGAGTTGTTTTCGGGCGGCGTAGGAGGGACGCGTGATGAAGTATCTGCCGTTTGAATATGCGGTTCGCAATCTGGGACGATCGCCGTTACGGCTGGCGGCAGGCGTGTTGGGCAGTGCATTGGTCGTGATGCTTGTGCTGGCGGCGGGCGGGTTCGTACGCGGCATGGAGCAGAGCCTTTCGCCTCAGGGAAGCGAACGAAACGTAATTCTAGCCGGTGCCGGCAGCGAGGAGAGCGTCGAGCGCAGCCAGATCGACATGAGCGTGCCCACGCTGGCCACGGCCGCCATCGACGGCATCAAACATCGCGGCGGCGTGCCGTATGTCTCGCCCGAAGTGCATATGGCGCTGGTGCTCAAGCGGCCGGGCGAAGTGAGCGAGGAAGCACAGGCCGTGGTGCGCGGCATGACGCCGACAGCGTTTCTGGTGCATTCGCAGGTGTGCGTGATCGAGGGATCACCGCCAAGGCCGGGTCGGGATGAGTTGATGGTGGGGCGGCTGGCCGCAACGCGCCTGGGCTGGGACGAGTCGTCGCTCGAGATCGGGCGACAGGTTCTGATTGACGATCGCCCCTGGACGATCACGGGACGATTCGCCGCGCCGCGGACGGTGATGGATGCCGAGATCTGGGCGCCGCTGGCCGATCTTCAGATTGCCACGCGGCGGGATTCTCTTTCGTGTGTTGTGATGACATTGGAGAACGCCACTGTTGAAGATGTCTCCGTGTGGTGCGCGCAGCGGCTCGATCTCGAACTCACGGCAATGCGCGAGAGTGACTATTACGCCGGACTGCTGGCGTTCTATCGACCGGTGCGCGTGATGATCTGGCTGACGGCCGCGCTGATCGCGCTGGGCGGCTTGTTCGGCGGCTTAAACACGATGTACGCGGCGTTTGCGTCGCGGGTGCGCGAGTTGGCGGCGTTGCGGACGCTGGGTTTCAAGCGCCGGGCGCTGATCGTGAGTTTCCTTCAGGAATCGTTGCTGACGACGTCGGCGGGCGGGATCGTCGCGGCGGCGGCAGGCCTGCTGCTGCTGGATGGTCTCGCGGTTCGGTTTTCGATGGGCGCGTTCGCGATGCAGTTGGATGCGATCGTGCTGCTGGTGGGCTTGCTGGCCGGGGCGGGCATGGCGCTGGTCGGCGTGGTGCCGCCGCTGTGGCGCTGCCTGCGGCTGCCGATTGTGGAAGCGCTGCGAACGGGATAGCGGTTGATTTAACTGCTTTGTACTGATGAGGTGTTGAAGATGAAGCATGGAAAGTTGTTGTTGATGATGATTGTCGTGTCGGCGTTCGCTGTCTCGGGCGGATCGGGATGCAAACAGGATGAACCGAAGACGGCGGATGAGACGCGTGAAAGCGCCGCCGCAGAGAGGCCGTCCGAATTGTTGCCCGCAAATCTGTTCATGGCCGAGGCGCCGAAGGACGCGATGAGCGTTGCGGAAGCCAAGGCGGATGCCGACGCAAGCGGAGAGGTCGTCGTGCGAGGTCGCATCGGCGGTCGAAAGGAACCGTTCGTCGACGGCGCGGCGGTGTTTCTGCTGGCCGACGCGAGCATGAAAGCATGCAACGAACTGCACGGCGACGGCTGCAAGACGCCGTGGGATTACTGCTGCGAACCGCGCGACTCGCTCGCGGCGAAGACTGCGACGGTTCAGGTCGTTGGTGAAGACGGCAAGCCGCTGCGCGTGGGGCTTGAAGAGGAAGGCGGACTCGAACCGCTCGCGACGGTTGTTGTCGTCGGCGAGATTGCCAAACGAGGCGATTCCGGCGTGCTGGTGATCAACGCGCGGCGGATCCACGTCGAATCGGCGGCCGGATGACGCTACGGCGCATGCTGCCGATGCGTTCGGAGAATCTCGCCGACTGTTAAGATTCGATGAGAACGAGGGCGGTGCGGAGCGCGGGGCTATCCGCCGCCACCGTGATCCTGCTAATCTGAACGGGGATGTCGGCGACATGTGCATGTGCCCGGTGCGCCCGGCCTCACTCTGAATTGAGGAATCACGATGAAGATGCGATGGGCGATTCTGCTGGTGGTCATGTTGACGGTGTCCATTCACCCGGCCGCCGCGGGTCAACCGCAAGCAAAGCTGGTGATCGGGATCGTCGTTGACGGGCTTCGATGCGACACGCTGCACCAGGCGCTGCCGCGATTCGGCGAGGGCGGTTTCCGATTGCTGCTGGATCGCGGACTCGACTATCGACAGGCGAACTACCGGCATTCAAGCACGTTTACGGCGGTCGGTCACGCGACGCTTTATACCGGGACGTATCCGCCGCATCATGGCATTGTCGGCAATTACTGGTTTGATCCGATCAGCGGCGAACGGGTCTATGCCGTGGGCGATGCCGCCCATCCGATCATCGGCCAAGCGCCGGAAGCCGGTGGCGGGCGCTCGCCCGTTCACATGCTCGGAACTACCGTCGGCGACGAGCTGGTGCTTGCGACGAATAATCGATCGCGCGTCTTCGGTGTCTCAGGCAAGGACAGAGCCGCGATCCTGCCGGCCGGTCATCTCGGTCAGGCTTACTGGTATGACCGGCGGGCGGGGTACTTTGTCACAAGCACATATTATCTAAAACAGTATCCCGACTGGGTGAAGCAATGGAACGATGGGAAACCGGCCGAACGCTATCGCAACGTGACATGGACGCCTCTGCGCGAGCCGAACGGGTACGCCAATCGCGAGGATGACCGGCCGGGTGAAAAGGGATTCCGGCATCTCGGCCGGTGCTTTCCGCATAGTCTGCAGGGCGGGGAAGCAGGGGACTTCTGCGACGTTCTGCGATACACACCCTATGCCGATGAACTGCTGCTCGAGTTCACGAAGAAGCTGATAGCGGAGGAGAAGCTCGGCCAGCGCGACGCCGTCGACATGCTCGCCGTGAGTTTCTCGGCGATGGACTATATTCAGCATGCATGGGGCGTGCGGAGCATGGAGGCGGAGGATAATCTGCTGCGCGCCGATCGTGCGCTCGCCGAGCTGTTCCGTTTCCTTGATGAGAAGGTCGGACTGGACAGGACGCTCATCATTCTTACATCTGATCACGGCTTCGACGACATTCCGGAGGAATGGCAGCGGCTGGGGTTCAGCGCGGGGCGGCACTATCCAAAGCAACTCGTCGAGAGAGCGAACGACGCCTTGCGCCGTCGCTTTGATACCACGCGCGACCTGGTGCGGGCGTTCTGGCCGCCGTCGCTGTACCTGGATCTCGATGTGATCTCGCAACAGGGGCTTGACGCGGCGGCGGTCGAACGGGCGCTGGCCGAATTCGTTCGCAGTCAGCCGGGAATCGCCTTCGCCGCGACGCGGAGCGACCTGTTGAAAGGCAGCCTGCCGGATGACCCTGTGTGTCAACGCATACAGATGGCGTTTCATGCACAGCGAACGGGGCACGTGCTCTTTATTCAGGATCAATTCTGGTATGCGTACACGGCGCCGGAGCACGATGCCGCGACGCACGGTTCGCCATATCGGTATGACACGCATGTGCCACTGATCGTCGCGGGGCCCGGGATTCGGCGCGGCGTTGTGCATCGTCCGGTCGGGCCGGAGGAAATCGCCCCGACGCTGGCGGCGTATCTCGGAATCGCACCACCATCCGGGTCCGCTGTAACGACACTGTGCGAAGTCCTCGGGGATTAAGACCGCCCCGCGGTTCTTTCTGCGGGTGTGATTGGCTACAATGAACGAGAGAGGGAGCCGCCGGACCGGCGCGAGCGCGCCAGAGTGGGGAATTCTATCGTGATCAGACGCCGCATCGTTTTCGCCGCCGTGGTTCTATCGTGCCTGATGCCTGTCGCGGGTCAAGCCGACCCGACGCGCGAGCCGCAGGACGAGATATTCTACCACTTCATGCCCATCGCCTGGCGCGATTCGGACAACGACACCTATCGCTTCGGCGACTTCGGCGGGATGACGGACTCGCTGGATTACCTCGAAACGCTGGGCGTGACGGCGGTGTGGATGAACCCGATCTTCCCCTCGCCCGCCTATCACGGCTACCAGCACGGACCGGCCGATCAGCTCAATCCGTGGTTCGGCAGCGAGCCCGAGTTTCTCAGTTTCGTGCAGGCGGCGCACGCGCGCGGCATCAAGGTGTTCGTCGATTTCGTCGTGTACGGCATCAGCCACGATTCGCTCTGGTTCCAGAGCGCGTATGGCAATCCGGCGAGCCCCTACGATTCGTGGCTCGCGTTCACCAACTCTGCCAACACCTCGTATCTCGGCTCGACCTATTCGACATGGAACGGCGACGGCGTCGGTTTCATTCATTGGGATCTGCGAAACCCGAGCACGTCGAGCCTCGTGACACAATGGGCGCAGCACTGGCTCGATCCCGACGGCAACGGCGATCCCTCCGACGGCATCGACGGCTATCGCCTCGATCACGTGTGGGAGCAGTACGGCAGCGGGCCCGACGGCTGGGGCTACAACCTCGACGACTTCTGGATTCCGTGGAAGGCGGCGTTGCAGACAGTCAACCCCGACGTGTTCACGTTTGCCGAGCAGGCCGACTGGGGCATTCACGGCGAGGCGCTGCTGCCCGCGTTTGACGCGACCATGACCAAGCCGTTCGAGTTCGCGGCCCGCGACGCGCTGGCGAGCGAGACGAAGTACGCGCTCTACGATCAGATGGCGGCGACGGTCGCGGCACTGCCGCCGGGCAAGACCTTCATGGCCATCATCGGCGATCACGACGTGGACCGGCTGACGTCCGTCATCGGCGGGAGCCTTGAGAAGGCGAAGGCCGCCGCCGCGATACTGCTGACGCAGCCGTTCCCGCCCATGATCTACTACGGCGACGAGATCGGCATGCGGGGATACAAGGCCGACTACGGCAGCGACGCGAACGACATCCCGATGCGCGAGCCGTTCAAATGGAACGCGTTCGCCGGGCCGCCGATGTCGAACTACTGGCTGCTCAACAGCCAGGCCTACAATAACCGCTACTCGCAGAACAACGACGGCCGCTCAGTGGAAGAGCAACTCGGCGTGAGCGGCTCACTGCTGGAGGCGTATCGCGATCTGATCGCGGCCCGCAAGGCGAACGTCGCGCTGCGGCGCGGGAGTTACGAGCCGATCGAGACGTCCAGCAGTCGCGTTTGGTCGTTCCTGCGGCAGGCCGACGGCGAGCAGACGATCCTGGTGGCGATCAATGTCTTCGGCGGTTCGCGGACCGTTTCGCTCAACCTGTCGGGCACGGAGATCGCAGGCGGTTCGACGACGCCGGTCGATGTCATCAACGGCGCTACGCTGCCGGCCATCACTGATGCGAACAAGGCGTCATACTCGATGTCGCTGCCGGCGTACGGCTATCGCGTTGTCGAGGTCGATCTCAGTGTCGTGCCGCCGCCGCCCAGCGACTACGACGGGCTCGACGTGCCGGGCAGTCTCGGCGGGTGCGCCGTCGCGGCCACGCAGGACAACGCGACGGGTCTGGGCGACAACATCAACGAGTTGAACCGGCTCTTCGTGCGGGCGGCGGCCGACGGGCTTCGCGTGGGCGTCACCGGCAATCTCGCAACGGACGGGACCGGACTGGTGCTGCTGTTCGAGACGGCGGCGGGCGGCCAGAACGTGCTCGATCTGTCCGATCAGAATCCGCCGCCCAGCGGGTTGAACGGCCTGACGGGCACAGAACTCGACGGCGATTTCGCGCCCAATCAGATGCTGTTCATCAACGCGTACGGCGGTTCGATCTACGTTGATCAGTTCGAGTTGTTCCCCGGCGGCAGCCTCAAGACCTATCGCGGCAACGGCAGCGTGGGCGACGGTAACGGCGATCTCGGCGGCGGCGACAATCCGCTCGGCGCGCAAGTCGCACTGAGCAACACCAACTCGCTGGGTGTGACCGCGGTCGACGCGACGCAGGCCGACACCGCCATCGACGGCTTCGAGATGTTCGTGCCGTATGACTACCTTGATCTGACCGGGCCGGACGGCGGCACGATCCGTGTTGCTGCTTTGATCGTGCGCACCAGCGGCGAGATCGGCAACCAGTGGCTGCCGGGTCTCGGCGGAGGGTACGCAAACCTCGGGCCGTCACCGGACATGACAGCGATCCCGGGCGATCAGTTCGTTGAAGTGGTGCTGGCCGTGACCGGCGACGTGGATGACAGCGGCGTTGTGGATGTCGACGACGTCGACGAGTTCATCGACGTGCTGCTGGGGGTGGATGTCGACGCGGGACGCATCGCGGCATCGGACGCGAACTGTGACGGGGTGGCGGACGGCCGCGACATCGCGGCGTTCGTTTCGATGCTACTTGGGGGATGAGTCGGGGCTTATACTGACCGGCACGTCGTACAGCAGCATTGATGCCGAAGTTGGACGATGCACCGCCTCACAAAGCGGTGGCAAGCATTCATCTGTTCCACGGAACAGCGGCGGCACGCTGTCATATTCACCGCCGGATCGCGGTGGCATCGTTGCGGCAGCGCTCTTGCGGTGCTGCCCTCGCAGTGCTCTCATGTTACCGTTGCCGGTGTTCGTGTGAGACGCCCCATCTTCCGCATCGTCATGCAGACGTGACGCACGACGCCCGGCTCAGAGGTTGCATCATGGCCCGCCGCGTGTTCATTCGCCTCGTTTCAGTTTGCGTTGTTTGCACCATGTTGAGCATGGTTGCTTGCCGGCCCGGTACTGTCCCCGACGGTACCGATCCGGCGGACGTCGGTTCACCCGGTGAGCGGCTTCAGCCGGGCGATTTCACCT
>NPIF01000199.1_pt2 | contig 17973 bp, 18 predicted proteins | sample 8637461 | NCBI WGS metagenome assembly NPIF01 (sample SAMN07420641, study PRJNA396082) | bioreactor metagenome | isolation source: sample BR12 brine-fed electro-methanogenic bioreactor BR | place: Japan: Kochi | collected 2016-12-09
ACTTTACGTAAGTGGCCTGCGGAGTGATGTCTATCCAGATGGCTTTCGGCCAGGGGGCGGCGGTGGTATATTCGTTAGTGTCGTTTATCTTGAAGTTGCCCTTTAAGGTTTCCGGGGAACGGGAACCGTCGCTTTAAGGGAGGCCTTATGACACTCAGAATATATTGTCCTTCATGCGGGAAAAATTACGAGCCTCGCCTTCGACCCGTCCGCTGCGATTGCGGGCGACCATTGTCCTGTGTACAGGATTGGGAGGAACTCAAAATCAACAGGTCGGCCCCGGGCATGTGGCGTTATAGTTCTGCCCTGCCCGAGTCGTTGCGAGACCTTTCGATGGGTGAAGGCTGGACGCCCCTGATACCGGCGAGGTACCAAAAGGGCCCGCTTTACAAGATGGAATTCATGGCACCCACTGGGTCTTTCAAGGACCGCGGGGCGGTGCTTGTGGTTTCCGACGCCGTTTCGGCCGAATGTGATTCTGTTGTAATCGATTCTTCCGGAAATGCGGGAGCATCGGTGGCCGCCTATGCGGCGAGGGCCGGCATCAAGGCAACCGTAGTGGTTCCAGAGGGGACTTCCGAGAACAAAAAGCGACAGATCGCCTCTTTTGGGGCCGAGGTCCTGGCGAAGGGGAAAACTCGTTCGGAAGCGGCCGCCTTTGCTTGGGAAATAGCGAAAGACGTTTTTTATGCCAGCCATGTATGGAACCCGCTTTTTCTCGAGGGGACCAAAACGGTCGCCTTCGAGATTTGGGAGCAGCTGGGACAAAGGGCCCCCGATGTGGTGGTCGCCCCGGCGGGAAACGGAACGCTCCTTTTGGGGCTTTTCAAAGGATTCAGGGAGCTCTCGCAACGGGCTCTGATCGACAGGCTTCCCCGGCTAATTGCCGTTCAGGCGGAAAAGTGCGCACCTTTACGGAACGCGCTAAGCGGGGGAAAAACTACCTGTGGGAAAACCTGCGCGGAGGGTATAGCTGTTTCGAGCCCCCCAAGGGTTGATGAGATGCTCAAAGCTGTGCGTTCTACCCGCGGCGATGTGGTCACCGTGGACGAAGACAGAATTCTCAAGATGAAAAAGGCTCTGGCAAAAGACGAAGGCCTTTACGTGGAAACGACGGCTGCAGCAGCCCCGGCGGCTGAACGGATGCTTAGGGAAACCGGCTATTTCAAAAACGGAGAAACTGTAGTCGTACCGCTTACGGGCTCGGGCCTCAAAAGTCAGGAATCTTGAGTTATCCGGCAAAAGCCGGTGAACGCTTGTGTTAGAAGCAACAAATGTGAAAAAGCAGCGGGGGGTCGGCAATTTGGGGGAAATCCGGAACATACAAATCGACATCATCGAAGACGCGGTCAAGTCCCTGTTTCTCAAGGCCAATACTTCCATAGGACAGGACATATACAATGCGCTTTTCGATGGACTGAATAAAACCGAAGAATCTCCGAACGGCCGTGATGTTTTGGGGCAGTTGCTCAAAAACCACGATATCGCGAGGGAAGAAGGCGTTCCCATATGCCAGGATACCGGGATGGCCGTTGTGTTTCTGGATATCGGCCAGGACGTCCATATAACCGGTGGTTACATCGAAGAAGCAGTCAACAAGGGCGTGGCGGCGGCCTACGAGGAGGGTTATTTCAGGAAATCCGTGGTTACCGACCCTCTTTTTGACAGAAAGAACACCGGTGACAATACTCCGGCTGTGATCCACACTCGGATAGTGCCGGGAAGGCTTCTTCGTATAATGGTCACGCCAAAAGGTTTCGGCAGCGAAAACATGAGTGCCCTGAAGATGCTGACCCCGGCTTCGGGAGTCGAAGGCGTCGAGGATTTTGTGGCAGATACCGTGATAGCCGCCGGCCCGAACCCCTGCCCCCCGACCATTGTGGGCGTCGGTATAGGCGGGACTATGGAGAAGGCGGCAATTCTTGCGAAAAGGGCTACAATGCGTCCAGTGAACGAAAGCCACCCGGAATCCCGATACGCCGAACTGGAAAAGAGGATACTCGAGAGGATCAACCGGTCCGGGATCGGTCCCGCCGGCCTCGGGGGGAGTATCACGTCCCTTGCGGTGCATATCGAGTATGCTCCCGCACACATCGCCGGAACGGCCGTCGCGGTTAACATATGTTGCCACGCCTGCAGACATGCGCAGGTCACCCTTTGAGACAGGGAGGAAGAAATGAATGGAAGCCATCCCCCTGATTACGCCTTTTGATACCGACACCGTCAGGCGACTTCGAGCCGGTGACCGTGTAACAATGAGCGGAGTTGTCTATACCGCCCGGGATGCGGCACACAAGAGAATGATAGAAGCGATCGAGGCAGGCAGGCTCCTTCCTTTTCCCCTGGAGGGACAAGTTATCTATTACGTGGGCCCCGCACCGGCTCCGCCTGGGTGGGCCGTAGGACCCGCCGGGCCGACGACCAGCGGCCGCATGGACCCCTACACGCCGAAGCTTCTTGAGCTGGGCCTGAAGGGGATGATAGGAAAAGGGACGAGGTCGGGAAAGGTAATCGGGGCCATGGAGCGCTACGAAGCAGTTTATTTCGGGGCCGTCGGCGGAGCCGCCGCATTGATAGCAAAGAGTGTCATAAAGACCGAACTCGTCGCTTACGAAGACCTTGGACCCGAAGCGATATACCGTTTCACGGTAAGCAAACTTCCACTGACGGTGCTGATAGATTCTCTCGGCAACAGCCTTTATACCCAGGGACCGAAAAAATATCACAGGTAAATATAAAATTGAACAAACGATTGGAAGGCATAGGATTAGTGGACGGTGATCCAGTCGGTAGCGGGAAATGATTGGTTGTACTGCTCAAGACTCTGCGAAGATGGGTGCGTCAGGCAGAAAGAGATCAAAGTGTTCGCCCCGGCTTAGCGAGCGAAGATCCTGCTCGTCTACCAGAACGTTCTCGCCGGGATGCGGTGCTGCGAGAGGAGATACGCAGGGTGTGGGAGGAAAACCTGCGTGTGTACGGGGCACTGAAGGTGTGGCGACAATTTCTCAGGGAAGGCATTCAGGTCGCCCGTTGCACTGTAGAGCGTCTGATGAGCGAAATGGGCCTTCATGGGGTTCTGCGAGGCAAGAAGGTCAGGACCACGATCCCCGACGAGACGGTTGAACGGTAAAAGGATCTGGCATCTAGTGACTTAATTGCAGTAGAACAGAAATGGTCCCGAGCGAATTTTAAAAAACATAAAGCAGGTGGACCAGGCAAATACTTACCGTATCCAGAGAAAAGAGTTCGCCATAAAAACCAGGAGACGCATTTTTGAAAATTGAGGAGATGTTCAGAATGGGAAGAGACAAAAAAACAACCGATGAACCACCAAATAAGGGAACTGTCTTTGTCTCAGGTTATGCTATGCTTCCTGGTAAAATTCCTGCTTATAGCATGTTTGGAACCGTAGGAGTTTTTCTGATCATTGATTCCTCTCATGGAAAGATAATTGATGCGGATTTTTCTTTGGTTTCGAGAACCGCTAAGGAAATTTTACAGTCTATTTTTGTAGGGAAAAATATTGATAATGACAGGGAGTTGATTTTAGAAGAGTTGGATTTAAGATATTTCGGACATGCTCAAAAAGCTTTGATTGCTGCAACAAATAACCTTTTAGAACGTTATGATGAAATGACCCATAAAGAAAATGAATAGTTTTACGCCCAAATACATAACAAGTAAACAGAGTCACAGTTGTCCAAGACAGCTGGAAACTGAAAACCTGATCCAGTAATTTCAACGGTTTTGGAGACAGTATTGGAAAGATTTATTCGAAAACATTATTTTTTACGAAATCGGTTGACTTTACCGTAAGAACTTGGTATTTTCCTATATGTAGATCCAGATTGCTCGACTTTTGCGTATATTGCTCAAATAGAGTGTTGCAAAAGGAGGAATCTGGAATGCCAAGGTGTCCTTACCCAAAGGAAAGCACAAGGGCTAAAGTGCGGTTTGCGCTTTAGCCCTTTTTGTTTGTTCAGCATGGCGAGTTCACTTGGTCTGCTGGAAAAAGCAGACGTCACCCTGACCAGGGGGAAGACAATCCGAATTGCAAGGGTNNGGTGTTGCCGGAAACGATCGGGTCTGAAGGATGCAATAGGAAGTGGAAGGCACACAGCGAGCGAACCTGATTCGGCAGTGCACGTGGATAAGCGTGAATGATATCGCGAAGCCCCAGACCTGGCCAGACGTGCACTGTGGTTGAGGGTGGAGTTGTTCACAGGAAACCCGCAGTAAGTGGGGAAGCTTTGCACCGAGCCGTCCGAAAACCAGGGTCGTCCAGGGAGGCACAAGAGGAGAATTGAGGTCATTCGAAGCGGTGTGAGGTGGCAGATGAATCCGTAGTAGTGAAGAAGTTCCGGCCTGAGAAAGCTGTTAACAGACTGGAGGAAAAAACCGGGACGACCTTCGGTCTGGTCCGCAGGGGCCATAAAGACCCAAAAGGCTCCATGGTTGCGAAGGGAGGAAGTTCATTTATTTCTCGAAGGATTTGGCGTTGACAAGGCTTTCCCAGCGTTTCATAGGCATCATCTCCCGTTTTGAACACAGTTTTCAAAAGCAATGATCGTTTGCTAGCATTGCCAAATACCTATTTAAAGAAACCAAGGCTAAATCTTAAAGATTTCTAAAGAGGGATTTTTAAATTTGTAAATAGCACTAAAATAAGTTAAAGAAGGAGGGGTGAGGAGTTTGATTGTAAAGACATGAACGCAAAAATAATATATTAAAAACATAAGGAGGATTAATTATGAAAAAATTTCAGTATATGGCACCGCCTCAAATAATTTTCGGAGAAGGTGTGTACAAGCAATTAGGTGAAATAATCCGTTTTTGTAAGGGAACAAAGGTTTTCATTATCACTGATCCCGGAATTGCAAAAGTGGGAATCCTTGATAAGATTAAAGATGTTATAGAGGCAGCAGGCTTTGAGTACGGTTCATATGATTCAGTTATTCCCGAACCTCCTGTAGATTCCGTCATGGAAGCTGCCTCAATAGTAAAAAAGAAAGGATACGATGTTTTGTTGGGTTTAGGAGGGGGGAGTTCTCTTGATGTAACGAAAGTAGTTTCTGTTCTGCAAACAAACGACGACACAATCAGTGATATGGTCGGAATTGGGAATGTCAAACAACCTGGTATCCCAACTATACTTATTCCTACAACTGCTGGAACGGGTTCCGAGGTGACACAGGTTTCGATACTGTCTTTCCCTGAAGAATCGACTAAAAAAGGCATAGTTTCTCCTTACCTATTTGCAAGTGTAGCTCTTGTTGATCCTTCTTTTACTTATGACCTACCCCCTCATATTACTGCAAATACTGGGATGGATGCGCTGATCCACGCGGTAGAGGCTTATATTTGTTTGAAAGCGAATAACATTTCTGATATTTACGCACTTGATGCTATTGAGTTGATTGCAGAAAACCTTCGGACTGCTGTTCATAACGGTAAAGATGAAAAAGCACGTCACTACATGTCTCTTGGTAGTCTTGAAGCAGGGCTGGCGTTTTCCAATGCGTCATGTGCTGCGGTCCATGCTCTTGCGTATCCTCTTGGAGGTACTTTCCATCTTCCCCATGGCCTTTCAAATACTGTAATGCTCAAGCCTGTAATGGAACAAAACGTCGTAAGTTGTCTTGAAAGATTCGCGGTAATTGCGGCGAAAATGGGGGAGCGCGTAGAAGAATTATCGGTCAGAGAGGCAGCCTTCAAAGCCATTGATGCGATGACGGATTTGGCAAACGATATAAATGTTCCTACGAGATTAAGAGATTTAGAAATTCCTCAGGATGCTATCCCGCAATTGGCGAAAGATGCAATTAAGCAACAAAGACTATTGTCTCAGAACCCGCGTGCGTTTACGGAAAAAGATATTGAAAGCATATACAGAAGCGCGTGGTAGTTGTGGTTTACTATTGTTTTCTTCCGCGCCATAGTTTTTTTACGAAGACTTACTGTTAGAGAAAAAGAGAGGAGGAGCTCTTAATGCCCAACTATGTAGGACCAGTTTACAAGAGGAAAGAAGGACCAGAAAATGAACAACCTTGCATCCCACTTGGTATTTTTAAAATAAGACTCCCTTTTATTCATTATGAATGGGAGTGGCCGGAAGCCGTTGCTGCTCTTTTTATGATGGCCACTTGTCTTGGTGCGGTTCCTATAATACAAGAACTTTTTGGCGTTTCATTTGAAGTCGCTGTCACTATGGTGATTGTCAACGGATTCCTTTACTCCCTTCACGTGCTGTTTGGGGATCCTGTTGTCCCAGGTTGGATAACTCCGGCCATCCCTCTTGTTTTGATGCATGTATCAGGGTATCCTATGGGGCCTGAACGGGTTCAGGTAGTTATTGCCATAAACCTAATGATAGGCCTCATTTTCTTGGTGTTGGGGGCTACCGGCATCGCAAAAAAACTTGTCAAATGGATCCCCGACTCACTCAAGGCGGGAATTATTCTTGGTGCGGGGATTTCCGCGTTTAATTCTATTTTTGTAGCTGATGGAGGGCGCATATATAGTTCTCCCATCGCAATGTCGGTTGGTTTTGTAATTGCCATTATTACACTTTTCTCTCCGTGGTTTCAGCAACTTGGTAGGTCGCATCCGCTTATACTGAAAATATCCAATCTTGGAATGGTTCCTGCCATTGTTGTCGCTTTAATCGTAGGCGCTTCCGTTGGAGAATTTGCGGTACCCGCTTTAGAGTGGCGGATAACTCCGCTACATTTTGGGGAAATGTTCGCCCAATTATCGCCTTTTTCGATAGGGTTTCCTTCATTGAAAATGGTGACCGATGCTATTCCTTTGGTGCTTGCAATCTACATTATTGCTTTTGGTGATTTCGTGTTTTCGCAAACGGCTCTAAACGAAGCGGATGAGGCACGAAAAGATGAAAAAATTGATTACAACCCCAATCGCTCTAACCTGATCAGTGGTTTCCGTAACTGTGTTTTGGGATTGGTTGCACCCTATCCGACGAATGCAGGTCCTTTATGGGCAGCCATGACAGTAGCAGTGGCTGAGCGCTACAAGCAGGGTAAAGAAGCTATGTACTCAATTTGGGGAGGCCTAGGTACTTTCAGAATCATGACATTCTTGGGGCTTTTGATTTATCCCTTAGTCCTGCTGTTGAGACCTGCACTTCCTACTGCTCTTGCTATTACTTTACTTGTTCAGGCGTATGCTTGTGCTTACATAGCGTTGAAAGCAATAAAGCAGGAAAAAAGTCAATTGGCTGTGGCTGTCATGTCAGCCGCCATGCTATCGCTAAGGGGTTCCGCCTGGGGGATAGGAACAGGAATAATTCTTCACCTCCTCGTTGAGAAAAAATGGATAAACGGGGGAAAGGGGCAAAACGGGTCGAAAGAAGCATAGGTTATCCTTAAAAAAGTGAGATTAAACTAAGAGAGCCTGACTGGTGAATATAATTTAAACCCAAAAGCGTATTTAAAATCACTCTAAATAATAGTTTCACATAACTTTTTAGCCAGGCTCTCTGTTTTTTGTGTCTAAGGATTTTGTAAATTATTTAATATGAGAGGTTTTAAAGTATGGCATCGAGAGAATATGACGAGATAGACCTTCGCATACGCTGTAAGAAGTTAAAGGATAAAATCACAGCCCCTGATGAAACAGCGCTTTTTATAACTCCAGGTATGACTGTTGGTTGCAGTGGTTTTACACCTTCAGGCTACCCAAAGGTTGTTCCGATGGCGCTGGCGGCTCGAGCGCGTAAAGAGGGACCCGTGCCTATCACTTTGTGGGCAGGGGCTTCGGTAGGTCCGGAGTTGGATGGAGAATTGGCAGAAACGGGTTGTATTGCCAGGCGTTACCCCTACCAGACGGAAGAGCGCATACGTAAGGCCATCAATTCAGGTCAGGTTGCGTTTGCCGACTATCACCTTTCAATGAATGCCCAGAATCTGAGATATGGGTTTTACGGAACAATGGATATAGCAATCGTCGAAGCTGTGGCTATAACAAAAGAAGGGCACCTTATACCTTCCACCTCCGTTGGCAATAGTGCGACTTTTGTATCCGAGGCCAAGCGAGTGATAGTGGAGCTGAATACATCACAACCATTATCCCTTGAGGGGATCCACGATATTTACGTTCCACAGGATCCTCCGAATCGCGGAGTCATTCCTATTACGCATGTAGACGACAGGATAGGTGTACCCTGGATCGAATGCGGGACGGAAAAAATTGCTGCAATCGTACTCAGTGACATACCTGATTCACAGCGCCCTCTAGCTCCGCTTGATGAAGTCAGTCAACAGATGGCAAAAAACCTCCTTGACTTTCTTGATGCTGAGGTGAAAGCTGGTCGGCTGCCTCCGAACCTTCTCCCCCTGCAATCAGGTGTGGGTAACGTAGCAAACGCGGTTTTATTTGGTCTGAAAGACTGGCCTGCAGATGGTCTTCTTGTGTACACGGAAGTGATTCAGGACGCAATATTCGACCTGTTTGACAATGGGAAACTGTCTTTTGCTTCAGGGACAGCCCTGACGCCAAGTCCGGAATGTGCTGCGCGCATTTACAAAGAAATTGATCGATACCGCGCCAGGTTGCTGTTGCGCCCGCAGGAGATCAGCAACCACCCTGAAGTCATCCGGCGTCTTGGAATAATAGCCATGAACACGGCTGTAGAGGTGGATATATACGGGCATGTGAACTCGACGCTGGCAGGCGGTACGAAATTGCTGAACGGCGTAGGTGGTTCGGGTGATTTTACCCGGAATGCATACTTGTCGATATTTCTGACACCGTCTACGGCTAAGTCGGGGAATATATCAAAAATCGTACCATTCTGTTCGCATGTGGATCACACAGAGCACGACGTGGATGTGATAGTTACTGAACAAGGAGTTGCGGACCTTCGGGGTTTGTCCCCTTGCGAGCGTGCGAGGGAAATAATCGGAAAGTGCGCCGATCCCGATTATAGGGAAGGGCTTTCGGATTATTTCCGCAGGGCCGAGAAACGCGGAGGGCATGAGCCGCACCTTCTGGACGAAGCGTTTTCATGGCATCTGCGGCTAAAAAATGAGGGAACTATGCGGCTACTCGAGAGGTAATTGGACGTTTTACTAACTGATAGAGCTTCACGAAGTGGGGGGAACAGAGATGGAATATGGTTACATGAACAAGATTCTGGAAGTGGATTTGACGTCGGGTAAATGGAAGACGTTTTCCCTTGCGAAAGAAACCCAGCTGAATTATCTTGGTGGTTCGGGCATTGGTGCGAAGATTCTCTATGAAAGAACCGATGGATTCTCCGACCCTCTCGGGCCGGAGAATCCAATTATATTCATGACTGGTCCTTTTGCTGGAACCAAGGTCCCCACGTCTGGGAGGCATCAGATTGTATCCAAATCACCGCTTACAGGAATATTCGGAGAAGGCGATGCCGGTGGAACATGGGGTACAACACTAAAGAAAGCCGGATATGATGGTGTGGTTGTGACTGGAGCCTCAAAGGTTCCTGTGGGTATCGTTATTGATGGCGCAAAAGTCGAAATTGCGAGACTTGAAAACCTTTGGGGTAAGGATTCTTTTGAGACGGATGCTCTTTTAAAGGAGCGCTACGGACAGGATTTTTCCGTGGCTTGCATAGGCCCGTCTGGCGAGCGCCTGATCAGATGTTCTTGTATCGTCCACGATGGCAACAATGCGCGAGTGGTCGGCCGGTGCGGATTGGGAGCTGTCATGGGTTCCAAGAAACTTAAAGCCATTGCTGTTCGGGGAAAAAGTAATGTCCCGCTGTATGATCCAGAAGGTTTTGCTACCCTTCAGAAGAAGGTTTTGCCTGATTTAGTTGAGGGTACCAAGGGGCTCAAGGCATTTGGTACTGCCGGTGGTGTAGTGGGGGCAAACCAGGTTGGTGACCTGCCAGTGAAAAACTGGAGCCGTGGCGACTGGGAAGAGGCTGCCGAAATTAGTGGGCAACGAATGGCGGAGACAATTTTGACAAAGTCATATTTCTGTACCAGTTGTCCCATAGGATGCGGTAGGGATGTAGCCATAACAGATGGCCCCTTTGCTGGAGTAAAGGGTGCGGGTCCCGAATATGAAACATTAGGTATGCTTGGCTCCTCTTGCATGGTAAGCAACCTTGAAGCTGTAACTTATGCAGCGGACCTTTGCAACCGATGGGGCTTGGACACCATAGAAGTAGGCAGTTCGATAGCTATGGCGATGGAACTTTACGAGAAAGGAATAATAACCAAGGAAGACCTTGGCGGAATGACTCTTGAATGGGGCGATGCTAAAGCCATGGTAGCACTGGTGGAAGCCATAGCAAAAGGAGAAGGCTTTGGTAAGGTTCTGGGTAATGGCGTAAAAAAGGCAGCCGAGATAATCGGTAAAGGCGCAGAAGAGAGTGCCGTTCACGTAAAGGGCCTTGCAGTACCAGCCCATGACCCTCGTTGCTACAGCAGCATGGCCGTAGGCTATGCCACGAGCAACAGAGGTGCGTGTCACTTGCAAGGCGGCAGTTACTTTTTTGAGAAAGCCGTTAAGCTTCCTGAGCTAGGTTACGAATCTGTGCTTGACCGTTTTGAGAACAAGGGGAAAGGTGTATTGAACTTCCATGCGCAGAACATCATGTCTGTGATGGATTCGCTGAAGATGTGCAAGTTTACCTTTTATGGAGGGATGACCCTAACCACTATCCGGGAATATCTTCGGACGGTCACGGGCATGGATATGAGCCTTGAGGCGCTACTTAAGGTGGGTGAGAGGATATACAACCTGAAGCGTCTTTACAACATCAAGTGTGGTGTTAAATCGAAGGATGACAAGCTCCCGGAGAGACTCTGGAAAGAGCCAAGACATGACAGTGGGACAGGCGATTATGTCCCGGATGTTGAGACGCAGCTTCGAGAATATTACGAGGTTAGGGGCTGGGATGAGAATGGGAAACCAAGCGGGCATACATTGAAAAGGCTGGGTTTATAGTGAAGAGCAGGGGCTCTTCAAAATGAAAATATATGTCAAGACCTACGGACTTCTCGGGGAACTGGTGAAAAAACCAGTTCCCCGAGAAGTCTTCATAGAAAGGCCTTTTCCTCTTACAGTGAGAAAAATTTTGAGAGAAGTCGGCATCGAGGAGCAAGATTTCAGCTGGATAGCTGTTACGGTAAATGGGGTGTTGATCCATGAAAATGAATTCGACATCCCTATAGAAAGAGATACCGTTCAAGTTGCAGTTTATCCTGTTTTTGCAGGTGGGTAAAAGGCTTTTTCGATTGACCGTATGTGACTTGTATGTCGACATAAGAGGTACTTATTTAAGAAAATTTCTGCCTGTAAGCTAACCCAAGAACGGCATCCTCCATTTGGTTTTGGCAATTCTCTTGATTTGCTCGAATTTATAGAGGAAACAATTTTAGTCTTGGGGCGTAATGAGGAAGAATTTGCGCAATTTCATGTAGATTTGTAGTAAGTTGTCTTGAAATTCTACGTAAATTGTTGCATTATCGGTCAGGCTGAGGAATAATTGTTGCGTTTGTAACTCGGTTCACCTATTGTATGGCTTCGAAAGCTGAATTCCCATTTCAAAGTCAGCCTAAGGGGAAAAGCTGAAAATCTTACGGAACGCAGCGTAAAAGGAGGCGTCCTGAAGTGTTTGACAAGGAAGAGCTTGAGCGTATCCGGCAAGGCAGGGAAAAATACGACGAGAAGGTGGGAAAGGACCTCGCGAAGCATCCGGAACGACGCGAGAAGTTCGAGACCGGAGGCGGTCTTGACTTGGAGCGCCTTTACACACCCGAAGCACTGGCCGACAGGGATTACATGGAAGATATCGGTTTCCCCGGCAGCTACCCGTTCACACGCGGGGTGCAGCCGACGATGTACAGGGGACGTCTTTGGACGATGAGGCAGTATGCCGGTTTCGGGACGGCCAAGGAGTCCAACGAAAGATACCGTTACCTTCTCGAACAGGGCCAGACAGGCCTTTCCGTGGCCTTCGACCTTCCGACCCAGATCGGTTACGATTCAGACCATCCCATGGCCCAGGGTGAAGTCGGCAAAGTGGGAGTGGCAATCGACAGCCTCTCTGACATGGAAGTCCTCTTCGACCAGATACCCCTCGACAAGGTTTCGACCTCGATGACCATAAACGCTCCCGCTTCGGTTCTTTTGGCTATGTACATCGCTGTCGCCGAGAAGCAGGGCGTTTCGGCGGACAAGCTCTCCGGGACAATCCAAAACGATATCCTCAAGGAATACATCGCAAGGGGAACCTACATTTTCCCGCCCAAACCCTCCATGCGCATCATTACTGACATCTTTGCTTTCTGCAGCGAAAACGTGCCTAAATGGAACACCATATCCATATCGGGCTACCACATCAGGGAAGCCGGATCGACGGCCGTCCAGGAAGTTGCTTTTACTCTAGCCGACGGGCTGGCCTACGTTAAGGCCGCCGTGGATGTTGGACTGGACCCGAACGTGTTCGGAAGGCGCCTGTCGTTTTTCTTCAACGCTCACAACGATTTTCTGGAAGAGGTAGCAAAATTCCGCGCCGCAAGGCGGCTTTGGGCCAGGCTGATGAAAGAGCGCTTCGGCGTAACCGACCCGAAGGCGCTTATGCTGAGGTTCCATACCCAGACGGCCGGTAGTACCCTTACGGCCCAGCAGCCCGAAAACAATATCGTCCGTGTAGCTATTCAGGCGCTGGCCTCGGTTCTTGGCGGGACCCAGTCGCTGCACACAAACAGCTTTGACGAGGCGCTGGCCCTTCCTTCGGAAAAGAGCGTCGGCATAGCCCTTAAAACCCAACAGATCATTGGTTACGAGTCAGGGGTCGCAAACACCGTGGATCCCCTCGCCGGAAGCTATGCCGTGGAAAGCCTGACCAACGAGATAGAAAATCAGGCCAATGAGTATATAGAGAAGATCGACGAAATGGGCGGTATGCTTGTCGCCATAGAGAAAGGGTATGTGCAACAGCAGATCCAGGATGCGGCCTATAACTACCAGCGGGCCGTTGAAAGCGGCGACCGCGTGGTTGTCGGCGTCAATCGTTTCCGCAAGGAAGAAGACGGCGAAACCAGGGAACTCCTCAAGGTCGATCCCAAAGTCGGCGAGAACCAGGTGCGTGCCCTTAAAGCCGTAAAGGAAAAACGGGACGGCGAAGCCGTCCGAAGGGCCCTGGAAGAAATCCGTAAAGCAGCTCGTGACGAGAGCCTGAACCTTATGCCTCCGATAATAGAGGCCGTGAAAGTCTACGCCACCGAAGGGGAGATCTGCGGCGTTCTACGGGAAGAGTTCGGCGAATACAGGGAGAACATCGTCCTCTAGCGGACGTTAAGTCGAGGAACGGGAGGCAGGAAGGAACATGGAAAAGAGGAAGACGCGGGTTGTAGTGGCGAAGCCCGGGCTTGACGGACACGACCGGGGAGCGAAGGTGGTAGCCAGGGCGCTCAGGGACGCGGGGATGGAGGTTATTTACACGGGTTTGCGGCAGAGCCCCGAGAGCATTGTCGAGACGGCGATCCAGGAGGACGCCGACGCGATAGGCATCAGTATTCTGAGCGGTGCGCACGAGCATTATTTCAAGGCGATCATCGATCTTCTGAGGGAAAAGGGAGCGGAAGACATTATAGTATTCGGTGGAGGAGTCATTCCTGAGGATGACATACCCAAGCTAAAGGCTATGGGAGCGGGGGCTATTTTTGGCCCGGGAACGCCGACTAAAGAATGCATACGATGGCTCGAAGAGGCGGTAGCATCCAGAAAGAGCGCCTGAGTACGAAATCGGGCAAATTGTCGGTTTTGGTATTTTTTGAGTGTTCCGCTTTTCTTTAGATGGTACCTTCTGCCATGGAAAAGTTTAGCGGTAATGTGCAAAATGACTTTCGGCGAGTCCTCAAAGAGGAACTCCGAAGGGGCTGGGGGGACAGTTTATGAAACCTACTGCTGTAGATCACATAGGGATTGCCGTTAAAAGCATCGAGGAAGCTTTGACTTTCTGGGAGAAAACCTTGGGCATAGCCTGCACGGGAGTGGAAGAAGTGAGCGAACAGAAGGTCAAGACGGCTTTTTTGCCGCTCGGGGATACGGAAATAGAGCTTCTTGAGCCGACGGCCGAGGACAGTCCCGTAGCCAAATTTATCGAAAAAAAGGGCGAAGGCATTCACCATCTTGCTATCAGGGTGGAGAACCTTGAAGAGGCTCTTGAAACCATGAAGGCTAGGGGGATGCGCCTTATAGACGAGAAACCGCGTTATGGTGCCGGAGGAGCAAAGATAGCCTTTGTACACCCGAAGACTGCGGGCGGAGTTTTACTCGAGCTGAGCGAGAGAGAATAAATCGCCCGATTTTAAGATATAAGGGAGGAAGGGACATGTCGGAACGTACGATTAGCGAGCTGTGCGAAGATCTTTTGGCCCGCCGTGAAGCTGCAGAAAGCGGAGGCGGAGCGAAGGCGATCGAGAAACAACATGCGAAAGGAAAGTTAACTGCCCGTGAGCGCATTGACAAGCTCCTTGATGCGGGGAGTTTTGTCGAGCTCGATGCCTTCGTGGAGCATCGGTGCACGAGCTTCGGGATGGAAAAGAAAGTCTATCCCGGAGACGGAGTAGTGACCGGGTACGGGACGGTCGACGGAAGACTGGTATATGTTTTCAGCCAGGACTTTACAGTAATGGGCGGTTCCCTGGGAGAGATGCACGCAAAGAAGATCTGCAAAGTCATGGATCTGGCGATGACCAACGGCGCGCCCGTAATAGGTCTAAACGACAGCGGCGGTGCCCGCATACAGGAGGCGGTCGACAGCCTCTCGGGATACGGGAACATCTTCTACAGGAACACCATTGCCAGTGGAGTTGTCCCGCAACTTTCGGTAATCGTTGGTCCCACCGCCGGAGGGGCGGTTTACAGTCCGGCCCTGACGGACTTCATATTCATGGTGGACAAAATCGGGATCATGCATATTACTGGCCCTGCGGTAATAAAGGCCGTCACCGGCGAAGACGTGACGAGCGAGGAGATAGGTGGGGCAAGGGCACATAACCAGATCTCCGGAAACGCCCACTTTTTCGCCGCAAACGAGGAAGAATGCTTCGAACAGATACGCAAGCTCCTGTCGTACCTTCCAAGCAACAACATGGAAGAACCTCCCTTCGTGGAAACCGATGACGACGTAAACAGGGCAGATATTGAACTGCGCGACATAGTTCCCACCAACCCGAACAAGGGCTACCATGTCCAGGATGTCATCCGCCGTGTCGTAGACGACGGCGACTTCTTCGAAGTGCAGCCCATGTATGCCAAGAACATCGTTACCGGTTTCGCCAGGGTAGGTGGTTACGTAATCGGCATAATAGCCAACCAGGCGGCGGTCATGGCGGGCTGTCTGGATATCGACGCTTCCGACAAGGCCAGCCGGTTTATCAGGTACTGCGATGCCTTTAACATTCCCGTTGTCACTTTTGTGGATGTTCCGGGGTACCTCCCGGGGAAAGCGCAAGAGCTCGGCGGTATCATCAGGCATGGAGCAAAACTTCTTTATGCCTATAGCGAAGCCACGGTTCCACTGATTACGATCGTTCTCAGAAAAGCCTACGGTGGGGCCTATCTGGGAATGTGCAGCAAAGACCTCGGAGCCGACGTGGTCCTGGCCTGGCCCCAGGCTGAAATAGCCGTAATGGGAGCGGAGGGGGCGGCCAACATCATCTTCAGGAAGGAAATCGAAGAATCGGAAGACCCACAGGCAGAACGTGCCAAAAAGATCGAAGAGTACAGGGAAGCTTTTGCCACGCCTTATCCTGCGGCGCGCCGCGGATTCGTCGACCGTGTCATACTCCCCGAGGAAACTCGCAGGGAGCTTTTCCAGGCCCTCGTGCAGACCGAGGGCAAACGGGAACTTCGTCCCAGGCGCAAGCATGGCGTCATGCCGAATTAGGCCCGGGGAGGTGACGGAATGGAACTCACTCGACTGGCGGAACGGTTTTCGGAAGGCATAGGAGGCGCTGCAGCGTTGGCTTTTATAGCCTTTTCCGTGGTGTTCATGGTCCTGATCGGCCTTACACTTATCATTTTCGCCGTGCGGTTTCTGGCAGCAGGAGGCGGCAAGACGGCCGGCGGAGGCGGACCTGCCAAACCGAAACAGGAGCCGCCGAAAGCGGCACCGGAAAAAAGCGCTACATCAAGCGGCGGCGCCGACGGAGCCCTTGTTGCGGCTATAGCGGCGGCGGTTGCAGCTTCGGGTGGAGGCGTCGTTACTGCAGTACGTAAAGTGACACCGATCGGCAGGGCCATAGGTCGAGGCAAGTCCTGGAAGCTGGCGGGCAGGGCCGACCTTATGGAAGGCATGGACTAGATAATCTCTTTAAATAGAAAAAGGAGGAACGGGAATGGGACGTAAATACAGGATCACCGTGAATGGAACAAGCTACGAAGTGGAAGTCGAGGACCTTGGTGCCGGTGGAGGTTCGGTAACCCAGGCTGCTCAGCCGGCAAGCCCTGCACCTGCACCTGCGCCTGCTGCGAAAGCAGCGCCTACACCCGCTCCGGCTCCCGCGCCTGCACCCGCGGCTCCAGCTGCGGCGGGAGGCGTTGAAGTAGAAGCCCCGATGCCAGGGAAAGTGCTCAAGGTAGCCGTTTCTGTGGGTGCGCAGGTTTCCGAGGGAGACCTTCTGCTCGTGCTGGAAGCCATGAAGATGGAAAACGAAATCCAGGCTCCTTCGGCTGGAACGGTCAAGGAAATAAAGGTGAAAGACGGGGATCCGGTCAACACGGGTGACGTGCTCGTGGTGCTTGGATAGGGCCCGAGCCGGAAAGGTGAGGGGCAATGGGACTTTATTTCAAGGCATTGTCAACGATCCTGTCGCAATCGGGCTTTGCGGGGCTGACATGGGGCAACGTCCTTATGCTCGCGGTGGCTTTTGTGCTTCTTTATTTGGCCATCGCGAAAAACTTCGAGCCCCTGCTTTTGGTCCCAATCGCGACAGGGTGCATCCTGGTGAATATCCCGTTATCGGGGATAATGGATGAAGGTGGGTTTCTGAGATACGTTTTCTACGGGGCGGAACATGAAATCTATCCCGTGATTATCTTCATGGGAATCGGGGCGCTTACCGATTTTTCTCCGCTTTTGGCGAACCCGGTCACGTTCCTTCTGGGTGCAGCTGCTCAGCTTGGGGTATTTATAGCCCTTTTTGGTGCGCTGATGTTGGGCTTTACTGTTCCGGAAGCCGCTTCGATCGCGATAATCGGAGGCGCAGACGGTCCGACCTCGATCTACCTTACGATGAAATTGGCGCCGCAGATCTTGGGGGCGGTGGCGGTCGCCGCCTATACGTACATGGCCCTGGTGCCCATGGTCCAGCCGCCGGTCATAAAGATGCTGACCACGAAGAAGGATCGTGCCATCCGTATGGACGCGCTCAGGCCGGTCACGAAAAGGGAACGTATTCTATTCCCAATTATAGTAACCGTGGCGGCGGGGCTTATTCTGCCTGCGTCGGTACCGCTTATAGGCATATTGATGTTCGGTAACCTTTTGAAGGAATGCGGTGTGACGGAGCGGCTTAACCAGTCTGCGCAAAACGAGATCCTTAACGCCACGACCATCTTCCTGGGGCTTTCCGTCGGTTCGACCATGGGAGCGGAGGCTTTCTTGACCCTGTCGACGATCAAGATCATCGTTCTCGGGCTTGTTGCTTTCGTGTTCTCCACGGCTGGAGGTACCCTCTTCGGCCAGCTTATGAAGGTGCTCTCCGGAGGAAAGATAAACCCCATGATAGGCGCGGCAGGTGTTTCGGCCGTACCCATGGCGGCCAGAGTGGTCCAGAGAATCAGTTCGAAAGAAAACCCCTCGAACTTCCTCCTCATGCACGCCATGGGACCGAATGTGGCGGGGGTCATTGGCACGGCCGTCGCGGCCGGTGCAATGCTTACCCTGCTGAGTTCCTGAAAACGTAACTGAAACTGAAAAGAAAAAACGAAAGAAAAGGAAGGCGC
>NPIF01002614.1_pt1 | contig 17953 bp, 11 predicted proteins | sample 8637461 | NCBI WGS metagenome assembly NPIF01 (sample SAMN07420641, study PRJNA396082) | bioreactor metagenome | isolation source: sample BR12 brine-fed electro-methanogenic bioreactor BR | place: Japan: Kochi | collected 2016-12-09
CCACTTTCAGGGGAGCACGTCACAGATCGTCGCCGTCGTGGCTTGCGAGTTCGCATCGCTAGGTTCTCTTCTACATAGAGCCGATAGGCGCGCTTGGCGTTTACCTACTGACCTTCACGTCGAAGAAGCACGCAGGGCCGACGATGGCCGCAGGTAGCGAGAGCCAAGGCGCGGCTCGCGCAAGCGGCGACGCAGGTACTATTGCGGTTCTTTGCAGTTGTCGCAGTAGAAGCCGGGCCGATGCAGATCAAGCAGCCTGCAGCCGCGTCGCGCACTCGTCCGGGAGGCTGCCATCAACCACCGGACGAGCTCTCTCTTGCGCTGCGGGACTAGAGTATTCTGAGATGACCTCACTGAGTATCTGCGTGTCGCGGTTCAGATCGGCAACCATCCGCTTGAGGCGACGATTCTCTTCGCGAAGCTGGCGTAGCTCTCGGAGCTTGCCAACGCCTAGCCCTCTGAAGGTCTTCTTCCAGAGGTATTAGGTTTGCTCCGAGATTCCGAGTTTGCGGCAGGCCTCGACGACCGCCGTTCCAGACTCGACCTGTCGTAGAGCAAGCACGGGCTGCTCGTCAGTGAATTTGGATTTCTGTACGCTTCCGCCTTTCCTTCGGGCTCGCTCTTGGGGATCCTAACGTAATCCTGTGCGCCAGATTGCGGGGAGGACACCATGCGTGAGCAGCTCACCGGCAACGTTCCTCACCTATGCTCATCCTGTCCAGACCGGGCATCTGGCTGTTTCGACCCGGTTGGGAGTGAAGAGGGCTACTACAAGTCGTACATCGACAAGGCGGTTCGTCGCAGTCAGCATTGGCAGAACAGATGCGGTTCGTCCCGTCGTTTAGGCTCGGATGACATTTATGCCACGGCTGCGTACAATCCTGCTTAGGAGATAGGCGCTGCGTGATGCACTCCGGCCGCGGGCGGGGTGCTGGTGAAATCACTGACAACGGGGGGCGCGTGAATAATCCAGTGCTCTATGTCGTGGTTGCGTTGCTTTTTAGTACTCTTCTTAATTGGGTTACTTCGAGGTTTGCAGATCTGGGCGTCGGCCTGTTCAACACCGCTGTAGGTCTGCTCTTTGGAGCTACAGCGAATCTCGCTCTCTTGAGTGGGGCGGGCGAACTCTCGCGGGGTACTGATGGAGGTTTGATTCCGCTGGTCGCTGGAGACTATGCGGTCTTTCTCTGTCTTCTACAGTTCGCGTTCGGCATCTTCGTGATTAGCAGCCATTTTGCGGCCCGGCGGTTGCGTGACGCGCCTGAGAGTGTCCTGTCTAATCGCGCGAAGGAGGCACTCTTTTACACGTTTTCAGTCGTCTGCTCTCTTGCTAATTGTCATATTATGACGATTATCTTTCTGGACTCAACTGAAATTTTCGCTCCGGTACAGTTTCACGAGGGTGAGCTGGAAGTAGTGATTTCACGATTTCTGGATTCTCAATGGTCGACCTGGGTGCATTGGGCTGCACTCGCAGTGATCGTGTTCGCAGGACGGTTCTTCCGCGAGCTCGTTACGAGAGTTGCCCGACCGGTAGAAGAGGCAACAGGGACTGGAGGCGGTGATGGAGCACACTGATGAGTCGGTAGGACGCAAGGAACTAGTTCTTCTTGGCTCTGTAGCCATGTTCGTTGCAGCACTAGTCGTTTCTGCAATCACTGCTTCCAAGCTCTGGTCAGTCACGATTCCGCTTCTCGACTATCAGATTGTGATCCCGGTTGGAACATCGCTGTTCGGCGTCACTTTCCTGTGTACGGATGTGGTGGCAGAAGTTTGGGGCAAGCGGATGTCCTACCTCGTGGTTCTCCTCGGGTTGATTGCCCGCCTTCTTATGGTTGGTTTCTTCTGGTTCGCCATTCTGGTTGAGCCTGTGTCCTTCTGGGAGGGCCAGGAGCAGTATGAGGCAGTCCTCGGTGGTACGTTTCTGATCTTTGGAGCCGGGCTTCTAGCCTACTGCCTGAGTCAAACCAACGACGTGTTCGTGTTTCATTACCTGAAGGAGAGGGACGAGGGAAAGAATCGTCTTTGGAAGAGGAATAATCTGTCCACGTTCTCGTCTCAGTTCCTGGACAGTTTTGTCTTCGTCGTCGTGGCGTTCGGACCAAGTGAAACACTCTCCGTGCTGATCAGCATGATCTTGGGACAGGTTGTCCTGAAGTGGGCGATAGCGATGATCGATACGCCTCTGGTGTACGTGGTGCGCAACTTCGCGACGGGAAGACGAATACTCGACTTCCAGGGTTAGTCACGCTAGCGCCAACGCTCCTTGGGCGAGACGAGCCACGGCTCGTGGTGTTTCCCGAGACAGTGGCACTTGACGGCGGATGGAGCTCTCGCGCGTGTTCTGGTAGAGCGGTGTCCTAAGCGCTGAGCTGCTGACGCACTCGAGCAGGAGCTTGGCTTCGAGTTGAACTGGCTCGAGGCGTCGGATGCGAAGGAGGTGAAGAACTGGAAGAGCCTGATTCCAGTTCGAGCATGTGATTCTGTCCAGGCAGTAGGAATTGAGGGCGGCGAGATGTAGAGCCTGTTCGGGGAGACGAAGCGAGGCCGTTCGGAAAGGCTCGAGCTGGGGGACATCAGAGGGGAGGAGTCGCCGCGGTCTACGCCTTCGCTGGCAAGGGGGCAGAACGCCGCGTAGCTTGACTAGGCAAGATGTGTTGGGCCAGCGGCCCTTAGGTGCAGGAGCCGAGTGTCGGGGTCGATCTCGTCAAGCGAACACATGCGCGACTACTCATGGGCGTCGATGCGTGATCCACTGGCGCAGCTGCGTGCGGAGGGTCGCTCGGAGGGACCGGCTCTCCCCTCACGCTTGGAGTGAGGCGAAATGGGGTGTGGGTCGCGCTGAACATCAGGAGGGCGGACAGTATGGCGTACCTCCGCCTACTCGAGAGGGAGCGGGAGGCCATCGCCGCCGAGTTCGGCGATGCACTGGAGTGGCTGCCCAACGAGGGTAAGAAGGAACGACACGTTGCCATAGAGCGGCGCGCCGATGTCGAGAAGCGGGAGAACTGGCCCGCACTGCATTCATGGATGCAGGACGTCGTCGAGCGGATGGTTGGCGTCTTCCGGAACCGTGTCCGGACGCTCGAGATCGACGAGAACAACGATGACGGATGATCGCGCGAGGCAGAGACGGATCCCGGGGCTCGAGCGAATCGTGCCCCATCCTCGGTCTGGAGAGGATCGCTTTCGTCGTGGCGCCGCGGAGCTGCCTCTCCGGCTCGTAGAATACTGGCGCTGGTCCGCATCCGATCTGCTCGGTAATGCTCAGCGGGGGGTGTTGGCAGAGTTCATCGTGGCCTCGGCACTCGATGCGGCCGACGGGGTGCGGGTGGAGTGGGACGCGTATGACCTCGTCACGCCCGAGGGCACGAAGGTCGAGGTCAAGAGTGCAGCCTACGTGCAGTCATGGGCTCAAGAGGAGTTGAGCAGGATCTCCTACGACATTGCGCCGAAATTGTCTTGGGATGCTGCGTCGAACGAAGTCAGCGAGACGGAGCTACGGTCGGCTGACGTGTACGTCTTCGCGTTGCTTGGTGACTCAGAGGGCGGGGTGCCCGATCCCATGGACCTCGAGCAGTGGTCGTTTCTCGTGCTTGCTGCGCGCGTGCTCGATGAGAAGGTCGGAAGCCAGAAAACGATCACGCTCGGGCGCCTTCGAGGAATCGGGGCGTGCCCGGCGAGTTTCTCGAGTTTGAAGGCGCGCGTGCAGGAGCAGTCCCAGGGTGCGTGAGGTTTTCGGAGTGGATAGTCACTTGAGTTGATAGGCGGTTGGACGAGTCGGTGGCACAGCGTGCCAGCTCATCACGGCGACCTCGTTCCGCCCGGACCGCCTTCCAGCCTGGCTCTCCACACGATGGCCTTCGCGTCATGGCCAGCACCGACGTCAACCGCGTGCCAGGCATCGTACAGATCGACGATATCGCGCACGAAAAGCGCCAATCGCGGGTGACCCTCGCCCACGGCGGCCACAGAAACGCCGTGTGCCTCAAGAAGCGCCGCCTCCGCCTCCTTGAACCGCTGCAGCCGACCGAGAGTCACGCCATACCCGCGCAGAAACTCCGCCGTATGCGGATGCGGCGTCGGAAGCGACTTCCTCGCCCAGGAGACGGCCCTGGCTCCGTGTGCCTCCGCCTCGTCGAGCCGGCCGAGCTCGCGCAGGAGGTTCCCGAGATTGTGGATCACGGTGACGGTGTTCAGGTGGTCGTCGCCTAGCGCGCGTCTGTTCCCCGCCAGGGCCTCGCGGTAGTAGGGCTCCGCCTCCTCGAAACGTCCCATCCTCTTGAGAAGCGCGCCCATGAGGTTCATCGCGATGAGCGTGTGCGGGTGCTCGTCGCCTAGGGTGCGTCGATTGCCCGCCAGTGCCTCGCTCAGATATCCCAAGGCCTCTTCGTGCTTGCCCATCGACATGAGTAGGCCGCCCAGGTTGGCGGTCGAGACCAGGGTCTCGGGATGATCGGCTCCCTGTACGCGGCGGCGAATCTCCACGGCCTCGCCGTGGTATCGCAGTGCCTCCTCGCCCTCGCCCATCTGGTGGAGCAGGTTGGCGAGGTTGTTGATGACGGTGAGCGTTCGCGGGTGGTCGTCGCCGAAGATGCGGCGCCTGCCGGCCAACGCTTCGAGGAAGTGCGACTTCGCTTCTTCGAACTCGCCCATGGACTCGAGCAGGGTCGCGACGCTGTTCAGGGAGTTCAGCGTGTCTTCGTGGTCGTTTCCCAGCACGCGACGACGGCCCTCGAGGGCTTCTCGACAGAGGGCTTGGGCCTCCTCGACCTTGTCCATGTTGGCGGCGAGGAGCCCGAGGCTGTTGATGGTGCTGAGCGTCGTTGGATGTTCGTTGCCAAGCACGCGGCGTTGGCCCGCCAGTGCCTTGGTGAAGTAGTCGTGAGCCTCTTCGAATCGACCCATCGACTCGAGCAGGCTGCCCATGCTGTGCAGGGAGCTCAGCGTGGCCTCGTGGTGCTCGCCCAGCACCGACCGTCGCGTCTCCAGCGCGGATTCCTGAAGGGGCATCGCCGGGGCGTAGCGACCGATCCACCAGTACGTGTCGGCGACGGTCTGCTGGAGGGTGGCGCGGATCAGCGGCTGGTCCGCGAAGTCGGCTTCGATCGTTTTGGCGGCTCGGTTGAGCACCTGCTCGTCGAGTAGCGTGAGGGCGACGTCGGTGGCGTTGGCGCGGTTCAGCAAGTCGTCGAAGCGGGCGATCACGGCTTCGCTCTCCGCTTGGGGCAGGCCCTCTTTCTCGAGGGCCGCGCGCAGGCGGTCCCGCACGTCGCCGTAGAGCGCCTGGCCCATCTGTTCGGCATCGATGTCGCTGAGCATTGACTGCTGAAACGCGGTGACGATCTCCAGCTCGCTCCGGGCGGTCTCGGCCTCCTGGCGGGCGCGGCTTTGGTTCTGGTACATGATCGATAGCGCGATCGTCGATCCCGCGAGGACGAGCACGATCGTCGCGACCATCCCGGTGACGAGGCGGTATCGACGAAGCGACTTTCTCAGCACGTACCAGGTGCTGTCCCGCTTGGCGTCGATGGGCTCTCCTGCGAGGTAGTGCCCGATGTCGCTGGTGAGGGCGTTCGCCGTTTGGTAGCGGCGTTCCTTCTCCTTGGCCAGGGACTTGAGGATGATCGTCTCGATCTCGTCGTCGATTCGGGAATCGTGGGCGGAAGGGCGGGTGGGCTCCGACTCGGCGATGTTCCTGAGGATCTCGCTCACGGGGCCGGTCACCTGATACGGGTATTCGCCTGTGAGCATCTCGTACAGAATCACGCCCAGCGAGTAGACGTCCGTCCGGATGTCCAGCAGGTTCGGATCGCCGCGGGTCTGCTCGGGCGAGGCGTAGGCCACCGTGCCCATGAACTCGCCCGGCACCGTCATGGGAGCGCCGTCCAGGAGGTCGGGGCCAGCCGACTTCGCCAGGCCGAAGTCCAGGATGTGCGGCTCGCCCTCCGCGTCGATGCGGATGTTCGCCGGCTTGAGATCGCGGTGCATGACGCCGCGCTGGTGCGCGGCGTTCACGGCGGCGCAGATCTTCCCGAATAGCCTCAGCTTCGCCTCGATGTCCGGCTTCGCGCCGGCCAGGTAGTCGTCGAGGGAGGCGCCGTGGATGTACTCCATGGCGAAGTAGTAGCGGCCCCGCTCCAGGCCGCTGTCGTAGACCGTGACGATGTTGGGGTGCTGGATGCTCGCGACGAGATCGATCTCACGCTCGAAGCGGCGTTGTTGCCTGGCCGAGGCGAACGGGCCGTGCAGAAGCACCTTGAGAGCCACCAGCCGCTTCGTCGCCTTCTGCAGCGCCTTGTAGACGACGCCCTGGCCACCGCGGTGGATCTCGTGCAGAACTTGGTAGCCCTCGATGAGATCGCAATCGTCCAGCGTGTCGACGGAGGAGGTCTCCATGGTCAGGGTGACGCCGGAGTCGTCGATTTCGCCCGGCTCGGGGACTCGGGTGCCGACCGCGTCGAGCGCCTCGCGGCACCCGTCGCACGAGGAGACGTGCGTCTCGATCCTCTCCCTGTCCTCGTCCGTCACCGATCCGGAGAGCAACGCGGCGAGCTCATCCGGGCTAGGGCACCCATCCATTCGTCTTCTCCCCTGCGAGTTTCGCCTGGAGCTTGATCTGGATGTGTCGCCTGCCGTGACGATACTACGGATTGGTGGGGAGGTTGGACGGGATGCGGGCTGCAGGTGGGAATGCGGTTGCGCCGGCTAAGTCCGGGCTTACGGTGTTGGCTTCGCGAGTATTCCCTTCAAAGGGGCGATGCGTAGTGCGCAGTGTCGCGCGCGTTCTGGGGCGGAGCTCGCATCGCGCACAGGGGAGGGGATTGCGCTGGAGACACCGCGGGCGCTATTGCGCTCGCAGCGACCGACCAGTAGAAGGTCTGTGTTCCCCAGGTGGGGCCAGCCTGTCGCCACCACCATCAGAAACGAGCAGCGGTAGTCGGACGCAGATCGCGCCAGTGGGGCGATGGGCGCGGATACACTAGACGCGAGCCGGCCAGTACAGCCTCTCCAACGGTACTAGACGCCGCGCCGAAGAATCCATCCTCTCGTAGTGCTCCAGCACCAGCTCGCGCAGCTCCGGAAGCCGAATCAACGTCAGCGGAATCGCCGAGCGCTCCGCTTCGTACACGGCTTCCTTGGTGAAGGAACCCGTACTCACGAAGAGACACTTGTCGCCGGGGCTGCGGCCGCCGAGGAATCGGCGCACTTCTGGGGCGCCCATCTGGGTGCCGGGTCGGTGCTTGACTTCGACGAAGATGCGGGGCTCCTCGAGGCCGAGGCCATCGGGGGAGGCGAAGATGTCCTTGCCGCGATCCGCGCCCGTAGGGGAGACGCGCGTCTTGTAGCCCATGGCACGGAGGACGCCAGCGACTAGCTCCTGCATCTCGGCCCAGTCGAGGCGCACGAGCCGGTCCTCGATCAGCTCTTCCGACTTCTGGAGCACGGAGGCGAGGGAGTCTTCGTCGTCTCCATTGGTCGGGCTGGCGGGGGGCGGCGCGGTCGAGCGGGCGAGGGGCTCGCTGATTGGCGTGGCCTTGTCGCGAAGTTCCTTGGCGATGTCGTCGGGGATACGGAAGAGGGTAAGGCTCGATCCCAGCGAGTTCTTGGCTCGGGCGCTTAGGGCGTCACGCGCGACATGGGCGTTCCAGGTAGCGCGCCGGGCGTGGTACTGGTCGACGCGGTCGCGGTGATAGACCTCGGACTCGATCGTGCCCAGGAGATAGCGGCGGGTGGCGGAGTCATAGGTCGCCAGGCTATCCCCGATGTTGAGCTCCCAGCGGAAGCGGACGAGCTGCCCGAGGCTGGCGTTCCGCGTTCCCGTGGAGACATCCGGATAGGCGGCGTCGTAGAGCGTGGCGAGTTGCTCCCGCGTGACATCGTCCGGCACCTCGTCCATCTCGTTCCAGCCGATGGCGACGATGCCCTCCTCACGGTACTCCTCCGCGTACACACCGCTCTTGCCGGCGCGGACCATCCACATGTTGTTCGGCACTTGTCCCCCGATCGAAGGCGCGCCCGGGTGCGGCCCGCTCAGCGGGGATCATAGCGCGTTGAGGGAGGTGGTGATGCGTGGGGTTGGGGGAACCCAAGCCGTTTGAGGAAGTGAACCGCGGACGAGAAGGCGGCAGCCTTGCGGTGGCGGGGCGCGCCAGCGCGTGAACCAGTTCCTTGGCGCGTGCTGCGGCGACCGCGAGACGCGAGCTACCTTGCGATGCGGAGTCAGCTTGCGTCGCCGGTTCTCCTCTGGAGTGTGCTCCGAAGGGCATAGAATCATCTGTTGGAGCGCCTGCGTACCGGCAGGCTTGCTCTCGCGTCCTGGCAATCCGCCGAGGGGGCGCGCCGTCCCGCAGCGAGCACGGGGACATCGCCCGCATGCCTGAGGAAGCGGGCTACGCGCTTGCCGCCACCACGCTCGGCTTCCTCGACCCGACGGTCCCGCTGGTCTCCTCGCTCTCAAGGAAACGGGCTACGCACGGCGTGCCGGGACTCCGGCGGGATGTAGTGTGCGCCGCGGTCGGATTGACGTGGATAACCAGGCCCGCCTCTTGGTTTCGTGGTATGTCTACCGACAACGCGGTTATCCGCGGAAACCAGAGTCCTTCGCATGTTCAGGGGTAGGAGGCACAGAATGCGCCGTCGTCCGATCGTCGAAGTGTGCTGCAGTCTGATCGCCGTGTTAGCTGTCGTCGTGATCTGCCCGTCAGGCACGATCGCTGACGAACGAGTGGCCCACCCACCTCGCGGACGGGCGACCGGGCTGCCGACCGTCGTCCAGCCGGAGCAACTCATCATCAAGACGGTCTATGTCGACTTCGAAGAGTTGGAGTTGAGGATTCTTGGGGAGCATTTCGAGAACGGCGCACCACCAATGGTCGGGCTCGGGCATCGGGAGCTCGCCGTCGCCTGGTACAGCGACACCGAGATCATCGCGCTGCTGCCGGCAGGCGATCTCACAGCGGACTATCTGCTGACGGTGATGACCGGTCCGACGCCGAGGATGAGTGATGCCTACGCGCTGACGATCGGAGCGGTCGGTCCGGAGGGCCCGCGAGGCCCTCAGGGGGAGCAGGGTGCGACCGGCGAGACCGGTCCGACGGGCCCTGTCGGTCCGGTGGGGCCACAGGGACCAACGGGGCTACCGGGTGCTGTCGGCCCGATCGGCCCAACCGGTCCCCGGGGGCCGCAAGGCGTCCAAGGCCCTCCCGGGGAGGGCGGCGTTCGTTTCTCCATGAAACGCCATGCCAGGAATATCCGCGGGTTCATGGGCAAGGGCACCCTCACGGTCCGCTGCGACTCAGGGGGTCTCTATGGATGGAAGAACACGACAAGCTGGGGGATGATCCAGGACAAGGTCGAGTACCACGTCGAAGGCGGTCGTCTGAACGGAGTGAGCGTCACGATGATCAACCCGACGCCGGTCGAGTTTACTGCTTCGATCCTGGGCTTCTGCTTCGAATAGGCCGTTCTTTGGCGCCGTCGGCGCTTCGTACTGCTTGCTCCGCGATGTGTAACCGGTCGGGGAACGGCGTCCTTGACGTCAGTCGATCACTCTTCGACTGTCGTCAAAGGACGCCGCTCGCAGAGAGGCTGTGTCGAGGTGCATCGGTCGACGGGTTCAGCAGAGATCAGCGGATCAGCATCGCTGGCGTCGAGTCCGAACTCCGACAGCGTGCGGAGGCGGATTCTTCCTCCACCCCCACACGCGCGAGCGCCCGCCGAGATCAATCGGCGAGCGCCCAAGTCGCGAACTGCTGCTCGCTCTGCTGCCCTACGGCACGAACGCCAACCCAAACGGGTTGAACCCCACCGTGATCTCACCCTCGTACACCGGCCGCAGATCCCCGCCAATGCGGAAGACCGTGACCTTGTCCGACGCCCCGCCCGAGTGCGTGACGTACAGCTTGGTGCCATCCGGGGTGAGGGCCAGGTTGTGGGCGATCGGGTAGGGGGTGTCGACGGGGTCGCCGATTTGCGCGAGCGTCGCCGGGTCGAGGGTGAACAGCGCGTCGATTCCGCCGCCTGGGAGGTTGGTCGTGTAGAACACGCTGCCCGTCAGGTTCATCGCGACGCCGTGGGCGCCGGGGACGTCGGTTCGGTCGAGCTCGGTCAGCGTCGTGCGGTCGAAGGCGATGACTTCGTTCGTGTTCTGACAGGCGACGAGGAGCGGGCCCGGGCCCATCGCGAGGGAGAGGTGCGGGTCGAGGCCCACGGCGGCGCGGGCCGTCTCGGTGAAGGTCTCGGTGCTGAACTGGACGACGTAGTCGTTGCCGCCCGCGACGGCGAGCATCGACACGAAGGCGAACGGTGCGTTGGGGTCGACGATGACGTCGTGGGGTCGGCCGCCGAGCGCGACGAGATCCTCGGGGAGCGGCACCGTGGCGAGCGTGGCGAGGGTCACGGCGTCGATCACGGTGACCGTGTTGTCGACGTCGTTGTTGACCCAGAGCTGCGTGCTCGGCGGGCTCTGCCACTGATGGAAGACTCCGCGGCCGGCCGGGATGCTGCCGAGCGGGGTGAGGTCGCCGGCGGCGAGGACGACGACGCGGTCGTTCCCGCGGTCGCCGACGAACACCCGGCCCGCGGGGTAGCCGTAGCTGACGTACATCGGCTGGGCGGGGTTCTCCGCAGGTGGAAGCTCCACCGTCCGAATCACCTTATCCGTTGCGACGTCGATCACGCTCAGAGTGCCGGATGCCCTGTTCGCGACGACGATCTTGCCGTCGCGGCCGGGGACCTTCTGCACTTGCAGCAGCCCTTGGCCGAGGGCGGCGAGCGGGCCGAGTGCCGCCATGCCGACGAGCACGAGGCACAGTTTCATGACCGATATTGCCGAGACATGTGTCGTTCTTCTCATGATCGAATCCTCCCCAGTGAGGCGCGGTCGCGCCCCTGGTTGGTAATAACGGGATTCTAAGGAGGAGTTATTCGTGAGTCCTCACGAGAGTGTCACGGCGAGGTTCTTCCTTGGTTGCACAGGACTCCACCCCCATGAGGGCTGAGCTCTCCGCAGAAACCGGGGCGATGCAGCATGGCCACCGGTCACTATGAGTAGGGTCGGCAAGCCGGGCGGTAGAGTTCTCAGCCGTTGTCCAGTGCCTCGCGCACCTTCTCGGCGAGCATCTTCGGCGAGAACGGCTTCTCCATGAAGTTCACGCCCTCGTCCAAGACTCCGTGGTGGGCGATGACGTTGGCCGTGTACCCCGACATGAAGAGACGTTTGAGATCGGGATAGGCGAGCGTGAGGCGCCTGGCCAACTCGCGGCCGTTCATCTCGGGCATGACCACATCGGTGATGACCAAGTGAATCTGGGCACCATGCTGCCGCGCTAGCTCGAGGGCTTCGCCCGGAGTGCCCGCGGACAACACGGTGTAGCCCTCCTTCTCGAGCATGATCGTGACCATCCTGAGCATCGCGGGTTCGTCTTCGACAACGAGGATGGTCTCGTGCTTGCGCCCGGTCGGCTTCGCGCGCGTCTCGGCTACTGGTGCGACGGCCTTGGCGTCATGGCGCGGCAGGTAGACCTTGAAGGTCGTACCCTGACCTGGCTCGCTGTACACAGTGATGAAGCCCTCGTTCTGCTTCACGATGCCGTAGACCGTGGCTAATCCCAGGCCCGTGCCCTTCACCGATTCCTTCGTGGTGAAGAAAGGCTCGAAGATCGTTTCCAGAGTCTCGGAGCTCATGCCGCAGCCGTCGTCGCTCACGGCGAGCAGCACGTAGTCTCCGGGCATGAATCCCGCGTGTTCTCGACAGAAGGTTTCGTCGAAGGTGGTGTTGTCGGTTTCGATCGTCACCTTGCCGACATCGGCGATGGCGTCGCGGGCGTTGACGCAGAGGTTGACCAGGACTTGGTCGACCTGGCTCGGGTCGATCTTCAACGACCAGAGCTCGTCGCCAGGCCGCCAAGCCAAGTCGATGTCTTCACCGATCAGCCGCTGCAGCATCCGGGTCATGCTGGTGACGGTGTGGTTCAGGTCGATGACCTTGGGCGCCACGGTCTGCTTTCGGGCAAACGCGAGGAGCTGTCGGGTGAGATCCGCGGAGCGCTCGGCCGCTCTCGAGATGGCCTCGAGATCCTCATGGAAGGGCTCGCCGGAGTCCATGTCCTCCTGGAGCATGGCGGCGTGGCCGAGGATCACGCTCAGCATATTGTTGAAGTCGTGGGCGACGCCGCCCGCCAAACGGCCGACAGCTTCCATCTTCTGGGCCTGACCGAGCTGGTGTTCCAGCTTCTCTCGTTCCTTCTCGGCCCTCTTGCGTTCGCTGATGTCGGTGACGAAGGCGTAGTAGTACGAGGGCTCCCCCACGTCGTCGCGGGTCAGGTGGGCCAAGAGCTCGATGGGCACTCGCGACCCGTCTTTGCGGATGTACTCCTTCTCGTAGCGTACAGGTCGGCCGGTCCGATGAAGCTCATCGAGAGCCTCCGCCTCCTTCTCCGTCCACTCCGGCGGTGTCAAGTCCTTGGCCCAGTCGATAGCCTGTAGCTCCTCTTCGGTGTATCCGGTCAACTCGCAGAACGCCGGGTTGACGCGGCCAAGGCTGCCGTCGGGGAATCCCATGGCGACGGGTTGGTCCGATCCGGTGATCAGGTCCGCCATTTGGCGGGCTTGCCTCTCGCTTTCCCTCAGGGCCTCCTCGGCCTGCTTGAGCTTCGTGATGTCCTGAACGGTGCCGCGCATTTCCACCACGCCGCCGGCGTCATCGAGTAGTGGTTTGCAGATGGAGTTGATGGTGCGCACGCTGCCGTCCGGACGGAGAATGCGGAAGACGACGTCGAAGGGATCCCCCGTCTCGGTGGCTTGTCGGAAGATGGCATCGACCCGCTCCCAGTCGTCGGGGTGGACCAGTTGCGGGTGCTCCGAGTAGGGAAGGGGGCCGTCCGCGGGATTCCGATCGTAGATCCGGTACAGCTCTTCGGACCACCAGGGAATGCCGGACTCAGGATCAAAGGTCCAGTGCGCGATGTGTGCGATGTGCTGCGCTTCGAGGAGCCGGACCTGGCTCTCGTGCAATGCTTCTTCGGCGTCCTTGCGGGCGGAGATGTCGACCCACTGGACGACGACATGGGTCATCTGGCCGTCACGGTCGAGGAGGGGATACGCGGACACGTCGATGTAGAGATCCCTGCCGCCCGAGAAATCGACGTTGCTGACCGCGCCGGCACTCCACGGCAACTCGAACCTGACGGGCTTCTTGTCCTTGAAAACTGCGTCGAGCTTGGCGGCGATCTCAGGCGTCTTGAGGTTGCCGTCGTTGAGGAGGTTGTACTTCCCGACTATCTGCTGAGGGCTGAGGTTCAGCGCCGTGCAGAGGGCTCTATTGGTTCTCAGCACAGTTCCGTTGGGACTGCCGATCCACATCGGCACTGGGCTGCAGTCGACCACGATGTCGAGGAAGTCCTGCATCTCGCGGGCCTCCTCGAGAGCTTGGCGCCTCCGGCTGATGTCGCGGCCGACTCCGAGAACACCGAGCAGTTCGCCACTGGCGAAGTAGACCGGAGTTTTGATGGTCTCGATCCACTTGCTGTAGCCGGCGTGGAGATAGTCCGCCGACTCCTCGTTGACTCTTGTGGATCCCTTTGAGATCGCTTCCAGGTCGTTCTTGCGGTAGGCGTCGGACTTCTCCTCGGGGAAGATGTCGTAGTCGGTTCCGCCGATGATCTCTTCCTTGCTCTTGTCGACGAGATTCGCGAGTTCCTGGTTGCACAGCAGATAAACCCCATCGGGGTCTTTCAGCCAGATCATCTCGGGCATCGCATCGAGCACGTCGGTGAGCAGCTTCCGGTCGTGCACCAGCACCTTCTCCGCGGTGATGGCCCGGAGAGCCGTCGCGATGTCGCCCCCGAGCTGCTCCAGAAGCGCGGCTTCTTCGGCACAGCCGGCGAACTTCGCTGGCTCGGACAAGTTCAGCCAGCCATAGACGTGGCCCGCGTGCTCGAGGCGCAGGGAGAGGCCGGCACGGCCTTCGTACTGGTTTGCGAGCGGGCAGTCCGGACACTCCTCTGGCGTGTTCTTCCGTACTTGCAGTCCACCCGTAGCAAGGGCCTGGCTCGCGCACTTCGGGATCTCCGGCGCCAGCAACCGTTCGGCCATGGGGGCGAAGTCGCCGTTGAATCCGGCGTGGTAGAACGGCTCAACGGGACGCCCATCTCGTGTCAGGGCGATCCAGGCGTTGTGGAAAGCCCCCGTCTCGATCAGAAGGTGACAGACCTGACCGAGGAGACGCGCCGGGTCCTTCTCGCGCACGATGAGCTGATTGACGTTGCGAACAGCCGCAAGAACACGATTCTGATGCTCCAGGCGCTCCTCGTTGTCGATGAGCTCGCGAGTGCGCCGGTTCACGACCCGCTTGAGCGATCGATTCCAAAGGAGCAACAGGGCAACGAGAACGAGGAGCGGTCCACCGATATAGACGAGGACCTGGAGAGCCGAAGACTCGAGCGCTTCGGCGAGACCCAACACGCTGGACGGTCCGGAGAACGCGGCGAGCTCACCGGCAAGAGAGCTTGCCGATGGATCAAGCACCGGGAGGATCACGCTTGCTGCAAGGAGCAACCGCTCGGGGAGCTTGCGCATCTCCAGCCTCCGTGGATCGGTGACGCGAGACGATTCTACTGGGTTTTGCTGCTGGAGTTGCGGAACAGCAGATTGGGAGATGGCTCCCGAGACCCGTAGTTACTGCGCAAGACAACACCAACAGGCGCACGGTCCGGCGTGGCACTCGCCGCTCTCCGCGTACCTGAGCAAGGGTAGAGGCAGAAGCGTGGACGGCCCGAACAAGAACCGCGCGGATCTCTTCATCCCTGCATGAGCCGGTTCGCCTTCATCTTGCAGAGCAGTCGTTCGAAGCGGGACCGTTGCGTCCTTCATGATCGCCTTGGGAATCGTCTTGGCCATCGAACGAACCCGTCCTGCACCGCGGGGTGATTCGTGTGGAGATGACCGCAAACGCCCCTCTCGAGCGGGCAGTATCGAGAGCGCCGGGATAAGGCCGGGGCCGTGTCTCAGCGCTCAAGCGCCTCGGCGAGCGAGCGGAACACGACGGCCAGCGAGCGACGGTGGTCGGCGGGGAGGGACTCCGCGACGGCGGCGACGGCGGCTGCGATCGCCTCGGGTTGGACGCTGACACTCTGGTGTGCCGCGGCGTCAACGGACGGGGACTCGCTTCCTCGTTCGGTCTCTCGGATGTCGTCGGAGCCGGCTGTGGATTCAGCGGTAGGCAGGCGATCGGACCCACTCTCAATGGGGCACGCAGAGCGACCAAGTATCTGGTCGACCATCTCCTTGAACGCGCCGCTGCCGCCGGGGGCCTCGATCACGTCGTCTCCGTCCTTGGCCCAGATGTTCTCGAGGACATTGCGCTTCGTTGCGTGCAGCGCGAGGATCCGCTCCTCGACCGAGTCCTCGGTGATCAGCAGAAGGACCTGCACCGCGCGTTTCGAGCCGATGCGGTGAATGCGGGCGATACGCTGCTCGAGCTTGGCCGGGTTCCAGGGCAGGTCGAGGTTGACCACCGCGTCCGCGGCCTGGAGGTTCAGGCCCACGCCCCCCGCGTCTGTGCTGATGAACACGGCTGGCTCGGGAGTGGATGTGAAGGACTCGATGAGAGCCTTGCGCCGGCGCACCGGCACCCGTCCGCTCAGGTGATGCGCCGGGATGCCGAGACGGTTGCAGAGCGCTTCGACGCTGTCGGTCATGTCGGTCCACTCGGAGAATACGACGACCTTGCGTCCCTCACCGAGGCACAGCTCGCGGAGTGCTTGCTCGAGCTCGAGCAGCTTCGGTACCTTGCGCTCGTCGGTCTCGAGGCCGAGCAGATGGGGGCCGTTGCAGCAGCGGCGTGCGATGACGAGCAGCCGTTGCATGCGTTCCAGATCTCGTGGCAGCAGTACCTTCTTGCTCGCGATGATCGCCACCTGGTGCATCGTCTCGTTGTAGGTGGGAACTGCAGCGGGGTGCATCGGGAGTTTCGCGGTCGTCGACAGCCGCTCTGGGAGCTGGAGAGCCACGTCTTCCTTGCGGCGTCTGAGGAAGGCGGGAGCGAGCTGGGAGCGGAGGGTGTCGAGTTCGCGGTACAAGACCACTCGGCGGCCGTTCTCATCTCGGACGAAGTGGTCGCGCTCGATCTGCCACAGTGGGGGGAGCAGCCGCTGATCGATGAGCTGCGCGATGGCGTACGCTTCTTCGAGGCGGTTCTCGAGCGGCGTCCCGGTCAGTGCAAAGACGAATCGGGCGCCGATGCTCTTGAGCACGCGCGCGGTGCGTGTGCGGATGCCCTTGGCTCGCTGGGCCTCGTCCAGGATCAGGAGATCAGGTGGGTTGCCCGCGTGAACGTCATGGTCGCGCAGCACCTGTTCGTAGTGTGTGACCAGCCAGCGTGGGCGCTCGGAGATCACCTCGGCACGCTCCGTGGGGCGGCCGGCAAGGAGTGTCGCCTCCTCGCCGATCCAGCGCTTGATCTCAGCTTCCCAACCGCCACGCAGGCTCGCCGGGCAGACGATGGTGACCGAGCGCACCGGGGAGGCGGCGTATCTCAACATGGTAGCGGCGAGGATGGCCTGCACCGTCTTCCCGAGCCCCATCTCGTCCGCGAGCAGAGCTCTCCCGCGCCGTGCGAGGAACTCCGCTCCTTCCCACTGGAAGCCGAACGGAGCCAGCCCTGGACGAATCTTCGGCTTGAGCAGGTTGCGGCTCTTCCAGCGCGGCCGCTGGTCGAGCCGCGTCCTTAGCCACGCGAGCGCCTCGTCCTCGACGAAGCTCCCGAGCGTCTCGAGGAAGCGCAGGATCGCGGCCTCGTCCCCAGCGAGCGGCTTCGCTAGAACACCCCGCTCGTCGAACGCCGCACGGACGGGNNGTGCGCCACGACCCTTCGGTGTGCCGAAGAGGCGGGGCTCGACGGCTTCGCCACAGTGGAGATAGACCCGGGGACTCTCTATCTCGGCTTTCCTCTTCTTGGAGTGTCGCCGGCCAGGTTCCTCTAGCCAGAGGCGGGCGCGCTCGACGTGTTTGCACGTGTGAAGCCGGTTCGCTTCGAAGTCTGGACAGTTGCAGCCGTGGGGCCCTTCCGGACCACCACGAAGGGTGACCGTGTAGCGGAAGCCCGAGGGGCTGCACACGTCGAGCTTGGGACCACTGGCGACGTGCACTTCGAGTGGCTCGCGAAGGGCGGTCTTCTTCCGCTCTTCGATGGCCTCGCTCCGCGCCTTGGCGGGATCCTCTTGGGGCTTGGGCTTGGCCCTGCTCCCCCGGGGCTCCGATGCGCGGGAGAGGTCCTCGCGGAGAGTGATCGCTGCCGCGACGACGTGCTTGCAGGGACTACGCCAGGAGGGGCAGGTGCAGTGATGCGCGAGCTCGCCGTCGTCCTCCCACAAGAGCACGTCGTAGTCGCCGCCGGTGCCGGTGACCAACGTGCGCACAAGGCGCCCGCGCCCAGTGAAACTCTGGACCCAGCCCTCGGTGGCATAGCGCACGCCCTCCCGTCGAGCCTGGCCGGCGGTCGTCTCCACGAAGCGGTCGAGCACGTCTCTGGCAATCACTGGGGGCACCCCGTCGCGGTCTCGCCGCCTTGGAAGACGGGACGATATCGGGGCGGTCGTCGTGGGACAAGGGGCTGCGTCTAGGTCTGCTTGCTGGATTGGGCGGTGCCGCTTCAGGCGCCAGAGCTGCCCGGTGGACCCGTTCGCGCTGTGCGAGGTTGAGATGAAGAGCCCGCCATTCCGCGGAGCGCTCTTCCGGGGCCCCTCTCCGGGGCGTGGCGGGAGTAGGGCCTGCGGCGGGTTCTGGCGACAAGAGGACTTGCTCTTGTGGGAATCTTCTCTGGAGTCCGCTGGCAGATTCGCACTCGATGCGTGTGCTGGCGAGTATGATCGCAGCAGCCACACCGATTCTCGCGTGGGCTCCCTAGCAGCCCGCCCTAAAACTCCCAACGCGCGAGGAACCGAGCTTCCTT
>NPIF01002090.1_pt1 | contig 17945 bp, 14 predicted proteins | sample 8637461 | NCBI WGS metagenome assembly NPIF01 (sample SAMN07420641, study PRJNA396082) | bioreactor metagenome | isolation source: sample BR12 brine-fed electro-methanogenic bioreactor BR | place: Japan: Kochi | collected 2016-12-09
GCGCGGACTTCCGCGGCGACCCCTCGAGCGCGCTGCTCGAGGTGCTCGACCCCGAGCAGAACGACACCTTCTCGGATCACTACCTCGAGGTGCCCTTCGACCTCAGCCAGGTCTTCTTCATTTGCACGGCCAACGTGCTCGACACCATCCCGCCGGCACTCCGCGACCGGATGGAAGTGCTCTACCTCCCGGGCTACACCGAGGAGGAGAAGGTCGAGATCGCGCGCCGGCACCTGATCCCTCGTCAGCAGGAAGACAACGGACTCGGCGACGAGGACATCGCGATCGAGGACGACGCGGTCTCCCGCATCATCTCGGACTACACCCGGGAGGCGGGCCTCCGGAACCTCGAGCGCGAGCTCGCGAGCCTCTGCCGCAAAGTGGCGCGCAAGCTCGTCGAGGACGAGGAGAACGCCGAGAAGGTCATCGTGCACGGGGATGACGTCCCCGACTTCCTCGGGCCCGCCCGCTTCTATCGCGAGCTCGCGGAGCGCGCGGATCGGCCGGGCGTGGCGATCGGACTCGCGTGGACGCAGGCAGGGGGAGACATCCTCTTCGTCGAATCGACGCGGATGCCCGGGCGCGCCAAGCTCACCGTCACGGGCCGCCTCGGCGACGTGATGAAGGAGTCGGCGCAGGCCGCGCTCTCGTGGATCCGGACCCACGCCGACCGCTTCGGCATCCCGGCGGAGACCTTCGAGAAGAGCGAGATCCACATCCACGTTCCGGCGGGCGCGATCCCGAAGGATGGCCCCTCCGCGGGCGTGACGCTCGCCGTCAGCTTGCTCTCGCTCCTGACGGACACGCCGGTCGCGCCGCTCGTCGCCATGACGGGTGAGATCACGCTGCGCGGCAAGGTCCTGCCGGTGGGCGGGATCAAGGAGAAGGTGCTCGCGGCGCGCCGCGCCGGCGTCGAGCGCATCCTCCTGCCAAGCCACAACGCGAAGGACCTCGAGGACATCCAGCCCGAGCTGCGCGAGCAGGTGAAGATCGAGCTGGTCGAGGATCTCGAGGAAGTGCTCGAGATCGCGCTCGGAGGCAAGCTGCCCCAGGCCAGCGCCTCCACGGAGTGAGAGTGGCGGGCGAAGCGCGCGGTCGAGAGTCCATGCGCTGACGAAAAAAGAAAGGAGCGGGCCGAGGCCCGCTCCTTTTCGTTGATTTCGTTTCTTCGAGAAGGCGCCCTAGAAGGGGCTCGAGCCACCGTCCTCGTTGTCGTCGTCGTCGTCGAGCAGGATGATCAGCCCCGCGAGTCCGCCCGCGGCGAGGAGGGGCAGCGCCCAACCGCTCTTGCCGCCGCCGAAGATGCGCGTCCCGCTCGTTGCGGCCCGGGCTGACGCGCCGGTGGCGGTCGGCTTGCCCGAGGCGATCTCGACGAGGCGAGACTTGCGCGGGATACCTTCGACGATGCGGGCGACGCCGTCCGGCACGCGATCGAGACCGGGGATGCGGCGATCCGGTTCGGCAGACCACCACTCCGTGTCTTCCGGTTGCGGCGGGCCGAGGATCATCGACATCTCGACGCGCTCGCCCGCCGGCGCGTTGATCACGCGGTTGGCCAGGAAGAGCCCGTCGGAAGTCTCGACGGCGAGGTCGTAGTACCCGTAGGGGAGGCCGGTCAGGTCGTACTCGCCCTTGTCGTTCGAGGGAGAGGACTGGAAGACCTGCTTCGTGTCGAGGTGGACCGCGTACACACGCGCCCCCGCGACGATGGTCTGTCTCTCTCCCGAGAAGACGACGCCGCGAATCTCGACATTGCCCGCAGGCCCGGCCGCCATCGCGGTCAGGGTCGTTGATGTAAAGCAGAGCCCCAGAACCACCGCCAAGATCACGGTGCGCCGGAACATGTTACGCATCTGCCTACGCATCCCATCTCCTTCTCTGGGCCGCGCGCGTGCCGACTTCAAACTCGACGAGGCCTCGTCCCCTCGAAAGTCCAGCGTGAGCCAGGGGTAAAACTAATGCATGCACCCGTCAGGTTCAAGGGGCGACCTCGAACACAAGCGAATCTTTTCGAACGCCACAGCCAGCGCTGGGCGCCCGCATCCAACTTAGGTCCAGAGGACGGACCTTTCAAGGCGTGGACGGGCTCACCGGCGTATTGCTCGAATCGTCGTCGCTGAGCGCGATGATTCCGCCGACGAGCAGCGCGCCGCCGCCGACGAGGACCGCGACGCCCTTCCCGGTCTTGAACCAGGCCCAACCCGAAGGGCCGAGCTGCTCGACGAGGCGGGCCGTGCCGGCGACCTTCTGGCCCACCAGCGGGTCCGTGTCGCCCTCGCGGATCTCGAGGCGCCGGTCCGCGGCCTGGATCGCGCCGAGCTCGAATTCGGCCTCGACCGTGCGCCCCGGGGGCAGCAGCAGGACCCGGTTCCCGGGATAGGCCTGCCCGTCCCGTTCGACCGCGATCTTGTAGTAGCCGTAGGGGAGCCCCTCGATCAGGATCGCGCCCTTCGGGTCCGAGTAGGCCTCGAATCGGCCGTCGCCATCGACGATCGAGAGGACCACACGGAGGCCGGGGAGCGGAGCGCCGGTCGCGTCTGTGAAGATCGCCTCGAGGCCGGAGTTGTCGTTCCCGGTCGCGCTTGGGGCCTGGGCGAGCAGGGGGGCCGTGGTCAGGAGGGCCGCGACGAGCGCGGCGAGCAACTTGGGGGCGGTGCGGGAGCTCATCGTCTTCCTTCGAGGGGCCGCAGTGTCCATGCCGCGGCGCAAGAGGCGTCATGCTACCCCGAATCGCGGCCGAACTCTCGTCGTCAGCCCACGTCAGCGCCGATAGGGGTTGTCCCCTCGCTGCAATCGGTGTAGCACTTCCGCGGCTTCTTCGTTTTCAGGAGTGAGCACGAGCAGGCGCTCGTACTCCCGGATCGCGTTGCGAATCCGCCCCGTCTGCGCATAGGCCCGCCCGAGTCTCAGACGCAGCCGCTCCTCCCACACGGGCTGTTTGGCCGGAGCTTGCTTGAGGAGCTGGTGACCGTGTTTGAGCACGGCGGGCCAGTCTTCGCGGCGCTCGGCGATCTGCAGGGACAGCCAGTGGCGATCCCACGGTCGCGAGAGCTTCGGAGCGAGCTCGCCGGCGCCCTCGTAGTTGCCGCGGTAGAAGCGGTCCCAGGCGATCCAGGTGTCGATCGCCTCCATCAGCCGGGGATCCCGGCGGACCTCTTCCTGCTCGCGGCAGAGCTCGAGGAGCGGCTCGCCGGGCAGCTCGTGGACGCGCCTCAGGGCGTCGGCGACGAAGTTCCCGACGCGGCAGCGGGTCAGCGTCGGCTCGACGTCCGCGGGCACGAGCCGGGCGACGAGGTCGTGGTCTGCTTCGCGAACGCCGGTCGAGATCATCTCGCGCAGGAAGTAGGGGCTGTCGGACAGGGTGTCGTAGATCAGAATGCGCGGCAGCCCGCTGCGCTCGAGGCGCCCCAGGGCCTGCTTCGCGCGCATCGCGCTCGCGCGGCCCGCGGCCTGGGCGTCCTCGAACGCGCCGTCGATGTCGCCGGCGGCGAGCGCGAGCATCATCAGCCGCGAGCGTGCGGAGACGTTCCATGGGTCGAGGCCGCGCGCGCGGTCGACGAGGTGGACGAGTTCCTCGCGCACCGTGGGCGCGCTGGCTGCGTCGATCTCGCCGTAGCTCATCCCGGCCCGCAGGTAACTTGCCATCGAGACGGCGAAGTACGGGGAGAGCGGGCGATGGCTCTGCGCCGTCGCGGCGTGACGGATACCGGCCGCGAGCGCGTTTCGGTCCGCGTCCGCGTCCTCGACGACCGCGTCGCGCCAGACTCGATACTCCGCGCGCCCCGCGAGGTGCTGGGAGTCGGGCCGCACGGGCCACGGCAGCTTGTCCTCGAGGCCCGGCCACGAAGCGATGCCGTGAAGCAGGGCTGGCACGAGCGCGACGAGCGCGAGAACGCCCGCGATCCGCGCGGCGCCCCCCGCGTTGCGCGTGCGTGCGGGGACGCCCGCGGCACCCGCGAGCAGGGCGAAGAGCACGGCGTTCGCGGGGATCTGGAGACCGAAGTCCACGAGCTCGTGAAGCATCGCGGCCGCGAGCGCGAGCAGGAGGGGCCAGCTCAGCCGATCGTCCTCGCCGCTCCGCTGGCGGCGGAGGATCTCGACGACGAAGAGCAGGGCGGGGAGCAGGGCGAGCAGGAGTCCGAGGAAGCCCGTCTCGATCAGGGTTTGGAGGTAGTCGTTGTGCGCGTAGTTGTACGAGCCGACGATCTCGGGCGGTCGCTGGGTCGCGAAGACCCACTCGAAGGTGGCGCCGCCCGTCCCGATCACCGGGAAGTCCTCGACGAGGCCGAGGCTCGAGCGGAGCACGGCGCCGCGGCTGCCCTCGCCGGTCCACTCATGGGAGACCTGGCCGGTGCGCTCGTAGAGCTCCGGCCCGACGACGAGCGCGGCGGGGACGAGGACGAGGGCCGCGGTCGCGATGACGACCGCGCGGGTGGCGCGGGCGCCGCGCCACAGAAGCGGCAGTGCGGGGATGAAGACGATCAGCGCGCCGGCCATCCCCGCGCGGGACTTGCTCGCGAGGATCGCGACGAGGTCGATCGCCACGATCGCGAAGAGTCCGACGCGGAGCGCGAGGTCTCGCTCGAGTTGCTCGCCGGCGAGCCGCCGCGCACGGAGGTCCGTGAGCAGGGCGAGCGCGCAGCCGAGCCCGAAGTAGACGAGCATCGCGAAGTGATTGCGGTTGATCAATGTGCCCGTGGCGCAGTCGAGGTAGTGCTCACGGGTGTACCAGAAGATCGCCGGGCTGCTTGAGACCCACTCGACCAGGCCGTAGATCGCCTCGAAGGCGCCGAAGAGCGCGACGACGACGAGGATGCGCCGGTGTTGCCCGCCACCGCGCCGGAACAGGGCCCTGGCGGCGAGGAAGGCCGCGCTGGCGGCGAGGGCGAGGAAGAAGAACTCGCGGGTCGCGGTCGGGTCGAGGCTGAGAGGGAACCACGACGGAGCATTCGCTGCGACGAGCTCTTCGCCGTTCAGGCCGTGGAGCGGGCCGGGCCAGTACTCGTGCAGCCAGGCCACCGACTCGGGGCTGAGGATGCGGCGGATCCCCTCTGGGAGCGGCAGGCCCTGCATGAAGAGCCAGGCGGGGAAGGCGAGCGCCGCGAAGGTGAACGCGCGCCCGGGGCGGGCTCCGCCGCGGCCGAGCACGAGCACGAGTCCGGCGAAAAGGAGCACGAGCGCGGCGAAGACGCTCTGCAGGTCGAAGCGCAGCTCACCGATGGGAAGGCGCGTCGCGCCGAACAGGAGCTCACCCGAGAGCACCACGCCAACCAGAGCCCACCCGAGAACACGGGGGGCGACTCGCTCTTCCACGTCGAGTCTCCTGGCGGGCCGAGGCGGCGCCCGGCCCGCATGCGCCGCAGCGCTCAGCCGCGGTTCGCGCCGACCTTCTTCTCCGGCTTGGAGCGGCCGCGCTTGCCGCGGTTGTCCTGCGAGTAGCCGTAGCGGTAGTAGCGGTACTGGTAGGGCACGTGCTCCGTCTCGACGGCGTTGAGCACGACGCCGAGCAGGTTGACGTGACCGGCGGCGAGCTTCTCGACGCCGAGGCGGCCCGCCTCGCGCGAGGTGAACGCCGAGCGGATGACGAGCACCTGGCCCTCCGTGTGGCGCGCGACGAGGAGCGGGTCGACGACGGAGAGCACGGGCGGGGTGTCGAAGATGACGTGGTCGAAGCCGTGGTCCTCACGCAGCTCGCGCACGAGCTCGAGGAAGCGCGGGGAGTCGAGGAGCTCGGCCGGGTTCGGCGGGATCGGGCCCGCAGGCAGCAGCTCGAGGCCGTCGATCGGAGTCTTCTGGACGAGGTCCTTGACCTCGGCCATGCCCGACAGGTAGTTGGACAGGCCGCGCGCCGTCGAGACCTTGAGCACGTGGTGGCAACGCGGGCGCCGGAGGTCGGCGTCGACGAGCAGGACGCGGCGATCGAGCTGCGCGAGCGCGGTCGCGAGGTTGATCGCGGTCGTCGTCTTGCCCTCACTCGGCTGGCACGAGGTGACGGCCATGTCGCGCGGCGGATGCCCGGGCGTCGCGAGCAGGAGCGAGGTCCGCAGCTCGCGGTAGGCCTCCGCGATCGGGCTCATCGGCGTCTTGGCCGTGATCAGCGCGGGGTCGGCGACATCTGGAGCGCGCGTGGTGCCCTTGCCCCCGCGGCGGCGGCTTCGACGCGCCGCCTCGTGGGCAGGGACGAGACCGAGCAGGGCGCTCCCGAGCACGTTCCGCACGTCGTCCGGCGTCTTGAGCGTGTTGTCGATGAACTCCATCAGGATCGCCGCGCCGACGCCGAGGAACGCGCCGAAGAGCAGGCCGATCATGATGTTGAGCTTCTTCTTCGGCTTCCAGATGTGGCGCGGGACCGGCGCCTCGTCGACGAGGCGCACGCTGTGCGAGAGGTCGCCGAGTCGCGCGGAGACTTCCATGTCGTTGCGGCGGGTCAACACGTCGGCGAGGGTCGCGCGCTTGCGCGTCGCCTCGGCCTTGAGCGTCTCGTACTCGGCGAGCGCGTTCATGCTGCCGTCGACACGCTGACGTGCGTCGTCGAAGAGGCGCTCGAGGTTCTGCTCGTTGTTGCGGGCCTCGCGCGCGTCGCCGCGGGCGGCGTCGATCACCTGCTGGGAGATGCGCTGCTCTTCCTGATCCAGGCGCTCCCGGGCGCTATCGAGCGTCGCCCGCAGCTTCTTGACGGCGGGGAACTCGCTGTCGAGCGTCGCGCTCGCTTCCTGGTACTCGCGGTCGGCCTTGGCGACCTGGGCGCGCAGCCCTTGGATCGTCGCGTGTTCGCGCACGTCGCGCAGGGAGCCGCGCGGCGTCTTTAGGATCGCCTCGAGGGCCGCTTCCTTCTCGGCGACGAGCGACTGGGCGTTGGTCAGCCGCGCGCGCAGGTCGGTCAGGGCTTCGCGGTTCGTGTCCTTGCTGTCCCCGAGCACGATGTTGTGGCTGCGGCCGTACTCCTGGAGCTGCGTCTCGAGGCGGAGCACGTCCTTGCGCAGCTCGTCGACCCGTTCGGCGAAGAAGGTCTTCGAGGCCTGAGCGATCTCGATCTTGCCGGAGAGCGTGAAGTCGCGATAGGCCTCGAACACCGCGTTCGAGACCTCCGAGGCGAACGCGGGATCCGGGGAGACGAAGGCGATGTCGACGAGGAAGCTGTCGCGCATCGGCGTGACCTGCAGGCCACCGCGCAGCGCGTCGACGTAGGGCCGCTTCGGGTCGACGGGGCCGTCCGCGCCCGTCCCCTCGTCGTCGCCGCGGAACATGTCCATCAACGAGCGCTTGAGCTCACCGAGCTTCTGGACGAGGACGCTGCTCTCGCTCTCCTCCTGGCCAGGCAGTCCGCGGTTCTCGAGGTCGAGATCGTCGACGATGCGCTCGAGCACCGCGTCGGAGGCCAGGATCTCGTACTGCGTGTTGTAGAAATTCTGGTAGTCGATCCAGCTCGGTTCGGCCGAGCTCAGCGTCTGCTTGGTCAGGCGCACGCCCTGCCGCTCGATCATGATCCGGCTCTGGGCGCGGTAGAGCGGCGTGGCGAGGAAGCTCGAGACCGCGGCCGCGAGCGTGGCGACGATGACGCAGGTCGCGACGATGTAGCGGCGCCGGACGAGCACCTGCCAGTAGTCGCGCAGCTGAAATTCCTGTTGGGACTTCTCTTCGAGGCTCATCATCGTCTCCGCGGGAACGGGTCCAAACCAGGGTGGATCGCGGCGCGCTAGAAGAAGGACTCGCGAACGACGACGATGTCGTTCTTCTCGAGACGGATGTCTTCTGCGCGGCCCCGCATGATCCTCTTGAGGTTTACCGTCAAGCGCTGCTCCCCGCCATCGGGGAGTTTGCGGATGACGTAGACCGTCGACTCGTTCGCGCGGTCGGTCGTGCCGCCCGCTGCGGTGACGGCCTGAAGCACCGTAATCACTTCGTCCTCAGGGAATTCCTTCGCCCCCGGCTGCCGCACGGCGCCGTTGACGTAGATCCGCATCATGCGCTCGTACGGGACGAACACATCGTCACCGGGTTGCAACACGATGTTCGCGACAGGATTGCCTTCGTAGAGGAGCTCCTCGGCGTCGATCTCGATCCGCTCCTCGCCGCCCTTCGCGAAAGGCCGCATGACGACGATCTTCTTCGCGGCCCGTTCGTTGAGCCCCCCGGCCTCACCGAGCATCGACAGGAGCGTCCGCTGGCCGAGCATCGTGTACACGCCGGGCTTCGCGACCGCGCCCTGCACGCTGACCATCCGGCTCCGGTACTCCTCGATGAAGACGGAGACCTGCGGATCCTTGACGAGGTTCCGCTCGCGCAGCAGCGCGGCGATCGCCTCTTCCGCCTGCTTCGGGGTCAGCCCGCCGAGCCTGACCTGACCGAGCAGCGGCAGCGTGATCGAGCCGTCGGTGTCGACGCGCCGTTCGCGGTCGAGCTCGTCGAGCTCGAACACCGTGATCTTGACGAGGTCGTGCGCGCCGATCACGTACTCCTCGTAGCTGATCGAGGGGTCGGCCGGCGCGTGAGTCACGGCGGAATCCTGGGCCATCAGCGGCGCGCCGACGAGGGCGAGCGCGAGGGCGAGGACGAAACGGGCGTGATGCTTCATCGGAGAACACTCCTGCGGCCTGGGGCCGCCACGCGAGGGGGCTCGGGGTGCCAACTCACGGTTCAGAACTGGAAACTGCCGGTCGTCTGCACGTAGGTCTGCGTGTCGTTGGCGAACTGGATGGTTGACGTCCGCTCCCTGCGTCCGATGCGGATGCCGAGGTTCAGGCCGCCACGCATGCGCAAGAGGATCCCGCCGTAGACGTCGTCGATCGTGTCGGCACGTGGCTGGCGGTCCTCCGACGATGGGTCGGGGGCGGTCAGAGTGTCGGGCTCCGGGTAGTCGAGGTCGCGCCGCGAGAACCCTGCCTGAATGCCCCAGGCCGTGCCGAGGTAGGTCTCGAAGCGCAGCCCCTGGTGGACCTCCTCGTAGAAGAGGTTCACGTCCCACGTGGAGAAGCGGACATCCTTCTCGTAGATCGCCGTGATGCGGGACGAACTCGTCGGACGGTACGTGACCTCGGTCTCACTGACCGTCCCGTCGTAGGGGACCCGCTGGGAGCCTTCCGCGGTCGCCTCGAGCTCGGACCAGCCGAACTCGATCTTGCCGTTGATGTATGCGCTCGGTCGGAACTCGGCGCCGATGGTGACCCTCTGTTCTTCCGCGTCGCTCGTGTCGAGGTGGACGAAGTCGTCGTCCTGGAAACGGTAGCGGGCGAAGAAGCGGGTCTTCCCACGGGGTCGCCAGCCGATCTCGCCGTAGGCGCGGGTCCGGTCGCGGTCGAGGGCGGTGCCGATCGAAACGCGCTCTCCGGTACCGTCTCCGTCGATGTCGCGAAGATAGAGGGAGTCCTCGTCTTCGTAGCGGAGCTTACCGATCTGCAGCGTGAACGCGATGTCGGTCTTCGCCCCGAGGAAGAGGCGCATCGTCTCGCCGAGCTCGGTGAGGTCCCGGCGCGTGCGCTCGTCGATTTCCGAGCTCGGGCGGGACTGGCTCGTCGACCACTTGCCCTTGCTCGTCAGAAGGGCGGGGCCGAGGAGGGCATCGAGCTGGAGGTCGAGGTTGTTGTCGGCGTGGTTGAGGTTGCTGTGCGAGAGGTAGACCTCGCCCTGCAGCTTGTCCTTCACCGTCAGCGCGACGCGCTGGCCGAAGTTCGTCTGGGCGTGGATCTCCGGCCCCATGCGGATGACGTAGTCCGTCTCCTTCGGGCGGTCCGGGTCGTCGTCATCGACGAGGAACAGGTTGTCGTCGTAGCCGATGTTGTCGATCGTGAACCCGAGGTCGACGAGGAAGGGGCCCCAGCGCCGCCCCTCGGGGACCCGGGGGAACGGCTCGTCACGCGTCGGTGTCTGGGCCATGCCCGGAAATGCGAGCGAACAGAGAACCGCGAGCGTGGCCGCCCAGCGCAGAGAGCTTCCCACTGCCATCCTTCCCTCCCGAGGCCGCACCGAACGGCGCGTGCCGACGGTCGCTGAGTTTAGCTGCCCGCGGAGCGCCGAACCACGCTATCTCGCTGACAAGGCACGGGCTCACTGCCCATCGACACCGGAAGGCCCGCCCCTCGGGGCGGGCCTGGCCGGCATCTTGGCGATCCGGCTCCTTGCGGCTCGTCTCTTTCTGCGGCGTCTTCCTACGGGGCGTCGGGGCTCGGCGGGTCGAGGTCCTCGCGCTCCGGGTCGTCATCGGTCAGCTCGTCGGCGGCGACGGCGACCAGGGTCGCGGTCAGGACGAGGGCGACCGTTGCGCCGATCGGCGTCGAGAGCCAGCTCCCACCACCGGTGGCCGCGGGGGCGACCGGCTGCTCACCTGGGCGGACGGCTGGCAGCGCCAGCGTCAGCTCGGCCGGCCGGCCGGCTTCCGTGGCGACCGGAGCGGCGGCGAGCGCCGTCCCGGAGGCGTCGCGGAGCACCAGCATGTACTCCCCGTGACGGAGCCCGGGCAGCTCGAAGCGGCCCTTCTCGTCGGACACGGCCTTCGCGACGGGCTCGGCCGAGACCTTGGTGTAGGCTTCCACCGCGAGGTTCGGCACCGGGGTGCGGAAGTCCGGCGCGAACACGCGGCCGTGGATGTGCGACGTCTCGACGGGCGAGGCGAGCAGGCACGGGGCCGCGCTCACGGCGAGCGTCAACAGCAGTGCGAAGATTCGACGAATCGAGTGCGACATGGAATCCCATCCCTCCAAGCGGCGGCCACGTTCATCCCGCGCCGTCCCTAAACCAGTGGGGGCTAACCCCACGAGCGCGGCGGGCTAGCGCTTTAGCTGTCTGAAGATACGGCCGAATCTTCTGAAAATCCGGAGAAGTTGCGTCCTGGTGAAGACTCGGCGTGGAGAGATACTACAAGATCGGTTCTCAATGCAAAGGGGAGTAACGAGATGGACACGGCATCCAGACGCGAGCGCCTGGCTCAGATCATCGAGAACGAGTCCCTCAAGCGTGGACACTTCATCCTCGCGAGCGGAAAAGAGTCGAACTACTACCTCGACTGCCGCCGTACGACGCTTCATCCCGAGGGCGCGGCACTCGTCGGTGAGCTGATCCTGGACGCCGCAGCCGAGGAAGGCTGGGCCGCGGACGCGATCGGCGGGCCGACTCTCGGTGCGGACCCGATGGCTGCGGCGGCGGCGATCGCGTCCTTTCATCGCGGACAGGGCGTGCGGGCCTTCATCGTGCGCAAGGAAGCGAAAGGGCATGGAACACGGCAGCAGATCGAAGGCGCTCCGGACGAAGGCGCCCCGGTCGTGCTCGTCGAAGACGTCGTCACCTCGGGCGGCAGCTTGATCAAGGCGGCAAACGTCGTGCGGGAAGCGGGCTACCGCGTCCTCGGCGCGATCGTGCTCGTCGACCGGGAGGAAGGCGGAGCGGCGGCGCTCGCCGAGGCGGAGATTCCTTATCGGCCGCTCTTCACCGCGAGCGAGCTGCTCGCGCGCGGCTGACGCCGCTATCCGGCCAGCCTGTCCGACGAGAGGACGGGCTGGCCGGGCTCGACCCGGCGGTAAATTCTCTAAGTGCTTGTTATGCATCGCTTTGTGTCTCGGCACGGCACGTGCAAAAGAAGGGGCGACTGGCCGCGGAGTCCGGCGCGATGAGCGCTTCCGGCCGCGCGGCGAGAGGTGCCCCGTGCGATACGACGAGCCCCAGCAAGAAAACCTGCTCGAAGAGCTGACCCGCTTGGTCGGGCGCCCGAAGCCCGTGCTCGAGGAAGCGGTGACGCGACTGCTCGGCCTCTTGATGACTCATCGGGAGGCGACGCCAGTCACCGTGGAGCTCAGTCCGTATCCGATGACGGCTTGGCGGGCTCTCGCGCCCCAGTGCACCTTCCCCGGCGAGCTCGAGGGCGCGTTCCGCGGGCTCGGCCTGACCGCCGAGGAAGTGTTCACGGCGCTTGCGGTCATCGACGACCATGTTCGGCGGACCTACGGAAACGACGCTTGGGAACGAGCGCGTGACTGGAGCCACCGCCTGGCACTACGTTACGACTTGTCGCTACCACACGCGCCGATCGAGACGGCTCTCGCGACGGCCACGGTAGCGTAGGCGGCAGAGTGGAGAAGGGGGATAGAGGACGATGGAAGCGGTCGGCTCCAGAAGATCACGAGAGTTGAGGGCTCATCTCGCCGAGCGCTTCGGCATCGAGGAGATGGTCGTCAGCGCCGCGTTGATGACGCTGATCGGCTCGATCCACGACCGCCTCTCTCGCAGCGTCGAGGTCAGCCTCGTCTCTTGGATTCCGGAGACCTGGGGTTTCCTCTCCGAGGACGGCCGAGAGCTCTTCGGTAACGCCGTGCGGGGGACGGATGCGCTACGGGAGCGCGTCGAGTCCGCCGGCATCCCGCTCGAGCAGGTCGCCCCGTTCATCGCCGCCCTCCTGCAGTTCCTCGAGCAGCGCTGCGGGCGCCCTCTCGCCGAGCAGATGCGGCGCAAGGTCCCCGAGTTCGCAGAGTTCGAGCGCGAAGTCCTCGCCGCCGCGGGCTAGCGTCTCGCGGCGACCGCAGGCGCTCAGCTCCAGAGCGCCTCGATCCTCTTCATCGCTTCATCCTCGGCCATCATGCTGTGTCCGCGTGCCTCGCGGTCGAGCAGCGAGGTCCCCGCGTCTTCGATGATCTCCCGCTCGTATCGCGTGCCGGCGTCCTCGAAGTCCGCGTCCATGCCGCCGACGAAGTCCGTGGCGAAGCCCGCGTCGTGCTCACCGTGGAGAAGGAGCACCTTCGCGTGGAGCTCCGCGAGCACGTCGGGGCCGTAGACGACCCGCGTCGAGTCGAGCACGAGGGTGCTCACGTCCTTGCGGCCCGCCACTCCCGGCAGGACCCAGTGCCCGCCGTAGGCGACACCGAGCGCGTGACGCACCGGGACCTCGCCGAGCCTGTCGAGCGAAGCCGCGGTCAGCGCGGCGGCCCGCTCCTGCCCGACGCCCTTCGAGAGCGCTTCGACCGACCCGCCGAAGCTCGGGACGACGCCTTCGTAGAAATCCGGGAGGACGACGAGGAAGCCTCTCTTCGCGAAGTCGCGCGCCAGATCGCGCGCTGCCGCGTTCGCTCCCCAGCGCGTGTGTCCGAGGACGAGGCCTCCGCGCGTCTCGCCCTCGGGAGCGACGATGAACGCGCGCGCGGGCTTCTCGAGTCCAGGCAGAGCTTCCCAGGCGCCGGGCTTCCCTTCGTCGGCGACGAGCGGCGCGTCCGGGACCGGGGCGACGATCGAAGGCAGCTCCTCACCGAAACTCGGCCGCTCCGGTCCCGGGTCCGGGCACGCGGTGCAGAGGAGGAGGAGCGTTCCGAGAATCAGGGTCGATCGCAGCAGCGACATCGTCATCGTCTCCGTGGCACGGTGCCCTCTTCAGCCGGGGCGCCGAGGATGAGGCGCGAAGGATAACGCAACGCGCTCAGCGGCGGGGGGGCAGGGGCTGGCCGAGCTGGACGAGGTGCGCGTCGGCGAGGAGCTGCTCGTGGACGGCGCTGACCTGCGCCCGCGTCTGGTGCCACGGGCCTTCGTTCTCGATGAGGTAGTCCGCGAGCGCGGCTTTGCGCGCGAGCGGCATCTGGGCGCGGATCCGCGCGCCGGCTTCGTCCGCGTCGAGCCCGTCGCGCGCCATCAGCCGGCGGAGCTGCTCCTTCCGGCTCGTGTTGACGACGACGAGGCGATCGAAGTCCTCGTAGCGGCCGGTCTCGACGAGCAACGCTGCGTCGTAGATCACGATCTTCGAGCGCCACGCGAGCGCCGCTTCGTCGATGCGGCGCCGGCTCTCGTCGATGACGAGCGGATGGAGCAGCGCCTCGAGCTCGGAGCGCCGCGAATCGTCCTCGAAGACGAGTGCGGCGAGTTTCCCCCGATCCACCGAGCCGTCGCGGGCGACGACATCGGGCCCGAAACGCCGGCGCACGGGGGCGACCCCCGCGCCGCCAGCGGCGAGAAGCACGTGGACGATCCGGTCGGCGTCGACGATCGGGACGTCGAGCTCGCGGAACATCCCCGCCACGGTCGACTTGCCGGTCGCGATCCCGCCGGTCAGTCCGACCGTCAGGACCGCGCCCCGCGCGTCGCCCTCGGGGACGATGCTCACGGGAGCAGGCCGGCGCTCCGGCGGGCTCCCTCGAGGGTGTTGTCGAGGAGCATCGCGACCGTCAGCGGGCCGACCCCGCCGGGAACGGGCGTGATCGCGCTCGCGCGCTCCGCAGCCTCGCCGAAGTGGACGTCGCCGACCAGCGCGCTGCCCTTCTTCTGGAAGCGCGCCCAGCGCTTCGGCTGACCGCGGAGGAGATCCTCCGCGTTCGCGGCGTCGGTGACGCGGTTGACGCCGACGTCGATGACGACCGCGCCGGGCTTGACGTGCTCGCCACGCACGAGGCCCGGCACGCCCACGGCGGCGACGAGCACGTCGGCGCGGCGGCAGACCTCGGCGAGGTCGTGGGTGCGGGAATGGCAGATCGTCACGGTCGCGTGGCGCTCGAGCAGCAGGAGAGCGCCCGGCTTGCCGACGATGTTGGAGCGGCCGACGATCACCGCCTCCTTGCCGCGAAGCTCGACCCCGGCCGCGTCGAGCAGCGCCATCACGCCCTTCGGCGTGCAGGCGACGAAGCCGTCGCTCTTGCGGCCGAGCAGGAGCTTGCCCGCGTTGACCGGGTGGAAGCCGTCGACGTCCTTCTCGGGCGGTACGGCGGCCTGGACCTCCTCCTCGTCGAGGTGGTCCGGGAGCGGGAGCTGGACGAGCAAACCGTGGATTCCCGGGTCCGCGCCGAGACGCCCGACCGTGTCGAGCAGCTCCTCGCGGCTGACCTCGGCCGGGAGGCGGACGAGCTCGGAGCGCATGCCGGCCTCGCGGGCCGACTTCTCCTTGCTCGCGGTGTAGACCTGGCTCGCCGGGTCGTCACCGACCAGCACGACCGCGAGTCCAGGGGGCGTCCCGGTCTTCTCCACGAGCTCGCGCGCGCCCTCGCTGACGCGGGCGAGGATTATCTTCGCCAAAGCCTTGCCGTCTAGGATCTTCGCCGTCACGGGTTCATCCTCTCGAAGCCGCGGGCGCGCTCGCCTCGTCGGCCTTGTATCGCTTCACGAATGGAATCTGGAGCCGGTGGGTCTCCGAACCGGTCTGCACGAAGGGCAGCTCGAGCATGACCTCCTTCGAGTCCGGGTCCGGGATGGGGAAGACGAGCAGCCCCTCGATGGTCTCGCCCTCGGTGAGGTCGATCGAGCCATCGTAGAGGCCGCGCATGAAGGTCTTGATCTCCGCGGCTTCCGGCGCGGTGCCCCGATCCGGGCGCAGGAGCTCGAACGCGCGAGTGTAGTCGAGGGGGGCGTCGTTGAGCCTCCCGCGGTCCGACCAGATGCGGGCCGCCTGGGTCTCGATGTGCACGGGCAGCTCGCTCGTCGCCTTGACGCGCATCCGGAAGGTGACGAAGCGAGGAGCGAAGCCGTGCCGGACCAGCGGGTCGTGCTCGAGCTCGAGGCGCGCGCGCAGCCAGGCGGCACGCTCGGCGTCGTCCATCGACTCGAGCTCGAGGGAGACGCCCGGCTTGTCGACGAGGACCCGGGTCGTGCCCGCGACGCGAAACGCCCCGCCCGCGACCGGAATCAGGTCGTAGGGGGCGAGCGGGTCCCGCTTGGGGCCGCAGCCCGCGGCGGCGAGCAGGGTGATCGAGACGAGGACGGCTGCCAATCGCATGAGCACTCCCTTCCGGTATCCCGGAGTTCCGGCTCGTAACACGGTTGCCGGCGGCGAGTGTAGCTCGGAACCCGTCACACACGTGAACCTGCGGGCGGGTTGGGCAGAGCTTACAATGATCGATTCCTTGCGACCGGCGAATCCGGGGCTTTCGGCCGCGGGCCCCACCGGCGGTACAACACTCACTCTGGAAGTGACTTCGGAAAGAGCGTTTGATGTCCGATGAGCAGATCCTCGTCCGCGGCGCGGCCGAGCACAACCTGAAGTCGATCGACGTCGCGATCCCGCGCCACCGGCTCGTCGTCGTCACCGGAGTCTCCGGCTCGGGCAAGTCGTCCCTCGCCTTCGACACGATCTACGCCGAGGGTCAGCGGCGCTACGTCGAGTCGCTCCCGGCCTACGCGCGCCAGTTCCTCGAGCTGATGCAGAAGCCGGAGGTCGAGTCGATCGAGGGGCTCTCTCCCGCGATCTCGATCGAGCAGAAGACGACGTCTCGGAACCCGCGCTCGACGGTCGGCACGGTGACGGAGATCTACGACTATCTTCGCTTGCTCTTTGCGAGGATCGGTCGTCCGCACTGCCCGGTCTGCGGGGAGGCGATCGAGCGCCAGTCCGTTCAGCAGATCGTCGACTCGGTGCTCGCGATGCCAGAGGACACGAAGCTCATGGTGCTCGCTCCGGTCGTCCGGGGCCGGACGGGTCACTACCGCAAGGACTTCGAACGTTGGGCCGCCCAGGGCTTCGTCCGGGCGCGCGTCGACGGCGACATGATCGACCTCGACCAGCCTCCGGCCCTCGACAAGAAGCGCGCGCACGACATCGACATCGTCGTCGACCGCCTCGTCGTGCGCGCCGACGCCAAGGGGCGCCTGGCCGACTCGATCGAGACCGCCCTCGGCCTCGCCGAGGGGCTCGTGCACGTCGCCCCGGTCGGCGGCGACGAGTTGCTCTTCTCGGAGCACTTCGCATGTGCCGAGCACGGCGTCTCGATCCCGGAGCTCTCGCCGCGCGCGTTCTCCTTCAACTCGCCGGTCGGCGCGTGCCCGGAGTGTGACGGGCTCGGGATCGACCGGGAGTTCGACCCGGAGAAGATCGTCGTCGACGAAGAGTCCCCTGTCGTGCGCGGAGCGATCGACCTCTGGTCCGGCCACGAGGCCTCCTTCATGAAGGAGATGGTCGCGGTCGTGCTGCGCTCCCACCGCTTCCCCGCGAACACCGCGTGGCGGGACCTGCCGCTCAAGGTGCGGCGCATCCTGATGTACGGCTCCGGGACGAAGGAGTACGAGTTCGTCTTCCAGGGCAACCGCTCGCGCTACACGTTCCAGAAGCCCTTCGAAGGGGTGATCCCGCGGCTGCAGCGCAAGCTGCGGGAGACGAGCTCCGAGACGGTGCGGGAGGAGCTCGAACGCTACATGTCGAGCTCGCCCTGCGGCGCGTGTTCGGGCGCGCGGCTCCGCCCGGAGTTCCTCGCGGTCAAGGTCGGCGGTCACAACATCGCCGAGGTGACCGGCATGACGGTCGGGGAGGCGGCCAAGCTGTTCCGCCGCCTCACCCTGAGCGCGCGCGAGAAGAAGATCGCGCGCATGATCCTCAAGGAGCTGCGGGAGCGCCTCGGCTTCCTCGAGAACGTCGGCCTGTCGTATCTCTCGCTCGACCGCGCGGCCGGCACGCTCTCCGGCGGCGAGGCGCAGCGGATCCGGCTCGCGACGCAGATCGGCTCGCGTCTGACCGGGGTGCTCTACGTGCTCGACGAGCCCTCGATCGGCTTGCACCAGCGCGACAACCGCCGCTTGCTCGACACGCTCTGTGCGATGCGGGACCTCGGCAACACGGTGATCGTCGTCGAGCACGACGAGGACACGATCCGCGCTGCCGACCACGTCCTCGACCTCGGCCCGGGCGCCGGCGAGCACGGCGGGGAGATCGTCGCGGAGGGTACGCCCGAGGAGATCGCGAAGAGCAAGCGCTCCCTGACCGGGCACTACCTCGCCGGGACGCGGGAGATCAGCCTGCCGGCCGAGCGCCTCCCCAGCGACGGGCGCTGGCTCGAAGTGCGGGGTGCGCGCCAGCACAACCTCAAGGGCGTCGACGTGCGTTTCCCCGTCGGCCTGTTCACCTGCGTGACGGGAGTTTCGGGCTCGGGCAAGTCGACGCTGATCAACCACACGCTCTACCCGGCGTTGCTCCGGCACTTCGGCATGGTCTCCGAGCGCCCGGGCGTGCACGACGAGGTTGCCGGGCTCGAGCACTTCGACAAGGTGGTCGACATCGACCA
>NPIF01000086.1_pt1 | contig 17939 bp, 13 predicted proteins | sample 8637461 | NCBI WGS metagenome assembly NPIF01 (sample SAMN07420641, study PRJNA396082) | bioreactor metagenome | isolation source: sample BR12 brine-fed electro-methanogenic bioreactor BR | place: Japan: Kochi | collected 2016-12-09
GGGTCCGCGCGGTCAACCGGCCGATGTCAGCGAAGGAGCAAGAACGGCTGCGGACCAGCGTTCAGCGGAGTCGCCCGTTCGGCGACGAAACCTGGCAGCAGCGAACAGCCGAGCGTCTGGGTCTGACTGCCTCGCTGCGTGGGGAAGGCCGGCCCAGGAAAACCAGGCGAAATGGGAATGGGTCGACATTGGGAGAAAACTAGCTGCGTCCCGGTTTCGATTCTTGGCTGGAGCAGTGTTGACAATTTCGTAGCGGCTAAGAATCATGATGTACGGACCGCTCCGTGTCTGCGAGCTAGCGATGCCGGTACGAAAAGCTCGAAAATGCTCTATGTGTTGCCTGGAGGTGGAGCACAGCAGCATCTTCGCGATCGTTCGCCGTCCGTAGCCCTCGGCGCTGTGCAGAACGATCTGATAGCGCGTTTTCACCTGTCCGTCCTTGATGCGGGACATCCGTTGTCGCAAACGACGCTTTACTTGCCGTGTCACTCTGATAGTCTGCCAGTCCATGGGCGTTCCTTTCTGCCGGCTCCGCCGGCATGAGTCCTTGCAAACTCTTGGGAACGCCCACTTTATGCGCGGCGCGACTAGTGCGCAAGTCTATTTAGGCGGGCAGAGGGCTCATCGTTCAGTAAGGGCAATGCGCAAACGAACAGCGTCGGGGAGAGTAACCTCGTCAACGAGCATATTCAGCGCGTCAAAATCGTTTGTTGCATTCCGAAATTCGCGGAACTTAAGCACAACCGCGGATCCTTGTTCGGGTGACAATGGGACTTCAATTACCTTGGGATCTGATGGAAAAACTAAGATAAGTCTGTTAGGAGTATTAACAATCGTGACCGCACAACTCGTACCTGATCCGACCGTCGTGGACTGTTGATCTCCGCGGGCGCGAACCGGACCAATACTTGGGTCAGATGTGACTAACATGGCGAGTATATTTAGGGGTTTGTCATAGTAATACAATGTTCCGTGATCGTCGCAGATCGGATACATGGTGAGCCATTGCTGCCGACCCATCTCGGGTGCTTCGTATATATTGAAGAACAAGGGGCGCGGCGGCCTCTTTGTCTTCGTGGGAGAGCTGACTAGTGCGTACCCGAGTAGTGTTATTGTCATTGCCGTTGTGAACACGGTGGCAAGCTTAGTACGCAGTGTCATTTGCCTTGCTCCTAATGCCACTCTCGTCAGTGTTTCTTGACGAATGTGAAGGTATGGTCTGGCCACACGCGCAGATTGTCAAGCGTAAGCGCGCAGGCGCGCAGGTCCACGAGAGCGGGTCCAAAATGTAGCGCCCCTGCTTTATCGCTTTCGGGAGAGTAGTTGAACTGTCTGACGGCAAATGATGGCCTGGCAGGCGCGCAGGAACGGGGCCCGCATCGAGGATTCGGTGCGGTATCGTAGCGGCTGCTCGCCGAAGAACAAGTAGAGGAATCGCAATACCGTCAAGCTGCGTCGCGGTAGTAATGGCGCAGCAGTCCGCCGAGAGAACGCCGGCAACGTATGCCATCGGTGTCCGGGGCGGTTTGTTGAATCCCTGCCGGACTGCGGTCCAGGTCCCCGACACATTGGGCTTTTGGGGTGGACCCGTCGCGGCGGCCGGTAGTGTGCGATTCCCAAGGCCCTGGTGCGGGCGATGCTGGTTGTAGAAACGGACGTAATCTTGGCCGATGTGGTGCAAATGCCCAAGGCTGAAGCAGAGGAAGTGGTCGAGGCACGCGTGTTTGAATCTGCCGATCCAGGTTTCCGGGAATGCATTGGCGTCAGGGGCGAGCACGGGGGTCCGCACAAACTGGATGCCGGCACTGCGAAGGAAGTTGTCGACGCCCCTGGAGAACTTGGTGTCGCGTTTGTGAATGAGAAATCGCGCTTCCAGGCCTTCGTCGTCGAGCCACATCATCATGTTGCGAGCCTGCTGTGCGACCCATTCCTTGTCCGAGAGCGCTGCCGATCCACAACCGTCAACGTGAACTGGTGCCGGCGGCGGCCTGTCGGGCCGCTTCCACGGCCATCCGGTCGCATTCCTCGTTTTCGGGATGACCGGCGTGGCCGGCGACGTGCTGGAAGGTGACCTCGTGCTGAGCGCACGCGGCGACCAGGGCCTGCCAGAGTTCGACGTTCTTGACGGGGGACGCGCCCTTGGGCCCGCGCCGCCAGCCCTTGCGGATCCACCCGGCCACCCATTCGCTCATGCCGCGGGCGACGTATTGACTGTCGGTGACGACGCGCACACGCGTGGGACGGGTGAGCGCCGCGAGCCCCTCGATGACCGCGATCAGTTCCATGCGGTTGTTGGTGGTGCGGGCCTCGCCGCCGCTGCCGCGTTTCTCCTTGCCCGAGGACAGATGGCGCAGGAGATACGCCCACCCGCCGGGCCCGGGATTGCCGCTGCACGCCCCGTCCGTGAATAATACAACTTCTGCCTCACGTGCCATGTTAAGTTCCCGCTCGCGTCATGGTCGACAAACAGTATGATACCGGACGTCGCCCGGCAAGCGCGGGCGACGGCGTTTCCCTGGCAAAGTACCCGCCGACGTAGGCCGATACTGCTGGTGGCATGCACGGATGCTTGCGCTGACAGCGCGCCGACGACACCCCGCACGTAGATGTTGGCGTGCACCCGGCTGACCGGTCCGCAACCGCAGCCCGCTCCGTCCGTACCCGGTCGCAGGGGCTGCCCGGCGAGCATGCGGCATACGCCGCACAGCGCTTCGGGCGCATGGCAGTGGATACGTCGCGTTTGAGTAACCAAGCGAGGTGAGCGCATGATTCGCAGGGCCCTGATCGTCGGAATGATCGTAGCGGCCGGTGTGGCTTCGGGCTGTGCCCAGCACGATGCCTCGCAGCGCATCATCTTTCTCGACGGCGCCGGCAACTACGGCGCGCACCTGGGCGTGGAGCACGGCCTGCGCACCGCCGGGTATCAGGGTGAGTTCGAGGATTTCGTGTGGACCTCCGGCCTGCTCTGGGGCGTCGATCATCTGGTCGCCGCGCGCAGCGAAGCCACCGCCGAGCGGCTGGCGAAGGAGATCACTCAGTTCCGCCGCGCCCAGCCGAAGGGCTATATCAGCCTGATGGGGCTGTCGGCCGGGACCTCCGTGGTCGTCTCGGCATTGGAGAAGCTGCCGTCCGGGGTGACGGTGAATGAGGTTGTGCTGTTTCAGCCGTCGATATCCAGCGGACGCAACCTCGCCCCGGCGCTGGCCAACGTCACGGGCAAGTTGTGGGCGACGTGCAGCCCGACCGACGCCATACTGGCTACGCTGGCCGTCAACGCCGATGGACTGCCGGGCACGCCGGCCGGCCGATCCGGGTTCGCGGTGCCCCGTGGTCTGCCTCCGGAGCAACGCCACGCCTATGCCCGGGTGGTGAACCTGCCGTGGCGGGAGAAGTACCGGCGATATGGCTGGGCCGGGGGGCATTTGTCGGCGACGAGCGCGGGCTTCGTCCGCAACGTCATCGCCCCGCGGATTTTGCCGCGGAAGTCGAAGTCGGCGATCACGCCGCAGCCTGCCAGCGGCCCGCCCGAGCCGGAGCACCAGATCCTCATGGCCCGGCGCTGAGCCGTGCCCCTCCGCCCCCTTTTCGGGCCCCATTGCCGAAAGCCGGTCGGCAACCCAGTCACCTGGGTCAGCGTTCCCGCGCGGCATGCCCGCGGGGTGTGCCCGCCTCTTCAGCCCATCCCCGGTTGACAGTGCTGCCAGGCCGTCGACCGCCTGAACGCCGCTGAAGCACGGCCCCCCTGTCCAGTCCACCATGGGCGATTACTGCCCCGCAAGACGGGTCTTGGCCCGCCTGCCGTCCTATACTCCCCGACATCCATGGGCCGGTACCCCACCGACAGGTCGCGCCCCGTTCGGCGACCGGTCCGGAACTGCAAAACGCCCCAGTGGCAAGGTGACCCTACAGAAGGAGAACTAACGATGGCATTTGAACTCCCCTCTTTGCCCTACGACTACAACGCCCTCGAGCCGCACATCGACGAGCAGACCATGCGCATTCATCATGGCAAGCACCACGCCAAGTACGTTGCGAAGACCAATGAAGCCCTCGAAAAGCAGCCGGACCTGGCCAAAAAGAGCATCGAGGATCTGCTCCGCGGGCTGAACGACCTGCCCGACTCGATCCGCACGGCGATCCGCAACCACGGCGGCGGGCACTGCAACCACAGCATCTTCTGGACCATCATGAAGCCGGGTGGCGGAGGCAATCCCACCGGCGATCTCGCCAGTGCGATCGACTCCACCTTCGGCGGATTTGACGCCTTCAAGGAGAAGTTCAACAGCACGGCCGCCGGGCAGTTCGGCTCCGGCTGGGCCTGGCTGAGCCTGGACAAGAGCGGCAAGCTGGACCTCCAGGGGTACGCCAACCAGGACAGCCCCTACAGTCTGGGGCTGACGCCGTTGCTGGGCGTGGACGTCTGGGAGCACGCTTACTACCTCAAGTACCAGAACCGCCGCCCCGACTACCTCGCGGCGTGGTGGAACGTGGTCAACTGGGACGCGGTGGCCAAACGGTACGCGAGCGCCAAATAATCTGTAAGGAAGCAAACGAGCAGATCTCCGGGCGGCGTGGGCATACAAGGCCTGCGTCGCCCGGGCTGCGTTGATCTCCGCCACCATTGTCGGCGTTGCGGGTGACGAAGCCGCGTTTCAGACAGGTGTGCACCGACGGATCGAAACATCTTGTGACTTGATGTTCGCGGCGATGCAGGCAATACTTACGGTAGATTACTGGCCCGCGCTGGACCGTTATGGCCACCGTGGGACTGAATACCCGCCCCGCCTAGGAACCGGAAACGGACTACGCGGGGCATCGCTTTATAGGTAACCCCGCAGGCTCAGCGTTTCCGGGGGCGTGCGGGGTCTCGTATTGGGCGAGGCTTCCAACGGGGCTATGGATATTGTGGCGAACTCACCCTCGCGGTACGCTCAATGCCGATTTGAACCCCAGTGCGCGGTTGTGCAATCGGCGACAACTGCCCAAGTAATCCCGTACTTGGCCATGAACGTCGTCACTGCTAGCATTTGGCAGTAAACGACTTGCGCTACGCGAGGACCTTCCGTGCCCCCCCTGCCGGCCGAATCCAGCCCGCCCACCGACGCCTCCGCCCCCGTCTGGGATGAGGCGCGGCTCGCGGACGTCCACACCCAGGACGACAAGGCCCAGCGGGTTCGGCGCATGTTCGATGCGATCGCCCCGACTTATGAGCTGATCAACGCCCTGTTCAGCGGCGGCCGGGACCGGGCCTGGCGCCGAAAGGCCGTGCAACTCGCCCGCGTAGAGCCCCACGACGGGATCCTGGACATCGCCTGCGGCACCGGCGATCTGCTCCGGACCTTTCACCGCCGCGCGCCACAGGCGGACCGCTTCGTCGGTCTGGACTTCGCCCACCACATGCTCACCCGGGCCGTCGCCCGCGGCACTGCGCGGACGTGCTGGTGTCAGGCCGATGCCCTGCGCCTGCCCTTTGCCGACGCCGCGTTCAACGTGACCAGTTGCGCCTTCGGCGTCCGCAACTTTCAGGATCTCGACCACGGACTGCGCGAAATGCACCGCGTGCTGCAACCCGGCGGGCGGGCGGTCATCCTGGAGTTTACCCGGCCGGCGAACGGGTTGATCCGCCGCATTCACGAGTTTTACTGCGGGCGGGTGATGCCGTGTGCGGCGACGCTGATCAGCCGCGACCGCACCGGCGCCTATCGCTATCTGCCGCAATCGGTGGTATCGTTTCTGGACGCGGAAAGCATGTGTCGCCGGCTCCGGCAGGCAGGCTTCGCCGATGCCCGGGCAACGCCGCTGACGTTCGGCGTGGTGACCGTATACGTGGCGACCAAGGACCAGGCATGAGCCGTACACCTCCCCCTGCCCCCCGCGACGACGCCGGCGAGCCGGAGATCGTGGACGTCTGGTCGCGCACCTCGTCGAAGTACCGCGTCCGGGCGATCGTGCTGCTCATCGTCAACGTGGTGCTCTTCGCGGGACTGGGCTGCTTCGCCTACTGGCTGCGCACGGGGGTGAACTTCGCCCCGTCGGAGGAGCACTACTGGAGGCTGTTCGCCGACACGTTCATGCCGCGGGGGGAAGCGCACCTGGGCAACTTCGTGCTGTTCCCGATCCGCATCGACCTGGTGCCCATGCACGGGGTGGTGGTGGGCTTGCTGCTGGCGGCCCTGGTATCCATTCCTATCCTGATTTCGATCCTGTACCGGTTTCCGTGCAGCCTGCCGTTCATATTGATCGTGATGTTTCTGGCGGTGATGCCCTGGCTGGCGATCAACCTGGCGGGGGCGTGCATCCTGGCGTCGGTGAAGCCCTTTCGCTTTCGCTTTCGGTACGCCTCGGCTTTGCTCGGGTTGATGCTCGTGCTGCTGTACTTCTACGGCGCGTCGCGGCAGACCACGCCGCTGGTCGAGAACTACGCGCCGGTCGAGCGTATCTGGTTCATGGCGCCGTGGATTCTCGCCACGCTGGCCTCGTGCGTGATCATGGGCGGCGTGCTGTTTCTGGCGCGGGTGGTGAACTACCGTCCGGGCGTGGTGGCGCCGCTGCTGTTGATCTGCTTCGCCGTGCCGGTGATTCTCTTCGAGAAGCACATCGGGCGCGACGAGCTCTACTATCGCCTGCTCGAGCAGCGTTTCCGCAACGAGTTCGCCGAGCGCGACGGCAGCGAGTGGTTCAACCGGGTCACCCTCGAAGCGTGGGAGTTACAGCCGCCCCCGAAGCCAAGCCTGGAGGCGTTCCGCCGCCGAGTGGACCTGCGCTTCGCCCTCGAGATGGACGCCGCCCTGGACATGCGCAGCGCCCTCGCGCAACAGCAGGAGGCGTTCCTCGACGACTGCCGCGAGTTCATTCGGTATTTTCCGGACAGCCGGCACGCGCCCAACGTGCTTTATCTTTCCGGCCAGGCCCTGGACGCGCGCATCGATCTGGAAGTCTTTCGCCAGCGCAAGCTGCTCCGGTACTATTTCGACTTCCCGCTGGATTCGGCCCGTTCGGAGGTCACCTGGCGCAAGGTGGTGCACAACGCGCCGGATTCCAGCGCGTCGGCCGTCGGGCGCTACAAGCTGGCCATCTTCGAGGCGCGTGAAGGGCTGCTGGGCCAGGCGGTCGAGTGGCTCGACCAGGTGATCAGCGCGTACGACCCCCGCCGGCCTGCGGTGGAACCGGCCGACGCGGCCGGGGCCGTGAAGAAGGCCCTCCAGGCCGCCCCGCCGGACGCCAGTCTGGAGATCCTGGTGGAGGCGGTGGTCTTCGACGCCCGCCGCTTCCTCAGCCTGCTGCTGGAAAACGGAAACGACCCGCTTTACGGCGTGCGCCCCTTCTGCGGCTCTCAGCCTGGCGAGCCGCGGACCATCGGCCTGCTCGAATGCGACCCGCGCAGCCCGTATTTCGCCGCCAATCTGCGCCGCCTGATCGACGCCTATCCCCGGGCACTGCTGCGCGACAATCTCGAGCTCATGCTGGCCATGCAGGACGAGGATCTCGATTCGCGTATCGCCGCGTTGGAACGCGTGCTGCAACGCTTTGCCGACGGCGACGCCCTGCCGGAAGTGCTCTTCCGCCTCGGCGCCGGCTATCTCGACGTGGGTTCGACCGCCCGGGGTCGCGAACTGCTCCAGCGGCTCGTCACGGAATTTCCGAATAATCCGTTCACCCCGCTGGCCGTCAATCGGCTGCGCGACGTACCGGCGGTCGAATCGGAGGCGCGCTCATGACGCTTGATTCCACATCCGCCGCGCAACGCATCGTCGTGGGCGTCACCGGCGCCAGCGGCGCGCTGTATGCCCAGCGCCTGATCGCCTGCCTCCTGGAGGCCGGCGCCGAGACCCACGTGATCGTCTCCCCCTTCGGCAAACGCCTCTTCGCCGACGAACTCAGACTCCGCGCAGTGGATGGGCCGGCGCTGGTCGGCCGCGACGATCCCCGGCTGATCTTTCACCCCCACAACGACGTCGGCGACGTCCTCGCCAGCGGCTCCACCCACACCGACGGCATGATTATCTGCCCGTGCAGCAGCAATACCCTCGCCCAGGTCGCCGCCGGCATGGGCGACAACCTCATCAACCGCGCCGCCCAGGTTACTTTGAAGGAACGCCGCACCCTCGTCCTCGTGCCCAGGGAAATGCCCATGAGCCACCTGGAGATCGAGAACTGCCTGCGGCTGTCCACGGCCGGGGCGATTATCTGCCCCGCGGCCCCCGGTTTCTACATGCTGCCGCGGACCGTCGAGGACCTGGTCGATTTCGTGGTGGGCAAGCTGCTGGACCTGGTGAAAGTTCCGCATCGGCTCAACACCAGGTGGGCGTCGATGGCAGATCCGGGCGCGCCGGAGCAGACGTCGTGAGCATTTCCCCCTCCGCGGCCGTCGGCAGCGTGCGCACCTGGGCGGATATGATCAAGTTCGCCCATTCCGTCTTTGCCCTGCCGTTCGCGTTGATGGCGACGTTTCTTGCCGGCCGGGAGCAGCCCGCCGGCCATCCGACCCTGCTGCAACTGCTGCTGATCATCGTGTGCATGGTAGCCGCCCGCAGCGTGGCCATGACCTTCAACCGCATCGCGGACGCCCGGATCGACGCGGCCAATCCGCGCACCGCGGGGCGCCCCCTGCCGGCCGGGCGGCTCACCGTGGTGCAGGCTTGGGCGTTTTTGGGGGTCTTCTTCGCCACCTACGCGGTGGGGTGTTTCGGGTTTTACCTTTTGTTCGGGAATCCCTGGCCCATGTGGCTGGGCGGGCCGGTGCTGATCTTTCTCTGCGGCTACTCCTTCGCCAAGCGCTTCACGCGGTACGCGCATTTCTGGCTGGGTGCGGCCATTGGCTTATCACCTATGGCGGCCTGGATCGCGATCCACCCGGCGAGCGTCGGCTGGCCGGCGGTGATGCTGTCGGCCGCGGTGATGCTCTGGATCGCCGGTTTCGACATCATCTACGCCTGCCAGGACATCACCGTGGATCGCCGCGACGGCTTGCACAGCATCCCGGCGCGGCTCGGGCCGGCGTGGGCTCTGCGCATTACCCGCGTCGCCCACGCGGGCGTCGTCGCGTTGCTTGTCGCCCTCGGAATCACCGCGCAGCTCGGCTGGCTCTACTACGCGGGCGTCGCGGCGGTCGCTGTCCTTCTGGCCGTGGAGAACGCCCTGGTCAGGCCGACGGATTTCTCCCGCGTGAACCTGGCCTTCTTCACGGTCAACGGCGTGGTCAGCCTGTTGATGGGCGCTTGCGCAATTGCGGATGTTCTGCTGGGCATGCCTCCCTATTTTACCCCTTGAGGTTCCACCACCTGAAGACCTGAGGGCGGGGCATCGGTTGCCGGCTCGTGGTTGAGATCCGGCTTCGGATATGCCGCTGCAATTCGAATCAGACCGATTCAGGCCTCGCTTTGCGTGCGAGAATCGGCTCACTTTGCATCCGACGGATCCGCGTTTGGTCCCTCTTGGATTCTGGTCATCAGGCGGCGGGTGGCCTGGATGGGCGGATCGTCGGGACCATAGAGGGCGCCCTGGGTTTCGAGACACTCCCGGGCGAAGGACTCGGCCTCCGCGAATCGGCCCTGGGCGGCGAGCACGTCGGCCACCCGGTAGAGGGTGTAGGCGAGCTGCGGCGCGTCGCCCGGATGACGCCGGAGGATCGCCAGGGCTTCGCGCAGCTCGGCCTCGGCCGACTCCAATCGACCCAATCGCTGCAACATGAAGCCGTGGTGCGTGAGGGAGACGGCCAAGAGCGGATGATCGTCGCCGAAGATCCCGCGGCGGGCCGCGATCGCCGAGGCCGCATGAGCTTCGGCCGCCTCCTCATTGCCCAGTTCGAATTCAATGTCCGCGAGATGCTGGTGCAGGGTGGCGATGACGGGATGGTCGTCGTCGAGCAGTCGATCGGCCAGGGCCAGCGCCTCCAGATCCAGTTCGCGGGCCTTCAGGGGATTACCTTGATTGCGGTGCAATGCCGCCAGGTTGGACAGGCCGGACGCCACCAGGAGCTGGTTCTCGCCCTGGTGCCGGCGACACAGATCCACTGCGGCGCGGTACATATCCTCCGCCTGCTCGTACTCACCGAGGTTGGTCAGGGTGTACGCGATCAAATTCATCGTGATGGGAATAAGCTCATCGGTCGGTGCCAGTAGCGCCTGTCGGGTCGCCAGGACCTCCTGAAGCAGCGGCAATGCGGCGGCCGAGTCGCCCCGCTCGTCGAGCGCGGCGGCAACATGCTGCTTCGACGTGGCCATGTCGAGCATGCGGTCGGGAAAGTGCTCTTCCTGGATGGCCAGGGCCTCGCGAGCTAGCGCCAGCGCCGGTTCGTGTTCATTTCGCCGGAGGTGCAGTTGTGCCAGGCTGTTCAAGGTCATCGCCACGTCCGGATGGGCATCGCCGAAGTGCTCCCGCCGGGTCGCGAGCGCCGCGCGCAGATGGGTGAACGCCTCGTCCTGGCGTCCGAGCGAGGCGTAGGTGGTACCCAGGATGTGCCGCACCGCAGCCTGCACCGCCGGCTGGTCGTCGAGGTCTTCCAGTTGCGCTTTCGCACGGTCGAGGGCATCGAGCACGGTGAGGGTCTCGCCGGCCTGCACGTCGGGATCGGCCGATGCGAGCATGCCCTGGAGAAACGTCACCGCCGCCTGGGCCTTTTGGGCTTCGAGGCGGGCGTCGTCGCGAGCCGACTCGGCTTCGCGGCGGGCGCGGTCGGCGTCGAGCAGCAGTTGCTCGGCGCGGGCACGCTGCCGGGCCTCCTGGATCGCGAACGACGTCGCCACCACGACGCCGGCGACGAGCACCACGAATACGGCCAGCGCGCCCCCCACGAGCGCCCGGTGTCGCCGGGCGAACTTGCGGAGCTGGTAGGTCGCGCTCGCCGGCCGGGCCGCAATGGGTTGATCGGCGAGGTGGCGTCGGATGTCGGCGGCCAGATCGGCCGCGGTGGCGTAGCGCCGCGCGGGATCTTTCTCCATAGCCTTGAGCACGATGGTCTCGACGTCGCCACGGAGGTGCGTATCGATGGCGCTGAGTCGGTGCGGCTCAACCTCGCGGATGATTCGGGCGGTCTCGACGATGGAGTGCTGGACCACTTCGTAGGGCAAGCGCCCGCAGAGCAGTTCGTAGAGCAGCACGCCGAGCGCGTAGACGTCGGTGCGGGCGTCGATGGCCCGGGAATCACCAATGACCTGCTCGGGGCTCATGTACGCGAGGGTCCCGACGAGCTGGCCGGTCTCGGTGACCTGGGTGGTGGCCTGGACGTCGGCGTCGGTGGCGCGGGCCACGCCGAAGTCGAGGACCTTGGGTTGCGCGAGACTGGGAAACGAAGTGACGGAGTGACGAAGTGACGAAGCACGGCGCGGCCACCAACCTGTTGTCAGCCACCTCGCCCGCTGACGCTGCGAATCAGACCCTGAAGAACGCGGTCGGTCTCCTCCAGCACTGGCTGAGCGTCGTTTGAAGATGGCAGATAGCCAAGTTCTTCCGCGAGCATGACCTGAGTCTGCAACTCCATCAGCGAACCGCGTGCGATCTTCAGGAATCGAGCGAAGTCCGGCTGGCTCCCCCGACCGTATCCCTCCGCGATGTTCGACGGAATCGAGATCGCCGCACGTCGCATCTGGCTGGTCAGGCCGAATTGCTCGATTGCCGGGAACTTCATCGTAACGGTGTAAATGACCTTCGTCAGCGTCATCACCTTCTGCCAGGCGATCAGATCTCGAAACGTCTTGATGCTCATCAACCACCTCCAGCGATGTCGCGTCAAGCTGCCCCACCATCACTTCGTCACTACGTCTCTCCGTCACTCCGTCACTTCGTCCCCCCGCCCCGTCGTCGACAACGAGGATATTCGCCGGCTTGAGATCGCGATGGACCACGCCGCGCTCGTGGGCGTGCTGGAGGGCGTCGGCGATCTTCGCGGCCAGTTCGAGCTTCGCACGCACGGAAAGTTGCGCGTCGGCGACGTACTGAACCAGGGGCTTGCCTCGGATGAGTTCCATGGCGAAGTAGGGCTGCTCGAAGGACATCCCGGTCGCGGTGGTCGCGGTGGCGGAACCGGCTTCGTAGATGTGCGCGATGCCTACGTGCTGGAGCTTACCAAGAAGTGCGGCCTCGCGGCGGAAGCGTTCCACCATGCCGGCCGAGGTCAGTCCGGGTCGAATGACCTTGAGTGCGACCGAGCGCTGCGGGTTGTTCTGCCGGGCCTCGTAGACGGCGCCCATGCCGCCCTCGCCGATGAGGTGCAGAATCTCGTACGGTCCCAGGCGGGTGAGCTCGCCGGCATGGGTGGCAGCGTTTGCGTCGCGCAGCGTTGTGTCGCGTCGCACCGGGCTGCGCAGAAATTCGCCGTCACGTTCATCGTCGAAGTCGAGCAGCGACTCGACCTCGGCGCGGATGGTGGGGTCTGCACAATGTTCGTCGAGGTACGCGGCGCGCGCCTCCGGCGTCAGCGGGGCCAGCGCATCGAATAGCTCGGCGATCGCGCGCTGACGTGCATCGTCACTCACGGCTTGCGTCCTTTTCCGGCGTCGGGCCTTCCAGTGCGCGGCGCAGCCACGCCCGGGCAAAACGCCACCGGCGGTCCACGTGCGACAGGGAAACGCCGAGCACGTCGGCCGCCTCCTGGCCGGTCAGCCCGGCGTAGTAGCGGAGCATGACGATCCGGGCGGCGTCGGGGTTCTCCGCCTCCAGCCGATCCAGGGCCTCGTTCAGGGCCAGCACGTCCTCCCGGGGCTCCTCGAAGACGGCGATGGCGGGGTCGAGGTCGGCCCGGTGGCGATCGCCGCCGCGCTTCAGGCTGCCCTTGCGGCGGGCCTGCTCCACGAGAATATCGCGCATGGCGCGAGCGGCCGCGAAGAAGAAATGCCCCCGTCCGTCCCAGCCCGCGTCCGCACCGCGCATGATCCGCAGGTAGGCCTCGTGGACCAGCGCCGTCGGCTGTAACGTCTGTCCTGGTGGGGTTTTGCGCATCCGCGCGGAGGCCAGCGCGCGGAGCTCGGCGTAGACCAGGGGGAGCAGGTCGGCCGCAGCCTGCCGGTCGCCCGCGACGGCCCGCGCCAGCACCCGGGTTACCTCGGATGTTTCGGGATCAGACATTTTTCTCGCCCAACCTGACGTGTTGCATGCCCGCTTTGCGGCTTGGCCCATGAAGGCGTCGCAACGCCGCGCGGGTCCACCGTGGCGGCCCTGGCTGATTGTACCAGCCCGGGGGTGTCGAGCGAACTCTGCACCGCGGACGCGACGCGAAAAGACTCGAACGGGCCAGAGGCCGGAGAGAAAACCATGTTCACGCGATCACGATGGATTGGTAACGTGCTGATGGCAGCCACGTTGACCTTGCTGGTGGGGTGCCAGGCGGTGACCACCGACCCGCCCGGCAACGACTCGCCGAGCGCGCCCAACCCCACCCCCCCACCGAGCAGCGACGATCCGCCGAGTGATGATCCGCCCGCGAATCCCGACGGGCAGCCGGATGACGGCGCAGACGAGCTGTCCATTGCCGGCGTCGCACCCAACGCAGGCGACGCCGCGGGGGGCACACGGGTGAGCATCACCGGTGCGGGTTTCACCGCGGCGGCGCGGGTGTATTTCGGCGAGTTCGAGGCAGAGGCAGTGACGTACCTGCACACGCGAGCGTTGACCGCGATCGCTCCGGCACAAGCGCCCGGCCTGGTCGACATCGAGGTGGTCAACCCGGCCGACACGGGCAGTTCGCGGACGGCAGCCAGCGCCCGCATCGATGACGGCTTCCTCTACCTGGAGCAGACGAACGCGCAGCCCAAGCTGGCGATCCACTCGGTTTCACCCAACGCGGCGGAGGCCGGTGAGGGGACGCCGGTAACGATTACCGGCAGCGGGTTCAGCGCGCCGATGGGCGTGCTGTTCGGCGCCGAACCCGCGCGTGACGTGGTGGTGGAGAGCGACCAAGTGCTGACCGCGACGACGCCCGCGAATGCGCCGGGCACGGTGGTGGTGCAGGTGGTGGCGCCGAACGGGGATGCCGCCTCGCTGGCCAACGGGTTCAACTTCCTTGCCCGGCACGTGGACGTGATCGTCGTGGGCGGAAACAGTGGAAATGGTGGCGGCAACGGGGGAAACAACGGTACCGGCGGGGGTAACGGCGGTGGCGGCGATCTTGACCCGGCCGACGACGGCACCGATACCGACGGCGACGGCCGCACCGACTATGAGGAAACCACCGGCTACGAGATCGTGATCGACGACGTCGGCTTCGGAACCGACCCGCGAATCATCGTTCGTCGCCACGTCACCAGCGACCCGGCGGTGGTGGATACCGACTCCGACGGCCTGCCCGACGCGGAGGAGTACACGCTCAAGACGGACCCGCGGAGCCAGGACACCGACGGTGACGGCCTGTACGACAAGGAAGAGGTCTACCGCTGGCTGACCAGCCCGGTAAGCCTCGACACCGACGGCGACGCCCGCGGACCCAACGACAACCTGCCACCCAACGCGTCGCTCTTCGACGGCGGCGAGCTGCGCACGCTGCGCGACACGGCCGGATTCCCTATCGACACCAACGGCGTCCGCCTGGGCAGCGGCGACATCCAGCGCGTCATCATCGGCGGGACGTCGCCCACGCTGGACGATACCGACGGTGACGGCCGCACCGACTACGAGGAGTTTGACGACCCGGTGCGCAGCAACCACGTCGCGGACCTGCCCCAGGCGGAGGTCGAGCTGGTCGATGACATCGACATCCGCCTCGACGTGGAGTACGCCGAGAGCGAGGGCGTGGAAAGCACTTACGGCACGTCGGTGTCGACCGGAACGTCGCGCAGCCTCGCCCGGGCCGAGACCACCGCGAACACGCTGAGTGGCTCGTACAGCTTCGCCGTGGAATCCGGTACCGAGGGCGTCAGCGTGTCGAACGAGGTGACCGTCGGCTTCGCCCACGAGCGGGCCACGGAGATATCCTCGGAAAGCACCACCACCGCGCAGCAGGAGCATTCCCGGTCGGTGACCGATTCGCGCACCCGCACCGAGACGGCCGCCTCCGGACGCATCTCGCTGGGCATCAAGGTGCGTAACACGGGCAACATGGCCTACGCCCTGACCAATCTGGGCATGACCGTGCGGATGTGGGAGCCGAGCCAGACGCCGGATCCGGCGTCCGGTCGATTCGGTTCGTTCAAGACGCTGGCATCGCTCACCGCCCCGCTGGGCGATTTCACCCTGGCGCCGGGCGGGTTGACGCCGGTGCTGCAACTGTCGGCCGATGACCTCAGCGCCAACCTGGTGCGGCAGTTCCTCGCCCGACCAAGCTCGATCTTCCTGGAGACGGCCACTTTCGAGTTGGAGAACGCGGCCGGCATCAACTTCAACTTCCTGACCGAGACGACCTTCAGCCGCACGGCCCTGGTGGTGATCGACTACGGCGACGGCGACTTCGAGCAATACCGCGTGGCGACGAACGTCGATCGCGATCCTGCGACGGCCGCGTTCACCGGCATCACCATGGGGCGCGTGATGCAGGACATCTTGGAGCTCGACTACGAGGTGGGGACGAACGGCGTGGCCGGCGCCCCGGGGGCGCGGCAGCCGCAACTGCGGGCGATCACCCGCGGCGACGGGCAGCGCTTCGCGTACGTGCCGACCCAGCCGGGCTTTCTGCCCGAGGCACGCTGGATCGTCTTCGCCTCCGCAAGCGTCGACCTGGTGGATGCGAACTCCAACGCCATCGCGTTCGAGGACATCCGGCTGCGAAACCGCGACGAGATTCGCCTGGTGTTCGACCGCGACCAGGACGGCGACGGCATCTATGCCCGCAAGGAGTTCCTCTATGGCACGATCGACCGGCCGGAGGACCTCAACGGCGACAACGTGATCGACGCGAGCGAGTATCAGCGGGCCATCGATACTGACGGCGACGGAATCGACGACCCGGTGGAAATGGACGGCTGGCGGGTGACGGCCGCGACGCTGCCCGACCACGGGGATTATCCAAAGCGGGTGTTCCCGAACCCCACGACGGCCGACACCGATGCCGACGGGCTGTCGGACCTCGACGAGATGCTCGGGGCGGACGGCGTCGCACCCGGTGAGACCGGCGACAGCGACGATGCCACCGACCCGACCAATCCCGACACGGACGGTGACGGGCTGTTGGATGGCGTGGACGCGTACCCGACGGTTCCGGCGGTCACGCTGCACGTGGATGCCCACGCCACGACGTCCGGCACCGGACTGAACTGGCTGAGTCCTATGGAAACGCTGCGGGAGGCGCTGGCGTTCGCGGCGGAGGCCAACGACCCGGACCATCCCGATTTCGATCCCACGCAGGTGGTCAGCGAGATCTGGGTGGCGGATGGCGTGTACATGCCGAGCGGCGCGCCGGCCCAGGCGAACCGCGCGGACACCTTCCGGTTGTTCAACAACGTGGGGATCTACGGCGGGTTCGAGGGCGCCGATTCGACCACGTATCCCGGCGGCGAGACCCGGCGGTTACAGCGCAACCCGGACCCGCTGACGAACGGCGCCATCCTGGAGGGCGACATCGAGGCCAACGGCGCCGCCGGCAACAGCTACACGGTGGTCACCAGCGACCTTGACCCGGCCACTGGCGACCCCATCGACGCGAGCGCCATCCTCGACGGGTTCACCATCACGGGCGGGCGGGCCGACGTGGGCTTTGCCAGCGATCCGCAGGTCTCGCATGATGCCGAGACCTGCGGCGGCGGCTTGTACAACGCCGTCGGCGCGGCGCCGACGCTGCGCAACCTGTTCTTCAGCGACAACACCGCCCGTAGTGAGGGCGGAGGCATGGTGGATTACGGCAGCGCGGTGCTGGAGAAATGCACGTTTAACGCCAACTCGGCCGACACGACGAATCCGCGTCAGGAGGACAACTATCGCGGCGGCGGCGGCCTGGCGAGCGTGAATGCTTCCACGACGCTGACCGACTGCGTGTTCAGCGCCAACGCCGCGATCGCCGGAGGCGGCCTGGGCATCTGGAACGGCGCCGTCCGGGCGGAGCGTTGCACCTTCACGGGCAACAGCGCCGCGGCCGTGGGCGACTCGAACAACAACATGGGACAAGGGGGCGACGGCGGTGGGCTCTACATCGAACGCGGTACGCACCGGTTCATCAACTGCGCGTTCCGCTCCAACAGCGCCTCCGACGGGTCGATCCCCAACTACGGGTTCCGCCGGGACCTGTTCGCCGGGGGCGGCGGCGCCTACGTCGCCCTAGCCCGCGTGGCCATGACCAACTGCGCGTTCTGGAACAACCGCACCGACTGGAACGGCGGCGGGATGCACGTGCGCAGCAACGTGGTGACGCTGACCAACTGCACGTTCGCCCGCAACGAGGCGCGCAAGCCGAATAACCAGAGCTTCGACTCCTCGGGCGGCGGGTTCTACCAGGGGTTCGGAGCGCCGGTGGTCAACGTGCGCAACGCCATCTTCTGGGGGAACGCCGCAGCGGAGAATCCGACCCGTAACCTGTACCGCCACGACAACCAGGCGGGTGGCGGCGGCGAGCTGTTCGTCGACAACACGCTGATCGAGGGTCTCAGCGTCGGCCAGGCCGCCCTGGGCGCCGGCAACATCGACGGCGATCCCTCGTTCATCGCCCCCGACGGCGGCAACCTGCGGCTGCGTTCCAACTCGGTGGCGATCGACCTGGGCAACACCCTGCTCGACATCGACCCGTTCACCACCGGGAGCCAGGCGTTGCCCGCGTTCGACCTGGCGGGCAAGCCGCGGGTGACGGCCGGTATCGCCGGCGGCAACGCGGTGGTGGACCTGGGGGCCTACGAGTACCAAGGCCAATAGCCCGACCATCTTAACTCCGGGTACGCGTGAGCCCGGAGTCGTCAACCACCGGACGAGGCAGCGCCGATGCGCTGGCCTCGTCCGGTGCTGTTTTGGCCGACTTGGCAATCAGGGCCAACCCAGGACCGGTCCCAGAAGTGCTTGCCGCTGTGGTGTAAGCGCTCACCAGGGCCATT